>Ga0194134_10000136_pt1 | contig 108948 bp, 96 predicted proteins | sample TA2KigOff0mmetaG_FD_148602 | JGI IMG/M metagenome (GOLD analysis project Ga0194134, IMG submission 148602) | Freshwater microbial communities from Lake Tanganyika, Tanzania - TA2015056 Kigoma Offshore 0m | ecosystem: Environmental > Aquatic > Freshwater > Lake | place: Tanzania: Lake...
AAAGTAGTGTACCAAACATTTCAGAAACTGTCAATAAATTTGTAAATAACCTTTTATTTATATTACTTTACACTGGGTGTAATAATTTAGTGAATACTCTTTGTGATAATTATCAAGCATGTTTAACTGCATTTGTAAACGGGGCGCCAACAGATTGGACAACTAAGTTTGAAACTTCATTTATACCAATAAAATTTATTGTTGATTTCATAAAAAAAATAGGAAAAAAAGCAATTCAATTTGATATATTAGATGATTTTAAGGTGTGTAGTAATCCGAAGACGAATACAGGCATTGCATATTTGGTGTATAATTATAATGTCAATCTTGAAGATGAAATAACACCAAAGTATCAAGATAATATTAAAAATAAGATATATGAATTTGGGGAAAATTCTTCCTCTTCTATAAGTGATAAGTTTTATGAAACGAATGTCATTGATAAGATGGGAAACACACATACCGAAATCAGTTATTGTAGTTTTTATAAATTTAAAAGGTTAAAAAAAGGGAGTACTACACTTTTTGGAGAGATTGGAAATAATGACTCGGAAACAATTTACGTGAGTATGAATATTGATAAAACAGAAGAAACTTTTAGTAGTGTCGAGGTATTTGATTTTTTGAATAACATTCGAGAATACTTTGGTAAGTTGAAGGTTGGGGGGAGTCCATTTGTTGACGTGGGAATAAGCGGTCCAATAAAACGAATAATATTTGGTGGTGACTTTGGTTGTAACTTGCTGAGTGACGTGGAAGTGTGCAAGAAATTTAAGGCAAAACAGATGAAAGTGTATACAATTGAAGACAATGATAACGTAATGACTGCTCAAGAAGAAGAAAAGAGTAAAGAAAAAACGAATCATCTGTTTGTGGTTGATGTTGACTTAGAGAAGCAAGTAAAACAGTTTGGAGGTGGCAATGAAAATGAAGATGAGAGTCAAGAAAGTCAAAATAAAAAGCGGATTTTTATTGGAGCTCCGATTGAAAGTAACAAGTGGGTTAGTAGTAATAAAAGAAAAACGCGTCGTAAACTTCCGTTTTTGATGTCGTCTTCATAGTTTACAGTTGGTTTGAGTAGTTAACTAGTTCACGTTTGTATATTCACGTATTCGTATATTCGCATATTCATATATTCGTATATTATTTAGATTAAAAATAATATACTTATAGTAGGTAAGAGGTAACAAAGGCAACGCGTTTATGAGCAACAAGTTAGATGGAAATGGAACAGTAACAGTTGTAACAGCGTATTATTGTGTAAAGTCAAAACATGAGCCAAAACAATATGATGTGTGGATAAAAAATTTGCTGTTGCATGTTGGTCGAAATTGTAAGATGGTAATTTTCACTTCTCCGGAGTTGGTTGAATATATAAATGCGGTGTGTGAAAAGAACACATTGGGTGCATCTTTCACGGTGATAAGTATAAAAATGAAGGAGTTTAAGTTATTGAAACGATATCCGCTGAAAATGTGGGTTCAACATTATGCGATGGATCCGCAAAAATCGACGGGTCGAACGATAGAGTGTTACTTAATATGGAATTCCAAGTTGATATTTTTGAAGGAAGCAATGGAGCGGAATATATATGGTAGTGACAAGTATGTTTGGATAGACATTGGTAGTTACAGAACGACAGATCCTGAATCGAATCAAATGTTACTGGAACATTTTCCGAGGTATGAAAACGTGTCAAATAATGACAAGGTGGATATTGTCTTGATCAATCCATTTTCTTCTGAAGAAATGAATCAAGTAATATTTTACAATTCGGTGCACTTGGGAGGAATGTTTGGAGGAAATATAAAGGCAATAAATCGTTTATATAGACAATTTTACAAGGCACTAGATGTATATTTATGCGGAAGGTGTTTTGCTGGTTGTGATCAGCAAATATTGTCAACGTGTTATGTGCATTATCCGGAAATGTTCAATTTGATTATTCCAGACAGTAAAAAAGGCGACGTCTGGTTTTACTTGTATCATTATTGGAGCTGTTTACAAAATATGTAAATTAAAAAGTAAAAATAAAAAAAAACATTAGTGATTTTTTATTTTTTTTTATTTTTATTTCAAAGTGTTACATAAGTGACGTGTGACGTGTGTGACGTGGCACGTACTTACCAGCCATCAAACCAGTCATCAGAGTCGTAATCCGTGCGGGCATTAGGATTTTCTTCAATGATGAACTGAAATTTTTTCAAGTTTTTCAAGAAAGCTGGTGAAACGTACCAACGAATCGGGGCTTTTTTTCCGAGTGTTTTGAAGTCTTTGACGTTGCAGATGCCGGTTTCGCCACGTTTGACTCCATGAACTTCATATTTCGGCGTTTTTTTGATGCCATAATCGGCTAACGCGGAGGCAGAACCTGACAGACCGCGACAGCCGTCAGGGCGTGGCGCAAATGTTTTACCTGGCCACATGTTTGCTTTTGTGGACATGCTCCAAAGTGCTGCTTCAGGAGTGTATTGATGGAGTAGCGATTGCCAATGGTATGTCCAGTAGAGTTTGGCAGCTTCAATGTAGACTTTTTCGAATTCTTCGACGGTTTTGCATTTGCACAATTCGTCTGCGCGGTTGTGAAACAACGATGCCAGAAAGTCAGGATGTATATTTCTTATTGTCGAGTTCCACGGAACCAAGTAGCCGTAATCGGATGGATGAACAAAGGTTGGGTGAAGAGTAGAAATTCGGGTTTCCTCATCAACCTGGTAGTATGGCTTGTAGACTTTTATAAACCCAAGAGCTTTTTCTTCCGGCGTAATGGAGGTCATGTTTGGAACAATGTGCCAGTTCACTCTTTGTCTCCATGCCTGAACTTTTTCAGAATGAATTTGATTAGAGTACTTGTGATTTTCATTGTATTCATTTTTCTGCCATTCTTGCATGTCCTCGCTATTTTTGAAGATGGGAGCGACAGTTGGAGCGTCGGGTCGAATCAGTGAAACATGCGCTGGATAAGAATTTGGGTCGTCATCGTGTTGATGTTGAGGTTGAACACGTTCGATTGATTCGACTGCTTCTGCTGCTGTTGGCTGTGGTGTATCTTTTTCTTTTTGTTTCGGTTGTGGTTGTTTTTCGGGAACACCGTTGCCACTGGCAGTTTTTTTTGTTCGGTCTTTTGTTGGGTGTAGAATGAATATATCGCCTTGTTGTTGAGTTGAAGCAGAAACAACAGGAACAACCGCAGCAACAGCAGATTTTTTTACAACTGAAGCCCAAGATGTCATTGAAGTGTAGTGGTTTGTCCGAGAATTGATAAATTTAAATATATATATATAAAAATCAATTTATATTTTTTTCAATAAAATATTATAAAAATTTATAAAAAAATTAATCAGAACAAATAGATTCGAGAAGATTTAAATCGAGATCCGGCATTTCGGTGTGACATTCCCAAAAGAATTTGCAAAATGACCAATTTACGCGATGATTTGTAGCATATAAGGAATCTGGGTCGCACCGTTTTAAAAGCTTGTCTGCAATTTTGGGCGGAAGCAGATGCAGGCTCGGGCGCGGAAGCACGTAACAAAGTTGAACGACGTCGCGAATAGGGTTGGGTGCTTTAACCTCAAGGAAATTGTAAAATTTGGAATCTGGAATAAATTGAAGCAAGTCTTTCAGGAGTGGCGGGTAGTGATAGTTGTAAGACCATCGCCAGTCGACGCAGCCGCTTGAATAATATTTAAATGTCCATTCCATACCTTCGAGGTAATTTGTGCATATTTTCTTGCATTCAGATGCTGTAATTTTGATATGAAATAGTGTTTCATAGTATCGGAGTTCCCAGTTACTTGTGAATGGATTGATATATTTTTCCTTGTTTCGATATTTGATGGGACACATGTTAAGTTCATCAATGCTGGACGGCAGTTCATCGTTAGACCATTCGCTAACAATGTCTGAAATTTCGGTCAACGATGAGCTCATGGTGTTGTTATTGTTATGAAGGTGTTGTTGTTGTTGGAAGCGGTCGCGTTTTTTATATTCTTGACGAAGGAGTGAGTCTTCGTTATTCGCGAGATATTCGACAAACACTTTATAGTTGGTCCAATTTATATTTGTATTATTCTGCTGTGTCAAGCAAATAAGGTATTCGCCTGGATTACACCCGATGGTTTTGCGGTAAGCTTCAAGGAGCGTGTCAATACCGGTGGTTCGAATGTTGACCGCTGGAAAGTGGGGCATGAAGTCATTTCCGAGCATGAAACAGATAAAAATATAGTCAAACATTCTGCATTTTTCACTTTGAAACTCTATTTTTTCGGTTACTTGTCCGCAGTGGTCGTGCATACAGTTCATGTATTTAATGATGGATTGCGCAAGGTCGGGAATATCGACAAAGTATTGGCACGTTTCGTCGAGTGTTCTATCGACCGATTTCAGAAATTCGGGTGTTTCGCGATATAAGAATATGCGTTCAGAAATGTGCAAATGATTGAGGCACAGCATAATGAGGTCGGCATCGAGTCCATAAATGATGGTGGTTTGATTTTTGTGCGCGTCGGGAAAGTTGCGAATGTGTTGGAAAATTTTATGTTCGCCTTCGCCAGATTCGCAGCTGGAAGAAACGATGACTTTAGGGTTGGATTTAAAATGCGCGGTAACGAGCGTGTGAAGTTTATTCATGAACGTGGTTCCAGGGGTGATGGAACTAGTATTCCAAACTGCAGATGTGTCTGGGTTTTGATTTACTGCATTCGTAATTTTATTTGCATTTTTACAAGGTTTTGTTGCATTATATTTATCGATGCGTTTTTGCAAATCGCCGGTGAGCCACGACTTGTAGCGACGTTCGCGTTGTTGGTTCAATTTTGCAACAGGTGCAACGCCGTCAAAAGCAATAATAATTTTTTCTTTAGGTTGAAACATGTCAATATAAGTTTGTATTTTATTGCAAACGGCAAGAATAATTTCGGCTTCATATACATCAATATTTTTTGTTCCGATGACAGTTTCGTACACGGCATTATAAATGATGCCATTGCAGTCTGCATAAAAGTTATCAACGCTGGGTCCAAGCAAGGCAATTTTTTTGAGAATGGATGGGTGGCGTTTGACAATGTGTAAAAAGTAAGAAGGTATTCCCATTTTGTATGACGAGTGGTAGAGTGAGTGAAAATTAAGATGTACGATGGACGGTGGACAGACTATAGTATATCTCTCGCATTCTTTAATAACATTTATGTATATTATTTATAGACATAACGTAATAAATGCAATATATATAATATAAGTAGTATATACATAAATAAATAAAACATAAGTTAAAATAAAATAAAAATAAAAAAATGAAACCTAAAAATTTAAAAATGAAAAATGATTTATGTGATTCATTTTCGGATAAAACGAGTATCAGTGGAAGTGGGAGTGGAAGTGGAAGTGGTGCCTTGGTTGCAACGACTGAAGTGTCGTGTATGTTGTTACAGGTAGAAAGGTTAAGAGAAATGATTCAGAGAACGATTCTTGCGCAACACCAGTATAAAATAGTTGATATTTTGAGCGCAAATGATATTAATTTGTCAGTGAATTATTTAGAAAAAATATATAAAAATTTGGATATGATAGAGGCGGGGTTACACTGTGGTTCAAGCAAAACTGTGTTGGAGTTGAGGTATGAAATTAAAATGGTTATGAGCGAGTTGTCATCGGTGTTTAGAAATTATGGCACACAGTCAATAAGCGACTTGCTTGAAGTTACAATTGGGAGCGAGTTTATAAAAAATGCGTCAGGGGCGTCATCGGCGGCATTGGTAATGGCGGCATTGGTAATAGATTGGGATAATAAAAAATACGAGGTGTTGAAGATGTATTTTCATCCGATATATTTCAAAGTGTTGCCATGGAAAAATGATAAGAAGAGTGCAACGAGTGAAAAACTGATACAAAAGAATCGAATTGTTGAAGATTTTTTGATTGTAGAAAAGTCATTAAATTTAGATTGTTTTGATTTGGCAAGAACAAACAAGAATTTCACGAGTCGTGTGTTTGGGATAAAGGTTGCAGTGCATAATTATAGTGAACAGAAGACGCTGATAATAAATGGATTAGTGGACAATGTATTATTGGATTGTATTTCTTGCGAGTATGTTACAAATAGGATTTCGCATTTGTGGAAAAATGTGCCGAATGATCCGGAATTTATGGCAGAATCGTTTACAAAGTATATAAAGTCGTTATCGTTGAAGGATATTTTAGTATTTTCAAATGAAGAGTTGTATTCGAAATATATATCGAGTGTTGGCGCAGTTCAGTTGTTAAAACAAAAACAAACGTCGCAACTTGTCAAGGAGTTTATAAACACGGATTTATTTTCTCAACGAACCATGCTTATTCAGCTATTGTTGAAGTCGAACGAAAATGAATACAAGTATTTGTCGTATTTGTTGTATGACATGTTATCGAATGAAATAAATCCGCAAGTGGATTCGAATGAGCAAACTGTCTTGTTTAACAGTTTACCGTGGAATATGAAATATTATTTCAAAGATGCGATGAAACAGACAGTTTCGCACACGAATGCTATTTCAAAGTATGATAGTGGCAGTATTCCTTTAGAACAACAGATCTGCCTGTTGAAAACGACGGATGCGGTAAAGGATAAGGCGATGATAAAATTGCGCGAAATTAAATCCAAGTCGGATGACACGACGACAAAGGCGCGTCAGTATTTGGAGGGATTGCTGAAAATACCGTTTGGGACATATTTGAGAGAAAAAATATTAGATGAAATATCGGTGGTAAAGGAACTCTATTTGCGAATGTGTAATTGTGATAAAAGTATAAGTTGTCTTATTCATGATGAAGAGAAGGAAAAGGTGGAAAAGGTGGAAAAGGTTACGATACTTGAAATAAAAAATAATTGTATAAAAATAAATAATAAAATAGATGAGATTGGGTTAAAGTATTTGAATAAGTTTATACTGGATTTAGTGGGGGGTCACAAGAAAGATGTATTGTTGAGCATATTAAGTAAAGTCATGATGTTTATGAAGAAACATAAAATGAAAATTGGAGTAACGGGAGGGAAGACGGTTGAGCATATAAAAGAAAATATTGAATGTTTTGTGAGACATATATTCAAAACATCATTAATGAAGATGAAAATAAAAATGGAAAATTGTGAAAGTGATAGTGAGAATGAACAAGAAGATGAGTATGATATATTTTTCAAAGAGTTGGCGAATGAATATTTATTGGAGAGTAAAAGTGAGTCGTCGCTGACGCCTGTGCCGCCGACAATGTTTATGCGGAATTTTGCATGTCAAAATAAAAGTATTGAAAAACGGATGAAAGGTGTGGGTAACTATATGACGACTGTGTCTGAAACGTTGGATGCGGCGGTACACGGTCATCTTCAAGCGAAGCGTCAAATTGAGCGTATAGTGGGTCAGTGGATTAGCGGCGAGTCAACGGGGTATTGTTTTGGGTTTGAGGGTCCTCCTGGCGTGGGTAAAACCAGTTTGGCGAAATATGGATTGGCGAATTGTTTAAAGAATGAAAATGGAGAGAGTCGACCGTTTGCATTTATAGCGATGGGTGGTTCGAGCAATGGCAGCACATTAGAGGGGCACAATTACACGTATGTGGGTTCAATGTGGGGTAAGATTGTGGACGTGTTGATGGAAAAAAAGTGCATGAATCCGATTATATTTATCGATGAATTGGACAAGATAAGTAATACGGATCATGGTCGCGAAATTGTGGGTATACTGACGCATTTGATTGATTCGACGCAAAATGATTGTTTTCAAGACAAGTATTTCAGTGGGATTGATTTAGATTTGTCAAAGGCGCTTTTCATATTTTCATACAATGATCCAGGTGTTGTGGATAAAATATTATTGGATAGGATACATCGAGTTAAGTTTAAACACATCACATTAGATGAGAAGTTGGTGATTTGCAAAAAGTATTTGCTTCCGGAGCTTTACAAGAAGATGGGGTTGGAGAATGGCGTGGTTGAGTTGTCTGAAGAGAATCTTGTGTTTATAATTGAAAAGTACACGTGTGAGCCTGGTGTGAGAAAGTTGAAAGAGTTATTGTTTGAGATTATTGGAGAGATTAATCTTGAATGTATAAAAATTAAAACAGGTCACAACGACGGCGCTGAATCCGCGTCCTTATGTCTTCCCATTGTGATAACAAATGACGAAATAAAAATGAAATATTTGCGCGAGCGCCATGAAATTCGTGTTCAGCAGATAAGCACGCATTCAAAGGTGGGTATTATCAATGGTTTATGGGCGAATGCGGTCGGTCGTGGCGGGATAATACCGATAGAGGCACATTTTTTTCCGTGCGATCGTTTTTTTGATTTGAAGTTGACGGGAATGCAGGGTGATGTAATGAAAGAGAGCATGAACGTGGCGAAAACGTTGGCCTGGTCGTTGTTGACCGAAGATGAAATGACGCGAAATTTGGAGATGTTTGCGAAAACGAAAATGCAGGGCATTCACATTCATTGTCCGGAAGGCGCCACACCGAAGGATGGTCCGTCCGCCGGAACGGCGATAACGTGTGTTTTGTACAGTTTATTAACGAATAAAAAAATAGATAATCGTATAGCAATAACAGGTGAGATTAATTTGCAGGGACATGTTACAGCGATTGGTGGTCTGGATTTGAAGATAATGGGCGGGATAAGTGGAGGTGTAACAACCTTCATTTTTCCTAAAGATAATAAGAAAGACTATGATGAATTCATGGAAAAAAATGGGACAAAAGATGAAATAAAGTCGATTGTATTTATTCAGGTTTCATCAATTCAAGAAGTGTTGGGTATGATTTTTTGTTAAGAGCGCGACGGTTAGTGACTATATCGGCTTTTGCTGCGTTCTTTACTCCTACTCTTACTACGTCCTTTACTCCTGCTGCGTCCTTTACTCATGCTGCGATTTTTTTTACGACCTCCAGTGACTGTGCTTATTTGTGTTGGCGATTGTGAGTTGTTGTTGTTGCTATTTTTTTTAGATGAGACGCCGGGAGTATCCGCCGGCGGCGGTTCTGAGGTTGAGGTTGCTGCACCCATTTCGTAAAATTGATATCTAATTATATATTATATGTTATATAATTTTATTTTCTAAATAAAATAAAATAAAAAATAATTATTTTATTTATAAATTATATAAAATAATAAAACGCACGAGTCATGTTTGAGATTTTATTTAAATTATATCATAAAAAAGGCACGTTTCATATTTTTTTAACATCGTTTATAGCATTTGCATTTTTGAATATTATTGAAAATGTAATTCATTATAATATTGGAAAAATGTCAAGTAGGAAATTAATAATTACAAATCCATCGAATGAAGACTGGAAAAAAATAATAATAACAATGTTTATATTTGCACTTTTACAAGGCGTATTAACAATGTATCTCTATTGATATTTTTATTTTTTTTTATTTTTATTTTTCATGGTTTTATTTGTGTCTTCAGATTTCCCCGCGCAGAAACATGGATGCAATTTCGGGCGTTGAAGTGTCGAATCCGGCCAGGTTGAGTGTTCTCCTGTCGGTTGGGTCCACAATGGTGAAGCAGTTTCCGGTCATTCCGATGACAATCAGTTTCGTGTCCGTTCCCATCATTTGTCGGTACCTGACGAGCGCTGACTGTGGGTGTTCATTGGGCGCGTAGGTTTCATTGTCGGTGAGAACAATGAACGCATCAAACTTCAGGTTGTGTTTGATTGCGTGCAAGATGGGGAGAACACAGTCAGTGCTGCTGAAAGTCATTCCATTTGTGGCGGCGAGGCCTTCATCAATTGTCATTCCGCGTCGCAACTGGTTTCGCGAGGAAGGTCCGCTCATGTCAGTCAAACCAGCAGAGAATCCGACAACACTCACATTTTTCTCTGTTTCAAGGTAGAGGAGCGCCATTGCAATGGATGCATCACGGCAAGTGAGCACTTTTGAACCGAGAACCGCCGAGCTCATGCTCCCGCTGACATCGACTGCAACCATGATGGATTGACCGGTTGGGGTGATGGTGCCGTACGATAGCCGGAACAGCTGAGTGAATGCATTTGAGATGAAGGAGTTTGGAACCCATGAAAGAGAGCCGAGGTCGCCGTGTCCGTTCTTGTACACCTTCGATGCGACGAGGACTTTGATGGGGTGAATGCGCGCCTTGAGAATTGCTTTTTGGTCGGTCATGCGTGCGACAATTTCCTTGTACTTGTCACCGGCAACTCCATTTTGTGTCATTTTTCCCAAATTTCGCAAAAGAGCTTCCAGGGGCATTGTTTCAAGCAGTGTTGCCCAGATTTCCCTGCTTGCAAACAGGGCGGTTGGAATGTGTTCGCGAGCAAGGTGACCAGAGCGGATGATAGCACATGCAAGTGCAACATTTGGCGATTCACCTGCACCTGCTTCATGGACTGCATGCAAGTGTTTGAGGAGGTGTGCGACTTGTTGAAGTTGCGTGAGCTCTTCATGTTGTCTCTTTCCACTCTTCTTTGCACCGCCTCCCCCCTCTTCTTCGTCGTCATCAGAATCTGCGACTGCTGCTGCAACTACTGGCGTAGGAACAGCAGCAGCAGCAGCCGCAGAAGGCATGACGGATGTTACGGCGGCGACGAATCCTCCAACGAGCGATTTGACTGCAGTGGCACTGGTGGCAGCGGCGGTGGCGACAGGAGGAGTGACGAATTGGGCGAGTGTTTTCTGGGTTGGAATGGGCGGAGTTTCAATCGAGTTCAATTTTGCAAGGAACTCCTCTTTTGTGAGCGCTTTGAATGGGTTGGGAAGAATGAGCTTTCCGCTTGCTTTCAGAGTGGCGAGTGTTTTTTCAGAAGGCACTTTTGCTTTGCGGGCATTTTTCATCATGACGTAGTCCAACATGAGACGCGCGCCGTCGTCTGCAAGGGTTGTCGGGTCAATGTGAATCATCCGAATGATGTCGGCGTGAGTCCAGCCTTCACGATTTTGGTATTTTGTCATGTGAAATGCAAGTTCGCGCCCACTTCGCGAAGTGTAGTAGTGGGAGATTGCTCTGCGAAACCCGGCGCCCCATCCCTTTCCCTTGTTCTCGGGTTTCGACATGGATAAGTCGCGAACAAACCCGGCAAGCATGAACATGTGAGTGGGAATGCGGACACACTCCTTCATTGTTTCAAATGCGATTTGCTTTTCGGCAGGAGTCTTTGCAAAGACGATTGCGGCGGCGAGTGAAAGCAGAACTGGCTCTTGTTTTGGGGCGCGTCCGCCGACTGAAACGGCTTTCAAAAGAGCGCAAAGTTGCACGAATTGACTGGGGTCGGGGTCACGAATCATTTTGAGAACAGAAAGCGCGCATTCGAGATTTACATCAGAAGACTGTTTGTAGTAGTTGCCCATGTCTTTCGCGCCGCCCAGAACGAGATAGCGGTTGACGTGTTCGAGCGTTGACAGTTTCCAGACATACCCGCCGGCGTCGTTCAAGACCTGGTTGATGTCGTATTTGCATGTTTGAGGGATTGACGCCCTATTTTGAGGCTGGTGAGCGACCATGGCGGCCGAACCGACAGCAGATTTGGATTTCGATTTTTTCTTACCTTTTCCTTTATTTCCTCCAGCGGATGCAGATGCAGCTTTAGCAGAGGGCATTGTGATCGAGTTGGTTGTACTTGTTTGAGAACATGCAAAATTTATTTATAAAAAATAAAAATTCAATTTATATTTTTATTTGAATTTAATTTTTGAAAATAAAAATATAAATGAAAATGAAAATGAAAATGAAAATGAAAATATAAATGAAAATGAAAATAATATAAAATATAAAATATTATTACATTTACAATGAATATAATTCAAAAATTACCAGATGATATTATTTTATATATTTATACAAAGTTTTTGAAAAGGTATCGCATATGTGAGGGAAAACTCATCAAGTTGATAGATTTTGATAAATATAAATTTTTGGAAAAGTATATTTACCGGAAAATAACAGAAGTTTATGGCAGTCAGGTAAGTTATCATATCAAGTATAAACTATCTAATTTGAGTGAGATAAATAGAAAAAATTCATATAATGATATTGAAGATGATATGATGTGTGTGCATATAACGGTGGAAGATGGTTTGTTAAGATATAGTGTTGATAGGTTTCGGTTTAAAAAAATAAAAGATTTTAATATGATTTCACAGCCGTTACCATCTATTTACTATAAAGGTAAAGGTGGTTATGATGACTGCGATTGGGAAATTATAGGTTATACGTATGAAATTTAATGAAGTTTATTAGATCCAAAAAAATAATAATATATTCCAAACGATATAAAAATATATAAAAATATATTATTATATTAATACAAGTAACTAACGCAACGTTAATTTAAATGCAGGCTTTTGATTTTGATTACTGTGACACATATGAATCCTATGGAAGTAGTGGGGTAGTGTTGGAGAACAATAGAGTAAGGTTGTTTAAGTGTTATGAGTGTAAAGTGGATAAACCGGTTGTAAAAAAAAGTGTGAGTGATTCAAGATTTAGATGCGATAATTGCATTCAGAATCAGAATCCATTTCATCAACCGACGGCCGATGAAACGACGCCACAGTATTCATGGAGGTGGCTTAATTTTTTTACTTAGTTCAGTTTGTTGATCGGTTTCCGAGTGAATTGAATGAGTACATTCCAAACTGTGATGCAATTTTTTTGCGAAGTAATGCAACAGGTTGTTCTGACAATCTTGCGCGGTTTGCATCGGATTTTTTTCGCATTTCAAGTGCAAGCGCGGCTGATGATGATAACTTTTCATGTTTGATGTCATCATGATTGGCATTGGCGATGGGGACAGCGACAGCGATACATGCGGTGGCATCGTTGTCATCGTTGTCGACCGGAAGTAGTTGGCATTTTTTGCCGACGTTGCAGTTCCAGAATCCAAATACTTCTTTTGTGTGCAGGTCAATGCATGCATTGTCTGTGGGACGAAGGAAGCAGTGGCGGTTACCAATAAAGAAGCGACAGCATTTAGGAGGTGGTTTGATGTAGTCGTCGTGAGGGTTGTAAATCATGGAAACGGGTGGTGCAAAGTCACAGTCGATGCGTGGATAAGTGGTGAGTGTTTGTTGTGGTTGTTTTTTTTTAATTATAATTTTAATTTTTTGTTTCGGAGTTTCGTCCGTTATTGGCGCTGGCGCTGACGCTGGCACTGGCGCTGGCACTGGCACTGGCGCTGGCGCTGGCACTGGCACTGGCGCTGGCGCTGACACTGGCACTGGCACTGGCACTGGCACTGGCACTGGCACTGGCGCTGGTGTATGTTCGGGGTCCTGAGACTGTTTTTTTGTGGTTATTTTGATCTTGAGTTTGGGTTTGGGGGAAGAGGAAGGAACATTAGCAGCAACAACTTCGGAAGTATTTTCGGAAGTAACATCATTTTTTTTTGCAATGATTTTGATTTTGGGTTTGGAGGAAGCGGTGTTGGTGGTGGCTTTCGCTTGCTCACTGACGTTTTCTGGAAAATAAAGGTGAAGGTTTGAAAAAGACATAAGAGGTCGGTGTTGCTGCTGTTGCAGCTGACGTTGCATTGTAAATATCCAAAATGAGAATCCTATATAATATAAATATAATGAAAAAAAAAATCAATTTATATTTTTTTCATTTATCATTATCATTATTATTATTATTATTATTTGAATTATTCGAATAATAATATAAAGTATTCAAATATAATAATCTATATCTATATAAACGAATAAATTAAATAAAAACAAAATGAATCCTTCGACGAACAAAAAGAGCAAGGAAGAGACTGAAAATACAACACCGACGCCAACAACGCTGGTTGTTGAGTATACAGGCGGACGTGATGTATTTATGGAGTTGTTGAAAAGAAACCCAGGAGTGTTTATATTTAAATTTGGAGCAGAATGGTGCAACCCATGTAAAAAAATAAAAAAATTTGTAGACAAGGTCTCTCTTGTTCTTCCAAAAAACGCCATGTATATTTTCAGTGTTGACGTAGATGAATGTTTTGACTTGTTTGCATATTTGAAGCAAAAGAAAATGGTGTCAGGCATTCCGGCAATTCTTGCATATAAAATGGGAAATGAGAGTTATGCGCCCGATGCCTCAGTGTCAGGAACAGACGAGACAGACTTAAAGTATTTTTTTGACACGTGTTTGAAGATGATGGGCGACATTATGACGACATGATGGCGATGAGGATGTGGTTTGTCACTTGATTAAGTTTGGTTTATTGTAATATTTCGCCATTTTTGTAAACATTGCATTTGAATTTTTGGTTGGAAGGGCGCGAGCAAATTTCGGCATTTGCGGGTGCGTTGTAAAAAAGGAACGAGGGTTTATTTGCCATAAGAACTGATGTTGAGAGAACAGCCATACCAGCTCCAATGAGCGAGCTGAGAAGAATTGCATACACATTTGTGCATTTGCTATTCAACATGGTTATGCAGTCGATGATATAAAATACGAGCACAACGGTTAAGATGCTGTAGTTCATGGAGTTGTAAAACATTGGAACAGCCAGATAAATAAAAATGAAAGAAAGAATAGCACTGTTGATGGATGAGTTTGCGAATGAGGATCCAGGAATGTTGATGATTCTGCATATTGGGTCCATTACTACTGAATCGGGTGTTTTCTCTCCAAAGGTCGAGAAACAAATAAAGTACACAATGATAAGAGTAAACAATGAAGCAATGTATATTATACCTTTCATGTCAGAATTTGAAATACTTAACATGATTAAGAATGCGGATAGTATGAATGAACCTGATATAGAAATAATTTTGAAAATGTTTGATAAAGACAAATCAATTATTGTCATTTTAATTTTATTTTTCTACTACTACTATATATATATTATTTAAAATTATAATATATATATAAAAATAAATGCTACTAAACTAAAAGATATTATTATTATGGATTAAATTTTGAATAATTTTGAGTTATCCATTTTTTAAAAGATGTGACTGCGGTTGATTTATAAAAAGAGTTCACCATAAGTTTAACATTATGGTCTGATTTTGTCATTATGATAAAAAAGTTGGAAATCACATTTCTTGTCACTGCTTTTTTATATTTTGAAATATATTCTTCAGTTGTAAATATTTTTTTTTTGGTTCTAGCATTTACTTTATTATGAAAATTAAAAAAATATGTGCACAACTCTTTTTTGTTTGTTATTTTGGATTTATCTAAATTTCGCGTTTCTTGTTGAGCGTGTTCTGCACATTCGGGACACGGAAGGTTGGCGCTGATAAGAACGAAGAAATCAAGAAGTGAATTTTTCGTTTCATTGAATTTGTCATTTTTTATCTTGAATGCGAGTGTATGAAACACATACCATACTGCTGGACCCCAAACACTTTTTCCTACCATATTTTTTATATATTATGTAAGTTAAATTTATTAAGAATAATGCTAAAATGCAAAAAATAATATACAATAAGAATTTAAACCTATATTAATAATTTCATTATTGGATAGATAACGACGCTTACACATACACACATACATAGTGACAATGGACAGTTCAAATTTGAATTATAAGATAGCTTCAGCAGCGGCAACAAATAAAAAATATATTATAGAAGGTGATGGTGATGAAGTAGAAGATGAAAACATTGAATATGATTTTTTTACTAAATTAAAATGTATGATGAGTGAGACGCAATGTGTTGGTGGCGGCGACAGTGGCGTTAATGATGATAGTGATAATATTTGTTTGTTGACGAAAGAGCCATTGCATGATATTCATATTGTTTTGAGTTGCGGTCATAAATTCAATTATATTCCGTTGTACAAAGAGGTGGTTATTCAAAAAACGTCGGCGGGCATGACTACAAATGGGTATTATAACTTGTGTTTGTTACGTACGAATGAGTTGAAGTGTCCATACTGTCGGAGGGTGCAAGATAAGCTGTTACCATTGTTGAATTATAGTAATATTAAAAAACTTAGGGGGGTTAATGCTCCAGAGTCACTGTGCATGAAGGTGCGAACGTGCGAGCACGTTGAAACTGCCAATAAAAAAAAGAAAAAAAATGCTAAAAAAGAAATGTCATCTGCGTGTAAATGCAATGCGATTCATGTGGTAAATGGCACATACTATTGTAAAAAACATTATGAGCAACAACTACAAGAGAAGGAGCAACCGCAACAGCAACAAGAGAAAAAAGAAGAAATAAAACCAAATTTTGAAAGTGAAAATGCGAATATGTGTGGTGTATTAATCAAGACGGGTAAAAAGAAGGGACTGCCGTGCACAAGTTCTTCAAGTTGTCGCATTCATGCGCATTTACGCAAAAATGTTGTTGTTGCAACGTCTCTTGACTAGGGTTTAAGAGTTAGTTATAATTTTTGTTTTTACACCTTTTCTCATTTAAAACGCCCATTTTATATGAGAACTTATAAATAGTTCTTCTTTATTTTTCGTGTCTTGTTTTTATTGGATACCGCAATCAAAACGGATGTTTTGTTTCCATATGCAACTTAAATAATCCTTTTGAAAAATTTTACATTTTTTCTTATTTTTTGCTCTGTAAAATTGGCGTTTTCACTGAATGAATTGAATTATTTCTCTATCTCTCTACGAATCGGAAAATAAAAAGCAAAATAAATGTAAGAGGAGTCATAATGAAAGGCGTTTCTATTCTATAAAAGGTTTTGAATTTCATTTTTAGAGAGAAGAGAGAAAAATCTAAAAATGAATAATAAACAAATAAAAAAATACAAAATGGAAATGATACAATCCTGTCCTACAGGCGACAATTGTTTTGAATTCGATTATCGTTGAATATTTGATAGCAACAACTGTTTGAAATATTATTTTCAAGAAAATTTATATTTTGCGGGGTCCAATTTGTAATATAGGTGTAAATGAAAAAAACAGACAGCATGGATAATATATTGGTGCCGATGAGTAGAAATTTTAAATTATACTTGTTTGTTCTTTTATCCCACATCAGCGTGCAACTGATGATTAACCCATAAAAAAATCCCAACCAATGAAACAAGTACGCAACGTTTTCGACTTTAATATAAAAAAAACTTATAATTTCCAATGCAATAATGATGAATATTGTGAATAGTAACATTTTTTTCATAACTTTGTCCATGTATTTTGAATTGATTGCGTAATCGGACAGTAAACTTCCAGTATACGCAAACACAATATGAGAACATCCGATGACTTTGGTATACGGATAAAAGTAACTGTACGTAATTCCAGAATAGATGGAAACGAGACCATAAATGAATAATACTAATTTATAGTGATAAGAAGATTCTATAATGTACATTAATGGAAACAGTATAATCGTGTTACAAATAATGTGTTTTATATTTGCATGAACAAAAGACATTGTAAAGAATCTCCAAAATTCCGGTCTTATGTCGCGACAATCGGGATAATACGACACAATACCAAAAAAAAACTGTTCAAAATTAGGCGATACTTTTTCGGTGCTCATATTTTCTAAGAAAAATAAACCGGTAACATAGCTGGCCCATATCAGCAAATTAAAAATGATATAAATAAAATTTCTATGTTTGCTGTGAATATAGTAAGATAGTAAACCATTTCTATTAAATGTATAAATAACATTATTATTTGTCACCGATGATTCGATATTTAAATTATTATTATTATTGTTTTCATTTGATTGTTCGTTGATTATATTCATTTTACATAGAACTGAATATAATAAATTATATTGTTTAAGTTTGATTGCCTATTATATTATAATTTTCTTGTCTCCATTCGACGATGATGATCCAGTTAAACTGTTTTCAGCTCCATCACTTTCCCCCGTTTTTTCAATCATCAAAATGGAAGGTAAATTGTCGGTTTTAAATTCTTCTTTCTTTTCAGCGGTTTCTTCTTCGGGGCGTTCATTAGCGTCTGCGAACGTGACATCTTCCGGAATTTAAAAAACAATTTTTATACATAGAATTTAACTATCTCTATTTTTTTTCTCAAGAGAACCCGTAGGCATATTATCAATATCATTTATAAAATTTTTTATTTCATTTATATTTATTATAGTTTTTTTTAATTTACCATCATATCCATATAGTTCTGCTTTAAAAGATGTTCCAAGTACATATTTTATATCAACATTTCTTTTATTAAATTCTATTATTAAAGTCTTTATTATTTTTTTTATTTCAGAAATTTGTTTTTTTGAAGCAGTTATTTCAATTCTTCTTCTTAAATTAATAAATTCTTTATATTTTTCTAAATCTCCTTTATTTTTATTGTAGCGACGACCGTGTTGTCTTTTTTTTGTTTTTTTGCCACCAACAAGGTCTGGAAAATATGGTCTTAAAGTGCTTATTTGTTCTCTTTTTGTTTTTCTATATAACTCTTCACTTTTTTGTTTTTTTGCTCTAGACGGAGAAAATACACTGTCCCATACCGTTTTTTTCGGAGAGGGTGACACATCTTTAAAAAGTCCAGTTTTTCTCTGCTTGTGTGGTGTTAAGTCAGGCAGCCTTTCTTTAAATAATTCTTTTACAATGCTGGGTGTAAATGGTGAACACGATGTGTCAATGAATAGAACATGTTGTAGGTCATCTATAACTTTGCATAATTCTTTTACTATCTCAAAAGTTGTAATTGAAGAATGTTCACTTTGGCAATCAAATGTAGGTTCATGATGAATTATTTCACTCAACGGTATTAACCCATCTTCCTGGACAACCTGAATAGATTGTAGTTTGTATCCACCGATTTCCCCTCCCCTTTTGCCGCACGAGTATCTTTTATTCAAAAAAGGAGTATTATTTGTTTTTGTACATACAGCAAGGTTATAAACTCCTGCTTCAAAATAATTTTCTAATAAATCTGGTTTATCATCCAATTTAACACGTTTTAGTCTAATGCCTTTTAAACCTTCTTGTGCTTTTTCAGAAACATCTTTTATTGATAATCCTAATCTTCTTTTAAATGAATCTATAAGTGACCCTTTAAACTTTTCATCGAATCGCTTGTAGTCTTCTCTTATGTTACACGTAATGGCGCCAATATCAGATAAATAATATGTCGAGACAGACTCTAACTTATCATTTACATCTGTTGGATATTTTATTAAGTCGTGGGATTTTACAAATCCTCCGTGTGTGTGTACAATAACAATGACTCCGCGTGGCAATGATGATTCTTTTGACGTCCAATTTATTTTTAAGTCTGCGACATGTGTAGATTCTTCATGTATCATTCGAGTATATGGATTTTCATTTTTTATTTTAGCATCAAGCTGAAGTATAAATTGTTGTTGGATGGGGGTGAGAAAAGCAAAATTTCTACTCACGTCGGTTGCATAACGAATCATTGCTCTCATATTTTCTGGTCTCAAATTTAACATAGCGTAGGGTATGTCATCGATCTCTTTTATTGAATCGAGCAACTTGTTGGCTTGTTCTCGTTCGAAAACGGGGGGGGGTAATTTTGTTTGAATTTGTGAAGAAAATCTAGATGAAAATGACCCCGTTGTTTTTTTTGTGGGTGTTTTCTGTTTTGTGGGTGTTTTCTGTTTTGTGGATGTTTTCTGTTTTGTGGGTGTTTTCTGTTTTGTGGGTGTTTTTATTTTACGCATTGTTGCAGCTTTTTTTTTTATAGGTGACGCACGAGAAGAAGATGATAACTTCCATTCAGCTGGAAGTCCAAATTCATCGTCATCATCTTCATTTATTTTTGTCGAAGTTTGTTCTGGTACTCTTGATAATGTTGTTTTTCTAAACATTATAATAATTTAAGTTACAAATACTTACTTATTATATATATATATATATATACATATATTTTTTATAAATATATACATGAGATTTTTATAATGAACATCGGGCATGCATAAGTTATTGCATGCATGCATTAATATTTTAATATATATTACGCATACGATATAGAAACAAACAGCGTTATTATAATAACTGACTGTAATACACTGCTAAGTCGAAAAATCATGTTCAGCATTCAACATGTTTTAAATAAAGAAGGTGGAGATGAAAATAGCTATAGTTTGTTTCGAATGTTGGAACCGATGGAGCAAGAAAATATAAATGTGAATAATCAAGAAAACAATGAAAGCAATGAAAATAAAGGAATGCAAGACAATGAAGTTGTGGTGGTGACCGCCACGCCTGAAATAATGAGACAAATTTTAATAGATAAATATGGAGGTGGAGAAAGCGATGATTGGCTTTACGCGGATTGGAACGTGCGAGGTATTTTGCCGAGTCCGATGCGTCTGGTAATGTTTCGTCCGAGCATGTGTCAATTGTGCGGAGTGGTGGATGCTAATGTTGAACATTCGCAGTTTTATATCGGACACGTGTACGATCACGCCGGATTCAACTATTGTTTCCATTGCAAAGACAAGTTTTTCAGCGCGTTAAAGGAGCGGGCAGAACCCATATGGGAACTATTACAGTGTGAGACATTGCGCAATTTTTGGGCGCCGAGAACGCGTCGCGATCCTGTGACAAATGAACGACTGTATTCTGGAAAATACAAGTATGAAAAATGGTGGGCAATTTCAAAATATATTTCTTATTCTGTTGACAACACGAAAGGAATGCCGGGTATAGAAAATGCGCCGTTTATTTGTTGCGCAATGAATGATACGATTTTGGGTGAGATATCGAAATCAATTCCTGTTTCAGATATTTTGAAGTCGAATTATAATGCGTGCAAGAATGGATTTTTTGATCCGTATTATGACCCTAACGACGATGACCCAATTAATACGTTGGAGCTTGCAGATGATGCGAAGATTGTGCTTTCAAAGGTTAAATCGGTGCAGCAACAGTAATTGTAATCATGTAACGTGCACAAGTTTGTAGTTGTGCGTTTTGGGAATGATGTCATGAATTTTGTATTGAGGCCCGCTTGGTCCAAACCATCTATCAGGAGCAATAACGAGTTTGTCGGGGTTACTGTTGATATACGATGCCCACCAGCTGTAAGAGCTGTTTGCGATGATGTTGTGAGTGCAGGCAGACATTAGCCAAAAACAGTATTCATCGTCTGGGTTATCAACAATGATTTTATGGGGAATATTTTTGAAAGTTGGTTCGTTTTGAATGAAGGCGACATCATCAGAGAATAAAATGAATATACTATTCTCTGTTGAAAAATGTGAAATAGCGTTTGAGTAGTAATTCGCATCAAGGTTGACGTGAATATGTGATAGGGATAAATAGTCGGTTCTTCTCACGTGGACTGATATAGGTGTTAGTGTATTTTTTTTAAAATGGTTGATGTCTGATTCAATTTTTTTGGAATATGGATTGTGTAACATTTTAATGAATTCTGTTTTACAAGTATCAAAATACTTGTAAGATTGAAAGTACCCATAAATGCAGTTATTGACACAAGAGTCGAGGTGAATGGTGTTATGAAAGAAATTTTTTTCACGATATGTAGTGTTATAGTTTCGAGTTGTGGTTGAATCTATTTTTATATTTTTGAACATTTTGTATTTTGTAATATTTTTTCTTTTACTGTCACTCCACATTTTAGAATAAAAAATCAAAGAAGAATTGTATTTTTTAGATAATGTGTAACAATTTGCTAAAATAAATAATAAATTTCCCAACCCACCCATCAAGTGACCGGTGATTTCTTTTTTTTCTGTGCTATGTTCTTTATGTTTCTGCATTTAATAATGTTGTGTTGTGGTGTGTCGAGTGTGTTTGTCTTTATTTATGTTTGTATTTATAAGTTAAAATCAAAATTTAATATTGTTTTTTTATTTTATAATATATTCAAACTAATTGAAAAACAAAAGTTATTTATAAAATAAAATAAAAATAAAATGGATGAAAAATTAAACAGTTTATTAAACGATTTGAATAATTCAAATGAAGTTGATCAGCAAGATGCGAGTAAAGCTTGTCGTGATTGTTGTGTAATAGGGCTGTGTGTTTATTATAATGAGCCTGGGCTACCGAGCGTACTGTCAAATATTTTAAAAATAATGGACTCGAATTTATTTTATAAAGTCACTTTAGTTGCATTTTATGATCATTCATTAGACAACTCATATTCGATATTGGAGACCTTTAAAAAAAAGTATGAATACGCGCGTCCGCATGTGTTTAAAATGATAATTATAAATAATTCAAAAAGAAGTGGTCAAAAAATGCGGATGCGCATGCATTATGGCCAAAGAACAAATGCGGCTGTAAGAGTGTTGGACACTGGTAGAACTGCGAGAATTTCTCAAGCAAGAAATGGCATATTACATGTTATCAGGGAGTTGTATAAAAGAAAATTTTATAACAAGTATTTTATTATGATGGATAGTAACGAGTATGCGTGTGTTGGTCTAATCAACATACCAACATTATCCGACGCTTTGAAGCGTTCGGATGAGTGGGATAGTGTATCCTTTAACAGAGAAGCGGGGTACTATGACTATTGGGCACTATCATATGATAAATATATTTATAGCATATATCATATTGTGAACAAGAATGAAACACTGAATCTTATAAAAAATGATTTTACAAAAAAGTTAGATGGTGCGAAAAACACAAAAACGGGTAAGTATGATTTTATACCTGTGTATTCTTCGTATAATGGTTTTGCAATATACAAGAGCGAAAAGTTTTTGAACTGCAGTTATAGTTCAAACATTGACATAACTCTTTTTCCGAAATCGTTACTTCCTTCGGGTGTAGTTAATAAGTTTACAAATGATTGTGAACACAGGAAGTTTCATTTAGAAGCAATAAAAAAGAATAAGGCGCGAATTGTTGTGAGCCCGCTTTCGATATTTTATAAACTGCCGATTCAAAATCCGGGATTACGAGGTCCAGCTTAAATGAGCTGACTAATGCCGGTTTCAAAGTCGACAGTTATACTCCATCCTAATTTTTTCATTTTTTCATTACAAATATAGTAACGTTTATCATTAAACGGCCTGTCTTCAATGTACTCAATGTAGTTTTTGAAATCGTCATCAACATTTAGAATTTTTTTAATAAGAATTTTTGCAATGTCAATAATTTTGTATTCCATACCTTCATCGCACCCAATGTTGTAAGTATCGCCAATTTTGCCCTTTTCCAATACTGCAACAAATGCTGTAGCGGTGTCGTACACGTGTAAAAAAGCGCGCATGCAGTTTTCATTTTGGATTGTAACTTTTGAGCCAGTTTTAAGTTGATGTATGAATTTTGGTATCACTTTTTCAGGGTATTGGTTTGGGCCGTACACGTTATTTCCTCGTGTTATAATAATAGGCATTTTGAATGAGTGGTAGTATGACTTTGCCAGTATTTCAGCGCTTGCTTTAGTTGCAGCATAAGGATTTGTTGGACACAGAATGGATGTTTCTTTTTTGATTTCCGCTGATTCGTTTTCTCCGTACACTTCATCTGTTGACACATGAATAAAAAGTTTTAGTGTTTGACAATACAGTCTCACAGCTTCGAGTAGTTTATGGGTTCCAACGATATTGTCGTTTGTGTATGTAATGGCATCAGAAAATGATGTTTGCACGTGAGATTGTGCGGCAAAATGAACAACGTGTGTTATTTTATTTTGTTGAAAGATGTAATTCAACAAGTCAGAGCTTTGCAAGTTGCCTTTTATAAACGTATACCTTTTAGAATGTCTAACAAGTTCATTCACGTTACATTCGTTTGCACAGTAGTAAAGAGTATCAAAGTTTATTATTTTTATTTTATTGTATATTTTAAAAATATGATTTATAAAATGAGAACCGATAAATCCTGCTCCTCCTGTGACAAATAAAATAGTGTCTTCAGAATTTTCAACTTGTACTACTGGCGGCAAAGGCGGTGACGGTGTCGGTGTTGGTAGCTGTGCATCCGCCGCGGCGGCACGTTTGTAATTTTTAAGAGTGTCTTCTAAAGCATCTTTGATGTTGCGCACATTGGGTGCGAATTTTTCCAACACGGTAGTGTCTAAGTAGTTGTTGGAACGGTCACAGGCCAACACCTTGCGCTGTTCTTCCACGCTAAAGTTGTTCCATTTAAAATGCGGGTCAACGTGTTTTTGATACATTTTAAGTATTTCATTGTGTGAAATGACACCGGGGTTGGTTAAATTCACAGTTCCAACAATATGCGCTTTCATCATTTGGATGACAATGGGTAATAGTTCATCAAGAACCGACATGGAATTTGGCACTGAACACACTTTAGAATAGTTTACAATTTTTGTAATAAAGTTTCGTGGATTTTCTGTTGCAACAATTGGCATTCTAATTCGCAGGTTTAGCACATTTTCAGATAACTGGTGCATAAGCCTATCAGTAAAACCCTTCACCACAGAGTAACCTGAACCAAAAAAGTTAGGAATGTCATTTTCTTCAAAACCCTTTTCTATGATTCCTTCGCCATTTCCTTTTGTAACCTCTTCCAAGTTTTTGTAGTTAAAAATACATCCAGTTCCAAGGTAGGTGTAGTGAATATTTCTTTCTTTGCATGCAAGAGCCAGTGATATGGGAGAGAACAAGTTGTCTTTTATATTTTCAACTAATTTACCAGGTTGTTCTAAATAGTCGATTGTGGTATATTTTGTTGAGCCGATTATTCCGTGCGTTCGTCCAATGAACGAAATAACGTGTGAAGGTGAAAATTCGTCAAGTTCTTTACATAGTGATGTTGTGTCATCAACGCGCGATTTACCGAGAATAAATTCCAGTGGAGGATTTATCTCTTTTTCTTTTTGTAATAATTCTATAAACTGCGTTCCGATCCATCCGGCGTGACCATATACGATAAATTTCATTTTGGTGTTTCTTATTTTATTTTATATTTTATACATAAAAATATTTTTAAAAATATACGCGCGTACGTGCACGCGCACGCATTGTTGAGTTTTTATAATGTGGTGGATAGTATATCAATTTGTTCTTTTGTCAATTTATCAGGGTAGTTTATTTTGAAAATAATAATTAGATTTCCTGAATTTTTATTTTTATCAATCATACCTAAGTTCTGTATCGTTTTTATCGTGTTGTCTTTAATGACTGTTCTGTCTTTATGTTGCATGTGAAAAATTTTGTTGTTTAGATGTTTTATGGTGAATTCGAGACCGCACAGTGATTCTTTGAGTGATATTTCTTTTTCAACAATCAAGTCCATATTGTTTCGTTTAAAGATAGAATGTTCTTGAATATTTACAACAATGTTGATTTGTGAAAAATGATGTGATGAGTGTGTAGTGTCGGATAATATTAAAACTTCTTTGTCGTTAATTCCGGGGGGTATGCAGATGTTGACGGTTTCATTTGAACTGGTATTATTTACATTAACTTCTTCATTCAAGTTAACTGACAGTTGTTCAATTCCAAAGTATGCATTTTCGAGTGTTATGTAGATATTTTTAGTCACGGGTTCGCGTTGTTCGCGTTTTGGCGGGTTGTTGTTGTGCATCATTTCATGAAAAAAATGTGGTTGTTGTTGTTGTTGATGATGCAAAAAATGAAAATGTGGATGATTTTGCATTCCTACTCCTCCTCCGGATGAGTTAATAATATGGATACCCATACCACCGAGATCCATCATCGGTCCCATCGGTCCCATCGACCTGAAGTGAATAGGTCCGGCTCCCATGCCACCCCTTATAAATGAAGGTGGAAACCCGTGAACATGTTCGTGTTGCTGCTGCTGGTGGTTGGTGGAGGGTCCTGCTGCCGCTCCCATCGAGGCGAAAATCATATTGAATATGTCAAATGGGTTTACATGTTCAAAGTCTCCAAATGTGCTGAAGTTTCCACCGCGCGCGCCCATGTCGTATAATTTTTTTTTCTCGGGATTACTCAGCGTTTCATATGCACTTGCAAGTAGTTTGAATTTTCCATTTGACTCTTTGCTGTTGCCATTTTTGTCCGGGTGGTGAATCATTGAAAGTTTGCGGTATGCTTTTTTTATTTCTTCGGATGATGCATCCCGACTTATTTCTAGTATCTGATAATAGTCTTCTTCATCCGCAGCTTCGCGCATATTATTGAAATTAAAATTCATATTTAATTAAATATTAAATATAAATTTTAAATAGATTATATACGAATTAACATTTGGTAAATAATATAGTATAATTTATGAGTAATATAGTTAATGATACTGGTTGTAATAACTCTCCATTTATACACAAGTATCAGCCAAAGTGTTTGAGTGACTTTGAGCAATTGAATACAACTATTATAACTCTCATTCAGTCATTAATATCATTGAATAATTTAAATATTTTAATCATTGGTGACTCGGGAACAGGAAAAACTTCAATTATAAACTCAATTATTCAAGAATACTATGGAAGCGATTACAACTGTGACAATGTTTTAGTTTTGAATAGTTTGAAGGAACAGGGAATTCAGTATTATAGAAATGATGTAAAAACATTTTGTCAAACATGCAGTTTAGTAAAACATAAAAAAAAAATTGTGTTGCTGGATGACATTGATTTAATAAATGAACAAAGTCAACAGGTATTTAGAAACTGTATGGATAAATATAAAGACAACATTCATTTTATTTCGTCGTGTTCAAATGTTCAAAAAGTGATAGACAGTTTGCAATCTAGAACAATACTGGTTCAAATAAATCCATTGACAACATCCTGTTTGATGAAGATTATGAATAAAATAAAACTGAACGAAAATCTAAACATGTCATCATATGCAGATGAATTTATATTAAGTATTTGTAATAATTCTGTTAGAATTTTAATAAATTACCTGGAGAAAATAAAAATAATAGGTTGTTATGTTGACTTGGAACTTGTTCATAAGCTATGTACAAATATAAGTTACACAATATTTGATAATTATACAAATTGTGTTTTTGAAAAAAAATTAGTAGATGCAATAAAAATTTTATATACGTTGCATGACGAAGGGTACTCGGTCATGGATATATTGGATAATTATTTTCTCTACATAAAGTTGACTCATTTATTGAATGATAATTTAAAGTATAAACTTACGACTCTGCTTTGTAAGTATATTATATATTTTCATAATGTTCATGAAGATGAATTGGAGCTGGCATTATTTACAAACAATTTTATGCAATTATTTTAATTATTATTTTTATATATTTTTAATATTGAAAAATATATAAGATTTTATTTTTAATATAATACATAATACATTATTTAATAAGTATTTATAAAAAATAAATTAATAGATACAATATACACAATGTCTCAAGTATTCAGAAAGATAATTCCCAAACATTTTTTGTTTGAGTTTTTAGAGGCAATCGGTTGTCAAAAAACAGATAAATTTTATCTTGTTGATGTAACTGCATTCAAAAGATCAGTTTATAATAATCTTTTAGAAGTATTTATTCATAATATTAAAGATTATTATTATACGTCAAAGCTTCATTATGTTGACATGTCACATATGAATCATAATAAATTCAACACAATTATTAGACAGGTGTGTAAGTGCAACAAGGTTCATTTTTCCAAGTTTATAAAATATGACAAGTCGACTTATAGTGTAGTGTACAAAGTGCATTATAGTGATAATGGTGATAATAATGACAACATTGATTATCCTGAAAATTATGACAATATTTATTCGAAAACTTAGCCTCGGCTAGTCATTGTTTTTCTTCTTCTTACACATATTATACTATTATTATTACTATTACTTTAATTATTTTATACACATTGCCGATTATTCAAATCTTGCCGATTGAGCGAACCAGTTGTCCAGGAGGTCCATTCCACCCGCTTTGCATTGTCATGACAGTGCCGTCCACAACATACAGAAGAGTGGTAAGTATTCCAACCGTTTTGCCCATCAGGTCTTTTATTCCCATTGTTATTTTTTGAAATTCTATCAACATGTTTAAAAATACACTGAATATTCCTGTAACAATTCCGGTAACAGAGTCCCTAATATAACTGAACATTTTTCTGAAGTTGTTCAAACTGTCGCCAATGTCGTCCAAACTTCCAGCGGTAACCGAAGTCATATAGTTGACAGGTTCCAGCAAGTATCCCATGTAGTCAGTTTGCATATTTTGTATACAGTATGTGAAATTCTCTCCAGCGTCGTGGCCAAACATAGCGCTAAATGGCATAACAGTCGGATTGCATCGGTACAAAGGCCAATTATCTTGAATGTATTTTGTTCCGATCACTAAAAATGAGAGAACGTACAATCCAATAAAAATAATTATAATAAATATTGCAGAAAGTAAGTCACTTGTTTTCATTATTTAATAAATGTGTTGAATGAAGAAGAATGTGTGAATGTGTGTTATATAATAATGATTTTTTAATATTTTCATAAAATCATAAATATTAAAAACTTTAAATAATTTTGTGTGTGGAAAAAAATAAAAAAAAGTAAAATTTGTTATGTTTGATATGTTTTTTTATTAATGGAATTGTTTTTGTTATTATTTTGTTCCCGGTGCTGCTGGTGGTGCTGCTGGTGGTTCTGCCGGAGGTTTTACATCTCCATCAAATGAAGAATATGCTAAAGTTTGCGCATGATTTGAGGCGAGTTGGTTGATGATGGAGGTTCCGTTTGGTGTGGTTTGCGAAAATGATGGTATCGTCATTGTGGCTCCCGCGCCACCTCTGCTAAGTTTTTTATTTTTTTTATTTCTATTTCTTCGCCTCAACATACTTTTTCGCAAAGTCAGTCTCAAACTTTTTCGGAATTTACGAGAAAATTTGCGTCTACTTTTTCCCCTTTTACTTTGTTTTTTATTTGGTTTTTTATTTGATTTTGAACCGCCACTTCTTGACAAATTGACAAGCTGATGCTGAAATACGTTTCGTTCCACACCCTTATTGAATGCAGTTTGGCTCGGATTGGGGTCATTCACCGTGTGAGGTATAACATACGGGTTTGAAACGGAAGAGACAGTTGACATAATGTTATGTAATTGTATTTGTGTACCTTGGTGGAATATAATACAAGTAGAAAATAAATATTTGTAAAAATAAATATTTAATTATTCGTATTATTATTTAGATATTATTGGTGTATTAAGATATAACAAATAAAATATATAAAATGAATTCCGCAGAGAGAATACAGTTGGAAAAAATGATTCAAGTCAACGGGGCAGTTGACAACACAGAAATCATACGAAGTTTAAAACACAGTGAAAGAATAAGACAGGATGTGTTGACCATGGTAAAACTTAAAAAGGATTATCAAAGGTTGTCTAAATCAAATCCCGCTCAGTTTGATGCAATGTGTGTGTCAAGGTGTTCATTTTTATTCAACACATATACAGACTTGTTTAACCGTTTGAAAAAGGATGAACTAGATTTGAACATAATGGGGCAGCTGCTGGGGCTTTTAAAAATGATTGAAGATAATAAAATTGACCAACACACTGCATCCTTTGAAGTTGGAAAGTTATTGAAAAGCATTTATATTGACAGTGCTTTAAAAAAGTCGCAACATTTGGATGACGCACACAAGCATGACGCTAATAAAAAATCGCAGTCGCACCTTCCAGCAAAAAAAGTGTCATGGTCGGAATATAAAAAAACCCATTTAGGAGATAAGGATAATGTATAAAATAAAAATTTATAAATAAATAAATAATATTATTATATTTTAGCAAATAGCAAATAGTGCAAATAATATTATTAATTGATTTTTAATATAATGTCAATTGAATACAGTGCGAATTCGAATAATTACAACGGTCATGATGAAATAAATAAAAAAATACCGCCCGTTGTAAGATTATTTTTGAAAAGACTTGAACAAAATGTTCCAAATGTGCGTATTCGTTTATTTGGAAGTGTAACGAATTTTACACATTTCAAAGATAAAAGTGATGTGGATTGTTGCATTATTTATCCGGATGAATACACACGAATAAAACTGTGTGCATTTATAGAGGAGGAATCCATTGAATTTAATAAAACGCGGATTAGGTTTCGAGATATGAAATACAGTAAGCCGGGGTATAATGATGAATTTATTGGTTTGTATCAACTGTGTTTTGATGACAAGGATAAGCTTGACATCAGTTTAGTTAATGGAGAATCCGGAATTGGTCCACTTCAGAACTATCAACATGATTTAGGATTTGTATACATGTGTTTGATATACATTATAAAGTGGTTGTACTACAGGGCGTCGCTTATTTCAAAAGATTTGTTTGTTTATTTGAAACAATCGGTATTTTCTTTTAGAAATAGCGCGATAACCATTGAGCATTCGAATAAAAGAGAACTGTAGGTGCTTTGACGCCCTTACAGTCTGTATTGTGCTGGGGTACGTAGTGAAAGCGTTCGAGCCATTTCATCACGATAACAGTCGAAGGCGAGCGTAAAACTGAAATCGTTAGTAAAATCAACGAGTACACCATTGTGGTACCTGAATTTAACTTTTATTTTACTGAGACGTTCGAGAGGGGGAAAGAATGTGGTGAGATTTTGAATAAGTCCATTTCGAGAGTCAAAGTATTGCGTGTTTGGACATCCTAGTATTGGTATTTTTGCAAAAAATGAGTTTACGATTCCGTTGTATGAGTTATTGATGGCTCCATTCGTGTTGAGCGGGTAAGGTTTGAGTTCATCAGCTTGGTTGCATTTGTCGAGTTCCATATAAAAATTTGTTTCTCCAATTATGTTTATTTTATTGGGAGCATTGACGTAGTATCCACTCGTTCCGAGCCAGTAGTAGTTTGCCGTGTCTGCAATATTCAAATACGTTAAGTTAATAAAAGAGGGGTCAGTCGACGTATTTGAAGAGTAACTTGAAGAGTAAATTTCTTTATCAAAACCTAAATAAAATGGAAGACCCCATTTTCCATTTTGACACACGGGCGTGGTTGGCTGTGCGCATGACACATCGTATTGAATGATTGCGTCAAAGTTTAAAATAAATGCCTCATGCTTATTTCCAAATTGTAATTTTTGCGTTACTTCATTGTAAACAACCACAAAATAGTTATACGCGGAACCAATGGCAGATCCTGTATAATAGTTTAATTTATTTCTTAATTCAAATGCTAATTGTTTTGGTGAATAAAATCCTTCACTGATTGTTAGTGTTATATAATATGAAATACTTTCAACTTTGAATAATAATTTTGTATTATAGTAACTATTTTTAAATGTATAATTATTGGATGGGAAATTGCATTCAACAAGTCGAATTGTTTCAACATTTAAAAGTTGTTGAGGTAGTGTTATTTCAAAATGTGCGCGATTTTTCCATTGACACTGGTCTCTGTCTTCAGAACAAATTGAAACAAGCTTGCGGTCAAGCATATATGTTTGCTGACGCCGTATCAATTGATGATCTGAATGAGTATTATCGTTGTTGTTGAACATTTTTATTTTATATATTTGTTGTTTTGTTTTGTATTTATATATGTAAATATTTAATTGATATTTCTATTCTCAATTCTATTCCTAAATTCGACTTTTATATTTTTATTTTTTTTTTATTTATTTATTTTTCTTGAATAAAAATATAAATTGAAAAATTGAAATCTGTACTTATATTCTGCAGCTTCCTAGCACAAACTTACGAACAAACAATGGCAAACACAGTAGCAAATCAGCAGCAGCAAGTTCCTATGATTCAGGGTGTTTCATTTCGTCCTGATTCTGATATTAGATATTCAAAACCTAAAATTAATTCAAGTGGTGGAAAAAGCGTGGGTGTTGTCAATGCTCACACTGGTCAGTCACTGTATTTGGGGACTCCTCTTCTCATGACGTGGGGAATCCAAGAATTCATCGATGACAAGACGAGAAAGGTATCGTATGATATGGCGCTTCAGTTCCCAAGCGAAGAGTATCATCAATCAGCAGAGTCAAAAGCAGACTCACATGCGTTTTTGAAGGCGATGGTTGCGTTTGAGAGAAAGCTCAAGGCGGATGCACTTACCAACTCAAAGGATTGGTTTGCAAAGCCAAAGATGACGCCAGATGCAATTGATGCTTTGTTCACGCCCGTTCTGAAGTATCCTGTCGACAAGGTTACTTGTGAGAAGGACATGTCAAAGGCGCCCACTATGAAAATCAAGGTTCCTTACTGGAACAACAAATGGGAGGGAGTTGAGGTTTACGATACAGACAAGGTCTGTCTCTACCCGTCGTCATCAAATCCCCTACTTTCACCCAAGGACTTGATTACCAAGCAGTCACATGTTGTGACAATGATTCAGTGCGGCGGTCTTTGGTTTGCAAATGGCAAATTTGGAGTCACATGGCGTCTTGTTCAGGGAATTGTTCAGCCAAAGCTTTCAATGCGTGGAAGATGCCATTTGAGCTTGACTCCTTCTGAGAGTGCGAGGCTTCAATCCCAAGCTAACAAGCAGCAGCAAGAAGAGCATCAGCAGTTTTGTGGTGATGATGATGTCCCCTCGTCTGTTCCTGTGACAGAGACTGTGGATTCTGATGATGGTGGTGCAAGTCACAGTGAAGAGGATGATGGGGGTGTTGTGGAACGCACACCATCTATTCCTGTGGCTGCTCCTCCTTCTGTGCAAGCTGCTGTTGCTGCAGACGCGCCAAAGAAGAAGATTATCAAAAAGACTTCTTAAACTTGAACGTGTGTGTGTGTTGTGTTGTGTGCGTGTGTGTGTGCGTGTGTAAAAAATAAAAAGGTAAAAAAAATGTGTTGAAATAAAAAAATAAAAAATACTAATATTTTTTTATGAAAGTGTATGAAAGAAGTTAAAGGACATTCGATATTAACAATTAACATATAGTTTAATCATTTTTGTTTGTTACTATTCAAAGTTTGTTGAAATGCCATCATCATCATCATTACAAAAAATTAAAAGCATTGTGAAGAAACGCGGCATAACTTGTGGTTTTTTTTCAAATGTTTCCACTACCACTACCACATTATTGATTGTTGAGTCTCCTTCAAAGTGTGCAACGATTATGAAATACTTAGGAGATGGGTATAAGTGTGTTGCGACGTGTGGTCACCTGCGTTATTTAGATGGTTTGTCTGCTATAGATATGAATAAAAACTATCAATTGAAGTTCATGGTGATGGATTCAAAACGGGCACAAATTGTAAGGATAAAATCAGAAATAAAACTAGCAAGTCGAGTGGTTGTAGCGACGGATGATGACCGCGAAGGTGAAGCAATTGCGTGGCACATTTGTGACATGTTTGATTTACCGATTGAAACGACGGAGAGAATTGTGTTTCATGAAATAACAAAAAGTGCGCTGGAAAAGGCAATGGCTACTCCAAGAACTGTCAACATGAACATTGTTATTTCAGCGCATGCCAGACAAATTTTAGACTTACTCATTGGTTATAAAATCTCTCCTTATCTTTGGAAATACATTTCATTGACAGGATTATCTGGATTATCTGCTGGTCGGTGTCAAACTCCTGCGCTGCGTCTTGTGTACGACAATCAGAGAGAAATTGAAGAAAGGTTATTAAAAAATGAAAATAGTGATAATAAAACAAATGATAATAAAACAAATGATAATAAAAAAAATGGAAATGGATTTGAATATAGTGTTTGCGGTTATTTTACAAAATTAAATATCCCATTCTCTCTAGAACAAAGATTTAAATCTTTTTTTTTAGAACAAGACAATGAACTAGAGTTGGAAACATTCCTGCGTAATTCTATTACATCTGATCATGTTTTTATGTGTATCGAACGTGATACATGTGTGCGCTGCTTGTCGCCACCGGTTCCATTTTCAACGAGTCGGCTACAGCAAGTGGCTAGCAATGAGTTTTCGATTTCTCCAAGTGAGACGATGCAGATTTGTCAAACGCTTTATGAGCGCGGTTGTATTACATATATTCGCACGACGGGAAAGAATTATAGTGCAGAATTTACAGACCAGGTGAAAAATTATGTTTGTGAAAAATGGGGAGAGAAGTATGTTAAACATTACGATGAGAAGGGGGGGATAGGCGGTGGTGCTGGTGTAGGTGTGGATGCACACGAGGCAATTCGCCCGACTGATATTACTCGCGTGTTATTGACGGGTGATTTTCATGCGCTAGAACAAAGAATGTATAAACTTATTTGGAAAAATGCATTAGAAAATTGTATGTCGGACTACACATTTTTGCCAATGGTTGCAAAAATAAGTGCAAATGTTGCAAACGTAAAGTATATATACAAATTTGCATGTCAAAGACCTGTTTTTTTAGGATGGAAAGCGGTGCAAGGGTTCACGCCGGAACAGCAGCGTCATCACACAATGATGGATTATTTGCAAAATGTTAGAGAGAATACAATTATTCCTTACAATAAAATAGAAACAAGTATTGTTATTACGTCGTCTCTCGGCGCGCATTACACAGAGGCTCGATTGATACAGGAGCTGGAAGAAAGAGAAATTGGAAGACCGTCAACATATTCCGCGATAATTGAAAAAATTATGGAACGTGAATATGTAAAAAAACAAAATGTCATAGGAAAGCGGATAGAATATGATGAGTATACTTTGGTTGATAAAGTCGTTTCTAAAATAAAAAGTTGGAGAGAAGTTGGAAATGAAAATAATAAATTAATCATTACACCAGTTGGCAAAAGCGTTCTAGAATTTTTAACATGTCATTTTCCTATTTTATTTTCGTATGACTATACGAAACACATGGAAATGCGTTTGGATGACATTGCTACCTCTGCCGCAAACGGCGGTGACCCAAAACACGATTTAAAAATAGTTTGTGATGAATGTCTTGGAGAGATTGAAGAATGTATAAAAAAAATAAAAAAAATAAAAAAGGATGAAATGCACTATAGAATAGACGATCATCATATTTTTATCATTAGTAACCATATTAATAAAGGTCATGGTCCGGTTGTAATGTATTCCGAGAAACCATTTCCTACTGTTGAAAAAGAGGGTTCGGAATGTTTTGATAAGTATTTGAATGACTGTTTACAGTCAGGAGAGAATGAAAATATAATATTTAAAAAAGTGAAACCAGGAATTATAATGGATGATTTAATAGATGGAAAATATCAAAATATCTCTGAAATTCTTATTGAAGACTCTTTAGTAGAACGAGTTGTTGGAACCTATGGTGGCTTCAGCGTTATTTTAAAAAATGGACGATTTGGAAAATATGTGGTGTGGGGTAAAAATGGAGAAAATAAAAAATCTCTGAAAAATGTTTGCAAAAACATTTCTGATATTTCTCTCGAAGAAGTTATTCGACAGATTGAGAATGAAAATAAAGATGAGATGAATGATGGAGATGAAAATACAGCAACAACAGACATCATTCGAAAAGTGAATGACGATATGAGCATTCGAAAAGGCAAATATGGAGACTATATTTTTTATAAAACATTAAAAATGAAAAAACCAAAATTTATTTCTCTCAAAACTTTTACATTGGATTACACAAAATGTTCGTTGCATGATATTACATCATGGGTAAAAACATACATTTAATATACAATATATTATATATGTCAAAAGATACTTAAAAAGACACTGCTACTATGAGTATAAACAATCCAATGGTTAAGACAAAGACTTCCACCGCCGCCAGTTCGGCTGATTCTTCTGCTTCTGCTGCTGTTTCCAATGTTGTCGTTTCTGAAGGCGGCGCATCATCGAAAGTAAAGAGACTTCCCAAGTCCAAATCTGTTAGTGAGGTAGCAGCTGCTTCTGCTGACTCAACTTCTTCCTCTTCATTGACTTCTGCATCTCATACTAACGTTGTTTCTTCTTCTGAGTGTGAACCTTCTGCTGTTCTTTCTTCTGAGACGTCATCTACTCTTTTGAAATTGTATTCTGAATATTCTAGCAAGCTTCAGGCTGCTCATGCGACGTGGAACACTCTTCGCAGTGAGTTTCGCATCATTGAGCGTCAAACTGTTCGCGAGCTGAAGAATGCTCAAAAGGCGTCGTTGAAGAAGAAGCGCAAGACTGGTAACCGCGCGCCTTCTGGGTTTGTCAAGCCCACTCTCATTTCAAATGAGCTTGCCGGATTTCTTGGCAAGCCCGAGGGTTCTGAGATGGCTCGCACCGAGGTGACTCGTGAGATCAACAAGTACATTCGCACCAACAACTTGCAGGACAAGGAGAATGGTCGCAAGATTAACCCTGATAAGAAGTTGACTTCTCTTCTCAAGTTGAAGAAGGGAGATGAGCTCACTTATTTCAATCTTCAGCGCTACATGTCGCCTCATTTTGCCAAGTCTGCTGCTAGCCAAGCTGCGTCTTCTGCCGCCCCTGTCGCAGCTTCTTAATAATGCTGCATGCTGCAAAAGTAAACACAAAATAAAAAAAAACACAAAATAAAAAAAAAACACAAAATAAAAAAAAACACAAAATAAAAAAAAACATGTCGTCAAGATCCATTATCTTGCGATATGTTTTATATGATTTTCAATAACATTTTCAAATACTTAATCTCGTCGTTCGAGTGCCACACATTTATTAATTTATCCGTACAATGACCGCATTTCGCTGTATGTCATGTTTCTTCCATTTACACTTTTGAATTCATCATTTCCTTCATTTATAATATTCAGTAGAGAATTCTCAGTAACATTATTTGTTTTGAATAGTTCTTCAACCTTGTTTATTCCATCTTGTTCCAAATTCAAATAAGAACAAATGGATGTTGACGGTTTAAGTTCCGAATTTGATTGTGACGTTGACTGTGACGGTTGTTGATTTTGTTGACTCATATTATTTTATATCTTGAAGGATGTAGTAAATAATAATACAATATATTTAATACATTTTATAATTCAATTTATTTGAATATAGTTGTTGGTGTAGTCGTTCATATGGGAACTGTTAAACCCGACGATGAAGGTGAATTCAAATAATTAAAATATAAATTGAAAATAAGATCGTATAATAACCTATTTGTATGTATGTCTGCACCTGACCTGTCAAGGAGTCTACAATGGCAAAATTGTTGTACCAATTATTGAAGTTACCAACGGTGTTTAAAAAATCGTCGTCGTCACTTCAAAATAAGATGTTGTCTGGTCGCTGGGCACTGGATTATGACAGTGGCGTCCAAGGAAGAAAAGTATACTGGGCAAACATGGACAATTGTGGATGTTGTCATCTCGACATTACTGTTGATATGAAAAAAAATTACGAGACAGAAGATGACGATTTTATTTTACCTTATATTATATAAATAATACTCGCCTAAACGTTTATTATTTATACTTTATTTACACTATTATGTTTTTTTATGAGCTGCACGGCTTGGGACCGCAACCAATTTCAAGAGGAGCACGGAAAGGATCGGGTTCAATCGTGGTATTCATCCAAGGACTAACTTGAAGTTGAGGATTGGGAGGCTCAGAACGAACTTGCAAATTGGCGTTGCGCAAAGAACTGCCGATAGTGTCAACTCCAATCAAATAACCAGCATTCAAAAGGTTGACGCCGAGGAAATCTCCTGAACCCATCGGTTTCATATTCCATGAACTGTTGTTGTCCTTGGGCAAAAGGTCTGCCGGATTGATATTTGCTTGTCCGGAACAGTTGGGAGGAAGTCCAATCGTACTTGAAGAACCAGTTGCAGAATCAAGCTGGTTGTAGATAGAACTCTCATCTACAGGCGCTGGAGATCGAGACTGACCGTTAGAACCATTTCCTGACTGTGATGTTCTACCGCCCTTTCTACTAGAGCTTGTACTCATGTATTCAGGAAACATCGATTTTCCACTTGAATAATTATATACCGCATAAATTAACACGAGAGATGCCAAAATTGTGAACACCTGGTGGCTTTTTACGTATTGTTGCATTTTTTGAAACATCGTTCTATTATATAATAAACTATTATATAAAATAAATGATAAAATATTTTTATTTATTTTATATTAATTGCAATAAATAATTCATTTGTTCTAAACAACTACAAATTCAATATAAACAATAAAAATAACTAAATAACATCTTTATTTATTTTTATTTATTTTTATTTTTCCATTTTATTTTTCCAATTTTATTTTTCGATTGTTATTGTTCCATTGTTATTGTTCCATTGTTATTGTTCCATTGTTATTGTTCCATTGTTATTGTTCCATCCATTGTTATTTAATTTTAATTTTATCATTTCTTTTTTAATTGTTATAACTTGAAATGATTTTATATCGAATTATGCATCATTTTCACTACTTTCACTGTCGTCGCTTTCAGTATCACTACTATCACTACTATTTAAATTATATGTAAGTTTTATTTCTTCAGCAGCTAAATATGCTTCTATTGCAATATTTTTTGCAGCTTTTGCTTTAATTTTTGCCTCTTTGTACATTTTATAGTATACATCTTCTGGAACTTTCAATATCATTTTTTCTTTGTCATCTTTTTCTAAATCTACATTTACTTCTACCAATTCACAATTTTTACTACTTTCAGTAGTATCATTATTATTTGTCGTTGAAGATTCTTCAACTTTTTTTTCTTCTTTTTCTTCTTCTAAATGTATTGGTTTTGATGATTCTTCCACCACCAAGGTTACATCAAGAGGCGCAAGTTCGGGCACAACGGCAGCCTCTAAAGTTTCTAAATGTTGTTTCAACGGCGAGGACGGCGTTTCAGAAGCATTTTCAAATACTTTTGCTGAATCAGAAATAACAGCCGTCGCCTTACTAACGGTTACATTTTCTGTCGTGTTACTCGGAGCCTCTGCTGCATCGTCATCACAATTTTCATCTTGATTATGTTCTTGTTTTTTATGTTTTATTAAACACGCTTTAAAAATCGGTCTCTCGTTGATAACCAACATCTGTCTAGCATTTATTTCAAATTGAAAGCTTTTAGAAGTAAACTTTATTCCCTCAAAGTCAATAATTGTGATCAACGACATTTCCGGTTTTATACTATCAAATGTTAACGAGTTATTTTCTTCATCAAATATGAAACATGACTGAACGCTACTAATACCATTAAATTTTGATGATGAGGCAACGGCGCCATTATTTATATACACTCTTAATGTGTGACTTGTTCCATTTTTATAAGATTTAACCATTGAGGCAAATGCGGTTTCAATATCTGTTTTTTCTAAATCATCTGTAAACCACACGTGCCTCTTTTCATAAATTATGTCAATACATTTTTTCTCCAAATTTTCCAAAAATGAAATGAAATCACCATCCTTTTCACTTGTAAATACCAAATCAATGTATATCTTTTTTCCAGAATGAACTATCCCCTGTTTAGAAGTGCATTTGGGAGACTGCATATACAGCGGTTTTTTACAATACTGTATTTTTGTAAAGTATGATCCACCATGAATACTTGAAGGAGTACACAATCCAATATTTGAAAAATCTATATTTTTATCGTCATAAGATAATATTACGTCTTCCATGACAATCAAATAAATAATATAATAGTTAATATGAATTTATTCTTTTAATTTGTTTTTATTGTGTTTGAATTTATTGTTTTTAATATTTTACTTGATTCAAGTCATGGTTAAACAATGTTATCATACCGCACACTTTTTTTATGCGCCTTATACCTTATTTACATGTTTGAGTTATATGAGACAAATTAAAGTATTTCTATAAAATAATTAATGTCGAAATCAAATCAAGTAAAAAATAAAGCAATTGACTACTGTATAGATATTATAAAACGAGAAGATGTAAAGCAAGAGTTGAAACATCTATTCAAACCAATCATTCAATTAATTCTTCAAGAAATATATCCATACATATATTTATCAGTTTTATTCTTATTAATAAGTTTTTTTTTGATTTTAGGAATATTTATATTATTGTTGCGTAACAATTATATTTCATAGGATTTCATATTATTTTATAAACTATTTCATATTAATAATAAAATTTATTCATTATTTATTATTTATTGTTTATTGTTTATTATTTATTATTTATTATTTATTATTTATTATTTATTATATTATTATATATATATATAAACATATAAATGACAAGTTGTAGTGCATGTGATTCAGGATTGAATCCTGGTACATCTGGCGGTGGAAAAAAAAGAAGAATGAATAAAAAATCTCAGCGCGGTGGAGCTTTACACAGTTTGAGTCCAGCGTCGTTGACTGGCGATTCATTTGATAGAAGTGGCGACGCACTTGCAAACGCGGCGCATAATTTATATGTGAAACAGAATTATGAACTTGCAGCTTTGAAAAATCAAAATGCAATGATGGGTGGTAGTAGAAAAAAAACTGCAAAAAAATATAGGTCTAGATCTAAATCCAAGTCCAAGTCTAAACAACAGCGAGGAGGAGTTTTGGAACTTGGAGCACTTGTAAATGATGCAGCAGTTCCTTTTTCTCTTTTAGCAGCTCAGCAAAAATATGGAAAACGACGTGGCACAAAGGCTCGTAAATCTCGCAAGTTTAGGAGCTCAAGGCGAAGGTAAAAAAAGTATTATTTTATTTATTATATCCAAAATGATATAGTATTAATGATATAGTATTAATGGTATAGTATTAATGATATAGTATTACGTATTTACAAGTTCATTCAATATTTACATTTTAACAATGCGTGCAAATGTAAATTAAACCGCCGTGGTCGGCATGCGGAGCATTCGATTGATGGTAAAGTAGAGACTTTGTGGTGTGGCCATGAATGTGAAACTTGCTTGAAATTTCGCACAATTTTTCAATGAGCTCTTCTTGTCCGTTGAGTGCCAAATCTTCGTGAATGTGCGCAATCATCGCGTCGCACAAGTATCTTTCGAGTCTTGAAAATGTGAGAGTTTTTTTGTTGTCACTGTTGAAACAACTGCCACCACCACCACAGCCACCACCATTCACAATATCATTTTCATTTGGTTCAACATAGTCATTGCGATCTACAGTGAGCTTCATTTCATATTTCCAAAACGTGTTGCACGAAACACGCATATCCAAAGTGACGTTGTTGCCATTGTTATTTTCTTTTTGATCTCGAGGTGTTTGAGTTGTTGACTGCATATTCTCGTGTCGTATGTCTGTTCTGTCTGTAAACTTTCAAGTTGAATGGTAAAAAAATCAATTTATATTTGTTCGTTGGTTATATATGTTCAATTTCAGGTTTATTATAATTATCTATTAAAGGTAATTCGTGGGGTAAACCTGATGGATTTATGATTCTTTGTATTTTATTTGAAATATAATTCAATGGAACTTTAACTGTAGTATAAACACTATTTACGAAATCAATATGAGTTCCCATTTTATCACAATTTTTAATAACACTTCCATCCAATTTAAATAGTATTAAATCCAGTTTTCTCTCTATCGCCTCAATTCTATCTGTTAAATCTTTCAGTTCGCTGCTGATTTGAGTATTATTCATTATTCAATATTAATTCAATATTATATATAATAAACAATATTGAATTATATTTATTATTATTATTTATTATATTTAAAAAATGTGTAATTATTATTATAATTTCTCTCTGCTGTAATTATAATTATCTTGAAATTATTCCGATACCTCCTTCATATTGTATGATGTATGTGTCTGGTTTATTTTCGTAGTTACAATGAACTAAATCCGAACAGATTTCCTTCTGACCCCTCCCTTCAAATATGGGCAAGGGGTCAGAGGGGACAGCATGTCCCCTATTTCTCTCTTCTTCATAAAACATTTGTTTTTGTTCATCATCGTCATCGTTCCATTCATTTTGAACTTTATGATGTTTTTGGTGAAACAGTGAAGTAAGACACATTTGTGTATGAATTTTTTTTGCAAAATATCGAAACTCTTTACAGTGATAACCTTTAAACAATGTAAGAAACATTTTGTTGTTCTTAATAACTGATAATATTAAATTGTATTTATTATATTTAATTGTATTTATTATATTGAATTGTATTTATTATATTGAATTGTATTTATTATATTGAATTGTATTTATTATATTGATATTAAAAAGTAAACTATTTATAATGTATGTCAAATGATTGAAATTGTAATTCTCTCCATCGTCTCATCCTTCCAACTCTTTTTAATTGTTCCACTTTTGATAAGCCACTTGTTTCGCATTCAAGGTTACAAAATTACAGACCAGACCGAATGCAATACGCTGATAAAAAAACTAAATATAAAACGTTCTGTATTCATTCAAAATGAAAAACCGTTTGGATTTTTTTATGGAAGATGGTTCATCGGTTACATACACTCCCGAGAATCTTCAACGCAGCAAAATAACGGTCAAGTAATGTACATTATAATACGACGCGCTTATTTCGAACACATAAAAAAATGTAGTGAAGTTGAAATCAATGACAACGGCGAACAAGTTAATCAAAAAATTATAAAAATACGTGAACGACGTGGCAACCCGTGGTGGTGGGAATATACGGAACGACAATACAATGCCACAAAATATTTTCAAAAAGAACCTCGAAATTATCAATCCGAAATTATCGAAGACATGCTCTCCATCGTCAACGACAAGGCTTCAAAAAGTGGCACTTTTTTCATCTACGGTGAACCAGGAACCGGAAAGTCGTTGCTCACACTTCTTTTAGCAAAACAAATCGGCGCATACTATTGCGACTCTTGGAAACCCACTGATCCGGGCGACACTTTATCCCGCGTTTATAGCGCCATTTCTCCTGATGAAGAAAGACCACTCGTTTTAGTTATTGAAGAGTGCGATAAAATTTTATTCGACGTTCTCGATGGGAAAATTGTGCAGCACAAACATATTCTCATTCAAGTTCGAGAAAAAAGTGATTGGAATGGAATGCTCGATAAAGTTACGGATTTAGGATTTTACCCACACACCATCCTCATTCTAACATCAAATATTTACCTCGATAAAATCAACGAGAGAGATAAATCTTTATTAAGAAAAGGAAGAATCGACAAAGCGTATCATATTTCTTTATAATAATACGACGATAATAATAAATATTGGAATTGTATTTATTATTAATTATTATTAATTTAATTAAGTCCTGCTTGTGTGGCTGTTGCTTTCGTCCTTTTACGAGTATTATAAGTTCTTATAGTTCTCATATCATAATTGCGTTTTGACGTGGGCGTCGGCGTCTTGCGCGTGGGCGTCGGCGTCTTGCGCGTGGGCGTCGGCGTCTTCCGTTTTGACGACGTAGGCGTCTTGCGTTTTGACGTGGTGGTTTTCCTTCTTGATCTTCGAGGCATCATACTCATTGTAATAAGTTGTTTTTCTGTGGTTTTTTTTCGGGTTTCAGCAGGAACAGGAACATCAGAAACTGTCTCAGCTAAAATTAGTTCCTCTTCTGGCATTACTATTTCCAACTGAGCCGTTGGAGTAGGAGGAACATCCATTCCCTTACTTCGCATGTAATGCCGTTTAACTTTATCAAAATCACGGACTAGTTCATCTATTAAAGGCTCTACTAGCTCTGGTTTTGCAGCTAATTTATTACTAAAATTCTGTTGTGAACGCGGCTTATTTACAAAAATGCGTTTTTTCGCAAATGGCAACTCTTTCATAACGTCCCACTCATCTTGTGGAAAATTTACGGATGTTCCAAATACTTTTATTTTACGTATAATGTTTGCAAGTATTACCATTTCTCTTTGTAAGGCGGAACTTTTTCCGCCATCTTCGGATTCCTTTTTAGGTAAGCCCAGTTCATATATTCCGCTAGGATCGTCGACATCCGCTTGTTTAAAATCAGAGCGCACCATCATGTCAACAAAATATTGTTGCGTAAATTTATTATCATTTAGCGTAACAGACATTGGTATATGAAGGTAATCGAAAAAACACACACCCTCTCCCCCAATTAATGAATCATCTAAATTAAAACCCAACTTGGTGTACATGAAAAAACCTGCTGTGTTTTTATACGCATGTGCTAGTTCCAAGATGCATTTTTTTTCTGAAACATCCTCGTTGAATTTGATGCAGTACAAACACGCTCCAAGTAAAAGTTTTCCTAAACCACTTTGAGAACAAATCAAGTTTACTGCATACACATTTGGTTCTCTCGCACACTCTCCCAGCTCCGCAATTATAAACCCTATCACAGTGTCATCGCTTTTATTTTTTAAAAATAAAATATCAAATTTAGACTTCATTGAAAAAATCGCGTCATCGAGTGCATTCGCTCTATAACGTCGCCCGACACCACTTCCGCATATTGAACCTATTCGCTCATACAGTTCATCCTGAGTGTATTTATCTATAAAACGACCGTGAGTAAAATTAGACAATGTTTCAAATTTAATGCCCTTACTATCAAGAAATTTTTTCATGTCATCTGATTCAGATAATTCGCGAATTAATTCATTTTTAAATAATGGATTATTTGTTTTTTTTCGCAACTCACTTAGTCTCCTTGCATAACTATTTTGAGTAAGCAATTTAGGACCTCCTGATTCATCTCTCTCTTCTTTCCCCATGGAAATAAAATACCTATTTTATATATTTAGATGAATATAAGAATTATTTTTTATATAAAATGTATCTATAAAAAAATAATATAAAATGAATCTTGAAGTTTTCTTGAGTTTATCTTTTTATTTTCCATATCGGCTGGAGTAAACGGGCTATCGCATCTTGGCCTAGAAAACATATACAGGTACAATCCAATGGGGTTTTTTGTTAGAAGTTTACACGGCCTTATGTAAAATAAATAATGAAATAAAATAAAAAAATATACACAACACAACCACTTAAAGACAAATAAAATAAATAAAAAAAGAAGAAAATGTACGACACAAGCTTTTGTTGCACATATAAAGTGATGGACACTGATGAAGACAAACAACTCATGTATCGGCATCAGTTACTTGAAGCATTTTGTTTAAAAAAATATAATGATGATATAATGAATGAAAAAATAATGTTAATTCATGATAAAATAAAAGATTGTCCACAGTTTAAAGAAATATGCAAAGCATGTAGTTCAGCTGGCCAATTTGAAAGTTTCAAAATGGATGAATTGATAATGTTGATTTGTTTTTTTTCATTCGACACATTTGATCTATTTCACAAGTGTTTAGTTGACTTTTTTGCACACGGTTATATTTTAGAAGACACAACAAGAAATATGATGAATTCATTTATTAAAACATAGTAAACAAAAAATAATAAAAAATAACAAAAAATAATGAAATAAAATGAAATAAACATGAAAATATTATTTTATTATTTCATATTTATTATTTTATAATATTATATCTTAGTTATTATTATATAACAGTATAACAAGTATTCAAAAAATATAAACTGAATAAATGGCTTGTACCAGAAATAAAAATACACCTTCAGATTATTGTTTAGAACAAAAACAAAATAGCCAGATATTTGGTTATTTAGAGTATAAAAATTCGCAATATGGATATGCATACAACAACGCGATACCGACGATGGGTATTACTCCGAGTCACATGCCAAGACAAATATTCTCTAAAAACTCAATTGACATTGAGTCTGCTCTTTTTGGAATAAATTCGACAAACTTGGTAACACCTCAAGCACCCGTCGTTCCCAAACTCGTTCAACTTCCAGAAGTATCATACTTTGATAGGATTCCATTTATATTACCTAATCCGCTTGTTGTTGAAAATAATCAACGTCCATTTCCAATTCCAAATTAATTAAAGAGAGGGGGGAACACACACATGAAAGCACTTCCCTAAAACCAAGGATTAAGTTCTAGTGTTTTACCTTTCATAGTTGAAAGGGTTGGAGGAGGAATGAGCGTATACATGTTAGATACATCGCGCTTGTAGTTAATATAAGCTCGGGCCTCGTTAATGAGGCGAGGTATACACCAGTTGCACACGAGATTGTTCAGCGAGGCTATTTGTTCAGTAATATTTGTAGGCTGATTCATTGCACTTTCTAAATATATGCCACGCATAATCATTTTCAAGTTGTTGCAGTCTTGCGGTCCAATATCATATTTACCGCCACTTTGATTGTAAACACCGGCGCGAATTCCATTCTGTATAATTTGCATGTTTTTGTCACTGAAAAATGCCAATGACATGGGCGTGTCATTCCAGTTACCCGTCATTGCATCAATAAATGAAGTGCACTGTGAAGATATTGGCATTCTGTCAAAAAGTGCAAACTGTGCACTTGGACTAGGTCCTTCAATATCAATTCGTCCGTTTGAAAATTGTTTAGGAAGATTCATTCAGATACCTCTGTTACTATTATTAAATATTATAAATTATATAAGTATATTAAAATATTTAATAATATCTAAATTAATACAAACTTATTTTAATAAAAAAATCATATACTAATTTAAATATTCAATTCAATTTTACAATTCATTTTTATTTTAATATATTTATTTATATATAAAAAACAACTTTCAAATAAAATGACGTTTCAAATGATTGTTTTATGGACCGCTGTGCTGATATTTGTTGCGACACTGGGATTTATTGGCTACAGTATATATACTTCGCAGTATAATATCAGTTGGCCACCGTCTATTCCAGACTGTCCAGACTATTGGATGGTTGACACTGATGAAAAAAATTGTAACTATGGTGGTACTTTCAATCCATGTGGCACCACCGGAACTTTACCAATACAAGATGGTTTATGTAATAAATATCAAACTGCACAAACTTGTATAAAAACATCACCGTCATTCAACTGGTCAGGTGTCACAAATACTTTTCAATGTTCATAAGTTCATAGGTAAAATAGATTGGGATGGGGACGGGGATGGGGACGGTGATGGTGGTATAATAAAAATTATGAATATATAATATAAACGTATATTATATAGTGTATATATAAACAAACAACCACGACACGACAATAAAATGGTTATAAAAAAAAATATAAATGACACCATAACAGTATGGGCAAATATATTGAAACCTTCAAATGTTGAATGGGTATTAGATAATGACATGCAGTATTATATCAATAAAATGAAAAAAAGGTGCAGTGAAAGTGTGGTTGACGTTACAGCGAGAGAAAATTGTTATGCTTTTTTTTCAAGTCCGACAGATGTTGCAAGGATGGAGTCGCGCACTTTTATTTGTTCTTCATCATGCGTTGGTTATACAAATAACGCGTGGAACGTTGACGAGTGTTTAAAAGAAATGACTTTGCGCATGACAAATGTAATGGTTGGAAGAACCATGTATGTTATTCCATTTTGTTTAGGAACAGTCGGTAGTAAATATGCAAAATATGGCATACAAATCACAGACTCTGAGTATGCTTGTATCAACATGCAAATCATGTGCCGTACAGGACAAGCGGTGATGGATGCAACAGGAGACGATGACGCATTTGTTCCGTGCATTCACACTGTCGGCGAATGCGACTTTCATAATGCAAAATGGGCAAGCAGCGACATGAAATACATTTGTCATTTTACCGATCACTTGCCATCACCATTTGTGTTGTCATACGGTTCAGGATATGGCGGGAATGCAATATTAAGTAAAAAATGTTACGCTTTGCGAATTGCAAGTGTTTTAGGAAAACGAGAAGGTTGGCTTGCAGAACACTGCCTGTTGTTGAAAATGACGTCACCGCCGCCGCAGTCTGAAGTAAAATATATTCTCGCTTCTTTTCCAAGCGCGTGCGGCAAAACAAACCTGGCAATGATTACGCCGTGCAAAGAATTATGCGACGAAGGTTGGACATTTGAAACGCTGGGCGATGATATTGTGTGGATGCACCAAATAAATGGACAGTTGTACGCACAAAGCGTTGAAAATGGACTCTTCGGTGTCGCTCCAGGCACAAACACGCACAGCAACCCGCACGCAGTCGCTTCTCTTTCAAAAAATTGCTTGTTTACCAACTGCGCAACATTTGTCAATGAAAATGGAAAAACAGACGTCTGGTGGGAAGGACTTACACCTGCGCCGCCATCACAATTCACAAACTGGAAGGGAGAGACCAATGTATTGCCAGCGGCACATTCTAACGCGCGATACACGTGTCCGATTGTAAATTGTCCTGTGGTTGCATCTAACTATGATGCGCTGGTACCCATTCATGCAATCATTTTTGGAGGACGTCGCCGTTCGTGCATACCACTGGCATCAAAAGCGCGTGACATTTACCAGGGGATATTTTACGGAGCCACGCTATCAAGCGAAGAAACGAGCGCGAATTTAGAGGCGAAAGTGGGAAACATTCGGTTTGACCCAATGTCGATGCGCCCGTTCATCGGTTACAATATTTGCGAATACTTTCAACACTGGATTGATTTCATGAAAAAGTTGGAGGTGCCTCCGCAGTTTTATCTAGTGAACTGGTTCAGGAAAGATGAAAATGATAAATTTGTATGGAATGGATTTTCTGAAAATTCTAAAATTTTAAAATGGATATTTTTACAAAAACACTCGTCGTCGTCATCGTCGTCGACAAGCAGCAGCAGCAGCAGCAGCAGCAGCAGCAGCAGCAGCGCATTTGGTGAACACCCTTCACTTTCGGATTTATACATCAATGAAACTGATGATGTCAATCAGCGTAAATGGGCGCAACTATTTTCTTACAAACCGGAAGAGATAACAGATTTTAAAGTGCGCATTACTGAATTTTTTGATCAACTTGAAAAAAATAGTCCTGTTGGCGTTCCCCATGAGTTAAAACAACAACTTGATAAACTTTTTTAATTAAAATAAATCAATATAAATCAATTGAAATTTTTATTTCAATTGATTTATATTGAATATATCAAATTTTTTTATAAAATTAGTTATAACATTAGTTATATAAACATAAAAATAATAATATATACATCTAACACACACCTCTGTAGTCAACCATATATCAAAATGGATAAACTTGATTTAATTCAAATACTCGACAGAACCCAAATTTATAATGAGATCAAAGGTATACTTGAACATATTCAAAATAATAATTCTAATGATAATATTAAAAAAGGATTTTACATCTATGGAAATCCGGGTTCCGGTAAAACAGCGTTTGTAACATCCATGTTGAATGACTTTGGTTATGACGTTATCAAGTATGATGCAGGTGATATTCGAAACAAATCAATTATTGAAACTATTGCAAAACACAACATGTCGAATCGCAATATTATGTCCATGTTTGATAAAAAAGTAAAACGAATTGTTATTGTTATGGATGAAATCGACGGAATGAACAATGGAGATAAGGGTGGAATTACATCTCTCATCAAATTAGTTCGACCTAAAAAAACAAAAAAACAAAAACTAGAAGAGTCGACAATAAATCCAATTATTTGTATTGGTAACTATCATGCGGATAAAAAAATAAAAGAATTGATGAAAGTTTGCCACACGTTTGAAGTGAAGACTCCAAAAAAAAATCAAATGTTAAAAATTATTTCTAGTTTGATGCCGACGCTTGATGCAACACTGATTGATAATATTTTAGATTTTATACAAGGCGACCTGAGAAAGTTAACGACGGTTTATAATATTTACAATCAAGACGTGGAGAGAAATGCATTAAAAAATAGCAATGAACACATTTTAAATGGCGACGTCATAAAAATGATTTTTCAGCCCAAAACATATAATGAAGACAGCAAACAGCTTACGCAAAAACTTTTCAATTTCAACTATCCAATTGAACAACACGGGACACTGTTGAATGAAACTGATAGAACAATTGTTGGATTACTTTGGCACGAAAATATAATTGATGCAATTTCAAAATATAAAAAGTTGGATTCTATTCGCTTTTACAAGATGGTTCTTAACAATATATGTTTTGCAGACTACGTCGATAGAATCACATTCCAAAAACAAATTTGGCAGTTTAATGAGATGAGCTCACTGATTAAAACTTTTTATAATAATAAACTCTACCATGAACATGAACCATTTAAAAATAAATACAAAAATACGTTGACTGAGATTCGATTTACAAAGGTTTTAACAAAATATAGCACAGAGTATAATAATTCGCTATTTGTGCAAAATTTATGCCAACAACTTGCCATGGACCAAAAAGATATGTTTTCATATTTTCTATCGTTGAGAGATAAATATAAATACAGTGAGGATGAAATACACGAAATGCTCGACAACTATGATATTGGAAAACTTGACATATCGCGAATATTTAGGTATTTAGATAAATACATGGGACTGGAATCTTCATCATCATCTACCGTTTGCATTTCCGGTCCCATGAATGCTGCTGCTGATGACCCCGACGCCGATGTCAATAACATGAATGATGAATAAAACGTGGGCCCACACCACCTCACCACGCCCGATTATGATGACGGCAAAGGACACAAGCAAAGCTTAATCTCTCCCAAACTCGCCACATAATATTTCACCACGAGTGGTAAGTCATTTTCAAGATACATTTCAATTTGGTTACACAAATTTGTGCATTTTATAAAATATCCAAGATTTTTTAGAGAGAATTCACCCTGTATAATATTATTTGAATCCTGTTTATGAATGAATTTCATGCTGTCATCAGATTCAACGCGCCGAACTTCTGCAGTCGCAAACTGTCCCGAGCATCGAAAAATTAATTCATTTCCCACAGACTTTATTTCAATCTTTTCCGAAATACAAGACAAGTCTCGAATTATTTTTTGAAAGTCAGAAGAAGGCAAATTAATCACAGACGAAAAAACGACATTCGGTTCAACAAGTTCTTCAGGGTCAGGCTCAATCAAGCGCAGCTTTTGAGTTTTGCATTGTTTAATGTCTCCGTTTTCAAATTTTAGCCCGAGATACGAAACAACACCGTCATTGTAGTCCTTATTTTCAATGTAAATTGTCAGCGTATCATCATTATCAATTGAATTAATAAGCTTGAAAAGGTGAAACATGTTGACGCCAATAATGATTTTCTCTTTACTGCACTCGTACATTTCAAAATTCTCAGCAGCAAGATACAAGTGCGCCAACATGGTGTGCGACTTGTCCATGTTGATAATTCTTATACCATCCTTTTGAAACGTAATATTCGTTTCAAGAAGAATATCTTTCAAAGCCGTCATTAGTGTTCGAAACGGCGCGATTTGAACGGTTTTTATTGTTAAAACATTATCAGACATTTATGGAATTTTTTAAACACAAATAAATTAATCTTCAATATAAATATTTAGTTCGTATAATCTTTAAATACTTAATAATGTTATATTTGTTTGAATTCTTTTGTATTATTTGAATTATAAATTAATATATATTATATATATACAACAAGTTTCTAACACTTTTGAAATAACATGAAAAATAAAAATAAAAATAAAAGCATTAAAAATAAATCAAAATTGAGCGTTCAAAAAATAAGTAACGGTTCGAAATATGAAGTGAATGGGTGGAAGTGTGTATCAATATCGGGGTCCCCTTACAGTCGCGGTTATGCGCACGGACAACTGGTCAAAAACGAGTTGGCGGAAGTGCATACCATGTTGAAATACAGTTTGTATGAAGATTTCGGAAGGCCAATCGACGTATTCATCGAAATATCAAATGACTTTTTTAAACCAAAAATAAAAGAGAATTATCCAGAACTTTATGAAGAGATGGAAGGCATTGCGCGTGGATCTCAACAATCAATTGACTTTATCGTGCTATGGAACTGTTATATGAGTTTAGAATACTTGTACGCATCATTGGATGAAGTGTTGAAGTCGCACGACAATGCTGAATTGATTGCAAAATATGAAAAAATATTGCATATGGATGACATCGGGACGGGTTCAGGAAGTAAAAAAGGAATGAGTGCCAGAGAGGGCGGAGCTCAAGACCGTTGTTCTGCATTTATTGCCGTCGGTTCATATACGGCAGACGGTAAAATAGTGTGCGCGCACAACACCTTTGACAATTTTTTATCTGGACAATACTACAATATAATCATAAGTATCACACCGTCAAAAGGACACCGAATGTTGTTTCAAGGAGCGCCGGGGTACGTATTTAGCGGAACTGATTTTTTCACGTGCAGCAGCGGAATTTTTGGAACGGAAACAACATTGGGCGGGTTCAATGCGTATGAAAATAATGACCCCATTTGCTGCCGGGTGAGGCATGCCATGCAATATGGAAACACGCTGGATGATTATGTAAAGTATTTAACAACAAATAACTCGGGCGACTATGCATCAACATGGTACTTTGGAGACACCAACACAAATGAAATTATGAGAATAGAGTTGGGATTAAAATACACGCCGGTTACTAGAACAAAAAATGGTTACTTTATTGGATTTAACGCAGCATACGACCCACGAATAAGAAACTTGGAAAGCGTCAATAGCGGTTTTGATGACACTCGACGTCATCAAGGTGCAAGACGCGTCCGGTTAGAACAACTCATGCGCAAACACCAAGGAAATATTGATCTTGAACTAGCGAAACAAATAATATCCGACCACTATGATGTTTATTTGAATAAAACAAATTTGTGTTCACGAACGGTGTGCGCTCATTATGAACTGGACGACCGCGCATTCATGTCTCAAGCAGATCGACCGAAACCATTTGCGCCGCGCGGAGCATTGGATGGTAAAGTCATCAGCAGCAACCTTGCCCGCGAAATGAAATTCATGGGAATTTGGGGGTCATCGTGTGGGACACCGTTTTATAAAGATGCATTTTGCGATCGCAACATGCAGTGGGAAATGTTGAAACCGCTTTTACATGACAGACTGTCACAACCGTGGTCAACATTTGCTTTGTCAAGCCCGTCGAGAAACCATTCACTAAAAAGTGAAAGGAAAAAAATAAGAAAAACGAAAAGAAAAAACTGAACCAAACCAGTCACCACACCACACCACACACTAATCGCATTGTTCAACACCATCAACGCCGATCTTCTTTGGAACTGATTTGATCTTGATTTTTATTTTTTTTTCAACACCCTCTGTTTTTTTTATTGTTGATGGTGGCTTGGCGGGGGGTGGGTGTTGTTTGAGACTTTTTTCATCATTTTTATTCAACAACAACTCATTGTGCGGTACTGCCTCCGCAGCGGCGCTAAGACGGTGAAGGTTCTCATCGACCACCATATTTTTATAGTTTGAATGTGATGTAACTGTGCTAATAATTTCGTCAACCGGAATATTGTATTTTTCAGAAATGATGTCAACAACCGTCATGTGAAAATCAGCGACATGACGAAATATCATTTGCAAGGATGCAGCGTATGCCGCGTGACTGGATCTGTCCTTGATTTCAACTTCAACAGGAATACAAATTTTCGTGTCCTGTTTTTCATTTTTTTTAAATGATTTGTTGTTGTCGTTATCGCTGCTCATTTGTATTTGTTCTACCTGCACCAACAAAATGACACCAAAAAAAAATCAATTTTTTTATATTTTTTATTTATTCGTCAATATTCATAAATGTCAATAAAAAATATAAAAATCAAACAAAATCAGAAAGAGTTAAACCAAGATTTTTTTTAGACATATACCCAATAATAACATAACTGAAATTCAACATGTTTATAATTTTTCGAACATGAGTTGCATCAATGGTTTCAAGAGCTTTATCAAATTCTTTTTCAGAATAAATTTTACACACCATTTGTTTATCTTCTTGTTGGTTTTTTTTATTACTTCTGTAACGCTCTTGCAAGTGAATTAATAAATACTGCGACTCATAAAAGTCTGCAATTTCCATTGAATTTTTAATGTGATTGTTCCTTTGAAGCAGTAAAAGTTTTTTCGAATTATTTAATAATTTTGAATCTATATTCTTTATTTTTTTCTCTCGCAAGTATTCGATAATATACTTCAATATTTTTACAAAGTTTAAGCCCATGCAAGAACCGGTTATTTCCACAACTGTGCCATAGTAGTAAGTGGCAGAACTGACAGATATTGAATATATTAACTTATGTTCAATCCTGAGAATATTGTATACTTCCCTTTCTATCAAACTACAAGTTAAAATCAAATGTTGAAGAAGTTCATTATTCAAATGAATATCCAATGGAAAATAGATACTGAAGTAAACTCCTCCATTTTTAGCCTCCTCTGTCTTGTTTTCAACAAAAAATAACTTGGATTGATAAGAAAATGGATTTCTTAAAGGAATATTTTCCATTGACGATGGTGCCGATGCCGATACCGATTTCAGTTTTGTTTTGAATACACTTAAAATATATGCCGGATTAAAGTCTCCAGATACAAAAAAAAATGTATTTTTTGAAGTATAATTTTTTTTATGATAGTCAACTAAATCGTTCAATGAAATATTTTTAATATTTTTTTTTTGCAACAAGTAATTACTTGATTGTTGTAGACCTGGTAACGTATAAAGTGAGTTTAGTACAATCTGATTAAAACCATAGTCGTATGAATTAATTTTTTGATTCATTTCATTTGTTACTATTTTTTTTTCAGTGGTTAAACTTTTTTGTAAAATGGTTGGATGTGTAACAATTTCAATAATATATTCAAGCATTTCGGGTAGCTCACTTGACAATCCATCAATAAAATATTTTATTTGTGTAGTCGTAGTGAATCCATTGAAAAACACAGGTCTTGACATCCAATAAAGTTCACATGATTTTTTTTTACATTTTTTCCACGATTCCATCAATACGTGTTCTAGTAAATGATTGACTCCAATGTCAGACTCTTTTTCATTACAATACCCATTTGCAACAATTGCGCTAACATATGCAGTTTTAGTTTTGGACTTTATAAATAATATTGTGTATCCATTTATTTGATGTGTTACTATTTTTGACATTATTATATTATATCTTTATTATTATTTCTTATTACTATTTTATTTATTAAATAGTAGTAACAAAGTCAAAAAAATAATATTTCAAAATAGACTTTAGGACTTTAGGAATTTTAGTGTCTTTCATGTCTTCATAGTTATTTCAGACTTTATATTTTCATATTATTTTATTTTTTAGTAGTTGTGATTACTGGTTCATTTATCATTGTCAAAATGTTGTGTATGAATTACTTTTTTAAATCAAAAAAATATATTTTTATATGTCTTTATATAATATATACAATTTATAAAAACGTATAATTTATAAAAATATTTCATGGCATTTAGTTATCCATCTTCTTCGTCATCATACAATAACGACTATTCGTCATCAGCTCCATCCTCGTCTTATTTTTCTAAATTAACATCATCGTTCGGATCGTCGTCAGATGTATCTGGCAGTAAAGACTTTCTTGAATCAAACACATTTATTGCCAAGATTGCATTTTTACTTTTAGTAATCATTATTTTTTTTATTCTATTGCGAATTAGTATCGCACTTCTCTCATGGTTACTAGCTCCATCTCAAAATATGACGCTGCTCAACGGAATGGCTGATGCATCATTGCCGATTCATATTTCTCAGGATCCAACGTCAACAAATTCTATGCCAATTATTCGTTCTTCCAATGAAATTTTTGGAATGGAATTTACATGGTCTGTTTGGTTATTTATCAAACCATCAGTTGTGTCTCTTCCATCAACGCAACACGTGTTTAGCAAAGGTGCTGGTTCAAACATGAGTTGCACGGGTTCGGGTGTGTTTGCAAATAATGCACCTGGTCTCTATTTGACAAACGCAAACACGATTAATGTGCTAATGGATACTGTAACCGCGCCGGCATGTTCAACTACCCCATCAATAGTAATTGATAATATGCCAATCAATAAGTGGTTCAATGTTGTCATTCGCCTTACTAACAACACGCTGGATGTCTACATAAATGGGCGTTTAACACAGCGCAAGATAATGGACTCTGTTCCAAACCAAAATTATGATGATGTATTCATTTGTAGTGGAGGAGGATTTAGTGGATACATTTCAGACTTGAAATATTTCAACTCATCCATTGGAACAACCGAAATAAATGCGATTGTTTCAAGTGGACCAAACACAAGCATCAACACATCAAGCTTGAAGAATAATAATCCACCCTATTTATCAATAAATTGGTATCAGTCTAATCAGAAATAAAATACTCAATACTGAAGCTGAAGCAATAAAATAAAATATTGACATATTTATATTTTATTTTATTTTATATTTTGAAAATTTAAATTTACATCAAATAATGTCAAATGCTAATTCAAACATAAATAATTGTGAAACAAGCTGTTGTGTGTTTAATTATTACACACAGACCGTATACAATCCAAATCCGACACGTTTGTGGTCACGTTTTGAGAATGTGTGTTACTGTTCACCGAGTCCTTCATGTTCAACCGACTATGACAAACTTAACGAGAGACGCAAGGCGGAAATACTGAAGTATAAGGCAAATAGTAGTAACATAACAAAAAAACAACAGTACGCAAATGCTGCAAGCAATCGTTGGTTAACAGGAAGAAAAAGATGCTGGGCTACTCAAACCGACACCTTTACAAATCCAAACACAAGTTCCTTACAACGAGTTGGTGATGTTCTTATTTGTAATAATAATAATGTGAATTGTTCGCTTACAAGCGACTCCAATGTTCCAGGTAATATTCAAACACTTTGTTACAACCCATCTGTACCGCTTTATAACTACAAGGTTAGAAGAACATACAAATCTGGCGGAACAAAATGGCCGCAGTACGGACCGCCGCCCAAACTTGCATTTTAATCACGGCCGGATATAACAAAAGAAAATAATAAAATTTAGTTTAATAAAAGTTAATAGCGAATAATAATGAATAAAAAATATTTATTATTATTTATAGTTATTTGCATTTATATTAAAAAATGGGAAACAGTGCATCTTTAGGTTATGATGAAGAGCAAGAACAGCAAGAACACCATGAAGACCATGAACGCCATGAAGACCATGAATGTCATGAACGCCATGAAAAAGTTGATAAAGAAAATGTTGAAAATAATGAAAATATTGAAAAAAATGTTGACAAAAGAAAATCAAATATAAAAAATAAAGATCATGAAAATTTAATTAAAAAATGTAAAAAAACAATAAAAAATTCAAAAATATCAAAAAAAGCATTAGGAAAAACAAAAAATAATAGACGCATTCTGAGAGAATACCGGTCCCATTATAATGAAATAATTAATAAATAACAAATCGAAAACGAGGAATATTTCTATTTCTCTATTCTCTCTTCCGCGCCGACGTAATATTATTTTATCAAAAATGATTAAATACAAATGAGTAAATCAAAATATAACACGATAACATTCAAGTTATAACCTCGCGATAACTCTCAAATCACTCAAATGTATAAAAATATAAAGTGTATACTGTTTGTAACATTCCTTTTTTTATCAAAGTATTTCTTGGTTCTTCCTGTTCCTATTCCTCTTTCTCTTTCACAACAACCATCATCACCATCACCACTACTATTTGCATACAGTCCGATGAATTGTAACGTTACTAATTATGATTTTACGTTTATTTTTGATGAAAAAAATAAAGCATTCAAAGTGCATGGATTGTGGGCAGAACAATGTTCTGAATGTTTAACGTGTGGCTACCCTTACTGCTGCGACGTGGACAATATGAGTTTCATATATCCCAACAATTCAAAACAAATTGCATTTTTAAACGCACAATGGTTCAACGCAACAACGCGCGAAGAATGCTTTGGTGGTAATAAAAGAAAGGAAAAATCCTTTGAAGTAAATAAAGGCGATGTTGAAGTTTCGCTGTTTGAGCACGAATATTTCAAACACGCTTCATGCACGCCAATGCGTGCGAGCGCATCAGAATTTCTGGAACAAGTGATGCAACTTTACGACATGTATTACGAAATGCATGTGGAAAACCAGTGTTCCGGATATAGTCAGCTATGGTTGAACCTTGACGGAAACTTTGTTTATAATAATGTGAGTAAATGTTTGTAAAAAATTATGCTCTTAAATTTGGATTAATACAGATATCCATTGTCGGAAAAATGTCACCCGACAAACACTGGTCATTCTCTCCAACTCGTATACAACTCCTAAATCCTCGATCTTCGCCGATGTAACAGTAACCGGATTTAGAACGACCGCTTTGTGTAACACTTGTTGCATCATCGGGTGATGGCATAGGTGCCATTTTTTTCAAATTCGCAAGACCGGTGGATAATACATTATTCTCAGTTGTTTTATCTGCTTGAGGATTGAATGGTGGAGGGTTGATCGCCGTGGCTTGCGCCTGTTGCTGACTTTGTGCTCTCATTTTGGCTTCTGGAGTTAAATTGAGACCTTTTTCTAAAATATTTACACTTCCGGTGACTGCACCTGATGCCACGTCTACGCCACTCTTTAAACCCGTGGCACTAACATTTGCGGTTGTCTTGATGGTTTCGCCGGTTGAATAACCAATCCATTTCAAAACAGACTGAATGGATTCTGTGAATTTACCTAAATTGAAGAGGTTGTATATTAAAACCCAAATGATCAACACAATCAAAATTCCTGACACAATTGACCAAATGCTGTATCCAGAATCTGCATCTGTGCTCGCATCTGGAGCAGAATCTGAAAAAAAATCAACCGAGTTACTATTAAAACTTGATGGTGCTGCTACTTGTTCTGCCGCCACTGGTGATGATGAATCTGCCAATAAACTCATTTTTTATTACTATTAATTATTATTATTATTATATTATTACATTATTATTAATTAAAATTATAAACATTTTTTACATTTTGGTTTAAATAATTAAAGTAAAATATAAAATTTAAAACATTTTATATATTTTATACGTTGCCCACGTGGTGAATGCAAAGAGCGTTCCTCCCCATAGTGTGTCTGTAAATGCTGTTTTCCAAGAATACTTTGTAAACATTGTAACATTTGTCATATCAAATACTCCGTATAAAAATATGCCTAATATAAATGCATCAACAGGACTTTTATTTTGCATTATAATAAAATAATTGAGAGCGCCTACAACGCAGACATACGATAGAATCGCACCATACACATTCGCTTTCAAAGGCGAATTTTGAATGAGTTCGACATTTGCCTTAAATATTGGAATTCCAATATGATACAAATACACTCCATCCACAACTAGTAGTATTGCAGATGATATTAAAAAAAGAAATAGTTTACTTTGATTCATTTATATAATATTCATATAAATGTTTTTTTTACTTTTATGTTTCTTTTTTTAAAATAAGGTGCTGTGTAAAATTATTAAGTTTTTCAATTTTATCAATTGTTTTTTCCAGGTCACTACGTTTTACACCTTGCATCAAGTAGTCTGTGGCAGGAGCAGTTTCATTTTTTTTTATTTGTTTGTACACAGAGTTGATTTTTTGAACAACCAAGTCCACCATATTTTTATTTTGCGAGAGAATAATTTCCTTATCCGTGGTATATGATTCGGTCAATAATGAAATCGCAAAGTATAATAGGTATCGTCGTTTTGATTTTGCGCCTGGTGTGAAACGCATACAATACAAGTGTAGTAAACTTGTAATAATTTTTATAACAGTCGCTTTTTTTGGTAAACTACACGTTTCAGAATTTGCGCGTTTGAGTATAATTTCCCAAAGAATCCACACTGGGTCCATTTGATATTTATCTTCCACCGGTATAGAAGCTCGCCTGGAACATTTGCACACTTCTTTTTTTTTGGTTTTACAAACAGAGTTGAATTCTAAAATCCACTCTAGCCAGTAACAAGCCAATAAATTATTTTTAGAATCGCCGGATATATGATAAGCAAATTCATTTAATGCGATGAAAAGCTCTTTGGGATCTTCTTTTTCAAATACCGGATTAACGTATTCAACATTTGGCGCCTTTAACTTTGTTGACAATGATGTGATTTCATACTCATCTTTGCGTATGTCAACGCGCTGAAAGCTATGTTTTTTATTGGATAGACATAACACGCTAATAACTTCGGCAAACAAGTTTCTGATTTTTTGATTATTTCTTAGCGTGAGTTCATTTCCAACATATCCCCCAGACATGATCTGTTTGAATGCGTCGTAGCGCATTTCAATGTAGAGTGGCAACTTTGTGTTTGCTAAATGAATGTGCTTTCCAACCATTGTTAAAATAATATCCCACAACTCTAAAAATTGGCCTGCGCAAATAAATTCTGAACTCCAGTTGCATGCTGGTTCTATTTTGCCATCAAGTATACACCGAATTAATTCGCTTCTTACATCTGATTTTTTATATTTTGAAAATGTGGTTCCTTTGAATTCATTTATCAACCTGATGTCATTGATTTCAGTATCTGTTTTTGACATGTATATTTTTATTTTTTTTATATTGAATTGAATAATTAAACTGTGTTTATTAAATAACAATATATAAATACAACATATTTAACACAAAATTATAATTTATTTCAATTGTTAATAAAATTAATATACAAAATTAATATATACAATAATATAAAATTATATATAATAATATATAGTTGACAGTATTAAAAAACGATAGAACGATAGATAAAATGAACAACAATGTAAATATACTTGCACAGAATAAAAAAGTATTGGATGAAATTGCCGATAAAATTAATGACATCCCATGTTGGTTGGCAATTATGTTAACATTAGCAATTATTATTATTATTGTATGGGCTATAAGTTTTTTTTACAACGTTTATACTGTTATACCAAATAAAGAAGGGTTTACGCAAGAAGCCAGCTTTATTCTTAAACAAAATGATGAAGTTTTTGAAGACCCATTTTATGTTAGCATATATGATGATTTATTTTATAAAAAAATGTACAACACATATGAAGTTGGCATTATTGTAAATGAAATACATCCGACATCAAAAGATGTAATTATTGAAATCGGTTCAAAAACTGGAAATTATGTCAGTGCAATGAAAAGCAACGGATACAATATTGTTGGGTTGGACAAATCTAAAGCCATGGTCAAGCACGCGTCACAAAAATATCCCGACTGTAAGTTTATTCACGGAGACCCGCTTGAGTTTATGAGTTTTTCATCTGAATACGCAACTGCGATTTTACTTTTGGATTTTTCAATTTACTACATTTCTGATAGGCGAACACTTTTTTACAACTGTTACCATTGGCTCAAACCCGGTGGTTATTTGGTTCTTCATCTTGTGAATCGCCACATGTTTGACCCTGTTGCGCCAGCGGCAAAACCGTTTACGCTGATATCTCCGCAGTCCGTTGCGCCGGCGCGCATCACAACATCGGACGTTGTCTTTGACAGTTTCAACTACAAGAGCAAATTTGAACTCGATGATGGCACCAATGATACTGCCAAAGTAATTGAAACCATGAAGGATAAACAGGGTAAAGTTCGCAAAAATGTAAGGTCGATGAAAATGACAGGGCAAAAAATAATTATTGGTGAAGCGAAAGATGCCGGATTTATGATGCTAAGCCAGTACGACCTTTTAAAAAATCAGCGCGAGTATCAATACATATACATTCTTTATAAACCAAGTAACTAACTAACATATTAAAATTTTTTAATTGATTTCCTTGACGACTTTTTCTTATTTCGTTTATTTTTTATACTATTTACATTTTTTTTATGTTTATTTACACTTTTTCTGTATTTTTTTGTAGTATTTGACTTTAATTTTAACCTTGAATTACCACCACGACTATATTGAGCGAATTCTATCGTATGTGAATCTTTAAATAATCGGATTGGATCACTAAGGTATTGTCGAGCGCGAGATGTATTTTCGGCGGAAGGAGCTACCATGTGATGACCAAGACCAGCGGTAGTAAGTATTTCATTTGCTTTTATAACACCGGGATGGTTCGCAGATTTTATAGATAAAATATTACGTATAAAAATACCATCACGCAGTTCATCTAAAATTTCATTTTTTATTCCTTGAGGCGCAGCATCATATGCTTGAACATCACTTAAAATTAGATAAAGTATTCTATTTTTTCTTTTAACAAAATCAGGTAAATTTTCTTTTTTTGCTTTGTAATAATCTTCCCTTAAAAAATCAAACACCATATCTACAAGTCCAGACCTCGCGGTTGGAGGCGCAACTAAATTAGTTATAAGTATAGAATAACAATGAATCGCATCATTTATCGCACTGGGCGAATTGTTAACATAAGCACATGTTGCAATGCGTTGAAGTGCTTCTTGTTTATTTTTAGGAATAGTTGTGCTTCTTGGATATGAAGGATATGAAGCTAATGCATAATAAAAAAGTATGCGTGGGCACTTTGGCGAATCGAATTTTACGATCTCATATAAAAGGTGTTTAGGATTATATAGATTTTTAATAAATTCGGTTTCTCTTCTAGATTTTAATACAAATTCCTGATATTCACGTTGTAATGCTTGTGTAGGATTTCTTTCTATTTCCTCTGGTGTTAGCGGAGGGAAATCCGTACATGGTCGAGATACTTGGACTGCCGCCATAATTTAAAAATAAATGAATAATATATATATATATATATATTATTTTTTTTGAAATCATAAATATGACAAATAAAAATTGAATGTACAGATGCAACTACAAAATAGATATTCGTTTGTAATAACAATCTTTTTTATCTTTTATAGTAACAATAAAAAATTAAACTTAATACCAATATACCGCAAAATACAATAAACCAATGAGTTTATCTTCATATTCAACGCTTAAGATGGTTTGTAACAAAGACCAAGTTTCACTTTTAAAGGATATAAACAGTTGTGATGATAAAACTTATAAAATTGTCTTTGATGTGCGAAATGATGCATTTCCAATTCACACAATGGTTGGATTCAGAATGTACACCCTTTTATATGAACTAAATCGTGATATTATTCAGTCATTCAAAATAGTTAAGGAAGATATAAAAAGTATTGAAATGATATTTTTATTCAAGTCACTTGGCAAAGACTTTGGTCTTGCTCCCAAATTCATGCATATAATGACAACAGTATATTCTATGTCACCTGAGCGTTGTGTTTTTAATAGCGTCGACGTCGACACTGTCACGAATGCTTCCATTCCAAAAAAATATGAACGGTTATATACAAATAATTCCGCATTAACCGTTGAATTTATTTCAAATAATGAATTACATTTTGATTTTACATTTAGTTTGAAAGATAGTGACGACGACAGCTCAAAAAGTCAAAACCAATCTTCAACTCCCTTTATGGAAAATTCTGTTGCATTAATGATAAAAAAAATATTTTCTAGGTTAAAAGTATTTACAGAAAGAATGACATAATTAAATATAGTTGGTATATATTTAACTATATTTTATTCTTTTATTGATGTTTAAAAATATCAAAACAAATGTTGTAAACGCATTTCGAATAGTAAAATCATATTCGTCTGCTATTTTTATTTTGACGACAGAAACTTTGCACTATAAATTTAGATACACAGAGTACAATGACTATATAAAACAACTTGCTTTGAAATTATCAAGAGAGAATGTTTTTTATGTGAAATTTTTTCAGGCAGCGTGCACAGTCAAGTCTCCATTATTGAATGATGAACTTACAACATTTCTAATGTCATTTACCGACAATGTTCCATATTCTTCTTCTGAAATAGATTGTGATTCCCTTGAGTGTGCAATAAATGATTTTTCGATTTCAATAAAAAAACCATTTGTTCCAATAAAATCCGGAACAATATCACTTATATTTGAAGGGTATAAAGATGGTAAACCGGTTATTATCAAGTGTAAGCGAATTGGAGTGAATGATAAAATACAAAATGCAATTTTTCACATGAATCATTTGATTTCAATTTCAAAATTTATTCCACATGTTAAAAATTTGAATGTGCACGAAATTTATAGCCAAAATAGACAAAGTGTAATTGACCAGCTGTCTTTTGAAAATGAAGTTTCAAATATTGAATTATTTTATTCAAAATGGAACAAACCTGGTCTTGACTATGTTAAAATACCGAAAGTTTATTCTGAAATAACAAAGAAACTTCCTAATATAATTGTAATGGAACGCATATTTGGAAAAATAATTAGCCAAATCGATGTAGGTGATAAAGACAAGTATGCATTATTATTGGCGAAATTTAATTTCAAAAGTGTTTTTTATGATGCAATATATCATGGAGATTTTCATCCTGGAAATGTATTTTTTTTAAAAGAAGAAAAAGTAAAAAGAATTCAGTGCGACGACGATTCCGACGATTCCGACGACTCCGACGACTCCGACGATGGCGAACCATACGCTTACAAAATTGGAATTATAGATTTTGGAATTATTGGAACACTCACGAGAGAGTTGCAAAATGTAATATACAATTTATTTCATAATTTATATGAAAAAAATCATGTCGGCGTTGCCAATTGTATGATAGATAATTTAATAGAACCAAAAGAGATTTTAACAGTTGACATAAAAAAAGAATTAGTTGAAATTATTTCATCCTACTCAGAAATGCATTTTGGAAAAGATAACTATAAATTTTTAGATGCAGAAGACATAATAATAATTAATAAGCTGTTATGCAAGTATGGTGTTCAGTTTTCCAAAGAATTTTGCAAAGTTGAACTGTCTTTTGCAATTTCAGATAGTGTCTGCAAGTTGTTATCTAATAAAAAAACATATATTGACCAACTTTTGAATATATTTTCAAATATCCCTTGATCCGCTTGCCTTTTATCTGCTGTTACCTCTTCTCCTATTTGACGACTACACGGTGTAATATTTAATATTTGATTAATATTTAATAAAAAGTTTTATTGTTTTATGTTTTTTTTTCAGTGACGTTTTTGAATTATACTTTTTATAGTGAGTTTTTTTTCTTTTTAATACATTTTTTCTAGAACCACCGGCAGCAGCAGCTACTCCAGATTCTTTTTCCATTTGTTTCTTGAAATTTTTAAACTCTTCCAAATTTTCCAAAACTTTATTTGCATATGTTTCAATGATATTTAACTCGTCATCTATTTTTTTTTGTGATCCTGATGTTTCTTCTTCTCCTGATGTTTCTTCTCCTGATGATGCTGCTGCTGAATCTTGTGACTCTTGTGATTCTGCTGCTGAATTTTCAGGTGCTACCATTTGTGTTGTTGAATCTTGTGACTCTAATCCTTCTGCTGCTGCTGTTGCTCCCGAATCTTCAGTAGATGCTATCATTTGTGGTTCTCCTGATGCTGCAGGTGCTTCTGTCTCCACTACCGGCATCGACGATGCTGCTGCTGCTGTTGCTCCCGAATCTTCAGTAGATGCTATCATTTGTGGTTCTGGTTCTTGTGTTCCTGATCCTTCTGCTGCTGCTGCTGCTGCTGGATCTTCTGGTGTTATCATTTGTTGTTCTGGTTCTTGTAATTCTGATCCTGCTGCTGCTGCTGCTGCTGCTGCTGGATCTTCTGGTGTTATCATTTGTTGTTCTCCTGATGCTGCAGGTGCTTCTGACGCCACCACCGATGCTGCTGATGCCTCTCCTTCTGTTGATGCTGCAGGTGCTACCATTTGTTGTTGTTCTCCTGATGCTGCAGGTGCTACCATTTGTTGTTGTTCTCCTGATGCTGCAGGTGCTACCATTTGTTGTTGTTCTCCTGATGCTGCAGGTGCTACCATTTGTTGTTGTTCTCCTGATGCTGCAGGTGCTTCTGGCGCCACCACCGATGCTGCTGATGCCTCTCCTTCTGTTGATGCTGCAGGTGCTACCATTTGTTGTTGTTCTCCTGATGCTGCAGGTGCTTTTGGCGCCATTCCCACTCCTGTATCAACAGGAGAAGAAGAACGACTACTACTGCGCATAAACGAAGGACGAGGAGGAACAGAAGGCTGTGCTCTTGGTGTAGTTTCCAAATCACCACTAGCGCCTACGCCGCCGACAGATTCCATGTACTTTATTTTTTTTGTTAAATTATGTTTTTTATTTTTTTTATTTCTATATTTTGTTTTAGTTTTATTCTTCATTTTACTAATACTAATAATATAACATAACAATATATTATATTATTTTATTCGTTATTTGTTAAGGAAAATTTAAATTTATCAATAAAATTTTTAGAATACTTGTATGAATAGTAAGAAATAAGTGACATTGCAATCAACATTGGTAATGTGTCATAATTTTGATTTGTAATGCTTGAAATAATAAATGCAGAAGAAATTGGATTTTCAAAAATTGTGCTAAAAAATGAATTCATTCCAATAATAATTGTTTGAGTAGATGGTAAATTGAAAATACTGTCATACACGCTTCCAATACCACCTCCTAATGACATAAATACCCACTTATGCCCACCTGAGCATCCCGAAATATATGTTAGAATCACATTTAGTAAAAATCCTAATAAGATTTTGAAATCATACACACACGATTTTGAAAATTCACAATTTACCATTGTTAATCCTTCTCCGGTAATTTCAGTTCCTTTGTTGAAACTATTTATTAGCGCTGCAAGACAAAATCCAAAAAATATTGGAATAACATTCAACAACACCTTATTTTTCGTAACAAGACTCTGCACCGTGTCAAACATGAATGACATCATTTTAAACAATACTGATGCAGTAATTCCACAAAAGATGGCTAAAAATGAGTATTTTAAAAAATCAGACACGTTGTATGTGAAAGACACCGGAGAAGAAGTAAAAATCACTCTACTCTTATCTACAACTATATATGCAACAAGTATTCCGATACAACAAAAAATAAAATTTGATACTATTTTTTTAGAATTTTCTCTTAATGACTTTTCTAAAACTAAAATGAGTGAAGCAAGTGGAGATTTAAATGCAATTGTGATTCCAAAAACGTAACCAAGATAAAGTAAATTTTCAAAACTTATTTCTAGAATGAATTTTTGAAAGTAACTGAAAAGGTACAAGAGAAGAAAAACAGAAATATGAATAACCACAGTTTCAGAACCAAGTGACCCTCCAGAGTATATTGTTACCAAACTACTAATAATAATAACTAAAAGTGAAGAAAATGGGAATATATTTTTGAACCTATTTGGTTCATTCAAATCATTAAATAATTTTTTTACATTTTGAGATAGTGGACCATTTGCATTTTTATATAGAAAAGCCCTTGATGCAATCCAAAATAATAACGGCGATAATAAATATAATGCAGATGGATTTTTTACAATATTTATTTTTGCATCACGTGATAATTTTGTAAACGTGTGTTTGTACAACTTGCAAACATATCCAATAAAAAATAACACAACTATGATAAATATAAATGTAACACCTTTTTTAATAATAAAATTCATACATAAATTCTATATTATATTAATAATATTTTTAATCAATATAATTAAATGAATACATCGATATAATCGATACAACTCAGTCTAAGAATTCCAGGGTAAATTTTTCATTAAATTTAAAACAGTATCATTTTCATTTGTTTTTATCTCTCGAACATAATTTTTCGGATTCTTTGAGATGTCTACAAGTAGTGCGCAATCTTCTTCAAGATTTCCAGTCAAGTGCACAACTTGTTTCGGAAAATATGTTTCAATCTCAGTGCATCCTAAATAAATTGGTGTTGTATTACACACAAGACAGCTACTAATTTTTTCTGAAAAATAATGTGGGTGTCTATAGTTTTCAACACAAATACTTAGTGAGTATGATTCGTAAGGTTCTTTGTCTTTAAAAGGTCCTTTTATATTTTTTTTATCTGGGAATTTAGAAATATAACGCGCCGTGCCGTTTCCCCAAATGTCCACCGCCAAATCATGTTTCAAAATAAATGCTACAAGTTTGCTACGATAAATGTGGCCTGGTGCTTGATACTTGTTGGAAATAATAATTGACACTGCATTTTTTGAGGCTTTTATTATCGACCTTACTGGATAGTCGGTGTGCCACATAAAACCATGGTGTTCTTTAAAAAAAGCGCTCGTTAAATTGGGATGTTTATATCCAATGTAATACATTCCAACATGTTTTTCTGCAAAATCGATAAAATCATACGAAAGTCTTAAATACTTTATGGGTTCAAAAGCTAAACCAAGAACGCATTGCGGTGGAACAGAAATATCTGATATAATTGGACAGTTCAAAAGAATTGCATGAGTATATGTGGTTCCTGTTGTAATATACAAATACTTATCCGCACCATAATTGTTCATTTCATTAACTTTACAATTCGATTCATATTTTTGTTTGCATGTTTCAGAACCACAAAAATCGGAAAATATTTTAATTCGAATATATTTCTCTCTAAGACGTTCTTCTGAATTTTTAAAAAAAATATGATCGCATGTTACTTTATCACACAAGTTTGACAACTTTTTATAATTTGATGTTTCGACGAGAGACTGGTTTGTAATGCGACATTTATAATTGGTATTACATTCATTATTACTTTCATTTTTATTTTGTTGCTTTGAATAACCAATGTAACAAATTTTGCACTCTCTTAATGTTAAGAATAATAAAAGCGAATGAAACTGTGCCATTATTGTATTGAATGAACTACTAACAAGTGTAAAATTATGATCATGACTACATTTATTTATTTCAAGTGATGCAATATCCGGGCAAAAATGTTTGAATAATTTTTTTTTTATTAAGACTGTACTCACTAAAAATGGACACGAATGAAAAAGGGATGAAGTTTGCATTTTAATAATTTGCGCATGAGTTGAGTTAATGCATTCATTTGATGGAGTGCATTCACAGCCCACCACATCGCAGTTTTCAACTGACATTACATCATATTGTAACTGTAATTTATTTGCATTCCATATATCATGTTCTAAATCAAAAATAGAAATGTGTGTGCATTTGTAATTATATAACTCTTCATCAATGTTGTAGAGAGAGTTCAAATTAAAATATAAATCCGGGGTATAAATAATTTTAATTCTTTTGTCAATTATTTTTTTTATTGAACTTTCAAAGTCGAGATTTTGCACGTTTGTAATTAAAAATAATTCCCAGTTTGTAAATGTTTGGGGTAATATTGACGTTTTGATGGATGAAAATAGAGTGATTGTCTTATTATTGGCATTATTTTTATCTGATTTAATATAATCTTGAGGTATAAAAGCTATAATTGTTATCATTTTTTATTTTTTTTATTTTTTTTATATTTTTAAAAATAATATACAGTACTTATTTTTATAAGTATTCGTTTAATATGATTTAATATATTTTTTATTGAAATTTATGTATTTAAATTTATTATATATTATATTTATATATATTTATAATATAATGTATAACAAGTTAAGACAGTCAGGAGGCTCCAGTGAGAGACAAAAAGGAATTGCAGCTCAGTTACGCACATTTACTCATGGCAATTTAAGAGATGAATTAAATAGTATTGTTCATAGCGGAGATAACTACTCTTCAAAATCAAACCATCCGTCAAACGAATATATTGACTTATCCAATAATTATGATCCAAAAGCTGAAAGTGTATTGAAAGAAGCAGTTGACTTTATAAAAAATAACGATAAATTTAGTTATAAACAAAAAATGAAAATATTAAAAGGAGTTGTGCATATGAACACGAACACAATAACGAATGAAAATAAACAAGTGACATTAAAAACATTACGAGTGACTCCACGAAAAACATTTAAAGACATGATAATTACAAAGACGTTAACACGAAGTCGAACCCGGGCAAATCGAAGAAGTCGAACCCGGACAAATCGAAGAAGTCGAACCCGGACAAATCGAAGAAGTCGAACCCGGACGTAAAGGCGGCGAAGCGGCGGCGTTCGTTTCTATATTTTAAATATCCAAGCTAATTGATGTTCGGTCAGATTTTTGTTTACGTTTACTTTTGCTTGGCATGTTATCATTTTTCATTTCATTTAAGTCAGACGCGCTAATTGTACTTCCTCCTCCCGAACCACCGACGCTGCCGTTGTTGTTACTCTTGCTCGCATTGTTTGGATTGCTTCCAGAATCAAGGGAAACTGTTTTTGTTTTCAAACCTGATAACAAACTCGATATATCAGATGGACCCTTCATTTCCGGGCGAAGACTTTGTTTTATGGTTTGCGTTTGTGATGCATTACCGCGCCCCATTAAAACATCCGGACGAACATTAGTCAAATCACCAGGACGGCGAGGGGGGGGAGGCGCGCGGTCTCCTTGTGTTTGAATAGGAGGAGGAGGAGGATGCTGTGGAACAGTTGGCATCGGCATGTTCAACTGCTGGTTTGGATTGTACTGAGGTTGATGCGAAAATGGTGCCGCGGGCTTTGATGACATGCCTGCAATGTCGCTCATGAAATTACCAAAGCCGCTGCCGCCGCCGCCGCGATTTTGTGGTTGGGACATGGATGAAACGGCGGCTTGCGTAAACTGTTGCATTAGCTCTGGATTTTGGCGCATAATGTCATCCATTCCCGGCATTGCTGATTTGAACATTGTGTTTGTCATATGAAGCATAATTGCGCTTCCGCCCAACTGAAACAATAATTTGAGTTCTGGTGCCATCTTCGCTTTGGATTTGTATTTCTCATGCAACTCTCCAAAAATTTCATCATAGTCATCAATATTTTCACTAACTTGCTCTGACCACCCGTCCAACTTTAAATCAAATGGATCAAACTTGTTATTTAAAAACTCGATTCCCGTAATACACGCCATCAACATTTTACCTTGAAATTTTACACTGTTTCTACGCTCTCGCTCCTCGACGTGTGTTTCATATTCACCCTTCATCTCTGATAATGATGACTCCATATCATATTTTTTTGTCAAACGAATTCCTTTCTTTTCCAATTCTTCTAACTTTTTTACATATTTGAATTTCTCTCGAAGCAACTCTTCTTTGGTCAACTGTGGCTGAGTATCCATTGAAACGTCCGGATTCATCGGAACATTGTTGAATTTTCCAAATCCATCCCATGTCGGTTTTTCGTCGTCAAACATTGCCGTTGATGCGCCAATTCCTCCTCCCACGTCAACACCGCTGTCGCCGCCAATGCTATTTGAAAATGGGTCATTTCTGTCTGACAGCTTTATAGTGTTGAATCCTGACGAGGACGACGATGACGAAGTAAACAAATCGGACTTTAGTTCCTTAATGTTTCTTGAAGAAGGTAACGAATCCATGTCACGCAAATCATCCTCTAAACTGGTAATATCATCTATATTAATATTCGTCGAACCGGATTTATCACCACTACCAGATTTAAATCTATCATTCATCAATAATTCAAGCCCGCCTCCAAAATTTGCAGACTTTTTTCCACCGCTTCCACTTCCACTTCCTATATCTAAAGAGCCTAAATCTATAACTTCTGGTTCCATTATATATTATTTTAATTATAACATTTATTTCTAAGTCATACGCACATTAAAATATATTAAACATTTAATTTAATTTATTATATATATAATTCAAATTATGAAGTATACTGCGGTAATCGTTGAACCTCGAAAACATAAAGGACTGCATCATGTTTTAGAAAACTTCGTGAATAACTTGTCTGAAGAATGGTCATTTGTAATATTTCATGGATTAATAAATGTAGACTTTATTAAAAAAATCATTAAAGAACATTTAATTGAACACTCTCACCGAATCAAATTAGTAAAATTAAATTTTCATAATTTGACAGTGAATAACTACAATAATTTACTCAAATATAGTAAAAAGTTTTACAGCTATATTCCCACAGAAATATTTCTTATATTTCAAACAGACTCCATCATAATACAAAAACATAAAGATTTAATAAACGATTTTTTAGAATATGACTACGTTGGAGCACCCTGGAACCATTCTCCTTCTCCTTATAACTTGAGTGAAAATGAACGTATTGGAAATGGAGGACTCTCTCTAAGAAAAAAAAGTAAAATGATTGAAATCATGAAAAAACAAGGTAAAAATGACTATCCTGAAGATGTTTACTTTTCATGTTGCAAATCTGTCAAAATAAATAAACCTTCGCTAAAAAAAGCAATGTTATTTTCGGTGGAAGGAATACCTAGTGAAATATCGTTTGGATGTCATAGACCATGGGTAAATGATGACAATAAATTTTTATACGAAAATTATGATGAAGTAAAAAAGCTATACAGTTATAATAACATTTCTCCTCCTTCAACCAAAACACCAAAACCACCATAACATTATTTATTTTTCTATTTCTTCAAATTTTGATTCAAATTTTGATTCAAAAATGATTCCAAGTCAAACGAAAACATTTTATTATAAACAGTGCTACTGTACATGTAATAATAACCTTGGAGAAAACAGTCTGCCAAGTCATCTTTTTTCAAATGCTTATCAAATTCTTGATTCCAGGATTCTAAGGACGGGTAAAATGCCACAAGTGACCTGCATATGTTTTGTCCTTGCTGTTTCCTCAACTTGTAAGTATTTTCAGTATTTTCATTTATATTTTTTTCATCATTTTTGGCAGTTTTGAATAGTTTGAGTTTATTTGTCGAAGATATAAATTCTATTTTTTTAACATTTTTCATGATAAAATATTGAGCAATCATTCCCTGTAACATTTTCATTCTTCCGGCTAGTGGTCCAATTTGATTTTCAATGATGACTGCGTCAATATAACCCAAATTTGAATTTGTAGAATCCACGTCGCTGTACTCGTCAAAAATTGAATCAAATCTTGTTTTCAAATTTTTACCTAAAATTATCATATCAATGTCACACGCATTTTGTTTTTTTGGAGGCGTTGTCACTATTAACTTCAAATGAGGATACATCTTTTTTGAAACATCTTTTGGTTTAGATTTGCCAACAAGATAGTCATAAACAGTTAGTTTCGTTTCAGTTGCATGCTTTTTACAATATACCACTTCTTCATCTTTTGCAGCTAATTTTGTCGTCGTTGTCGTCGTTGTGTGAGATGTCTTCAAACTATAATAAGCATTCTTTTTACACACTGAACACCGATATTTTTTTTTTGAAAAAATGTCAGAAGATGTGGACGTGGATGCTGCCGATGACTCACATAAATTTATAACATCCCATTTTAATATTTTCAACATCTTGTCATTACAACTGTTTATTGAAAATAAGCAGTATGCTAGATTTTTTATTCCCACATCAAAACTTAAAATTTTCATGATGAAAAAATGTGCGCAATAACAATAACATGTATTATTAAAAGTGTATTTTTTAATATGAATTCTCATATATTTTTGTATGTATATAATAAAAGTAAACCACAATAAATAAAAATTTATTATTAAGAAAAAAAAATGAATATCAACTTTGACATTACAGGTAAAATTATGGAAATGTACGATAGTCAAACATTTCTAGAGAGATATGGCAGTTACGTGTTTACCGCGATTGTCATATGCACCTCATTTATATTACTAGTTACATATATACACATAAAAATAAATATAAAAAAAATAAGAGCAGACTGGATAAATCAAAAATGTAAACCAAACATTATGCCGTTTGCCGGAATGATCAATGCACCAGCAAATATGTCCAAAATGGAATATACTGAAAAAAATTTTGCAGAATGCACTCAAAATATATTAACAGATATTTCGGAAATGGCACTTATACCCGTTCATTATACAATTAGCATTATAACCGCAATCGTTGGTGAAATACTAAAAATTGTAAATGACATGCGTGAACTCGTCAATAAAATACGCAACTCCATATCAGACATTACGTCAAACATTATGTCAAGGATATTGAATATAATGACACCATTAATCGAAACAATAATTACAGTCAAGTCAATGGTTGGAAAATCAAACGGAATCTTAACAGCAGTAATATATACATTATTTGGAATATATTTAGCAATAAAAAGTCTTATTGGGTCAATACTCGAAATTATAATTGTTATTTTGATTGCAATGGCTGCAGCGATTATACTACTATTTTTTATACCAATTGTAGGAGACATATTGGCAGCTGCCGGAATCATATTCTTTGTCGCAATCTCCATTCCCATGGGTTACCTTATCGGATTTTCAAATCGAATACTTAATGTGCACTCGTCCAAAAGCATTCCAAGTGTTCCTAGTTGAACATGGGTCGTCGCAATCGCATTTAAAGTTTTTGAGTGTTTTAGTATTTGATATATTTGAGTATTTTAGTATTTGATATATTTGAGTATTTTAGTATTTGATATATTTGAGTATTTTAGTATTTGATATATTTGAGTATTTTAGTATTTGATATATTTGAGTATTTTAGTATTTGATATATTTGAGTATTTTAGTATTTGATATATTTGAGTATTTTAGTATTTGATATATTTGAGTATTTTACATTTTAGGAATTATTTATGAATAAGACTACAAATTATTCAATTATTTTTATCTTTGACATATGTATAAAGTAAAAAAATATATATTAAAATGGAAATCAAATTATTTGGTTATGATGTGCGGATTGAAATTGTAATCGCATGCGTCGTTGTTGGTATGATATTGGGACTAACTCTTTTTTGTGACTGTTTTCAATACAGTTTGATGGAAGGGATGACAACCATGAATGCCTCTAATGCCGCTGCCGCTGCTACTTCTCATGATAAAAATAAGAAAAAAGCGACAACAACAACAACAAAAGAAGGATTCAAAAATTTAAGCAATAATGACCTACACATTGATGACTCTTACACGATGGGGTGGGTTCAAACGGCAAAACGCTATGCATCCGGAATGGGAAATAAAAATAGACTGAATACTTACAAAGACAACGTTGGAACACCTGTTCCGTTGCCAGAAGGAGAACTTTTCTTTTTTGCCGACAACATATTCAAACCAGAGTGTTGCCCATCAACATATTCCGACAGCATGGGCTGCGCTTGTTTGAGTCAAGCCCAGGTGGACTATGTTAATCAACGTGGAGGCAATCGAACGCTGGGTCCTACCGAATTTTAAATTTGGACGGGTTTCAATGGCGATAGTTTGATTACAAATATTTTAATTTGATTATTTAGCAAATAGTCAAATTAAAATTAAATTAACCAATTTAATAAATTTAAAAAATATAAATAACATAGTATTATAACAATACACACTTATTCACACACGTTTATTCACACACCAACATTCAATAACAACACAAAATGTCAACTGTAAAACGCGTTGGATGCAGAAGTTGCGGCGCTTGTACCAGCTATACTTTATATAACGGACCAAACTTTAGCATTATGAATAATAAATATAATGTGAAACGAATCGAAAATACGGTGCGCGTGCCGTCTTCCGAATACACTATGAACAAGTCGGCGCTTAATGTTTATACTCCACCAAAAAGTCAATTTGCAGATGTCAACTGGAACCAAATGAGCGACCGCGCAGTTCCAGGTGTTGTAAAAAGAAATGTGCCGTCACACGGCAACTCAACCAAATCCTCACTGACAAGAATGCGTCCCGGAAGTATGTCCGCCGCAAGTAAAGGTGTTGATATGAAACACGGTTCGTATGATCGCTACTTGGCTCGTTTGAAAGGAAAATCCGTTTTGCGAACTCAACCGAATCCGAATAGTCCTCAAGTTGTAAACAATCCAAAGTTCAACACAAAATCTATCAAATGGGGAATCGCATACAGCGAAGACTGCACATGCTAAACATTAAAAAAATATAACTTTGTAATCAATCCATTATTTTGTGTGTTCTGTAGTACCTCTCCTCCTACACTACACACTACTACACCTAGGTATCCTAGTTATACATGAATGTTGGATATGTCGACTCTGTCTTCTTTATCATAATGTCCACAATGTTATTCGTAACCGTAAACGGAAATGAAACCTCGATCGATGTCGCATCCTTGTCAAACAACTTTGTACCAGGCTTCATCAAACGATATAAATTCAGCTTGGTATAAATAATCTCTAAACAACGCTTCAAGTTTCTCACACCATCCTCCTTATTCGTATGATGCTCGACAATGTACTCAATTGTTTCGTTTGGAATAATAATCTGGTCCGGCTTGAATGCAACCTCCGTCTGAATCTTGGGAATCAAATACTTTTGAGCGATTTGCGTCTTGTCCTTTTTAGTGTACCCATTCGTGTGAATACGATACATCCTGTCAAGAAGAATCGGGTTGACCCTGGTCTCATCATTATAGCTGAAAATAAACAAACACTTGCTCAAATCAAAATTTATTTCCGAAAAGTATTTGTCATGAAATAAAGTGTTTTGAGATGTGTCTGTCAAGTGTGTCAAAATGCCGGCAATCTCTTCGCCCTTTGGAGTATCGCTCAACTTGTCCAACTCGTCAAAGAAGATTACTGGATTCATCGACTTGCAACGAATTAATATATCAACTACTTTTCCCCATGTGCTGCCCTCATACGTATATGAATGTCCCTCAAGGAAACTGCTATCGGTTGCCCCACCTAGCGCAATAAACGCAAAGTCTCTTCCCAAAATTTTGCTGATTCCCTCTTTCACAAGCGTCGTTTTACCGGTTCCCGGAGGACCCTTGATTGCAATCGCAGAACCCATTGCCGACGGATTTGAAATCCACTGACCCACCATTTGCATAATTTGCATTTTCGCATCGTTCAATCCATAAACAGCTGAATCCAAAAGGTCTTTGGCCGACTCCATGAAATCATGACAGCGCTCCACACCAACTTCCATCGTAATCGGCAACGTCTTATACACTCCAAATGGAATTGTCATGAATGTGTCTACCCAATTCTTTACCTTGTAATACTCTCCGGCTCCCGGGTCCATGTATCGCAAATTCTGTATGCGCTTCAACGCAATCGCCTTGTACTGTTTTGGAATCTTGGATTCGAGAAGCGTCAGCCTATACGGCTTCTCCACAAGCATCATTTTATTCAACTCCTCGAGTTCACTCAAGACACCAACCTGTTGCTCATTCGACAAATGCTTTTTGAAATACTTCAAGTCGTTTGCAGAATTTTTTTTGTGCAAGAGACGCCCAAATTTTCGCACATTCTTCCTCATGATTTTTCTGTTCCTTTCTTTTCTCGCATCTTTGATTTTTTTCTCCTTTTCAATCATCTGCGCCAAAGTCGTCATTGCAACCTTGTTATTCTTGTCAACCGCAAGCATGTCCTCCATGATCTTCTTTATTGCCTGAATCGTTGTCTCGTCGTCTGAATTCCAACTACTATCATCATCACATTCATTTTTTTCTTCCTTTTTCAATTGTTTTTTATTCTTATCTGAAACCTTACTGTTGGCCGAAACAACAACAACAGGTTCACCTCTAATTTTGAGATTGCATTTCTCATATCCGTCTTTTACAGAGTCTTCACCTTTTTCAGAGTTATCGTTATTTCCATCTTCATCATCATCATCATCATCACTATTTTTTTCAGTATCACTGTCATCATCGTCATCTTCATCACTAGTGTTGTCATCGTCGTCGTACGTTTCGTCACTGTCATCCGAAGACTCATTTGAAGACGCCGAATCATCATCGTACACAGAGTCATCCATATCCGACGTGTAATCGTCTTCTTCCTCTAAAGTGTCAAATGGCTCTTTGATATTGATAACAATATTATAATTTCCTCCTACAACATTGGAATTTGAAGCAACTGAAGAGGAAGAAGACTTTACAGACGTAGACGTCTCTAAGGTGTCTCCTCCTCCCCCACCTCTCGCACACCCACCACCTTCTTTCAAATGTGGCGTCATCGTAATTTCATTTCCAGAATCCATCTTTTTTCGTTTTTCATTTCTATCATTTTGATTTTGTTTGGATGATAATGACGACGACGACGATAACAATGATGGTGTCAATGTTCTTTTTTTTGATTCAAGAGTTGTCGCCTTTTGCTTTGAATATGTGGAAGGAAATAATTCAGCAAGAAGCTTTGCATACTCAACCTCGTCGAATGCAGGCGAAGTTTTATATTTTTTTTTTGTTTTTGGTTGCAACAATGTTGCATTTTCAATACTTTCAGAAGCATCATTTTCACCACCACCGTCGTTACCACCATCATCCTGGTTATCATCTTCTTCTTCCTCGCCACTTCCACCACTACTTTTGTATCTTTCATCATCATCATCATCGCCATCCCCTCCATCATTTTTGAAATTACGTTTGTATTGAGGATTCCGAGGTGCCGTTTTTTTTTTAACTACTGCAGACTGTTGTTTCTTTTGTAACTGCGGCGGATTTGTTGTTGCTGTTGTTCCTGTCGTTGTTCCTGCTGACGTGTTTTTTTTTACTGATTTATTTTGCGGTGCTTGTGTCGGTGTCATTTGTGACAAGTTATCTACATCTACTTACAGAGATGTATTTATTTCAATTTTTTAAAATATATATGAAAGTTATGAATGAAAATCAAAAAAAAAAAGAATCTCGTGATGTAAAAAGCAAGTAAAATAACTAAAATTTTTTACTTTTTATATTTTTCTGGATTAAAAATATAAAATATAAAATTGAATAAAAGAATATAGACATAATAATATAGTAGTCAATAGCTTCACATAAATAAATGACAACGACACAACCAAATTGGACAAAAAAAACACCTTCTAAAATTATTGGTATTCAATTTAGTGTGCTTTCACCAGAAGAAATTCGAAGATGTTCGGTTGCTGAAATTACAAGCAGAGACACATATTCAAACAACGTGCCGGTCATCGGAGGAATGTTTGATCCGCGCCTCGGTGTTTTAGAACCCGGACTAAAGTGTCCTACAGACGGTTTAGATTATATAAAAACTCCCGGTTACTTTGGACATATTGAATTGGCGAAACCGGTATTCTATTTTCAGTACCTTCCAACCATTATGAAAATTTTAAAATGTGTTTGTGTAAAGTGCAGCAAACTGCTGATAAATAAAGAATCTAACAAAGAATGCATGGATATGAAACCTGATGACCGCTGGAATCATGTTCACCAGTTGGCTAGTAAAATTAAAAGATGCGGCGATGACACTCAAGATGGTTGCGGTTGTCTTGTTCCTAAAAAAATAAAAAAAGAAAATTTAGCCACTCTTTTCGCAGAATGGGATGGAGGAGATGCAGAAGAAGGTTCTGGTGGTAGTGGTGGCGGTAACAAAGAAAAATTAAATATGAAAATGACACCAGAGGTTGTTTTGAAGATATTTAGAAGAATATCTGACCAAGATGTTGCATTTATGGGATTCAGTCCTCAGTTTTCACGACCGGATTGGTTTATTTGTCAGGTGTTGGCAATTCCGCCGCCTGCTGTACGCCCGTCAATCAAAATGGACGGAAACCAGCGCAGCGAAGATGATATTAGCCACACTATTGTAAATATTATTAAAGCAAATAAAACACTCCTTGAAAAAATGAATGAACCCTCTGTGAATTCCGCAATTATTGATGACTGGCAAAGTCTGTTGCAATACTTTATTGCAACTCAAGTGGATAACAACATTCCGTCTTGCGCTCCAGTGGCACAGCGGTCCGGGCGTCCGCTCAAATCCATTAAAGAACGTTTGAATGGAAAAGGTGGTCGCGTTAGAGGAAACTTGATGGGGAAGCGTGTTGATTTTTCAGCCAGGTCTGTCATTACACCCGACCCCAACCTGTCGATTCGCGAGCTCGGTGTTCCGAAAAAGATTGCAATGAATATTACAAAACCTGTCATCGTAAACAACCGAAATCGTGACTATCTTCAGCAGCTGGTTTTAAACGGTCCAGATGTGTATCCCGGCGCAAATATTCTCGAAAAGAAAACGGGCGGCGACATTTCGCTCAGATACATGGACAGAAGCACCGTCGTTCTTGAAAATGGTGACGTGGTGCACCGTCACATGATGGACGGCGACGGCGTTTTATTTAATCGCCAGCCCACCCTTCACAGAATGAGCATGATGTGTCACATTGCGAGAATTATGCAACAGGGCGACACGTTTCGAATGAATATTGGCGACACGAAACCATACAATGCCGATTTTGATGGTGATGAAATGAACTTGCACATGCCGCAAGACGATGAAGCGGAAGCTGAGCTGAAGGGACTTGCCGCAGTTCCGTATCAAATCATTAGTCCTGCGAAAAATAACTCGATCATCGGCATTTTTCAAGACTCGTTACTGGGAGTCTACCAGTTTACTAGAAGCGGAATTGGCGCTTTTGATGCGCGCGCAGCTATGAATCTTCTGATGGGGTATAAAAATGTCGACGCTTCGCTCTTCAGTGACCCCACCAAGAAGATTACCAATTTTGAGATTCTGTCGCAGATTTTGCCGCCGCTCAGCATGAAATACAAAACCAAGCAGTTTGGAGGAAGCGACGATTACGCGACGTCAAACAACGTTTTAGAAATTCGCGACGGAGAAATTTTGCGCGGTCACATTGACAGCGGCGTTTTGGCTTCAAGTACAAATGGCATGATTCAGCGCATATGCAACGATTTCGGAAACATGGCATCTGTGAATTTCATCGACGACTTGCAAAATATTATTACGGAATACATGAAGACGTCTGCATACAGTGTTGGAATCAGCGATTTAATTTCCGATAAGAAAACAACCGATAAAATCATCGACTCCATTAAAACCAAGAAACTCGAGGTGAAGACCATTATTGACAACATTCACATTGGCACTTTTGAAAACAAATCCGGAAGAACCAATGAAGAAGAATTCGAGCTGCTCGTTACCAATATCTTGAACAAGGCAAACGGTGAAGCAGGTGACATTGGTCTCAAAAGTTTGAGCAAGACGAATCGATTCATTACAATGGTGAATGCCGGGTCAAAGGGTAGCAAGGTGAATATTGCCCAGATGATTTGTTTGGTCGGTCAGCAAACCATTGACGGTAAGCGCGTGCCTTATGGATTCGACAGCCGCACGCTACCCCATTATTCCAAATACGATGACGGTCCCGCCGCGCGCGGATTTGTTGAAAACTCGTTTATTGCCGGACTCACTCCGTCGGAAGTATTCTTTCACGCCATGGGTGGTCGTGTTGGTTTGATTGATACCGCCGTTAAGTCGGTTAGCTGGGAAACACCGATAATTATTGTTGAAAATGATGTTCCAAAATATGTTAAAATCGGCGAATGGATTGATGAACATGTTGACATGAACATGACAAGAGTTCAACATATGGAAGAACAAAATATGGAATATCTTGAAGTAACGCACCCGGTTAAAATTGTAACAATGGATTATGAAGGACGCGTATCATGGGAAAGCATCACGGCAGTAACACGACACGATCCTGGCGAAAAATTATTCAAGATTTCAACAAAAGCGGGTCGTTATGTAACTATCACTGCAAACAAGTCACTTCTCATTTGGAATGCAGAACTAAATCAGTTTCGTGAAGAGTATACAGAAGATGTAAAGGTTGGCGACTTTGTTCCGGTTGCGAAGAACATTTGTGATTTTCAAGAATCAAGTCAAACTCAAAAACATGAATTTCAATTGGATGGATATTTCCCACGTTCTGAATATATTTATGGGTCGGAAATCCATAAAGCCAATATTCTTATGAAAGAGGCAATGAAAAATAGAAAAAAAATTCCAGAAAATTGGTGGAACGAAAATAACAATAACAACTTTACACTACCTTTTGTTTCTAAAGCAAGATTTCAACGTGCGATTGTTCGTTCTAAAATTGAAAGTATTTCACATAATGGAATATACACATCCAATGGAACACGTCAACATTCCATCATCCCAGAAACATTTTCACTTAGTTATGACAATGGAGTATTTATTGGATTATTTATTGCAGAAGGAAACATTAATAACTCAAAAATTTATATCACAAATAATGACGAAACCATAAGAGCATTTGTAAAAGGGTGGTTTTCAAAATATAGTATTGCATTTACTGAAACTATAAGAAAGAATAAAATAGGTGGAACAACCACAACTATTTGTGGTTCATCGTGTATACTATCAAAACTGATTACAATGATGGTTGGACATGGTGCTAAAAACAAACATGTTCCAAATGAAGCATATATTTCAAATATTGATTTTGTAAAAGGAATACTGAGTGGTTATATATCAGGAGATGGTTATATTTCAAAAAATTCAATTAATTCATCGTCTTGTAGTAGGCGTTTAAGTGAAGATATTTCGCTATTATGTTCTCGAGTTGGAGTTCATGCGAAATTGTCAGTATTTCAATTAAAGAAAAATAACTTAGGAACAAAAAATATTCAGCCATCATATCGTTTATCAATTCGCGCAACCAACGGTCGACAATTTGCTGAACAAATTACACTCCTTCATCCTGAGAAAAATAACAAAATGAAATCTATAGTTTGGACAACTAAATTGGACAAAGTGAAAACCATCAATGACGCTATACTTGATGAAATTATTTCAATTGAACATGTCGATCCGGCAAATCACCCAAAGATGTACGACTTGACAATTCCTAAAACATTGAACTTTGGTTTAGCAAACGGGCTTCAAGTGCGCGACACCTCGCAAACAGGTTATATTCAGCGCCGCTTGATCAAGGGTATGGAAGACATCAAGGTAGAATATGACATGACGGTTCGAAACAGCAAGAACCGAATTGTTCAATTTAGTTACGGCGAAGACGGCATCGACACCGTAAAAATTGAACACTCCAATATGAACTTTATCGGAATGACGCCAGACGAAATATATGCCCACTTTTACGTACCGGTCGGCGGAGACTCTGAAACAACGAGCGAACTCAAAGCCATATTTTCAAAGACTGCATTTAGTCGCATGAAGAAGCAGCAGAAACTGTGCGACGAAAAATCCAAAAAATATACCGAATATTTGATGAATGTTCGCGAGGACATTGTCGTGAAAGTATTCAAGAATAAAAATACAACAGATGCGTACTTGCCACTTTCATTTTCACACATTGTCGCAAATATTGGAGGCATGCAGAAAATCAATAAGAATTCCGAAGTTGATATTACGCCGCTGGAAACATTTATTCTGCTCGAAGAAACGTACGCGCGTTTTGAACAACTGCAATATGCGCCGCCCACCGAACTCTTCAAAATCATGTATTATTACTCGCTGACGCCGCGCGATTTGCTCATGGTAAAACGGTTCAATCGCAAGGCGCTCGTAGCACTGGCAGAAATGATGGTTCTCATGTACAAGCGCGCAATTGTGGCGCCGGGCGAAATGGTTGGCATGATTGCTGCTCAGAGTATTGGTGAACCGACAACGCAACTCACACTGAACACATTTCATTTATCAGGTGACGCATCTAAGTCACAAGTTACTCGCGGTCTTCCACGAATTGAAGAGCTGTTGTCATTGTCGGAGAATACGAAGAATCCTTCGACGACGATTTATTTGAAACCGAGCGAGGAGTCGAACAAGGATGCGGCCGCTGATTTGATACCCACAATAGAGTTGACGCGACTGGAGGATATTGTGAAGAGTGTGGAGATTTGTTTCGACCCGAGCGATTCGCCAAGCGAGACGAAGATTGCAGAAGACAGTGTATTTTTGGCGCAGTACGCGGAGTTTCAGCGGATGTTGAAGGAGGTGGGGGGCGAGGACGAGACGGAATGTGAGCGGGAGCGGTCGAAATGGATTTTACGAATGGAGATGGATCGGGAATCGATGTATGAGAAACGGGTTACGATGGATGATGTGCATTTTGCGATTAAAGCGGTGTATTCGAAGAATGACAAGAGTGAGGTGTCGTGTATTTATTCCGATTACAACAGCGACAATTTGGTCTTTCGAATCAGGTTGGATTTTCAGAAAAAGGACAAGGAGCCGAAGACGCTGGACCAGACGGATAAAATCTACCAGCTGAAAACGTTTCAGGATGCGCTGATGAAGAATATTATTTTGAGGGGGATTAAAGGGGTGAGGAATGTGCTGGCTCGCAAGGTTGTGGACATGGTTGCCAAAGAGAACAACGCGTTTCGAAAGAAGGAGACGTGGGTGCTGGATACGACCGGGTCAAATTTCATGGAGATTCTTTCGTTGAAAAACATTGACGCGCGCCGGACAATCAGCAACGACATTCAGGAAATTAACCGGGTGCTTGGAATTGAAGCTGCGAGGCAGGCGCTGTTCAACGAGCTTTACGAAGCGTTTGATACCACGTACATTAATCACCACCACATTAGTCTGCTGTGTGACCGAATGACATCCAGTTCAAATCTGATTTCTATATTTCGGCACGGAATTAATAATGACGATATTGGTCCAATTGCAAAAGCGTCATTTGAGGAAACGCCGGAGATGTTTCTGAAAGCGGCGCGGCATGCGGAGCTTGACCATGTGCGCGGTATTTCGGCGAATGTAATGTGCGGTCAAGAAGGATTTTACGGAACAAACGCATTCAAGGTGATGCTGGATATCAGTCAGATTATGAAGATGGGGCAAGTTGCTACGGTTGACAAGACGGTTGAAGAAGAAAAAGAAGCGGTTATACAGGGCTTTATGGATAAGATTGCAGCTGAAGACCCGCTTAACCCTTGCAGCAAAAATAAGCTGACAATTCAGAGCACACTGGACAAAATTCAGGGGTCGAATCTTGGTTCAGTTGACCCGGACTATGATATGGGATTCTAGAAATTCAAAATTCTCAAAAAAAATATGAATTTTGAATTTGATATGCATAAAAAATATATTATACAATATCAATATTAAATTATATGAATATAAAATTTGTAATTTTTGATTTTGATGGAGTATTTACTGATGGTAAATGTTATTTTGATGAAAAATCCAAAGTAAAGAAATATTATAATGTTAAAGATGGCATGGGGATAAAACTTTTAAAAGATAATGAAATAAAAACAGGACTAATAAGTTCTTATTCAACAGATAAAAATATTTTTTTGAATGATTTAGATGTTAATAAAGCAATGATAACGCATTTAAACTTTGACTTTACATATATTGGAAATGAGAAAAAGATAAATATATTAAATAGTTGGATGAAAGAATTAAATATAAGTTATGATAATTTAGCATATATCGGCGATGACATAAATGATATTGAAATTTTAAAATTAGTAAAATTTTCTGCATGTCCAAGTGATGCAGTTAAAGAATGTAAACAAATTGTAAATTACATATGTGAAAATAAAGGAGGCGATGGATGTGTAAGAGAATTTGTTGACAAAATAATCAATACTCAAAATCCAATAACAGTAACAATAATTGATGAAATAAAAAAAGAATTTAATTATCAAATAGAAAATTTTAACTTGGAAAGTATAAATAAGTTATGTGAAATAATTAAAAATGTTGAAGGAAATATTTATTTTTGTGGAGTCGGTAAATCAGGTAATATTGCTAAACATTGTTGTGACCTTTTAAAATGTATTTCGTTTCCATCATTTTACTTTGATGTATTAAATTCAACACACGGTGATATAGGAACATTAACAAATAAAGATATAATTTTAATGTTTAGTAATAGTGGTAACACAACCGAAATAATTAATATAATACCATTATTAAAAAATATTGGCACAAAAACAGTTGGAATTTGTTGTAAAGAAAAATCTAGATTTAAAGAATTATGCGATTTCAATGTCATTATTCCATGTAAGAATGAAATTACTGGCACAATTGATAAAATACCAACGAATAGTTGTATGAGTCAATTAACTTTTTGTAATATTTTAGTGTCATCGTTAAAAAATAATATTTCTCTTGATAAATACAAGGAAAATCATTTATCAGGTAATATAGGTAACAACTTATTAAAAGTAAAAGATATTTTTATAAAAGAATATCCAAAAATAATTATGAATGATATAAATGAAAATATTGAAATTAATAAAGTATTATTAGAAATGACTAAATATAAAATAGGTTGTTGTTTTTTTACCGATACTGAAGATAAACTGCTAGGTATATTAACAGATGGTGATATTAGAAGGTTATTAATAAATATGGATTATAATAAATATATTAATATTAATAATATTAATAAAAATTATTATTATATTGAAGATTTGGAAAAATATATATTTGAAATAAATTATAATTGTAATTATATACCAATAAAAGAAAAAACAAAAATTATCGGTATATTTAGAATTTAAGATTCATATTTTTTTTTTAAATATTCAAAATCTTCTATTGTATCGACACCTCTTTCCATTTCTTCTGAAAATATAGTATTAATTTTAAAACCTTGTTCAATTATTTTTAACCATTCAATATCTTCTAATAACTGATTTTTTGTATTCTCTTTACAAAAATGACCTAGTAAATAATTTTTATCATAAACAAAAATGCCAACATGTATACTATATTCATGATGTGAAATTATATTTTCTTTTTTATTACTAGGTATTATATTTCTTGAACAATATATAATATTATTAAATTTATCTACAACTACTTTACCTCTTGATTTTGACAATATTTCATCATGATTATTTGTTTTAAAGCAAATAGTAGAACATGCTGGTTTTTTTTCAATAAAATTATCAATTGTTTGATTTATAACATTTGGTTTAATAAAGGGTTCGTCTCCTTGAATATTAACTATAATATCATATTTATCATGATTTATACTTTTTAAATAACTAATAATACGTTCTGTACCATTTAAACAATCTTCATTAACAATTACACAATTACCACCAAAAGATAAAACTTCATCATATATTCTTTGATCATCGGTTAAAATTATAATTTCATCAACTTTGGTTTGTTTTGCTTTTTCATAAACAAGATGAATAATAGTTTTATTATTAAATTTTAATAATGGTTTACCAGGTAAACGAGAAGAATTGTATCTAGCTGGAATACAACATAAAATTTTTGACATTATAAATTATTATAGATTATTATAATTTATAATATTTAAATTATTTATAAAATAAATGTATATTATAATTTTAAATTTAATATATCTCCATTAAAGTTGTGTTTAACTTCTAATGGAAAATATTTGCTTAACAGTTCTATATCACCTTTATCCATACTTAAATTTTTAGGCATATCAATAATTGTTTTTTTCTTAATGATTATACCAATATTATAATCATATTGTTTAATATAACATTCTTCACTACAATCAAAACCTGCCAAAACTAAATTATACAAAACTAATCCAGCATTCCATATTGAAACATGGCCACCAACAATAAATGGTTTTCGTGGAGGAACTATAACTGCTAAGTATCCACCTTCTTCTAATAAAGAATGAATTTTTTTTAAGAATAAATTCACATTAAGTTGATGTTCTAAAATATGAGAGCACCAAATAGCATTGTATTTATGATTAAATTCAATCATATTAAAATCTCCAATATACCTATTTCTTATTTGGGATTCTATATTTTCAACTCTTTTATCATAATAAATACTATTACCACAATCACATATATCGACAATTTTACCCTTATTTAAAAATATTTCAGTATGTTCTAAAGCACCTGCACCAATATCTAAAACACTATCAAATTTTAATTCTAAAAATTTATTTAATATTTTTTCTCCACGAAGATTTTCTTTCTCAAATGATCCTAATAATCCTGAAGTATCTTTCTCAATTGTTCCTAATTCTGCATCTATTAATTTATTATTTATTGAAGAGGATGTATATTTTAAATTATAACTATTTTTTTTATTTATATTTAAAAAATGTAAAAGCCATTCCAATTTATCTAAAGGCCATTGGGTAGGCCCATCGCAAAGCGCTTTATCTGGATTATCATGTGTTTCCATAAATATACCATTAACACCGAGCGATATTGCCATTTTCCCCATGTATGGTATTAACTCTCTGTATCCACCACACTGAACAGTTCCATCTGCCATTTTTTGAGAAGGTAGTTGCAAACAATGAGTTATATCCATTGAAACTAAATTTGTATCAGATTTTAACCAAATTAAATTTCTAGGATCAACTACTAAATCTTGATATCCAAATGAATTGCCTCTCTCGCATAAAATAACTTGTGAATTCCCAAAATCTATAATTTTTTCTTTAGACTTGTGCATCTGATCGGCAGAACAAAATTGACCTTTTTTTACTTGAATAATTTTACCTGTTTCTGCAGCAGCTTTTAATAAATCGGTTTGTCTACACAAAAAAGCAGGTATTTGTAAAATATCTGCTACTTCAGCTACTGGTTTGGCTTGCCAACTTTCATGAATATCAGTAATTATAGGTATACTTAATTCATTTTTTACTCTTTTTAAAATTCGTAAACCTTCTTCAAAACCCAATCCTCTATAAGAATTACCAGATGAACGATTCGCTTTATCAAAAGAAGTTTTAAAAATAAAATTAACATCATAATTGGAAAAAATTTCTTTTAACGATTTTGCCATTTTCATAGTATGTTCTTCACTTTCAATAACATTTGGTCCACATATAATAAAAAATTTTTCTTGTAAGTTTTTAAATAAAAACATATTTATATTTATTTATGTTTTTATTTTTTTATATAGGTTTATAGTTTTTTAATATATTTAAAAAGTCTTTGTTGTATAAAGTTAAAATATGTTATTATGTTTTAATCTTAAAATACTATTTTTTATACTTTCTTCCTTCTTTTATTCCTTTATTTTTATAATGTTTTATTGCTTCAAAATTTGAAAGTTTTTGCAAGTCGTCGTTTATTTCTTTATATTCATTTACATTAAAATCATTAGGTATTTTATCATAAAATTCGTGTAGATTTATATCAGTTTGAAATTTTAATATGTTATTGAAACAAATTTCTAATTTCAAATAATTCAAAATTTTAATTATGTTATTTAAATCATTGAAAATGAATATTTTTCCAGGCAATATAACATTAATTTTATTTATAATCATATATTCAATCATTTTTAAATATAATATTTCATTCTCATTAATATTTTTAACTAAATTTTCAATATTTATAGATAAAAATTTATTAAATACATGATAACTCATGTCCAATTTTTTATATCTTGGAATTGAAGTATGAACACTAGATTCATCAGAATATAATATTAAATTAAATTTACTATAATCTAAAATATATTCATAATATAAATTAATAAGTGTATCATATCCTAATGTTTTATTTGCAATATTAGCTTTATCAAAAAAATGACTTTGACTAAAATCTTTATTTATCATGTCCCATCCAGTAACATTAAAATTTTTAACCCCCATATAACTAAACAATTCTAGTAATTTATATATTAAAGGAACATATACATTATATTTTCCATAAATGATATTATTTTTATTATGTTCAAATAATGTTATTTCTTGTGGATCAATCATTGTTTTATTTGAGTTTGGTGTAAATACTAAATTTGGTTGAAATTTAGTTTCATTTACTGGATAGTTGTAATGTTTTGGGAGATTTCCAACAAATTTATTAAAATCATCAAAAAAATAATCTCCCATATATATCTTAAAAGTATCATGAATCTTATAATTTGATTTACTACGTGGTCCTACTTTAACTCTATTATCAAAAATAAATATATCAGCGTCTTGTATTATATCAATGGTATTTTTAACACATACTTTAATTGTTTTATTGTTAGTTGGCAATTTATCATGAAATTTATTAAAACTTGGACCACATGAATATATATTCATACTATATCCATCTAAACTATTTTTAATGTTGGAAAATATTTCATCAGTTGTATATTTAGACTTATCTGTGATATTAAACAATTTATTTTTTATACTCATAATTATTTATAAAATCAACTTATAATATAATTATGATATTTAATCTTATTTAATCTTATTTAATCTTATTTAATCTTATTTAATTTAATCTTATTTAATTTAATTTTATTTAATTTAATCTTATTTAATCTTCATCTTCGTCTTCACTGTTGTCGCCGTCGTCACTACCATCGTCATCTCCGCTTTCATCGATAAATTCTTCGCCTTCCGTCGTGTAATAACTCTTATATTTTATGTAATCATTCATTGCAACCGCGCGTTTATTTTCAGAAAGGTATCTCGATAAATCCGGTTCAGATAATAACATTTCATTATCTTTCAAATTATAGTGAATGTCATCAAAGGTCAAATACTTATTCGGATGTAACATGAAGGCTCGGATGCGCCTGTATCGCAAAAGTTCATCCGCCAGGCGAATGTAGTATTTGTCTTCGTTGTCCGTGTTGTCAACAAGGTTACGTTTGGGAATATAAAGTCCGCATTCTCCCTCACTTTTTTCGTCTAAATCTTTTTTATCCACAGAAAAACAATATGCATTTTTTTTGCACGCGGATGTGTTTGTCTCTCTCGCACAACTGAGCGCAACATTTTGTTCGTAAATATCTTTCAAGACTGATGGGTTGATTTCACTGAACTGAACATGGTTGTGCGCCAACCGTACTAGTAATGATTTCATTTCATCGAGCTTCTTCATGTATACCGCGTATTGTTGTTTTATGTCATATGGGGTTTTATTCGCTTTTTTTACCAACTTTGCTGTTTTATAAATGAGCGACTCAACAGAGTTACGCAACTCCATAAATTTGAAACTGTTGAGGTTGACGCGAACAATGTTGCGAAACGCATTATAAAAGTTTGTTTCTAGGCGTATTTTTTCAACATCGTCTGTTCTTTCTGCGTCGGTTTCTAATACAAACCCCATACGTTTCAGTTGAGGAAGTATTGAAATATCTACATTCATACTGTTTCCGATTTCTACCACCTTTAAACCGTCATCTTTTACGCTGTTTATTGGGACTGACCTCTTAAGCGGAGTAAATTGGTTGGTTTCAATCATGATTCCGATGATGTGTCCATTATCTACGACTTTATATCTTGGTGTACATGGTATTTGCCCTTTTGTTTTTTTAGACACAAATGATGCAAATTCTTTTGTGTGCTCATATGATTTCCAAATTGTTGGTGAACGATTTATAAAAACCAGTTTGTAATTATGATTTATAGAGGATGGATTGCATAATATATTTCCATTGACTTGACGTACTTTCTCGCCATAACTGAACTGCATTGTAACGTGTAGCCCCACGACCTTTCCAGAATAGTCAATGATTTGTTTTACATCTTCCTTGTCTCGAATTTGTTTCATTGACTGATTCAGAATTTGAATGATTTCGTCAAATGATTTATTTTGAGTAATTGATTTTATAAGTTGTTGAGGTTTGCATTCCGTATCAAAAAAAGCTTTTATTTTTGTAAGAGCCATCATAATTTCTTTTGTTTCAACATCTTTTTCTTTCAGTGAATTGATGGATGAAAATAAAACAGTGCTAACTATGTTGCGTTTAGATGTGTTTAAATAAGTATACAATGGTTCATAATATATGTCATACTTTATAATAATTATGTTTACTTTACTTGGGTCAAATGTTGAATTAGAGTAATGATTTGTGGGACATATAACTTTGACTTCATCTTTATTATCCGTCACCTCTAAAATAATTAAATTTAGTCCGTTCAAATGAATGAATGGAACGCGCTTCGCTTCATTTTCATTTTTTTTAAATTCCGACCATAAAATCGAGTCTGTTACATAATCCCATAAATACGTGTAGTCAATAACAACGCTGTCATCTTTCAAATAGTTTATAAAGTTTTCATATGACATTATTAACGATTTAAAAAATACTACTTTTGCATCTTCATCATCGTCAATGTTACCAGCATCACCATCCGCATTCACATCAGTAAATATTTTTTTAAATAATTCCGTTTCTTTGTATTCAAGCAACTTCTCTCTATCAACATACTCAAACTTTTTAAATGTTTCAACAAGTGTTCCATTTTGATATTTGATGAAATTGTCAAAAGTTAACCGCGGAATCATAATCTGATGTTTGAATTCTTTTGTTGAAAATGACTGCTCAGTTAATGAATTGTAAATATTTGCAATGCAGGAAATAAAATATTGATTTTTATTTGCATTTACACCATCTCTCTCTTCTTCAACCGTTCCCATTCTCAAAACACATAGTTTATCATCTACGAGTATGTCACCCTTTGATGATTTACACTCTTTGCTATAATTTTCATTATCAAACAAAAAAAGTTGGAGAGAATGAGGTAAAAAGGCAAGATTATTTTGCTGAAGAGGAAATCCAGCGTCTGACTTTGACACATATAAATTTGATTTTGATTTTTTCTTTTTTGCAATTTCTTTTTCTTGTTTTTTTACTTGTTGTTGTTGTTCCATCTCTCCTTCACCCGCCATTTCATCTTCAGGTACTGCTGCAACCGGAACCAAATCTTGTTTGCATTTTTTAATTACTTCTTGTTCTTTTTTAAATAGGTGATAATTTTTAAAGTCTTTTCCATCACTGTTACCAACCCCCTTCATTCCTGTAAAACAACACGGTAAACATTTTCCTGACTTTGTTTTTACTGTTTTCAAAAATCCTGGCAAATAAGGATTATATGAACCCATTTTAAAATGTTCTCGCGGTGTCGTTAAATCTAAAATATATTTACTTTTATTTCCTGGATCATAATTTTCTTCTTTGGTTACTATGTGTTTTTGTAATTTATTGTCATCTATTTCCTTTTGTGAAACCGATCGTTCTTCGATGACATTCCAGTAGCGCGGACAAATGTAATAATGTTTATTGTCCGAGTCATCTTCATTATCACCGCTTGAATATTCTAAAGGTGTTCCATAATAAGATGGCTGCCCATTTTTTTCATCTGTAGCATTTATTTTTTCCAACTCTTCTTTTGTTAATATGATTGGTTGTCGCCGCGCACTCCAACCGCAGTTTGTCGCATACCCGGGTGTACTTTCAAATAGAAAAGGTTCCATCTTCTTTAGGCGTTTATATACCGGGTTAGACTCAAATGCACCGCCTGTATAATCTAAATCTAAGCCACCATCTCCGCCAAGTAGTAAATCAAAGTCTCCCACATCTTCCTCCTCTTCCTCCTCCTCTTCTTCCTCATCTTCTTCCTCATCTTCTTCCTCCTCTTCCTCCGCTTCCTCATCTTCCTCATCTTCTTCCTCCTCTTCCTCCTTTTTTTTCTCATCTTCTTCCTCCTCTTCCTCCTCTTTTTTCTCATCTTTTTGCAGTTCTTGCAGTTCTTGCTGTTCCTCTTCTCCTTCCTCTTCTTCCTCTTCTTCTTCGTCTTCCTCTTCTTCTTCGTCTTCCTCTTCTTCGTCTTCCTCTTCTTCCTCTTCTTCGTCTTCCTCTTCTTCGTCTTCCTCTTCCGACTCTTTTTCCTCATCACTTTTCGGTTCCTCTTCAGCTTGATTTACCGCTGATAATGCGGCAGCAACAGGAGCAGCGACAGGAGCAACATTTTCACCAATGTATGCAATGTCACATAGTTGACTAACAAGGCGTGCCGGAATATACTTTTCATCATTTCCAAAAATGTGAAGTAGTGAGTCAATATATACTCGAATCGGATTCAAAATATAAATATTGTTAATTCCAGTTATTTTGATTGTTATTGTATTTTTCGAATTTCCCAGACTTTTGACCATGTGTGTTTTAAACCCTGGAAATTTACGAGCATATATTTTTTTAGGCATTTTTTTTTGTTGTATTACTTTTGCATACTTTCCATCGAAACTTGTTTTGAATTCGCTATAACTTTTTTCAGCCACTTCTTTTGAAACCAATAAATTTGTCACCATGAGAGAAATAACATCTTTTTTCACTCGAAATCCGGCATTATATAACATTTCAATGTATGCAACTCGAAGCACATTTTCATCAAAGTTGGGAACACGAATATACTGCATGCTCACACCTTTTTCTTCGGAACTCCAATTGTTTTCGATGACTTTCATAACGCTCGAAATGCATCCATAGTAACTGCTCCAAACAATTGGCTCTGTATTATTAAGTTTTGAAATAGACAAATATTCTATGTTTTGTATAACAACATTATCATCATAGATTGAATAAAAATCGCGCATCCTGTATCCATTTTGATTTAAAAAATCAACAATTACTTTCAAATGTGGAGAGACCGCTGACCGTATCATTTCGTCGATTGCATCTTCCGTGTATGTATGTTTAAAGCTAGAATGAATATATATGTGACCTGCTTCATCAAAGTCGCAAAAAAATGGAATTTGCTCTTGGCGTTTTACACCGTGTTGCATTTTTTGTTTATCATATATAATATATAAACTAACACGTGTTGTTGATTTTTTGAATTTCTTTTTTTTATTTACATTCATCATCTTTGAAAATACAGTCATTTTTTTTGATATTTGTTGAATATCGAATATTTTATTTGACTCTGATTGATACTGAATAAATAAGTATGGTATTTTTTTACCATCTTTTGTTGAATCCTGCGTGTACATTCTGAAAATAGAATCTTGATTTTGCGGATTATATTTAATCAGCTGACACTGTTTTGTCGCATGAAACAGTTTGAATAAAAGTTCCAAAGGAAAATTAAATTTTTGATCTGGCACCAACTCAATGTCAATAGATGTTATTCCAGAGTCTTCCATTTTCAGTTTGGGTTTTTTGGATTCTTCAAAAATATTATAAAATAAATTAATTTGTTTCATACTTTTTTGAAATTCTAGAGACATGATTCGTTTTTGTGTTTCATCTCTCAACTGAATGGCAGAAGCTTCCAAATCCTGCATATTTTTTATACCCATTGAATATAATTGTGGGTAATATGTTTTGAGTACTACAACATCCTCATCATCACGATCATAACTTTCGGTTCTTTTCTTTACTTTTAAAACATCATTTGCAAAACATGCAAAAAGTGTATTATGAATTATATTTTTTGTTTCTAATAAAAGTTTTGTTGACCCAAGGTTATTTGTATTTATTTTTTTATTTTTATTTTTTGTTGCGCGTTTTGTATCATCACCAGCATCCACATCCACGTCGACAGCAAACGTTTCAGTAAAAAAAGGATTTACATACGCGCTTGCATGTATACTTTGTCCAATCGGAACATCTTTGAATAATTTCTGAGTGTTCAATTTTTTTAATGTAGTAAGCACATCTTTCACATGAATTGTCTCTCCGGATGAAGAAGTGAACCCCATTAAATAATCTTTTAAATCCGATGGTTTTAAAGTAACCTGTTGCTCGTAAGACAACCCTTCAGTATCATTACCCAAATTTGATAAGTCTTGATAAACCTCATTGGAGTCGAACAATATCGGAGTTTTTGAGAATAAATACAACTCATCATAGGTATAATTTGCATCTGACTCTTCGCCGCAATCTTTTATTGCCAACATAATTTTTCGTTTTACAACATCAATGGTGTCATCAGAATATATTTTAAAATTTACAAAATGTATTTTAATTTTGTATTTTGATATATTTTTTAATTCTACTTTGCTAAAAACATTTTTAAATGCTTCGGAATTTGAACCATCATCATGATACTGTCTGTATAGTTGTGTGAGTTGTTTAGATGTCGGCAATGCATCATCATTCATTTGATGTCCCTTTAAATGACCGTAAAAAACATACACAGATTTGGGAATTCCGCCATTACCATCACCACCATCACCACCACCCGCTATTAATATGCTGCATTTATATATTTCTTCAATTGGATTGGTAAAACTCATATTTTATATAATTTTTATATAATAGTTAATATAGATATATATATTAAATATTATTTAATCATAAATTACATATAAAATACATATATAATCCATAAATTAATATAATTTTATAGTTTATTAGAATGAATGTTAATATTGCAGTTGCATTTTCTAAAAATTATGGAATTGGACTCAAAAATAATCTGCCATGGTCTCATTTGAAAAAAGACATGACCCTGTTTTCTAAACGAACAACTGGTTCAGGTAACAACGCTGTGATTATGGGAAAAAATACATGGTTCAGCATTCCGGAACATCGACGTCCTTTGAAAAATAGAACAAACATTGTGATTTCAAGCTCGTGCTCGTGTTTGACCGGGAATCCACACATTTTTTCTTCTATAATAGATGCAATGACATTTTGTGAATCTGCAAAATATGACAAAGTATGGATCATCGGTGGAAGTCAACTGTATAATGAGTTTTTGAATACTTATTGTCATATGTTGAATCGTGTCTACATTACATATGTTTGTGGTGATTACGAGTGTGACACCTTTATTCATTTTCCTGCTTCAGACTATTATGTTGAAGAAGAAGAATATAACTCTGATGAAAAATGTTTTTACTTGTCATGTTTTCACAATAGCCATAAAGATCATAAGGATTCAGGTAACACAGGTAACACAGGTAATAGAGATAAAGATGAAACTTGTAACACACTTGAAATAAGATTAAAACATTTTAATTCTAATGCAAATTTAATTCAAATGCAAATTTAATTCAAATGCAAATTTAATTCAAATGCAAATTTAAAAAATGTAAGTTGAAAACAATAAAATAAAATATTACAATAAAATATGAATATAAATATGGTAAAAAGTGTTATTTGTTATACTTATTTTAGTTCTCCGAGTTCTGACTATAATTTAAAGTTTTTTATAAAAAAAGAAGTACGTCCGCGCCCCGACATTGATTATATTTTAGTAATCAACGGTCATAATTGTCCGGTTCCGTTGCCCACGATTGATAACTTCAAAGTAATAAAAAGAGAAAATACGGGCTACGATTTTGGTGGTCATTTTGTTGCATTGAACTACATCAAAGAAAAAAACAAGAAATATGATTATTTTTTCTTTATGAATAGTGGTGCGTGTGGTCCAATCATTCCGAACTACCTAAAGAATGATTCTCATTGGTCAAAATATTTTATAAATAAAATAAATGATAAAGTAAAACTGGTGGGAACAACCATATGTTGTTTACCTCCCAAAGACGCAGGTGGATATGGTCCAAAAGTGGAAGGATTTTTTTTTATGACTGATGTGAAAGGCCTTGGTCTTTTATTTAAAGAAAAGACTATTTTTAAAATACATGAAAATAAATATTCTGCAATTGTCAATGGAGAATATGGACTAAGTAACTGCATTTTTAAAAATGGATATAGCATTGACTGTATGATAAGTAAATACCAAGGAATAGACTGGACCGATAAAAAAAATTGGAATATGAATAAAAATTTACACCCATCCAGAAAAAATAGTTTTTACTCAAATAGTCTTATTCCATATGAGTTAATATTTCACAAATGGTTCTGGTCGAGAGGTGACCCAAATTACAATACAGACCCCAATAATTTTGAGATTATAAAACAATATTTTGAAAATAACTGTTAATTAGACCACACCGAATACCGTTGTCATTTATTTATAAAATGGATTTTCATCGATCCGCGTTCCGCAGTATTGCACTGGGGATTTTGAATAATCGACAGGTTCATAAATTCCCGATTTTTTTGCAGACTGAAGTAAAAATTTGAAGTTATCCCAAAATTCTTCAGTGTGTCCAATGCTTTCAGTCATCAGGTGTGCAAGCTCGTGAATGGCCACAAATGTTAACGTGCTTAAGTCAATTAGCCTGGTTCCTTGTTTATCCTCATTTAAACAAAAAGCCATTTTTTCGCCCTTGTTCTCGCTGTACGCGGTGTGTTCGCTTGTTGGAAGCGTCTCGCTAATTTTATCAGGGTTGAAATTTTCAACCAAACGTTTAATGGCAGGATTGGACGCGTGGTTCTCATTCATATATTTTACAAGTTTTTTCATATTATTTGTTGCTTCCGCTAATAAATCTGCAGCCAACTCTAATTTACTCCGTTCTCTCACGCAATACGTGTTTCCATCCACCTTTGAAATCACACACCGCAAATTAAATGACTCAGAATCTTGATAAATTTTAATTCCAAAGTATATCATCAGTATTACTAATACCACGCCTAAATAATTTATTTTCATACTTTAAATAACTAGCTATTTACTATTATAAATGATTTGATTATATATAATGGTTTGATTATTATATAATGGTTTATATAATAATTATTACTAATTATTAATAAATATAACAAATATAAATAATATTATTATAATAAAATATTGAATAATAATATTTGAACACACTCATAGTCCTGCCTGTATTATTACAATGAATTTAGATTTATTTCTTGTGCAAAAAGTGGTACAGTCTCTCTTTAAAAATGATGTAAATGCTACACTTACACCGTTGAATGAACAGCCAGCATCGCCAAAAAAAAAAGGAGAGAATGAAAATGAAAATAAAGAAGAAAAAAAAAATGTTCGCAAACTGCTCGAAGTATATTCAATGTTGTATGAAAAAATGAACGCCGCAAATGTATACGTAAATACACAAAAAAATTCTGGCTGTTTTGAGTTTCAAGAAACAGTCGTTGACATAACTTCACAAGTTCCACAACCAAGGTCGCTTTCGACCACATACATTACTCCAGAAATATCACATTACATAAAAAATGAAGCAAGCAAGGTTCTAACATTTCAGTGTGAAATAAAAAATCGCATTGTTCGGTTACACTTTATTATATTTAAAAATAATCCAAAGACAAATGATGCGGTTTTATACTATAAAGGTTTAGCGCACCGAGTCTACATGTGGCTGTCTATGATTTCTGACAAATCAAAATGTGGCGAATCATTGAACATTTATATTTATCTTACTCCATTTGAAAAAAAGATTCCCGAAGCAAAAGGAGATTTTATTGGTCCTGAAAATGCAAACACGGGATACACATACCGATGCGAAAAACAAAATGAGATCGTAATTTATAGACAAGAAGAATGGTTCAAAGTATTAATACACGAAACCATGCATGCATTTGGGGCAGACTTTGACATTTGCGACAAGCACCGCGATAAGTGTAATAATAACGCTTATTTGAAAAAATTATTCTCTCTGCCTGATGACATCAACATTAAACTTTCAGAAACGTATGCTGAAATGTGGGCACGTATAATGAATGTTGTTTTTCAAACATTTTTCAAGTCGCCACCGTCTCTCGAATCTCGAACTCTAAGCAAATTTAAAAAAAATATCGATTTTTATTTACACTTGGAGTGCATTTTCTCTCTATATCAATGCATAAAAATATTAGACTACATGGGAATAAACTATGCAGTGCTGGTTGACGATTCAGAAAATTCTAAACAAATCGTGTCATCATTTTACAGAGAGAATACGAATGTGTTTGCATATTATGTTTTAACATCCATATTATTAAATAATTATCGCAGTTTTTTACCATGGTGTGCCAACCATAATGGTTCGGGACTACACATTTTTAAAGTGAAAACAACCGAGTCTGAATTTGTAAACTTTATAAAATCATCTTACAAAAAATCGGAACTGTTGGAGCAAATTATTGAAACGGAAAAAAAAGTGGTGAGAGACTATAAAAAAGCGGCAACCAATCGCATCCTGCTTAAAACGATGAGAATGACCATTATCGGATTTGACTGACTCATTTTAATGCACACACATCCGACTTGTCAACACTCGTCATTAAACGCTGGTAATCGGTGTATCTTTTTTCAATATCACTATAGTCAGGTCTTTGAACAACAATTAAGGGGACTAAAAGCATCCACCTGTGTTTTTTTTGAAGATTTATCCAGTATTTATCAATTGCAAAAAAATAATGATGTTCTGGATTCTTCATAAGTTTTCCAACACCCTCTTTAATATTTGAAATCAATGTGTCATAATAGTGTTGCTTAACAATGTATCCGGTGGTTGTTTGACAATGCGTAACTCGAATGCTGACTTCATCATTTGAAGTAAACGGAGGAAGAACATTTCCTGCAAGCAAAAGAATGTCCCAAATGTTATTCGAATTTGATAAAAACTTATTCACATTTTTAACAAACTCATCTGGAAGTAAAAAGGATATGTCATCCTCTATTATCAAAACGCATTCCAGGTTTTGTTCCTTTGCCATTTGAATGCATTTCAAATGGCTCAAACTGCAACCGATTCTGCCATTGACGTTGTGTATTGCATTGAAGCGTTTTACATTATCGCGAATGCCAATGAGGTCGAGCTGATGTTCCACATGCATTTTTCTGTCAGTGCGAGATTTCAAATTTATATAGTATCCTTCTATCTTTGAAATAGTCGTTGTTGTCATCGATATTTGTTTTTTTATTTACTGTGGTATATTATTTTACTTCATTTATTTATATTTATATTTATTATTTTTTAATGTTATTATTATAAATATGACAAGAACAAAAAAAAATAATATCATTAAAAAAAATAATTCAAACATCAATAAAAATAAAACGAAAAAACGATTTCTATATCATCCAAATAATCCTGATAAATCATTTGATGTTTATATTGATAAAAATCCAAAAGATACAATTTCCATCAAATATAAAACACTTGATGATGTCAAAAATACAATCATTAAATTAGAAAAATTATTCAAACAAAAAAAATATACGCACAAACGAATATGGCAAGTTGGTATGATCATGAAAGTTAGACTCGGCGTTTTACAACATATAAAACCTCAAGAGTATGCTCTATCGAATAAGTATTTTAAATTTCTCGGAAATAGAACAAAATTAAAAAATGATGACAGATATAAATATAAATTTGATATTTATTAGATTCATTATTACTATATTATCTATATTATCATGATTTTGGTAAAAAATTACTTTTTATTTTTTAGCACTGTTGTCGTTTCTTTGCTGATTATATACTATTTTTATACAATATATTACAACATGAGTTCAAAACCTGTTTATGCGATTGCCGTATTTACCGATGCCATTAAAGGAACGGTTGCCTTTACTGAAGATTTCTCAAATGGTCGAATAAAAATTGACCTGAATATTTCAGGACTAAAACCAAAAAGCAAACACGGGTTTCATGTTCATGAAGCGGGGGATTTGACCGATAAATGCACAAGTATGTGTTCGCATTTCAATCCGTTTGAAAACACCCACGGTTGTCCTGGTATGAAAAATAGGCACGTTGGCGATTTAGGAAATATTCAAACAAACGGCAAAGGAGAAGCAAAATATACATTTTATGACAACGTTATAAAGTTGAGAGGGTCGAAATCCAACATTATTGGAAGAGGGCTTATTATTCACGAAGATGAAGATGATTGCGGGCACGGTAACAATGCTGAAAGTTTGAAAACCGGAAATTCCGGAAAAAGAATTGCTTGTGCTGTCATCGGCTACTCCAAAGAAAATTTTAAATGTTAGGTAAATATAAATTATAAAGTATATATATAATATATATAAATAAAATTATGAGCGGTACAGGTAAAAGTTACGTAGGAAGACATATTAAAGGCGATCTTACCGGATTCGGCAAAATGATGTATGACGATGGTTCAATTTACGAGGGAGAACTAAATAATGGCACGCCCAACGGATTCGGCCGAATGATATATGGCCGTGGTAGTCCTAAAAAAGAAAAATATGTGGGTCAATTTACAATGGGTCTGGAGAATGGAGAAGGTACGACTACCTATTACAATGATGGTAGTCACGTGGGCTTGTACGAATACGGGCAACGCCACGGAAGAGGCAAGCGGTTTTGGCCCAGTGGTCACGTTTATGAGGGCGAGTACAACCGCGACATCATGACCGGAACAGGCAAGTATACCTGGCCCGATGGTGAAGTTCACGAGGGCGAGTTCAAGGACGGCATGAAGCACGGAAGAGGCAAGCACACCTGGCCCAATGGTCAAGTTTACGAGGGCGAGTACAAGGACAACAAGGTGAACGGACAAGGCACGGTTACTTGGCCCGATGGTCGAGTACTTAAGGGTGTGTTCGCTGACGGAGAAATTAAGAGTAGTGAACAAAGCGAAATGACCCGCGGTCATCTTCATGGTAGTCAAAGTTATAAAACACTCAAGGGACCTTATGATAAAACATTTTTAGCCCCCGTAGTGAAATATGGACCTCAAACAGTTGAAACTGATGAGGCGTTGGATAATTTAAGTTTGGGCGGAAATAAAAATAAAATAAAGCAACGACCACAAAAAAGCAAACGACGACAAAGCAAACGACGACAAAGTAAACGACGACAAAGTAAACGACGACAAAGTAAACGACACTAAATATTCATTTTAATCATTAATAAATAAAATTGATTATTAAAATGATATAAGTAAAAGATAGTATAAATAAAGATACAATAAAGATAAAGTTTCCCCTTTAAACACATTTAAATAGACCTAGACCTGAAAAAAAATGGCACAGACACAACCGCATTATTCCAACAAAATTGCGCGACTAGCCGGATTTGCCGCTGATGAAAGCCGGTTATCCATCCAACAATTCAAACATGGGGCAATTTTGTGTAAAAGCGGCAAGAAAATTTGCGCAGGTCACAACATTGACACTAGAACGTCCTACCGCCGAAACATATGCTGCAGCATTCACGCCGAAATGGGAACCGTGACAAAATTCCTGAACAGTTATATCAAAATTCACGCAACTCGAAATTCAAACAAAATAAAACGCAAATTAAATAAGTTTTCAATTTGCGTTGTGAGAAGTATTATAATCAACGGACAAATATGTTATGCCAACAGCACGCCGTGCAGCGACTGTATCAGAAAATTGCAAACAGTCGGATTGAAGAATATAATGTATTCAGATGAAAACGGTAACATCGTCACTGAAAAAATCGCAACATTCAACGCATCGTCATCATTCGTAACCGGGTCGATGAAAAAACAAAAATTTATCGACAATATGCGGTTTAAATCATTAATTTAAGGAAACGTGCTGTCCCCTCTGCCCCTTGCCTTATGGGATGTATGTCTCCCCCGCCCCTGTATCACAACTCTTCAAGAATGTCCATATTTTTAAATATAAACTTGTTGGTTACGCTCGGATACTCTTTCATTTTTACCTTCAATACAGATAAAAATTTAATTCTCGAAATAATACGCTCCCAGTCTTCGTGACTCGATAAAATATCCTTTCCATTTGTTACAAGAATGAAAATATTTTCATTCAACTCTTCAAGCTCATTTGACTTGTTTGCAAGTTTGATGTAAGATGAAATCATTTCTTGCAACTCCGTAATAATGTCCACAACTTTGTCCGAATGCAATACGCCTTCTATCATCAAGTTCACAATGAAAGTGCTCATCGCCCTACGTGTGTCGTTTATCTTTGTGTTCTCGCAAAACTTGTTGTAATTCACGCTCGGATCAACATATTCCACCTTTTTAAACAATCCAACAAATTCTGAAAAACTCTTATCAAAGACACTTTCAAACACTTTGTGATAGTTCATGAGTTCTTTGAATAATTTAGAATACAATCCCGAATAAAATATATTCGAACTTGCAGTATTGAATATTGAACTCGCTATTTTTGTAATATTTTCTTCATTCACCGTATTTGGATCGTGTGCTTCATTATCATTATCATTATCAATAATTTCCTTTACTTCATTAAAAATTTCATTTTTTACCTCACTATATGTGGTTTCCGTGAGTTTGTTGAGCAAAGAACGAATCGTGTCAATGCGCTTTTCTATTCCCTCCGTTTTTCTTAATTCCGTTTTTTGAAAATTTCGAATCATATTCCAGTCATCATCGGTAATTTGAGACGGTTTATTTTTTACACGTCGAATGTTGGCGTTGCCGCCGCCGCTGCCAACAACGCCGCCACCACTACTACTTCCAATAGCATTCGACGACTGCAACGGCTTACTATCATACTTGATTTCTTGCTTATCCTGCTTCTCTCTTTTTGGAAACACAGGCGTTTTTATATATGAAGGTGCGCCAACTTTATCCGCCAATGATGATATTAGCTCTATTACTCCAACATCTTTCAAATCAAATGAAAATCCACCCCATATAATTGTATTGAAATCTTGAAGCGTGTACTGTTTCATTGTCATTTTGTTTTCTCGTAGCCTACTTATGTTGCCTATAATTTTATATAGATAGTTTTTATATCAGTTTGCCATCATTATTTATTATTTACATGTTTTATATATTTCATTTATTTGTAACTGTTTATTCTCAAAACATTGCATGTGTAAATAAATTGTAAATTGTAAATAGCTTAAACAGAATACGTTAATCAAGATAAAGACAGGTTTATTATGACAACTGCTGGCACGATTACGAATGAAAATAATGTAAATGAAATTATAGATGCAGACACAAGTGAAGATCAGAGACAAGCGCTTACTGCTGCTCCAAAAGAATTTTCAAAGTGGGAAGATTTAGAAGATTTTAATTCTGACTTATTGCGCGGAATATACGCGCACGGATTTGATAAACCAAGCATTATTCAACAAAAGTCGATTATTTCATTATTTGAGCAAAAAGACATGATTGCACAAGCTCAATCGGGAACAGGAAAAACAGGAGCATTTAGTGTTGGTGTTTTACACAATGTTGACACAAGTGTCGCTAAAGTACAGGCAATCATTCTTGTTCCGACGAGAGAGTTGGCTAAACAGATTCAAGACGTGATTTCAAGTTTGGGTTCATTTATGAAACTGCTCAAAATTCAGCTATTGGTGGGTGGAACTTCAACAGAACAAGATATTTACGCATTGAAAAATAATACTCCTCATATTATTGTTGGTTGCCCGGGGCGCGTTCACGACATGATGCGCCGTCAACATATTCGCGGAGTCGACATCAAGATGATTATTTTAGATGAAGCGGATGAAATGCTTTCCACTGGATTCAAGGAACAAGTATATAATATTTTTAATTTTTTGAACTCGAATGTTCAGGTTGGACTTTTTAGTGCGACGCTTCCAGAAGAGTTGCATGCTCTCTCTGAAAAATTTCTTAGGAACCCTGTGAAAATTCTCGTAAAATCAGAACAGCTTACGCTTGAAGGAATTGTTCAGCACATGATTGCGCTAGAGGATGATTCTCAAAAATACTGCACGCTGAAAGATATTTACAATATGCTTGCAGTTACGCAGAGTATTATTTACTGCAACAGCATCAAGCGAGTTGTCGATTTGAACGAAGCAATGCTTCAAGACAAGTTTCCGGTGTGTTGCATTCACTCTGGAATGGAAAAACACGAACGTGACGCGGCATTTAGCGACTTCAAGTGTGGAAAACATCGTGTTCTTATTTCGTCAAATGTCACTGCTCGCGGAATTGACGTGCAAAATGTCGGAGTTGTCATTAATTTTGATGTGCCAAAAGATGTGCACACGTATTTGCACAGAATCGGCAGATCTGGAAGATGGGGGCGCAAAGGAATTGCAATCAACTTTGTAACCCGGTGGGATTTGAAAAAGATTAAAGAAATTGAGGTGTACTATCAAACAACCATTACTGAAATGCCGGCAGTCTTGAACGTTTCATCATAACTGAATTCATAATACAAATATTTCACAAAAAATTAAATTCGCATCAATTCGTATCAATTCGTATCAATTTACTATTATTATTCTATTTTTCATATAATAATAATAATTATAATAGTAACGACCGATAATGACTAATCAATGTAATAATAATAACAATACTAACAATACTAACAATACTAACAATAACACAGAGCAAAATAAAAAAGAGAAAAACACGAACACGACGAACACGAATATTCCCCCGCCAACTACAATATTTAAATTACCGATTACATTTGTTGACACAGATAAACTGCACACTTTGAGTGAACACATTCTTACAGATTTAGAGCTCGTGAAAGATGGAAATGTTTCCAACAATGTGCCACCAGAACCGGTGGTGCCACTGCCAGAACCAGAACTAGAATGCCCCGAGACTAAAACAATGTATGACCATCTGTTTAACCCCCAAACAGTGTATGGAAAATATTTTTTATCACACTGGGCAACTCATTATACGTCTGACACTGTATTTTTAAAACAAACACAAATACTTATGAAACATTTCTCTCCGCCGCAGTCACCGCCGCCAGAAACCAACATCGTAGACCAATACAATGAGATTCATGCCATTTGGAACTCAATTCAATTCGATAAACACTTTAAAGATAAATTTGGATATGTTGACATTCAAATGCTCGAACCATTGAATTCATCCTCTTTTTTTCTTCAAATACTTTCCCTGCAAAATTTAGCATCACCGGTCATTTCACTCCTTACTCCGCTAATTATTCTTATCATACCCTTCATTCTTCTCAAAATACAAGCAGTTCCGGTGTCATTTTCTTCATACATATCTTCACTAAAACGCATTGCGCAGTATCATCCGATTGGAAAAATATTTGACAATTTCAACTCTGTTCCGTGGGATAAACGAATTTATATTTTCATTTCAATCGCATTTTATTTCATTCAAATATATCAAAATATTATATCATGTCACCGCTTTTATAAAAACATGTTTTTAATCCATAATAATATAAACAAATTTTCGGCATACATTGAACACAGCATTCGCAACATTTTATATCTTCATTCCGTTACAAAAAATTTGTCTTCCTATAAAAAATTCAGCGAAGAAAGCGCAATGCACGCGCAAGTGTTGTCCCAACTTCACGCTGACATTAAAAACGTGATGCCTTTCAAGCTAACGTTTGCCAATATCGCTAATATTGGAACCATCATGAAATACTACTATCAACTATTCGCAAATGATGGCGTGAAAAATGCGATCAGCTACAGCTTCGGATTCAACTCTTATTTTGAACACTTGTCCGGATTGAAAACCCTCATTTTGAACAAAAAAATTGCACCATGCACATTTGTTGTAAAATCGTCGAAAAAAAAAACATATTTTGCATCATCTTATTATGCACCACTCATGAACTGCAACCCTGTTAAAAATAAAGTTATATTGAATAAAAAAACAACCATTACCGGACCTAACGCTGCCGGTAAAACAACACTAATTAAATCCACACTTCTTAATATCATCTTCTCTCAACAATTCGGATATGGATTTTATAAAAAAGCAAAAATGTCGCCCTATCATTACCTTCACAGCTACTTGAATATCCCTGACACGTCTGGACGTGACAGTCTTTTTCAAGCCGAATCTCGAAGGTGCAGAGAAATATTATCATGTCTTCTTGAACATGAAACAAAACGGCATTTTTGCATTTTTGATGAATTGTACTCTGGAACAAATCCGTACGAAGCCGTTGCAAGTGCATATGGTTTTATTAAATACTTGAATAAATATAATAACCTAGACCTTTTTTTAACCACGCACTACACGAAACTGTGCGAACTTTTGCAAACTGAAAATGTTCAAAATATGCATATGAAAATTGAAATGTCTGGTCATGGTCATCATGGACAAATAAAATACCTTTATCAACTGGAAAAGGGAATATCTTCAATCAAGGGTGGGATTAAAGTACTTCAAGATCTGGATTACCCAGAAGATATTATCAATTCAACGAAAGAAATCATTAATAATACCCACTAATACCCACTAATACCCACTAATACCCACTGAATATTTATTTTGAATCATTATTTTGTCGTCTCTTCAAACTTATTGTAAATGAAATGGACTGGTTCTTCAGGTGTTCCTCGCGCAAATACATTGCCTATAGTTTGCCACAATTCACCACTTATGTTTTCCATGTTTGGATTTTCTTTAAGAAAATTCGCAACTGCAGCTCTTGTGTTGGTTGTGTCATCATCATCACGCATAGTGTAATAATGACTGATGAGTAATTGAATAAAAACTTTTGTCTTGGATTCATCCATTTTATGTATTAGATTATATTAGATTATACTTATTTTTATATTTTTAGTATTAATATTTTTTCGTTTATTATTTTGTTTTAATTTATATAGATTATTTAATATAAAATAATAAACGAAAAACCAAAATCATGTTGAGCAATATTTCAGATTTATTTACCATGGCAAGTTTAGCGATTTGTATGTTGTTGAGCGGAATTATATTTTATTACCTTCGAACACGCATTAACATGTTAGAACAATCAGTCATGGAACAAGCGCAGCTCATGCAACAAATTCTTAGACATTCGCAAAATCAACAACAACAACAACAACAACAACAACCAACAACAGTTACAAATTCCGTTGTGCACGTTGGCAACGGCGGCGCAGGAGCACTTGAAGTAAACCCAACATCAGCGGTCCAAGAACGCAACCAGCAACAGCAACAACGGTTGATCACAGTCTCCGATGATGACGACGACGATTCCGATGACGACGACGACTCCGATGACTCCGATGACTCCGATGACAGTTCCGGTAGTGGCAGTGATAACGATAATGCCGTTCATCCAAAATTAATTGACTTATCGGCTATCACGTCAAATGTGAAACCACCATCTTCCATCTTGTCATCAGTGTTTGATAGTGACAACAACAACAACAACAACGGTCAAACGGAAATAAAAGTAATTGAACTCACACACTGCTTCGGTGGAAATATGGACGGTATCGAATACCGTTTGCGAGATGGAGCTGGTGACAGTGACAGCGACGGTGACAGCGACAGCGACGACGACAGCGACGACAACAGCGACGGCGACGGCGATAGCGACGCCAACAGTGATTGTGGAAATAATAACAGTCTCGACAAATCAAACAATACCAATACTCATCATGTGAATAAAATTGGCAGCAGTGACTCCAAAAAACACTCTGATAAATTAAAGAAAGGATCAAGAGCAGGAGCAGGAGCAGGAACTCACGTCCTCCACCACTCAATGTCTGCAGACATTTCTCTTCCTCTTAAAAATATGCCAGTCAACATGTTGAGAGATTTAGCAAAAACAAAACTAACTCACTTGGAACAAATCGCCATTAACAAAATGTCAAAAAAAGAAATTCTCAAAGCACTCGATGGTTGAAAAAAGAATTAAAAATGAAGACAAATAAGTAATTAAATAAATCAGTAATTAAATAAATCCGATTATTATTTTATTATATTTATTTTTAATAATATTATACTATATACTATATAATACTATATATATACTATATACACATATTTACTACTTTAAAATGAGTTGGGGAACTTGCTACTCTGGATCTAATAATATTCATTTTAACTTTCCTCCCATCATGACAGATGGGCGAAACTACGCAACATGGCAACCCGGAGCCGTTGTAAATGAAATCATCCGGCAAAAAAATAACATCACTAATAATTCACAGTACCGCCAGTATTTAACTAACAATGCCATAGAAGTTATGCAAGCAAATCTTATTGCCGCATGCGACCAATGCGGATTCAACCTGGAGTTAATTAGCAACTATAATGAAAACAACGGTGGTAACGGTAATCAAAACAACAGAACGCCGTTTCTATTTTCATCACCATGGGACCAAAGTCAACCATTTGGATACGAGTCTAGCGACCTGAAAAACATGTACTTGTCGCGTTACGAACTGCAAAGTCGGATGATGGCACCATCACTCACCCAAGAACAATACTTGATGGGTGGTTTCCCTAATCCAAATTAATAATGTTTCGATTCTTTGATTCTTTTAGCTAGCCACATTTTACAAAATTATCACACAAAATTATACAAAATTATTATACAAAATTATACATAAATATTATATATAATAATAATTTTATAATATATATAGTATATTATTATTTATTCAGATAACATCAAACAACATAAAATCATGTCCA
>Ga0194134_10000147_pt1 | contig 105868 bp, 79 predicted proteins | sample TA2KigOff0mmetaG_FD_148602 | JGI IMG/M metagenome (GOLD analysis project Ga0194134, IMG submission 148602) | Freshwater microbial communities from Lake Tanganyika, Tanzania - TA2015056 Kigoma Offshore 0m | ecosystem: Environmental > Aquatic > Freshwater > Lake | place: Tanzania: Lake...
CATCCACGGTATCCGGCAGTTTGTTGCCGAGAACGAGCCGTGGTCGATCTTCCTCGAACTACGTGCGCTGGACTCACACGTGCCCGAATGGCTGCCCGATTGGCGCGGCGACGGCATCCTGGCGCGCACGGGAACGCCCGCTTTGGCCGACGCGGTACGGCATTCGGGGGTGCCGTGGGTGGAATTGCGTGCGTCTTGTCCGTACCCGAATGTGCCGTTCGTCGGCACGGATAACCGGGTGGTTGCCCGGTTGGCGGCCGATCACTTGCTCGATCGTGGGTTCCGGTCGTTCGGCTTCTATGGGATCAGCACGGAAGTCTACTTCGTGCAGCGCCGGGTCCACTTCATCGAGTTCATTCGCGAAGCGGGATACCCCTGTGCCGTTCTCGAAGCGACAACCGGCAGAGAGCATCCGAACAAATGGGAAGTGCAGCAGGAGCAGCTTTCCGCCTGGATCGCAGCGTTGCCGAAGCCGGCCGGCATATTGGCATGCACCGATCAACTGGGTTTCTGGCTGCTGGACGCCTGCCGTCGGGCGGGCGTCAACGTGCCTGAGGAGGTGGCCGTGGTCGGGGTGGAGAACGAGGAGATTCTCTGCACGACCGCGATGCCGACGCTTTCGAGCGTGCAGATGAACGGCGAGAGCGTGGGCTACCAGGCGGCGGCGCTATTGGCCGGAATGATGTCGGGGAAAGCCAATCCGGCAGCCGAAACGCTGATCGAACCGGTGGGATTGGTCACGCGCGGCTCGTCCGACGTGATCGCCGTCGCCGACCGCGACCTGGCGGCCGCGATGAAGCACTCCGCGTGAAGGGGGAAAGTTTCTCTTGGAAAATCTCCGGGGAGCTCCCCGAGTAGGATTCGAACCTACAACAAGCCGGTTAACAGCCGGCTGCTCTACCGTTGAGCTATCGGGGAATCAGACAAGCGAACTTGGCTGAATTAGTGTCTTACAGCACCAGTTGGCACAAGGCAAGGCAACTTGCCATGCCCAAGCAGGCAGCTTGCGCACCACAAAACCTTACCTCGCAATTGTTTGCGGCGCTCCCGTCGACCCTTGGCGCCCGCTCGCCTTGCGTGGCGCCGGAAGCGGCCGCGCCTCGTAGGCCTTCACATCCTCGGCCAGCATCTCAACCGCCTTGGCCAGTTGCCTGTCCACGGCGTCACCCGGTTGCGGCCAAATCACCACATCCGGAATCGCCCCGTTCAATTCGAGGTCCTCGCCGTTGGTCGCGAGGTACCATCCCCGGAATGGCAGCCTCAGGAAACCGACATCCATGATCGAAGTGCCACCCGTGGAAATCACCCCGCCCGCCGTGGTCACCCCCACAAGCCGCCCGCGCTTGAGCGTCTTGATGGCATGGCTGAAGATCTCGGCGTTGGAAAAGCTGTTCTGGTTGCAAAGAACCACCACCGGCCTGGTCCATGACGCGAAAATCTTGCGGTCCTGTGGATAGCCCGGGGTCGAGCCTCCCCTGGGCACCGTGAACGCGTGCACCGGTTGGGTGAGCGCCGTCAGCAGCAGGTCGGCGGTGCTGCCGCCCCCGTTCTCGCGGACATCAATCACCAACCCTTTCTTGCCGGCGCCGGCGAAATGCAGCATCTCCTCGAACTTGTGGAAGCTGGGCATGTCCATCGCCTGGATATGCAGGTAGCCCAATGTCCCCGCCGAACGCTTCTCCACCTCCGCGCGGTTGGATTCCATCCACATCCCGTAAAGCGCCGACCGAGCCTGCGCGGGACTGATGGGCGGGAAGGTTTCCACCCGTTCCTTGCCGCCGGCGTCACGCACGGTGACGGACAATTCGGAATTGGGGGGCAAGGTAAGGACCAGCGCGGGATCGGAGTCATGGGCCACGGGCTGTCCATTGACGGCGGTGACCAGGTCGCCGGGCTTCAAACCATGGCGGACCCGGGCGGCGGGACTTCCGGCGATGAGGTCACGGATTTTCCAGCCTTCGGCCTTGTGGCCCGAATCGAGGCGGAAGCCGGGATGCAGCGTGGCGCGGTTCCATTTTCCCGACGCCAGCGGATCCGCGGGCAGCCCGCCCCGCCTGGGCGAGGCGCCGCCGGGCGAGATGAAGAAGCCCAGGTGCGAGCCGTTGAGCTCGCCGAGCATCAGGTTCACCACCGTGGCCAGCGACTCGGAATCGACGGCCCGCGCCGCGGCCTGCTGGTACTTGAGCTGGATGGCCTTCCAGTCCCTATTATTAAGCTTTTCATCATACCAATTATCCTTCATGGTGCGCCAGCAGAGGTCGAACACGGCGGCGTTGCGCGCCGGCATGTCGAGCTCCTGGAGCGCGCTGAAGCGGTAGCTGGTGCCGGAGGAATCGGCCGGCGGCGCGGCGGCCGGAGCCGCGGGAGCGCTCCGCCCCAGTCGCCCCGCCAACGCGGCGGCAAGGGACCCGGACGAGGGCGAAGGCCCGGCCGTGCCGGACGGGCTGAAGCTGCCGGGAACACCCGCCGAAAGCCAGACCACGGAGCCGTTCTTGAGCCACTTGGCCCGGGAACCGGTGGCCGGGTTGATGGAAACCGGCTTCAGCTTGTCGGGAAACTCGACCACGAAGGTGCCGCGCTTGCCCTCGGCGCCGCTGGTGAACGCCAGCTTCTTCGAATCGGCAGACCAGAAAAGGTCGGCCTCCTCGGAATCTGGCACGCTGATGGAGCGGATGCGCTCGGCGATCCGGTCGAAGTCGATCTCCGTGGCCGCCGCGGGCTTGGGCGCGGCGGGCGGCTTGCCCGCCGGGGCGCCGGCGGTAACCGCCGGCTTCCTCGACTTCATCTTCTCAAGGGCCTTTTCCAGCGAGCGGTCGCGCGAGCCGGTCTCCTCGTCGGCCTTGCGAAGATAGACATAGTGGATGTCCACTTCCGTGCCCGAGCGCCTGCCCACGAACGCGAGGACCTTGCCATCGGGCGACCAGGCCGGGTCGGTGTCGTTGTCGGGGTGCCTCGAGACATTCACCGGGGGCCTGGAACCATCCGCCGGCGCGATCCAGATGTCGCTGTTGAAGTCCTCGTCCTGCGCGGCATAGGCGATGAATTTGCCGTCGGGCGACCAGTCGAAGTCGGGAGCGGAATGGGACCTGAGGTGCACCTTCTCATCGGTGCCGTCGGGCTTCATGGAAACCAGATCGCCCCGGCCCCTGACGAACGCGACCCGGGTGCCGTCGGGGCTGAAGCGGAGCCTCGCCTTGGGTTGCCCGTCCTTGGTGACCGGCGTCAGCGTGAACGACTTGTTGCGCCACCAGTACGCGTTCGGATCGGCGCGCGTGGCCTTGACGATCTCGGTGGTTCCCCCGGAGTCGGAAACGAACAGGACAAACTCCCCGTTGCCGGCGAACGCCACCGACCGCTCCTCGGCGGCCGAACTGGTCACCGCCACGGGTTCCCGCAACTCGGTGTCCATGACCCAGACATCCCCCCCGGCGACAAAGGCGATCTCAAGGCCGTCCGAGGTGAAATCGGCGTCGCTGGCGGAGGCGAGCACCCGCCTTTCACGGCTTTCGCGGACAAAGTCGGCGCTGGTGGCGATCTCGAGCCTGCGGGGCGGTTGTCCCGAGGCGGGCTTCACGATGTAAAGGTCGAACAGGTGGCGGAAGACGATCGCCGAACCGTCCGCGGAAATCGCCGGCTGCACCACCGAATCATCGGGGAACGAACTCAGCATGCGGCCGCGCCCGCTGGCGATGTCGTGTTCCCACAGGTTGAAGTTGCCGGACTGGGCGCCCACATAATAAAACCCCTTGCCGTCGGGCTTCCACAACGGCGAATGGGCCCCCCTCTCGGCATGGTGCGCGACAGGCTTGCCGGGCATGACCGGGGGATTGTCCAGCAGGCGCGCGTGCGTTCCCTTGGCGCGGTCGTGGAGCCAGACCTGCCAGGCCTGCGACCCATGGTAGCCCTTGCGCCACCACTGGGTCCCCTCGCGGACATAAAGGATCCTGTTGCCATCAGGGGAGATCCGTCCGGCCTCGGCGGCCTCGTCGAAGACGATGTCCTCGGCGGCCCGGCGGCTGGTGTCGACCAGCGCCAGGCGATTGGCGTGCTTCCAGTTGTGGTCGCGCGTCACCTCCACCAGCAGTTTCGATCCGCCGGCGGTGAACTGGAGTGGAACGGTTCCGGCCGTGTTGAAGGTCACCTGACGGGCATCGCCGCCGCCGGCATCCATGATGTGGACACAGGCCCCGCCCTCCCGGTCGCTTTGAAACGCGATCGACTTGCCGTCGGTCGAGAAAACCGGATGCGTGTCGCGGGCGGGGTGGTTAGTGAGGCGCCGGGCCTCGCCACCCTCCGCGGGCACGGTCCAGATGTCGCCGTTCCAGTCGAAAGCCACCGTCCTGCCGTCAGGCGAAAGCGACGGATGGTTGGCCAACTGGATCGGGCTTCGCGACTGGCCGGGCAAGGCGAAGGCGACGATGAGGATCAAGGATGGCATGGCGCGCACGGTTGGTCGCTCCTGAGGGTTGGTGATGAATGAGGCCGCGACGGTCGAATCCACTTTGTTATACCAATATGGCGCGGGACTTGGCGCAAGGGTTCGCCCGTCCTAAACAAGGTTGCATTAGGAAGGAACCTGGCCGATGCCCTCCCCGCCTCGACTCCGCCCGGACGACTGCGCCCTTCTGGTGGTGGATGTTCAGGAACGCCTTGTTCCGGCGGTGGCCCGCGGCAAGGCCCTGGTGAATTCAGCCTCTTTCCTGGCCCGATGGGCCCGCGTCGCCGGGGTTCCGGTCTTCGCCACCGAGCAGTACCCCAAGGGACTCGGGCCCACGGTTCCCGCCGTGGCGGAGAGCCTTTCCCGGCCCGCCGAGGCCAAAACCCGGTTCAGCGCCGCGACCCCTGCTATCATTGAGGCACTTCACCGGGACGCCCGGCGGACCGTTTTGCTGGCAGGCATGGAAACGCACATCTGCGTGGCGCAGACGGCGCTCGACCTGCTTGCGGAAGACTTCGTGGTGGCGTTGGCCCTGGACGCGGTTTCCGCGGGCGGGGATTCGGACCACGAGGCGGGCATCGCCCGCATGCGCCAGGCCGGCGTGGTCCCCGTGACGGTGGAGATGGCGGTGTACGAGTGGCTGGGTGACGCGGCTCACCCGGCCTTCAAGGAACTGGCGGCCGCCGTGCGCGCCCGCCGTGAACAGTCGGACGGCCCAACATGACGATCCCTCCCGCTCTGCAACCCCCCTCCCGCCTCCTGCTGGGCCCCGGCCCCAGCGACGCCCACCAGCGCGTCCTGCGCGCCATGGCCACGCCGCTGTTGGGCCACCTCGACCCGGCGTTTTTAACCATCATGGCCGAGGTTCAGGAGATGCTTCGCGCCGTGTTCCGCACCGGCAACATGCTCACGCTCCCGATTTCAGCCACCGGCATGGCCGGCATGGAAACCTGCCTGGTAAACCTCGTGGAACCGGGCGACAAGGTCGTCATCTGCAACGGGGGTTTCTTCAGCAACCGCATGGTGGATGTGGCCCAGCGTTGCGGAACCCATGTGACCGAAATCAAGCGGCCGTGGGGCGGGGTGTTCCCGCTGGACGAAATCGCCGAGGTGGTGCGGCGCGTCCGCCCCAAGATGCTGGGCGTCGTGCACGCCGAAACATCCACGGGGGTGCTGCAGCCGCTCGACGGGTTGGGCGAACTCTGCCGGGAAACGGGCACGCTGCTGGTCATCGACACGGTGACCTCGCTGGCCTGCGTGCCCGTGGAGCTCGACGCCTGGGGAGTGGATGCCGCTTATAGCTGCTCCCAAAAGGGCTTGGCGTGCCCGCCGGGGCTGTCGCCCATGTCGTTCTCCCAGCGGGCGCTCGACACGCTCCACAACCGCAAGGCCAAGGTGCAAAGCTGGTACCTCGACCTGTCGCTCATCACGCAGTACTGGGGCCAGGACCGCTCCTACCACCACACCGGTCCGATCACCAGCGTCTACGCCATCCACGAGGGCCTTCGCATCGTGCTGGAGGAGGGCCTGGAAAACCGCTTCGCCCGCCACCGCCGCAACTACAAGGCCCTGCGCGCCGGCCTCGAGGCGCTGGGCATGCGCTATGTGGCGCCCGACGCCCACCAGTTGCCCCAGCTCCACGCCGTGTACCTGCCCGCGGGGATCACCGAGGAGCTTCCCGTGCGCAAGCGGCTGCTTGAGACATTCGGGATCGAGATCGGCGGCGGTCTGGGCGAGCTCAAGGGCAAGATCTGGCGCATCGGCCTCATGGGCTGCAACAGCCGGGCCGATGTCGTTTACAGCCTGCTGGGCGCACTGGAGCGCGTGCTGTCGGAGGCCGGACTGGGCATCGCGCCCGGCGCCGGCACCATCGCGGCCCAGAAGGCCTACTCCGCGGCAGGCTGAAATCGCCGGAGACCACGCCGATGGAACCCTGGTTGCCGCACGGCCGATTTCCCCAGGCGCGCCCCAGGCGCCTGCGACACAATCCGCTGGTCCGCGACATGGTCCGCCAGACCAGCCTGGCCGCCACCGACCTCATCGAACCCGTGTTCCTCAGGCCCGGCCAGGGGATCATGAAACCGGTCGCCAGCATGCCGGGCGTGTTCCAGGTCAGCCCCGACATGGCGGTGAGGCAAGCCACCGAGGCCCTGGAAGCCGGGATTCGGGCCTTCCTGCTGTTCGGCATCCCCGCGGGCAAGGATCCCAGGGGGGACGCGGCGCTCGACGAGTCCGGCATCGTTCAGGAGGGCCTCAGGGCCATAAGGGCAGCCCTGGGCGACAAGGTCGTCCTCATCACCGACGAATGCTTCTGCGAGTACACCGACCACGGGCATTGCGGCATCCTCGGGCATTCGACCGGAAGGCTCGACCTTGAGAACGACGCCAACCTCCCCAGGCTGGCGACCCAGTGCGTCAGCCACGCCCGCGCCGGGGCCGACATCGTCGCGCCCAGCGGCATGCTCGACGGCATGGTCGCCGCCATTCGCCGCGGACTCGACGCCGCGGGACACTCCCACACGCCCATCATGTCGTACGCCGTGAAGTTCGCCTCGGGATACTACGGGCCGTTCCGCGACGCGGCGGAGTCGCCGCCGCAGTTTGGAGACCGCGGCAGCTACCAGATGGACCCGGCCAACGCCTCCGAGGCCCTCAGGGAACTGGCCCTCGACCTCGACGAGGGAGCCGACATGGTGATGGTGAAGCCGGCCCTCGCCTATCTCGACATCGTCAGGATGGTGCGCGACAGGTGCGCCGTGCCCGTGGTGGCGTACAATGTTTCCGGCGAATTCGCCATGGTGAAGGCGGCCGCGGAGCGCGGATGGATCGACGAGCGCAAGGTGGTGCTTGAAACGCTTCTTGGCATGAGGCGCGCCGGGGCCGACCTGATCATTTCCTACCACGCACGCGACGCCGCCAGGTGGCTGCGCGCGGGCTGACGCAGCCGCGAGGCAACCCCATGGCCGCCGATCCGCTCGTGGGACAGATGGTGGGGCCCTTCGAAGTCCTCGGCCGCCTCGGCTCGGGGGCGATGGGCATCGTCTACAAGGCCAGGTATTCCAATGGCGCCCTGGTGGCCCTCAAGATCCTCCCCGGTTCCCCCGGAAACATGGAACCCGACAGCCTCGCCCGGTTCGACCGCGAGGCGAAGATCCTCCAGCAGCTCAAGCACCCCCGCATCGTGCGCCTGTACGGCACCGGCAGGCACCACGGCGCCCCCTACTACGCGATGGAGTATGTCCCGGGGGAAAGCCTCGCCGAACTGCTCCACCGTAAGGGAAAGCTCAACTGGCACGAGGTCGCGGAAGTCTGCCGGCAGCTGTGCGAGGCGCTCCAGCACGCCCACGACCTCGGCGTGATCCACCGCGACCTCAAGCCCAGCAACCTGATGATCGCCAAGGATGGTTCCATCAAGCTCGCCGACTTCGGCATCGCCAAGGACCTCGACCAGACCACCCAGCTCACCGGCGCCTTCTGCGCCGTGGGAACCGCCGCCTACATGGCTCCCGAGCAATGCCGGGCCCAGAACATCTCGCCGCGGACCGACCTCTACTCGCTCGGCGTGGTGATGTTCGAACTCCTCACGGGCTCGAGGCCGTTCACCGGCGAATCCAGCATGGAGATTTTCCAGAAGCACATCAACGAGAAGCCGCAAAAGCCCTCGCGGCTGGTCCACGACATTCCCTCCGCCTTCGACACCCTCGTCCTGCACCTCTTGGAGAAGGAATCCCACGACAGGCCGCCCGACGCCCGAACGGTGGCCGAGTCGCTCACGCGGATCGAGGAGCGGCAGGAGACCCTCGCGCGCTCGGGCGGGCCGCGGCCGAGGCGCAAGTCACGCAAGAGGCCAAAGGCCACAAAAACAGACCCTTTTTGGCGTTCGATCTGGTTCGTCGGGCCCGCGGCCCTCGCCTCGCTCGCGGGCATCACGGCCTTCGGATGGTGGGTGTTCCTGAGCCCGCCCTCGGCGGGAGCGCTGGTCGCGGAGACGGCCCGGCTGGAGCAGCAGGGAGGCGACGACGCCTTCATGCGCCTGGCGGAAACGGAGGGCCCGGCCTCCCGCTACCTGGCCCTGTATCCCGAAGGGCCCGAGGCCCAAAGGATGAAGTCGCTCCTGGAGCGCGCCCAGGCCCGCGAGGGCGAGAGGTTGCTGCGCCGACATGCCGGCCAGAAGGGCCAGCGGTTCAAGGTCGAGCCTCCCGACGCCGTCGCCGCCAAGGCGTTCGCCGCGGTCGACCATGAGGAGGCGGGGTCCCTTGATGACGCGCGCGCGTCTTGGGAAGCCCTGTTGGGCGAGGGCCTCCCGTGGTCGGCCGTGGCCCGCCGGCACCTGCGCGACATCGCCGATGCCGTCACCTACCCGCTGCGGCTCGAGCGAAAGTGGCACGAGTCCCTCGAGAACGGCAACCTGCTGGCGCCCTCGGGGGAATCGGCGCCCGTCGCCCGCGCCGGTTTCCTGGCGTGGCGATCCTTCCTCGCCGACCAGTTGGCCGACGCGTGGCTGGGCCACTCGCTGGCGAACGAGGCGGCGTCCCTGCTTCGCGGGGACCTCGACTCGCTGATGCTCAACCCGGCGCAGGATACCCGCGCCATTTACCTCCACTGCCGCAAGCGCGGCAAGGGCGCGGCCCCGGCGAATGTCGTGGAAAGCCGCCGGGACGCCGCGCGGGCCAAGGTCGCCGCCGCCGCCGCCGCGCCGCCGGCCCAGGGAACAGCGACCCTTTCCGCGATCGCCCAAGTCTACGAACCGACCACCGACCTCGCGGCGCAGGGCCGCGAGGCGAGGAACCTCGCCAACGCGCGCAAGGGCGCGCAGGAACAGAATCCATGATCTCCCGCCCCAGAAGCTCCGCCGCTTTCGCCCATGCCAAGGCCCTTATTCCCGGGGGCGTCAACAGCCCGGCGCGGGCCTTCGGGGCGGTCGGCGGCGAACCCCTCTTCATCAGCCGCGCCCACGGCGCCCACCTGCACGACCTCGACGGCAACAGCTACATCGACCTCATCGGCTCATGGGGGCCGATGATCCTCGGCCACGGCCATCCCAAGGTGCAGGCCGCCATTGCCGAGGCCCTGGCGCGGGGCACAAGCTACGGCGCGCCGACCGAGGCCGAGTCGCGCCTGGCCCAACTGGTGATCGACGCCGTACCCTCCATCGAGATGGTCCGCTTCGTCTCCTCGGGAACCGAGGCGGCGATGAGCGCCATTCGACTCGCCCGCGGACACACCGGGCGGGAAAAGATCATCAAGTTCGCCGGTTGCTACCACGGCCATGTCGACAGCCTGCTCGTCGCGGCGGGTTCCGCGGCCACCACCCTCGGGGTGCCCACAAGCCCCGGAATCACCAGGGCCAACGCGGCGGACACCATCGTCCTGCCTTTCAACGGATGCCAGGAACTGCAAGACGCCTTCAAGGCCGCGGGCGACTCCATCGCCTGCGTCATGGTCGAACCGGTGGCCGGGAACATGGGCCTCGTGATGCCCACCCCGGAATTCAGGCGCTTGCTGCGCGACCTCACCCGCCGACACGGGGCGCTTCTCGTCTATGACGAGGTGATGACGGGCTTCCGCCTCGCCCTGGGCGGCGCGCAGGAATTGCTGGGCGACGAGCCCGATGTCACGGCGCTGGGAAAGATCATCGGCGGCGGCCTGCCGATGGCCGCCTACGGCGGATCGCGCGAGGTCATGTCCAAGGTCATGCCCGCCGGCCCGGTGTTCCAGGCCGGTACCTTGTCGGGGAACCCGCTGGCCATGGCCGCGGGAATCTCCACCCTCGAGGAGCTGAAAGCCACCAACCCCTACCCCCGGCTTGAGGCGCTCGGCAAGCGGCTCGAGGACGGCCTTCGAGCCGTCTGCCTGGAAAAGCGCGTCCCCTTCACGCTGAACCGGTGCGGCAGCATGTGGACCCTGTTCTTCACCCCGGGGCCGGTGACCGATTACGAATCGGCCAAGACATCCGACACGAAAAAATTCGGCAGGTTCTTCTGGGACATGATGGACAGGGGCGTTTACCTGCCGTGCAGCCAGTTCGAGGCGGCGTTCAATTCCGTCCTGCACGACGAGGCGCTGATCGACCGCGTGATCTCCGCCGCCGGGGAATCGCTCGCCTGATCGGGCTTCAGCCCAGGAGCGGCTCGATGACCTCGCCTCCGTCCAAAAGGGGCACGATCCGGCCCTCCCGGTCGGTATGGGTGACATCGTGGATGCCCAATTGGTGGAAAACCGTCCGGGCGATGTCCTCGGGGCCGACCGGCTTGTCGAGCGGAAACTCGGCGCGGGGATCGCTCGATCCGTGGACCGAACCGCCGCGGATGCCGCCCCCGGCCATCAGCACCGACATGAGCGCCGTCCAGTGGTCGCGCCCGGCGCCCGTCTTTCCGCCCGACCGGGGATCGCCGATGCGCGGCTTGCGCCCCATCTCGCTGCTCACCATCACCAGCGTGCTCTCGAGCAACCCGCGCTGGTGGAGGTCGGCAAGCAGCGCGGCGAACGGCTTGTCGAACTCGGGAAGCAGGCGGTCCTTCAAGCAGTTGAAATTGTTGCCGTGCGTGTCCCAACCGCCGCCGCTCTTGCAGAGCTTGTCAAGTTCCTTGTCGCCTTTCCAGAAGACGGTGACGAAACCGACTCCCGCCTCGACAAGCCTCCGGGCCAGGAGCATCGACATCGCGTTGATTCCCGGCCCGTAGCTGTCGCGAACGGACTGAGGTTCGCGGCGCAGGTCGAAGGCGGAACGGGTGCCTTGGGAAGCCAGCAGTTGGTACGCCCTTTCCTCATGGGGGTCGGTGGCCCTCAACTCGCGCGCGAAGGCTTCCCGGTCGAGGGCGCCGGCAAGCCCTCGGCGGTCCATCAGGCGCGATACCGATATGTCGCCGCGAAGGGACAGCGCCGGCACGGCGAAATCGAGCGGGTTTTCCCGGGTACCCTCGACGAACAACGGATCGTGGCGAGGCCCGAGCAAGGCGGCGAACTGGCCCGGACGGGTGTAGTCGGGCGCACCCTCCTTGTGGGGCAGCGTGATGTGGGAAGGCAGCGACGGGTGGGGCGGACGCTTGGCCGTCGCCACGGCCGACATCGCCGGCCAATCGGTCGGGTACGGGGTTCGGGCGTTCAACAATCGGTGAAAGCTGGGATCGGGCGCGTGACCGGTGAGGTTGTAGTAATAGCCGGCGTGGTGGTCACCGGTCCCGCGACCGCGGTCGGTGACCGACCTGATGACGGCAAGGTGACGGGCCTGGCCCGCAAGATGCGGCAGGTGCTCGCACAATTGCAGGCCAGGAACCGCGGTGGGCCTCGGCTGGAAAGGACCGCGGTATTCCGCCGGGGCCGATGGCTTCATGTCCCAGGTGTCGATGTGGGAGGCGCCCCCGGAAAGCCAGATCAGGATCACCGACTTGGCCGGGGACCGGGAAGCGGCCTTTGCCCCCTTGGCGGCCAGAAGCGGCGCCACGCTCCCCATCACCAGCCAACTGCGCCGATCAACGAATCCGGGGCAATGGAACATGGCTGAGTCCCGGTGGGATTGTGAATGCAAATAGCTTTAAGGCTATATTCTTGCTTATCGGATTGTCGTATGATAGACGATAATGGGTTAAATCCTTCCTCAGGCCGGCGCGAATCAGTCCCCATAACCACAACGGGTTGCGACCATGTCCCTCCCGACATCCATCAGCGCCTTGGCATGCGTCATCATCCTGATGGCCGCCAGCGGCCAATCCCGCGCCGAGTTGCGCGCCTCCACACCAGCCATCAACCTTCCCGACTCATTCGCGGGCCATCAAATCCTGGTCGAATCAGCCGGTGCCGACGCCACCAGGAAAGCCTCCTACAGCAGCAAGGATTCCAAGGTCGCCAAGGTGGATTCCCGCGGATATGTCTCCCCCGCCGGCAATGGATCGACCGCCATCGTGGTTTCGCTTGATGGCCAATCCCTCTCCATTCCCGTCGAGGTGAAGGGATATGGCGACGGCCGCAAGGTTGACTTCCGCACGGAGGTTCAACCGCTTCTCAGCAAGCTGGGCTGCAACGCCGGTGGATGCCACGGAAAGGCCAGCGGGCAAAACGGCTTCAAGCTGTCATTGTTCGGTTTCGACTCGCCTTTCGATCACGCCGCGATCGTCAAGGAAGCGAGGGGCCGCCGCTTGATGGCTTCCTCACCTGACAAGTCGTTGTTCCTTCTCAAGGCCACCGGGCAGGTTCCCCATGGCGGTGGAAGGAAGCTCAAGCCTGAAAGCCCCGAATATTCCACCTTGCTTCAATGGATCGTCGCCGGCGCTCCGTACTCGGCTCCCGATGTTCCCACCGTCACGCGCCTTTCCATCGTGGTGGCCGACAGGGTCATGACACGCGACCAGACCCAGCAACTCGCCGTGCTGGCCTACTACAGCGACGGGACTCGCCGCGATGTCACCCGGCAAAGTGAATTCGCCGGCAACCTCGATGTGGTCGCCTCCGTTGATTCCGAAGGTCTCGTGCGCGCCGGAGCCAACAGCGGCGAGGCCGCCATCATGGCCCGGCACATGGGCCATGTCGCCGTTTTCCGGGCCCTTGTCCCGCACGCGCCGCCGCTCGCCTCGATCGACGGGTTTCAGCCCGCGACCAAGATCGACGAACTGGTGATGTCGAAGTGGAAAAGGCTGGGCCTCAAGCCTTCGCCTGTTTGCGACGATTCCACATTCCTGCGAAGGCTGACCGTCGACCTCGCCGGAAGGTTGCCGACCGTCGAGGAGACCCGCGCGTTCCTTTCGGACAACTCCGCCGACAAGCGGACCAAGGCCGTTGACCGGTTGCTGGATGGCGGCGACTACCCGGCCTATTTCGCCATGAAATGGGGAAGCATACTCCGCAATTCAAACCTGGCGGGCGCCGAGAAGGCCGCCTACGCGTTCCACAACTGGATCAAGGATTCGATCTCGCGCAACAAGCCTTACGACGAATTCGTCCGCGGCATCGTCGCCGCGGCGGGCGAATGGCCCGATTCTCCCGCCATCAACTGGTACTGGCAAAACCGCGACGACCAGCTTCACCAGACCACGGCGGATGTCGCCCAGATATTCCTGGGCATCAGGCTGCAGTGCGCCAAGTGCCATCACCACCCCTACGAACGGTGGGGCCAGGCCGACTACTACGGGCTGGCCGGCTTCTTCACCCGGCTCGGTCGCAAGAGCTTTGGCGAGCCACCCCCGTATTTCTCCTCGGCCAACGCCACCACCGGGGAGAGGGACCCGCTCACCGGCAAGGTTCCCGAACCCAAGTATCCCGATGGCGCCGCGCCCAAGTTCTCCCCCGAGGAAGACCCCCGGCACGCCCTGGTTGACTGGATGGTCCGCCCCGACAACCCGTTCTTCGCCAAGGCCCTGTCGAATCGCCTGTGGGGGCATTTCTTCGGCAGGGGCATCGTTCAGGAAGTGGACGACTTGCGGGAGACCAATCCGCCTTCGAATCCCGAGTTGCTCGACCACCTGGCTGGCGAGTTCCTGCGGTCGAAGTTCAACATGAAAGCCCTCATCAGGCAGATGCTTGTCAGCCGGGTCTACCAGTTGTCGTCCGAGCCAACCGGGCACAACCGCACCGACGCCCAAAACTTCGCGAGGTATTACGCCCGGAGAATGCCGGCCGAGGTGTTCCACGACGCCGTCAACCAAGTGTGCGAGTCCAGGCAGGAGTTCAACGGCATGCCCCGCGCGGCGCGGGCCGTCGACCTGCCGCATGAGAACTTCGGCTCCTACTTCCTCGATGTCTTCGACCGTCCCAAGCGGGTTTCTGTTTGCGAATGCGAGCGCTCGACCAGCGCCACGCTGGCCCAAGTCCTGCTTCTTTCCAACTCCGAGGAGATGGAAAACAAGGTGGCCTCGGGCGAGGGACGGGTGGCCCGCATGATCAAGGCCGGGATGGATGACTCGGCCATGGTGGAAGAGTTGTTCCTCGCCGCCCGCTGCCGGCTTCCATCACCCAAGGAAAAGCAACGGGCCATGGCTCACCTGGCGGGCGCTGAGAAGGCGGAAAAGGCCAAGGCCCTCGAGGACATCGTCTGGGCCTTGCTCAACACCAGGGATTTCGTTTTCAACCACTAGGATCGGGGAGGCGGACATGCTGGATTTCATCGGTCGATCACCCCGCGATGGCTCCGGGCCATCCCGTCGGGCCATGCTCCGCGCCGGCACGCTGGGCCTTGGCGGACTCACCCTGGCGGACATGCTGCGGGCCAGGGCCATGGGGCAGGCTCCCGTGAGCGGGCGGAAGTCGGTCATCCTGATCTGGCAGGCGGGCGGCCCCAGCCACATCGACATGTACGACCTGAAGCCCAACGCCCCGGCGGAGATCCGCGGCGAATTCAAGCCGATCAGCACCTCTGTGCCGGGATTGCAGATCGGCGAGCACCTTCCCCGCCAGGCGGCCATCTTCGACAAGATGTCCGTCGTGAGGTCCGCGTTCCACACCAACGCCGGCCATGGCATGGGCAGCCAATGGATGCAAACCGGTTATCAAGCCACCATCGAGGTGAATGACAACATCTTCCCGTCCACCGGTTCCGTGGTGGCGCGGATGAAGGGGCCCAACGCCCCGGGAATGCCCGCCTATGTGAACCTGCCCCGGAAAGTCAGCTTCGGCAACGCCGCCTACCTCGGCGCGTCGTACAACCCGTTCGCGCCGGATGCCGATCCCAGTTCGTCTTCCTTCCAGGTCCGGAACCTCAAGCTCCCGGGCCGTGTCGATGCCTCCCGCCTCGGCCGCCGGCAGGATCTTCTCAAGGACCTCGACGGCATCCGCCGCGACATCGACACCAAAGGCGACCTCGCCGGGCTCGACACCTTTTACCGCGACGCCATGGAGATGGTCACCGGCACGCGCGCCCAGAAGGCGTTCAACCTGGCCGAGGAAGCCGAGTCGCTGCGCGACACCTACGGCCGCCACGACCTCGGCCAGTGCTGCCTGCTGGCCCGCAGGCTCGTCGAGTCGGGGGTGACCTTCGTCACCATCCAGGCTGGCGGTGGATGGGACACCCACGGCAACAACTTCAGCGAACTCAGGAAGAACCTGCTTCCCAAGTTCGACCAGGCCGTCGCCGGCCTGGTCCGCGACCTGTTCGACAGGGGCCTCCATGAGCAGGTGCTCGTGATGGCCATGGGCGAGTTCGGCCGCACCCCCAAGATCAACTCCGGCGCCGGACGCGACCATTGGCCGGGCGCCATGTCCGTCCTGTTTTCTGGCGGCGGCCTCCGCATGGGACAGGCCGTCGGATCAACCAACGCGGCGGCGGAGTATCCGACCTCCAAGCCCTACACCCCGGGTTGCGTGCTCAGCACCATGTACTCCGTGCTGGCCATCGACCACAAGCATGTGTTTTTCGACCAGGCTCAACGGCCGCTTCCCATCCTCAGCGAGGGTGAACCGATCCGCGAGCTGCTCGGCTGACAGGATTCCTCCCCATGTGCCGGTCCATAGTGGTCGCGATGCTGGCCGTTTCGGTCGCGAGCGCCGAGCTTCCCTCACCCCGGCTTGACCGCATCTTCCCGCTGGGCGCCTCGGCCGGGACCACCGTGGAGGTGGAGATCCAGGGCGCCGACCTCGAAGGGGTGAAGCGGCTTGTCAGCGACCACCCCGGCGTGGTCGCGACGCATGTCGCCGACCGGAAATTCAAGATCAGCGTGGCGGCGGACGCCCCGGAAGGCACAAGGGATATCTGGGCCGTCGGTCCTTGGGGCATCAGTTCCCCGCGGGTGTTCACCATCTCCCGCGGCCTCACGGAAATCGTGAAGGCCAAGGCCAACAACGAATGGTCCAAGGCCCAGGAACTTCAGGTGAATACCGCCGTCAGCGGCCAGACCGACGGCAACAGGCAGGACTTCTACCGGTTCAAGGCGACAGCGGGGCGGCGACTCGTGGCCGAAGTAAGGGCCCAGTCGATCGACTCGTCCCTCGACGCGACGCTCACGATCATCGATGCCGCGGGAAAGTCGGTCGCCTTCAATTCCGACCATGATGGCCGGGATCCGCTGATCGCGTTCGACCCGCCCTCCGATGGCGACTTCGGCATCGTGGTCGCCGACCTGGCTTATGGGGGCGGCCTGCCTTACAGGCTTATCCTCACCGACAAGCCCCGGATTGAAAATGTCTTTCCAAGGGCGTTGCGCGCCGGCAAGGCCACGGAACTGTCGGCGATCGGCTGGAATCTTGGCAAGCCAGCGGCCGGCAATCGCCCCTCCGGAACAGCCCTCGAGGAAAGCCGCGAAAGCGTGACCGCGCCTCCCGAGGTCCTCGAGAGGGGCGCCTACAGGTTCATCAATCACCCCACCGCGCACAGCGTCCTGCCCACGGCCGCGACGGGTTCCCTCACCGGATTCCAGGCGAGGCTGTCGCCCGGCGGCGTCGTCGCCAACCCGGTGCCCGTCCTTGTCACGGGGAATGATGTCACGCTGGAGAAAGAACCCAACGACGATCCGGCCAGCCCACAGGAAATCGCGCTGCCCGCGGTGGTCTGCGGCCGTTTCGACCGCGAAGGCGACGGAGACTGGTACGGTTTCAAGCCCCCAAAGGATGGCGAATACCTGGTTCAGGTTCATTGCGAACGGATCGCCGGCCGCGCCGACCCCTTCGCCGTCATCATGGACGACAAGGACAACCGTGTCGTGGAACTCGATGACTTCGGGCCCCGGCTCAAGGCCTACGACGGGCACATCCGCGACCCGCAGGGAACCGTCCGGCTATCGGCGGGGAAGGCCTACCGTCTGCTCGTCCGCGACCGATACCGCCGCGGCGGACCCAGGTTCCAGTATGTGCTCGAGGTGCGGCCCGTTGCGCCCGATGTGCACGCGATCGCCATCCATCACCACAATCCCGGGCCCGGCGGAACCTCCATCCACCGCGGTGGCGCCCAGCACCTCGACCTGGTGATCCAGCACACGGGCGGCGTGACGGGTCCCGTCAAGGTGGTCGCCGAGAACCTTCCCAAGGGCCTCCATGCCGCCGTGACCAGCATCCCTTCGGACACCTCCGGCGTGTTCACGATCTGGGCCGACCCCGATGCCCCCGAATACTGCGGGCCGATCCGTCTGACGGCGATCGTGACCGGGCCCGAGGGCGAAAGGCGCCGGGAAGTGCGCGCCTACACGAGGATCGATTCACAGGCCAACCGCTCCTCAAGCCGGCCCATGCGTGAATTGATGGTATCCGTGCTTCCTGAAAAACCTCCCTTTTCGCTCAGGTTCGCCACGGAAACCATGCGCGTGGAAGCGGGTTCCAAGGCCACGGTTGAGATCGTGGCCGAGCGGGGTTGGGTCGATTTCAAGGGCCCCATCACCGTGAACGGCCTCTCGCTTCCCAATCCCGTGAAACTGGCCCAGGCGTCGGTCGCCGAAGGCAAGTCCACGGCCAGCCTGACCATCGAGGTTCAGGCCAATGCCAAGCCCGGCGATTACACGATCTGCGCCTCGGGGCAGGCCCAAGTGCCTTTCACCAAGGATCCGATGAAACCCAAGGCCAACACCCTCGTCACGCTTCCTTCCCGCCCGATCACCATCACGGTGACGGAAAAACCGAAGAAATGAGGCTCAACCAGAAAATGGAGTGAGTGGGGCGTATCGAACTTCACCCGCTCACTCCAATGCTTCGCACTTCCGTCCGGGGCTCTTTTCGACACAAGCCATGCGCGTTTGTGTTGGCATGGCCGGCTTCATCAATCCAAGTTGCCTATCTGAGGGGTGCTATCGGCGTCATCACGGATGATTCTGCCAGTACCTTCTTCTCCGCTGAAATGTCTTCCCCATTGTTTCACAGCCTGTTAAGCCTTAAAATAAATAGTGAAAATTGATATTCGAACCTTTTGGAGAAATCATTTCATGAGTGAAGCCATGCGCTCTGGCAACCCTGTTTTGGTCCAAGGCCTGGGTTCGGCCCCGGCCCTTGGCCAATGGTCCGGCGCCGCCACGATGTCGGTTTCCGGAACCGCGATCAAGACCCTCGTGCTCCTCGGCCTGGTGCTGCTGACAGGCGGTTATTCGTTCTTCCGCACGCTGGATGCCGTGCGTGGATCGGGCGGCGACATCGTTGAAAGCCTCCAGCAGGTCCAACTGCTCGCCGTTGGCGGCATGCTTGGCGGATTTGTGACTTGCCTTGTCATGTCCTCCGCCCCGAGCACCTCGCCTGTCGCGGCCCCGGTCTACGCCCTGTGCAAGGGTATGTTCCTCGGACTGTTTTCAGGTTTAGCCGAATCCCGCTTCCAAGGGATCGTCGCCCAGGCCGTGCTGCTCAGCCTGGCTGTTCTGGGACTGATGCTGTTCCTCTACACCAACGGCACCCTGAGGGCCACTCCCGCCCTCACCAAGGGCATCATGGTCGCCACGCTCGCCATCTTCGCCGTTTACATGGCCACGATGATCATGGGCTTTTTCGGCATGCGGATTCCCTATATCCACGAATCCGGTCCCATCGGCATCGGATTCTCCCTCTTCGTCGTTGGCTTGGCCGCCTTCAACTTCATCCTCGACTTCGACTCGATCGAGCAGGGGGCCCAGGCCGGCGCTCCGAAGTACATGGAGTGGTACTGCGGGTTTGGCCTTCTGGTCACGCTGCTCTGGTTGTATGTAGAAATTCTCAGGTTGCTCATGAAATTCAACAGCAACCGCAACTGACGCGCCAGGCGCTCAATCCAACCCATGGCGGGCCGGCATCAAGCCGGCCCGTTTCTTTTCAGCGCGGCTTCCCATCGCCTGCGCAGGTGTTCCACCCTGGCCCGATTCACGCCAAGGTCGGAATGCCCGGCCCTCGACGCCGACCGCACCTCCACCAACCCGTGTGGAGCGTCCACCAGGAACTCAATGTCATCAATGAACCTGAACAGTAAACTTCGGCATTCGAAACGAATGTAGGGGCCGTCACGCTGAACCAATGTTGATCGCGGATGCCCCGCCATCATTCTTTCAATGAGGTCAATCGCCTCAGCCTGCCCCATCGGACAGGAAAAAGGCGCGATGTGGTGCGAAGGCCTGGGATCCGAAGAGGAAACGGCATTCGGCTTGTCAGGACAGGGTTGCAAACCTTCCGGGCCTCCCAATCCTGCGGGAGGCGGGGAAAACCATCGAAAGCCAAGCATGACAAGGCACAAGGAGGCCAGCGAAACACCGGCAATGATGAGCACTTGGACAATCGGATGCATGGAACAACCTCCCGGCCTTGGTCAGCATGACCCCGGCGGGAGGTCGGTACAACCGGATTTGCTGCCGAAGTTTCAGCGGCCGGGAACGGCGCCGGGCGCCGGACGGGCCGCGATCTCTTCCTGCTGGGCCAATTCACGGGTATGGGCGAAAGGAGGACTGGGGGGAATATACTGGGGGGGATGTTCCAGGTACATCGCCGAAGGCAATGTCATGCCGCCCACATGGGTTTGGCATCCGGACATGGCTGGAGCGGCAACCGCCAAGCCCAACCCAAGCCACATGATTGCTTTCCGTGCCATGGCACACCTCGGGAAATCATCCGCACCGGCTTGCACCGGAAGTGAGTCTTTGGAAAATATCGGCGATGCGGATGACTCGGCTTGAGCCGATCTTTCCGATGATTCAGGTTATTTCGATGAATTCCCCGCTGCCTCTCATTTTCCACTGGGGAACCGGCCCGGGACGAAGGGCCCTGAGGCGTCGCTGCCTCAAGGCGCTATCGGAACCGCTGCTTCCGGCGCCGCCGTGGCGAGAAACCGGGCCCATCGACCAACCATTTGATTTTTGCCATGCGATGAACCGCTTGGTGGGAGCCATCGGCGAGGGTTGTCCCGAATTCCAACATGTCGATTCATCGCGCATTTTGGTCGGCGTCAGTTTCGCTCGCGCCACAACCCGTTACGGACTGCAGGCGCGGGTCACCCCCCTGCGATTTCCCAACGGCGGCATCCATGTGGATCGGGACGGGCGCTCGTATCAGGTGCAAAGGCATCAGGTTGACGGGGTGGAAATGCTCTACCACCTGACTTTTTGCCTTCCCCGGTTCATGGACCAATCGTTCGACGAGAAAATGGTCACCATTTTTCACGAACTTTATCACATCCATCCGAGGTTCAACGGCGACCTCAGGCGCCATCCCGGCCGTTGCCATGCCCACACCGGCAGCCAATCGAGGTACGATGCGCACATGGCGGCCTTGGCGCGTATCTGGCTCGCGGGGAAGCCCGACCCGTCGCTGACGGCTTTTTTGCGCATGAGCTTCAACCAGCTTGCCCATCGCCATGGCGGTATTGTCGGGGTGGTGTTGCCCCGGCCAAGGCTGGTGCCCGTCGCGACAGCCTCCTAGCGGCGTTCCACCCGAAGGAACCAACAGACTGGAAGTCATGGCCATGATTCTCGATGAACTCTCAGGAACGCCCGCCGATTGGAACATCAAGCCGACGGGCAAGGGCCCGGATGGTTCCCTTCCCCTGACACCCGAATTGCTCCTCAAGTCTCCCAGCGGCGACCTTTTCGGCTGGACCCAGAACGCCGGAATGGGCTGGAAAGCCGGCCAGATGGGTCGTCCCGAATTCCTGGTGCTGAGCACGGCGGGAGGAATCCGCAACCCGGACGGCAGTCCAGCCGCCCTTGGTTACCACACCGGACATTGGGAAGTGATCCTTCAGGTGCGCGCCGCGGCCGAGGAATTCACCCGGCTGGGAGCCATACCGTTCGCCGGCTTCGTCTCGGACCCCTGCGACGGACGCACGCAAGGCACCACCGGCATGATGGACAGCCTTCCTTACCGCAACGACGCCGCCATGGTGCTGCGGCGGCTAGCGCGCAGCCTGCCGACGCGGCGCGGCGTGATGGGGGTCGCGACCTGCGACAAGGGACTGCCGGCCATGATGATGGCCCTGGCCGGTTGCCGCGACCTGCCCACTGTCATCGTCCCCGGGGGGGTCACCCTTCCCGCCGAGGACGCCGAGGATGCCGGCAAGGTTCAAACCATCGGCGCCCGTTTTTCCCACGGGCTCATCAGCCTCGAGGATGCCGCGGCGATGGGCTGCCGCGCCTGCGGGTCCCCCGGCGGAGGTTGCCAATTCCTGGGAACCGCGGCCACGGCGCAGGTGGTGGCCGAGGCCCTCGGTCTCACCCTGCCCCATGCGGCGCTCGCTCCCTCGGGCCAGCCTGTCTGGCTGGGTCTCGCGCGCGACTCGGCCCGCGCCCTGACCGCCAACGCCAAGGCCGGCCTGCTCACCCGCGACATTATCACGCCCGGGGCCATTCGCAACGCCATGGCCGTGCATGCCGCCTTCGGCGGCTCAACAAACCTACTGCTTCACATCCCAGCGATCGCGTTCGCCGCGGGTGTCGCCCGTCCCTCCGTGGAAGACTGGATCGCCATCAACCGTCGCGTTCCACGGTTGGTCGACGCCCTGCCCAACGGGCCTGTCGGCCATCCCACGGTGAGGGTGTTTCAGGCCGGCGGGGTTCCCGAGGTGATGCTTCACCTGCGGTCGCTTGGACTTCTCGACCTCGATCAGCGCACCGTTTCAGGCGCCACATGGGGCGAAGTGCTGTCGTGGTGGGAGGGAAGCGCCCGCCGCCGGCACATGCGCGACGCCCTGGCCGCGGGTGGCATCGATCCCTCAACCGTCATTTATTCTCCCGAACGCGCGCGCCAGGCCGGCCTCACGGCCACCGTTGTCTTTCCCCGGGGCAATCTCGCCCCGGAAGGCTCCGTCATCAAGGCGACCGCCATCGACCCGTCGGTCGTGGGCAGGGATGGAATTTACCGGCACACGGGACCGGCCAAGGTTTTCGTCGGGGAACCCGCCGCCATCGCCGCCATCAAGCAGGGCATGATCAAGCCCGGCGACACCATGGTTCTGATCGGGCGCGGCCCGCTTGGTTCGGGCATGGAGGAAACCTACCAGGTGACATCCGCCCTCAAGCACCTGCCCTTCGGCAAGCAGGTCGCCCTGGTCACCGACGCCCGCTTTTCAGGGGTTTCCACGGGCGCTTGCATCGGGCACGTCGGCCCCGAGGCCCTCGCCGGAGGCCCGATCGGCAGGATCCGCGATGGCGATTCCGTCCGAATCGTCATCGACCGCGAACGCCTCGAGGGAACGCTCGATCTCCTCGGTTCCGACGGGACCGAAACAGCGGGTTCCGCCCTGTTGGCTTCGCGAGGCCCGTACCCCGGGCTTGCGCCCGACCCCGCCCTGCCGGACGATACCCGTCTATGGGCCGTGCTGCAGCAGGCTGGTGGCGGAATGTGGGGCGGATGCGTTTACGACCCCGACGCGATCGCGCGAAAGCTGGGCCTGATGACCTGATCGTTCTGGAACGGATGACGAGGCGGACATGCTGAAATTGAAATTGTTCATCCTGATGGTGCTCCAGTTGTTCATCTGGGGCGCCTGGTTGCCGGTGATTTTCGGCTATTTGGGGAACCCGCCGCTCAGCTTCAGCGAAACACAGCAGTCGTGGGTTCTCAACGCCTTTGCCATCGGGTCGTTCGCGGCGATGTTCTTCAGCACGCCGTTCGCCGACCGCATGTTCCCCGCTGAAAAGTTCCTTGCCGCCAGCCACCTGATCGGCGGCGGCAGCATCCTCGCACTCACCTGGGTGAGCGACTTCAACACCTTCTTCCTGCTCATGCTGGTGCACTGCCTGGCGTATGTGCCCACCCTGTCCATCGCCAACGGCCTGGCGTTCAGCCACCTCACCGATGCCAAGGGCGAATTCGGCCCGGTCCGCATGGGTGGAACCGTCGGCTGGATCCTCGCCTCTTGGCCCTTGTTTTTCATTCTCCAAGGGGTTCCCAAGGAAAATGAGATGGCCGCCAAGGCGAATGTGTTCCTCATCGCCGGCGTCGCCGAGATCGCCTTGGCCTTCTTCTGCCTGTCGCTGCCCCACACGCCGCCCAAGAAGGGCGATGGAACCCAGCCGTTCCTGCTGTTCCTCGAATCGTTCAAGCTGCTCAAGCATCCGTTCATCGCCGTGCTGTTCATCGTCACTTTCATCGACGCCGCCGTCCACCAATGCTTCTTCATCTGGACCGACACCTTCCTCGTGAAGCGGGTCGAGATCGACGCCAAGTGGATCATGCCGATCATGAGCATCGGCCAAGTCGCCGAGATCGGCACCATGGCCGTGCTCGGCTTCTTCCTCAAGAACCTGGGATGGAAGCTGACCATGACTTTCGGCATCCTCGGCCACTTCGTCCGCTTCGGCGTTTTCGCGCTCATGCCCGACAACGCCCCCCTCGTGATCGCCATCAACATCCTCCACGGGGTCTGCTACGCCTTCTTCTTCGCCACCGTGTACATCTTCGTGGACGAGTTCTTCCCCAAGTCGATGCGCTCCACGGCCCAGGGCATGTTCAACTTCCTGATCTTCGGCATGGGGCCCTTCGTCGGCAACTTCGTCTGGCCGATGACCAAGCAACTCGCCCCGCTTTCGGACAAGGGCGACATCCTTGATTACCGGAATATCTTTCTCGCGCCGGCGGGCACCGCCCTTGCCGCGGCGGCGATCCTGTTCATCTTCTTCCGCGTGCCCGACCGATACGGCCACGAACTGCCCGCCGACCGCAAGGAAGGCGAGGGCGACGAGGTGTTTGGAAAGGCCGTCTGACATCCGGCACCCGCTGGAGGCCGAACATGCGCCGGAAAACCGATCGACGCGAATGGCTGGGCGCCACCACGGCGGGTTCCATCGTCGCCGGTGCCATGGCCGGCGGCGCCCCACCGGCACAAAATGCCATCGCCTTGGAAAACCGCGGGCAGGGCACCGCGGGCTGGCAGCTTAATTACGCCCGGTTCGATCCCTCGGCCAAATACCGCTCGTCGCTGATCGAGGGATACTCCTCGCGCACCAGCGTGCGGCCCGGCCAGGCGCTGTCATTCTGCGTCAGCGTCCAGAAACCCGGCCCCGTGACGATCGACATTTACCGCCTGGGCCATTACCAAGGCCTCGGTGGCCGGCACATGACCCGCCTGGGGCCCTTTGATTCGAGGCCCCAGCCCACCCCGCCGGTGGGTCCCATGCGCCTGCGGCGGTGCCAGTGGGAACCCGCCTGCGAGTTCCGCGTGCCGGCCGACTGGACCTCGGGAGTGTACCTGGGCAAGCTGTCCGCCGGGCACCACAGGTACCAAAGCTACATCATCTTCATCGTCACCGACGACAGGCCCTCGGAAATCCTCTTCCAGTGCAGCACCAACACCTGGCAGGCCTACAACAAGTGGCCCGAGACGCACTCGCTGTACGACAACGACCGCCCCGACAGGAAGCCTCTTGTCTCGGGCGTGCGCGCGTCGTTTGATCGCCCGTACGCCAAGTATCCCCAGGTGGTGGATCATCCGCTTTCCCTGGGTTCAGGCGAATTCCTCCTTTGGGAATTCCCGTTCGCGTTCTGGCTCGAACAGCACGGTTACGATGTCCGCTACTGCGCCAACGAGGATGTCGACGCGGGCGGAGCCGATTTCATCGCCAAGTCGCGGGCGTTCCTGTCCGTCGGGCACGACGAATACTGGACCCGGAAGCAGTACGATTCCTGCCTTGAGGCGGTCAGGCGTGGCGTGAACTTCGGATTTTTCAGCGGCAACTCGGTCTGCTTTGTCATCGACTCGCCGGAACCCCGCGTGATCGAGCGCGTCGGCCGCTACGGCGGCATCCGGCCGGGAGAGGAACGGCACATGGCCGACCTTCCCGTTCAGGCGCCCACCGAGGCGGCCCTCATCGGCGCCCAGACAGTCTCGCCCTTCAACGGCTCGGGCGACTGGACGGTGACCAACCCGGCCCATTGGATCTTCGAGGGCACGGGCATGAAAAAAGGCGATTGCATCGCCGGGCTTGTGGGCTGGGAGTTCCATGGCGACCCCGCGCCGATTCCCGGCTTGGAGGTGGTGGCCGCCGGAACCACGATCAATGGAGGGCTCGCGCCATCCCATTACGAGGCCACCATCTACCCCGGCCCCAAGGGGAACACGGTCTTCAATGCCAGCACCATTTTCTGGGCCATGGGGCTGAGTTCCCCGCCCGGGCACATCCTTCCGTTCGTGCACGACGGAAGGCCGCTGGGGCCCGATCCAAGGGTCCAGAAAATCACATCGAACCTGCTGGCCCGATGGCGGCGATGATCGCGGATTATTGACCGGGGCCGGCGATCAGGCGCAAGGCCTCGACCGACAAGTCAGATCTTCCCTTCGCGGCCAAGCTGGTGGAAGTAGTGCTCCACCTTGTCCTGGTTCTCCAGGAGCCAGTCAATCGAAGGCTCGCGATTCATCGCCTTGGCGAGAACCTTCACCGTGGCCTCGCGGTGGACGCGGAAAAGCTCGTCATGATTGATCTTCTTGGGTGACAGCTTGAGGACCGACGGATCCAGCCACACCGAGTAGATGATTCCCAGTTCCTCGGCCTTCGACTTGGGAATGATCCCCTGCCTGACGGCATCAAGCACCCCGTGGGCGATTCCCGCCTGAACCGTGCCCATCAAAATGCCGGTGTACCTCGAGTTGTCCACGGTCACCTTGCTCACCATGAGCGTGGCGGGCTTCACCTGCGCGTCGGAATTGAGGATGGCGAACACGCGGGTATGGCCCTTCACCTGGTCGCCCACCAGCGTGGCCAACGCGGTTCCCACAGGGCCGTCGAGTTCGCCGATCACGATTTCGGGTTCGGCGCACAGGTAGGCGTCGTCGCCTTCAACCAGGGCCTCGGCGGTTCGCAGGCCGATCCGTTCCGTTTTCTTCGCCATGCTGATTCTCCTTGGGTGGGGGTTGCTCAATCCTTGCCCGTGACCGGCTTGAACGCGAAGGGCTTGCCACCCAGCACCTGGTCGGAGGTGATGGTCGGGCAGACCGCCTTTTCCAAGTGCTCGATGAACAACTCGGTTCCCCTGTGGTGCGACACCATCGGGGCGCGCGCGGGATTGTACATGCTGTCCGTCAGGTCTCGCACCAGCACCGCGTTCTTGCCGTTCTTCGACAATTGCCTCAGCCCGAAAGGCCTGCCGGCCACGCACATGTTCACATGCACGCCCACCAGCGCGACATTCCTGATGCCCCGCTCCTCGAGGAGGTTCCAGACCTCGGTTCCCGAGTCGGTGATGGCGTCGCGATCCTGGTCGATCTTGAGGACATCGATCTGCCGGGTCCAGGGCGCGCGGGGATTCAGACCCTTGGCCTTGAGTTCGGCGGCCCAGGCGGCATGTTCGGCCGGGTCGTCATCCTCGCCGCCATCGGATTGGTCGATGGGGTACTTGAGCTTTTCCTCTGCGGGAATGCTCTTGCACCAGGCGCCGATCCCCTCGGGCAGGTTGGGCGCCTTGGCCGCGGCCTGGGCGCGCTTGCGGGCCGGCGTGTCGGCGTAGGGCTTCATGCAGTCGCTGGGGGAGTGGATGATCAGCGCGCCGGCGTCGCGGCAACGCGTCAGGAACTCGTTCACGCGCGGCGCCATTTCCTTTTCCCGCCTCACGGCGTTGAGGCAATGGTGCAGGTCCCACATGTCGCAGACGATCACCGCCATCCCCTTGGGATTCCAGGTTTCCTTGCGGGTCACGACCGTGCCGTCGGCCGTCCGGGACCGCAGGGTCACTTGGAAGGGATCCGCGCCCGGTACGGCGAACAAAGCCATGAGAAGAACCGGACTCATTTCACACCTCCAATGGGCAGCAGCCGCAGGCACACGGGCTTTCCAACCTTGACCGAAACGCCCGTGGGCTTGGGTACGCCCGTCGCCTGGTCGATCGCGAAAACGATGATCGAGTCGGCGTTCTGGTTGCCCACCAGCAGCCATTTACCGGTCGGATCGACGATGAAGTTGCGGGGTTCCTTGACGCCCTCGGAGGCGAAGCCGGCGAGGGTGAGCTTGCCGGTGGCCTCATCAACCCGGAACGCCGCGATGCTGTCCCCGCGGCGGTTCGAACCGTAGATGAACTTGCCCGACGGATGCGCCACCACCTCGGCGGTGTAGCTGGGGCCCTTGTGCCCCTCGGGGAGGGTGGAGATGGTCTGGTACTCGGTCAGGGCGCCCGTCGCGGCATCATGCCGGAAGGCGGTGATGGTGTTGCCGAGTTCGTTGATGACAAACGCGAACTTGCCTGACGGATGGAAGCAGAAATGGCGGGGGCCGGCGCCGGGCGCCACGGACGCGTGCGGCGGGTTGGCGGGTCGCAGTTGGCCGGTGCCGGCGTCCAGGGAGTAAATGAGCACCTTGTCGAGTCCGAGGTCGGCGGCATAGACGAACTTGCCGGCCGGGTCGGTGTTCACCGAGTGGGCGTGGGGCGTTTCCTGCCTTTGCTTGTTGACGCTGCCGCCCTTGTGCTGGATGAAGGAAGCGTGTTCCTCGATCCCGCCGTCGGCGCGCACCTTGTATGAGGCGACGCTGCCGCCGCCATAATTCGCGATGACCACGACCTTGCCCGAAGGATCCACGGTCACATGGCAAGGCCCGCCGCCCACGGTGGACTGGTCGTTGATCGGCGCGAGTTCCCCCTTGGGTGACAGCGAGAAGGCGGCCACGGCGCCACCCTTCCGCTTGCCGCTTTCGCCAACCTCGCCCACGGCATAAAGCTTCTTGCCGTCGGGATGAATGGCCAGGAACGACGGGTTGGTCATCTTGGCCGCCAGGGCCGGTTCGCCAAGCGTCCCCTTGGCGGCGTCAAAGTCGATGCGGTAGATTCCCTGGCTGTTGGGGCCCGTGTAGGTTCCCACGAAAAGATGGTGGGTCGGTTGCGACAGCGACAGAAGCGCCAAGGCAAGCGCGGAACTCATGATGCGTTTCTCCCCTCGTTGGCCAATCGGTTCAGCATGATCAAAAACGCGCCGAAAAAGGCGATGCCCGGCCCCTCGCCGAGCGTCCACCACCAGGGCATCCCCGCCGAGATGTCGATCGCGATCATCGACGCCCCGAACACCATGTTTCCGGCGCCCAGGATGTCCACCATCCAGGGAACGCGCTGGGGTCTCAGGGCGATACCCGCGACAAGCAGCCCGTGGCAGGCGTAAAGCGCCGAGGCCGACCTCGCCAGGTACCATGCCACCGGCGCGTCGGGAAACTCGCCAAGGCCGAGCTGCCGGTGGATGAGCGAATACCATTGGCCCGGCAACGCGGCGAAGAATGCTGCCAGCAGCAGGAATGCCGCGCCGACCGCCAGGGCCGCGCGCAGCAACAGCCTCGCCAAGGCCGGGGCGATCATTTCAGGTCGGCGGGCTTCACACCCTTGGTGTATCCGTTGAACGAGAAGCGAGTCGGCTTGTAGGTTCCAACGATACCCACTTCCGCCTTTGCCGGGACTTCGAGGCCCGTCATACGGTAGGCCGCGTTCACCAGCAGGCGCCTGAACGCCTCGTTCTCAAGGTCCTGCGAGGCGCCCATGGTGGTGGTGAAGGCCTGCCCCTTGGCACCGCCGGGCAACTGGTAGCTCTTGGTCCAGGCCACGGGCATCATCGGTTCGTTCACCTTGCCCTTGACGGCGGGGTCCGTCGCGGACATCCCGGTCACCACCTCGCCGAAAAGCAGCGTGGAACTGTCTCCCGGCAGGGGAAGCCTCACGCCGTAGACATCGGTGGGACCGAAAACCTCGCCATCGGCGATTCCACGCAGCAGCGGATTGTCCTTCTGTCCCTCGGCGATCCTCCCGCGGGTGGCCTGCTTGCCGTGGGACCCATGGTGGCTGATCCACTTCTCGCCCAAGACCAACCGGCCGAAGCCGCCGTCGGCCCATTCCTTCTTCTCGCCGTTGTAGCCGTTGCCGTAATGCGCGTAGGGATGGTCCTTGGGCATGTTGAAGGCGTGGGTCGAGGTGCGCAGGCCGATCAGTGGCTTTCCCTTGAGGAGGTAATCTTCGATCAGCTTCATCTGCTCGGGGGGCAGGGCTCGGAACCGCAAGCCCATCACCACGAGGTCGGCCTTGGCGAGTGCCTCGAGGCCGGGGATGTTCTTGCCGTTGTTGGGGTTGATCTCGCCCGTCGCCGGGTCGATGGCGAACAGCGTCACGGTGTCAAAGCCATGCCGTGTCGCGAGGATCTTGGCCAGTTGGGGGAGCGCCTCCTCCGACCGGTATTCCTCGTCGCCGCTGATGAGGACGACCGTCTTGCCCTTTCCGGGGCCGGAGGCTCCGGGGATGGAAAGCCAAGGATCGGCGGCCAGCGCCAAAAGGGAGAGCAAGGCAAGCATGGAATGGCTCCGGGCGGAAGAGGAGTGTCGAGACCCTCACTATCGGCCACCGCCCGGGCGCGCGCAAGGGCCTGGTTCCGGCTAGGCGCCGAACTTGCCGAGGCGGCCGGCATGGGCCAGCGCCAGGGTCATCAGGTACTTGGCCTGAACCTGGCCGAGGCCCCCCGCCAGGCAATACGACTCGCCAAACTCCGTCACCGGGTCGGCACGGCACGAGGGCGACCACAGGATGGTCGGCACCGGGTGCCATGAATGGCTCTTGAGCTTGCTGGGCGTGCTGTGGTCGCCCGTCACGATCAGCACATCAGGGTTCAGGGCCCGAACCCGCGGGATGATCGTGTCGAACTGCTCGATCCTTTGCACCTTGGCGGCGAAGTTGCCGTCTTCCCCGGTGCTGTCGGTGTACTTGTAGTGCAGGAAGAAGAAGTCGTACGACTTCCATTGCTTTTCCATCTGGGCCACCTGGGTCTCGAGCGATCCGCCGGCGTCGAGGATGTCCATGCCGACCAGCCTGGCCAGACCGCGGTACATCGGATAGACCGCCAGCGCCGCGGCCTTCAAGCCGTAGGCGTCCTTCATCGTGGCGATGTTCGGATAGCGCGCGAAACCGCGCAGGGTGGCCATGTTGGTCGGCGCGTGCGCGGCGAGCGCCTTGGATGCCTTGTCAAGCCATTCGTTCACCACCGCGGCGGTGCGCCCCGATGCCGCGTCAGCGCCCTTGGCCGCCAACGGCTTCACGCCGACGGCCTGGGGATCGGTGTCGTTGACGGCATCGCCGAGGCCATCCCCGCGGATCACCAGCACGAACCTGTGTTCGCGGACCGGTTCGACGAACAGTTCCACTCCGGGCACCTGGATCTGGGCCAGCACCTTGCAGACCTCGACGCAGGTTTCGGTGCTGGGACGCCCGGCGCGGCGGTCGGTGATGAGGCCGTTGCCATCAACCGTGCAGAAATTGCCGCGTATGGCGACATCGCGCGGACCCACGGAGAAGTTGATGCCCAGCGCCTCGAGGATGCCGCGTCCGATGCGGTGCTCCAGCGGATCGTAGCCGAACAATCCGAGGTGGCCGGGGCCGCTGCCTGGCGTGATGCCGGGCAGCACCGGGGTGGAGAGGCCGCAGACCCCGTCCCGAACCAGGCCATCGAGATTGGGGGTTCCGGCCGTTTCCAGCTCGGTCTTGCCGCCCTTTTCCATGGGCAGGCCGCCCAGGCCGTCGGCCACCAGCAGCACGATCTTGCTGGAGTTGTCTTCCCGAAGCTCGCGAATCAGGTCCTGGATGTTGCTCACGGCGCCATGGCCTCCGATTGACATATCGACAAGCTATGGCCGCCACCGCCCCGGGGCCAGTCCGGTCAGGGCTTGGGCGACTCCACCGCCGGGGATGGCGCCGGGTCGCGAGGCGGCTTGGCGTAGTCGTCGGCCTTGCGGGCCAGGAGCTCCACATCCGCCGCGGCGATGACGAAAATCTCACCCGGCTGCCGCTCGATTCGGGCATAACGGTCTTTGCCGCCGGGCACCTCCGCGCCGATTCGCAGGATCGGCTGCTTGTTGAGAGCCACCTGGAGAAACGGCTTGTCGAGGCCGTAGGCGGCATCGGCGCCGCCGGAATCCTTTTCGAACCGCACGAAGCGAAGGCGGGTGATGGCCCGCACCGTCTCGTCGACCGTCGCCGGATCCACCTTGGCGTCCGCCTTGTCGGTGCGCTTCCATGGCCCCTCGCGACGGGAAAGCGCCACCAGTTCGCCCTGGCCCGGTTGCGCGCGCAATTCCTTAATCACCGCGGCATCCACGGGAGTGAAGAAGAGCGACCGCCAGCGATATTCCTCGCGAAGGCGGGTCACGGCGGGCGCGTCGAGCAGGAACAGCCTCGGCTGCCCGCTCACCCGGGCCACCGACTTGCCGTCCGGCCGGGCCGCCGCCACCTCCAGCTTGGCCAACTGGTTGCCGGCCCCATCCATGAATGTCCAGGTCACCACGGGCTTGTCGAGGCCCAGCGCCTTGGCCTCGTCCTCCGTCGCGGCGCCAAGCCAGGAATCGGCGCGGTAGGCGCCCATCGAGGCGATGAACGAATCGAGTGTCGGCTCAGCGGCGGATTCGACGGGCTTTTCCACGATCCATCCCTGCGCCGAAGCGCCGAACTCCACCGTCCGGCCATCCCTGACGCAGATGGCCCTGATGATGTTCGCCACCCGGGCCACGGTGCGGTCGTCAAACTGGGCCGGTTCCATGGTCAGGTCTTTCGACAAGGCGGGATCAAGCACGCCCACGAGCGGCCCGCCGGCCCTCGCGTAACGCGCGCCTGTCTTGGCATCGGCAACCTTGCCCAACTGCAGGACGCGTGTGACGGCGTTGCCGGCCGATGTTCCCTTCACCGTCACCAAGACCTCGGGATTGTCGAGCCCGAACTGGGCAAGCTCGGCGGGGGTCCATGCCGCCTTCCAGCCCGATACCTTCTCGACTCGAAGGTTGTTCAGCCGCGCCAGGATGCCGGCGATCGTGGGAGCGTCGGCGGGGCGCGCCGGAACCGACCTGGTTTTCCACGAATCCTTCTCGGCATCAAGGGCGAGGTCGAGGCCCTTGCCCGAGCGCTCCAGGCTCGTGGCCGCCAGAAACTCCTCAGGCAGCAGTTTCCTGTCCACATAATCGGTGACGGGTCGCTCAAGCGGCGCCGCGAGCTTGGCGGGAAGTATCACCACGGCATCCTTGTTGTCGATGCGGGCGTGACGCGATCCGCTTCGGCCGGCGGGCTCGTTGCCAATCACCACCACCCGGGTGGTTTCCGGCTTTCCCGGGTCGCCCTTGAGCACCACGCGCGCCGTGGCGGCGGGCTTGTCGAGCCCGAAGCGCGCCAGCATCGCGGCGTCGAGCGGCTTACCGAAGCTGGCATAGGTGTCGGGCCTGAGGCCGAACCAGGCCATCTCGAGGTCAACCACACGGCCGGTTTCGGCGGGCGCGCCCGTGATTCCGGCACCATCGATCGTCCACAGTGAGGCGCCACCTTTCGCCAGCTTGAAGGCACCCGAGGGGGTTTCCACCTCGAAGCGCGCGATCTTCGTCGCGTCGATCGGGTCGACCGTCCGGGGAAGCAGGTCGAGCACCGCACGGTCAAGGAGGGAAGCGGCCTGGGCGGGCAGGATGAAAACCCCGGGGCGGCCATCGAGGGTCGCGTATCGTCCCGGGTCGGCCGGAGTTGCCGGCGTGACTTCCTTCTTGTCCGACTTGGCCGCCTTGCCGATTTTCAGGGTCTTCCTGGCCCCATCCTTGAGCGCGACCACCACCTCGACGGCCTTTTCCAGCCCCCATTCCTCGGGCTTTTCATTCTTGGCCGCGACCCACTTCTCCGCCCTGGGCGATGACAGCGTGCTGGCGAAATTCTCAAACATGGTCGGTTCCGCCACGGCGGCGAAGGGCGTCTCGATTTTCCATCCACCCTTCTTTTCCTCGACCAGCGGAGCCGGCGACGCCTCGGGGGCCACCCGGTACTCGGCTTCCCCGGGGCGGCGCACCGTCACCGAGGCGATGTCCGCCTCCTGCGTCTTCCACAGTTCGCGGGGAAGGAACGCCAGCTCTCCTCCCACCACGGTTTCCCGCGCGCTCGCGGGCAAGGCGACAACCGTGTCCGTTCCCGCGAGCGCACCGAAGAGGCCCGGCTTGCCCTCGCGGTCCTTGCCCAGTACCAGCACGACCTTCGCGCCGGGCTTGCCGTCCTTGCCAGCCGTTTCCAGGGTTACCCGGGTTCCCTTGGGCTCGATGCCGTAGCTTTTCGCCTGATCCTCGGGTTTCACGCCATCGGCGACATACTCAAGGGCCTCGAGGCCCGTCAGGGCGCCCAACAGCTTTTCCGCCTCTCCTTGGTCGGCATCACCCGGCGGATTTCCCAGTTTCCACGGGTCGGTCCCTTTTCGGGTGAGTGCGACGCTTCCGTTCGCGCCATCGAGCGTGAGCCCGATCACATCGGCGGAGGCGATTTCCATGACCTTGAGCGAGCGGTATTCCCCCGCCGGCCGCAAGGCCAGCGAGTCAACCTGCTGGGCCGCCTGATCCTTGGGGCCGTTGTCCACCCGGTTGACGCGCCACAGGTCGTCAACCCGCAGGGCAACCTTGTTGGAAGCCGCGTCGGCGCTCCCCAGCGCGTAGGTGATGACCCGCTCGCGCTTGGGCTTTTCCGCCTCGGGACGGGAGGCGGGATCCTTTTCCACAACTTTCACCGTGATGGTCGCCCGAGGTGTCGCAAGGCCCGCCGCGGCCAGCGCCTTGTCGAGGTCGGCCGGGGTCTGGGCCGCCGAGACATCGGCGCCGGTGGCCTCGAGGTTGGCGATCTTGCCGAGCAGGGCGGTCACCTTGGAGGCATCGCCCGCGCGCGCCATCGGCTCGACAAGCCTCCAGGCCTCCTCCTTCTTCTCAAGCACCGTCTTGGGCTTGCCTGGCACCGCGATTTCCAGCCTGACCACATCACCCTGCTCATAGCGGGCCAGCCTCGGATCCCGCAGCGTCGCCACATCGGGGAACACCTGGTCGATGCGATCCTTGCGGACCTCGAAAACCTTGGGGTTGTTCTCGAGCCGGGCATGCAGGAACACCTCCCGCTGGGTTTCCTCCCTCGGAGGCAGGTTGATTCCCGGCGGCAGTCCCGGAGGAGGGGGCGCGTTCACAAGCTTCTTGGTTTCCCTCACGCGGGCTTCCCGGCCGACGAGCAGGGTCACGGCCTTGCCATCGGGCGCCGTGACGGTGAGCACGCGCTCGGGCTTGTCGAGGCCGGTGATGTCGGGGGCGGCCTTGTCCGCCGGGACAAAGCGCTCCACCCAAATGTCGGGAACGGCCTCAAGCAAGGTGTCCATGGTCGGCGGATTGAGCCTGTCGAGGGTGGTCTTGCCATCCCCGGACTTCATGAGCCAGGCGCCGGCCCGGGCATCGGGGTCGCCAGCGTCGATGCCAGTCCGGTCGAGCCGGATCACCCTGGCTTCCTTGGAGTCGCCTCCCGGCCGTGTCTCCATCCTGAGGGACATGGCGCTCGCGGCTTCCTTCTTTTCCGCCGCCTCGCCGGGGCGCGGGACCCCTGCGGATTTTCCCGGCTTCCGGCCGGCGAATATTCGCCGTTGCAGGTAGAAGTCGGACGGTTGATTGAGCCGCGGTATCAGGCCGGGCGCCAGCCTCACCGCTGACGACTCGCCCTTGAGCCGGGCCCAGGTGGGCCGGGTGAAGGCGTTGTCGGCCGTGGCCTCGGCGTCGGCGAGCCAAAGCGATACGGCCTCGCCAGAGGCCAGGCGGGCCTCCACCAGCAGCGCCGCGGGATTGTCGCCCCGAAGCGCCGCTGGAACCGCCGGGTCTTCCAGCGGAGCGGGAACGAATCGGGTGCGGAGCGAGGCGACGGCCTCCGCGAGGTTGCCGGCCTCCTCCTGGCGGACCGGCCAGCCGCCCCTCATGCTCCAGGGGCCCGGTTTTCCATCCTTCAAGGATCGCTCAAGCTCGACATCCTCGGTGGCGCCGCGCCCCGGCACCCGCACGACGATGCCGGACATCGCCCCGGCCTTGAGGGCATCGAGGCCGCCGAAGCGGGACTCCGACGCCGGCCTGCCTGCCAGCATCACGAGCGCGACGCCCGCCAGGGCGAACGCCCCAACCACGGCAACGGAACCCCAGGGTAGACGCATGAGACTGCTCCCGTTCGATCACCCGTCGCTGTCAGCGGAGTCGGCGATACAAAAGAACCGTGAAACCCACGAAGGCCGCGAGCATCGGCATGCCGAACTCCAGGCCGCTCCGCCACAGGCCCGCCTTCTCGGCGCTCCAGCCCAACCGCGGATACTCCCACTCGCCATCGTCACCGGGCCGGCGCGCCAGCCTGTCGTCGCGGCCGATGAGCCAATTGAACAAGTCGGTCACAAGCCGTTCCCTCGCCGGGTCCAAGGTCGGACCGATCAGCCACCAGGCCTCGCCGATCACCGCCGTGCGGACATAACCGGGCGGCTTTTCATCCTTGCCGAACCATGATTCGGGCAACTTTTCCTCGGCGACAGCGCCCACGGGAAACGGTCCGCGGCGCCGCTCGAGCAGCGCGTCCTCAAGGGCCGGCTTTTCCTGCTTGGCCCCCGTCGCCGACTTGAACGCCGGCGTCGCCGACTCCGTGGCGAACGGTTGGTCCTCGTTCCAGGAGTCGGCGGAGGTCATGAGGATCTCGGCCTGCTGCCTGAAGCGGTCGGGTTGGTCCTTGTCGGCCTCGATGTAGACGGGTCGGGCATGGCGAAGCCGCAGTTGCAGCCTCGGATCCTCGCGCTGGGCGCGGCCAAGGCCCCGGGAGGCCAGCCATTGGCTCACGCGAACCGGATGGTCGGCCTTGTCGGCCGGTCGGCGCGCCGAGGCCGGGTAGCCGGTTCCCAGAGACCACGACAGCATCAAAGGTGGCACCTTCACCTCCGTGCCGCCCGTGAGGCCTCCGCCCTGCCGTTCGCCGAAGGCCACCTCCTCCGCGTCGAACAAAACCGTCTGTCGGTTGAGCCGGTAACCCAGTTCCTTGATGATCGAATCGACGCCATCGCTGGCGGTGAAGCCCGCGGGAACCGGATCGGGCCTGCCGTCGGGCCCCTGCCCGGGGCGCTCGCTCGAGGGGCCGAGGCAGAACAGGACAGGCTTGCCGGACTTCATGAACGACTTCACCGCCTCGACCTGTTCGCGATCCAAGCCATGAAGCCACAGGGGCAGGTTCTTGTCGTCGTCGCTCACCACATCGTAAAGCGACGGCCGGGGCAGCAGCAGCACATCGCAGTCGGCGAGCAACTGGTCCATCTTGCCCTTCAGGTCGGTGTTGCGGCGCTGTTCGGCCAGCGTTTCCAGGTCGAGGGACGCCCTTTCAGCCTCGATCTCCTTGCGAAGCTCCATCGCGCGCTGGTCGGCCTGCTCGATCTGCTTCCTTTCCTCGGCGATGGCCGCAACCTGATCCTTGCGGAACTCATTGAGGATCTCGTCTCGCTTGGCCTTGTCCGCCGGCAGCCTGAACTGCTTCGAAAGCACCTCGGCGATCGCGTCGAGAGACGACTTGTTCCAGAATTCCTCGCTTGCCTTGAGGGTCTTGTTCACGAACGCGGCGCGCTGCTCGAAACCCTTGGCGATGATCTGCAGGCGGCTGTCGAGACGGTCGAGCCGGCTTTCCTCGAAGGTCGAGACCACCGGAGCGGGTGACCGGCCGAGTTTCTTGAGCACCATGTCGCGCACCTCGAAGCCGCTTCTTTCAAGCGTCTTCCTCAGGCCCGCCAGGCCGTAGACATCGGTTCCCTTGGTGGTGAGCCACTCATGGATCACGCCGATCCCCACCCTGGGCTTGCGGGCCTCGAGCGAGACCAGCCCGCGGATGAACGGATAGGCGCCACGCAGGTCGGGACCCGCCGCGTCGGATGGCAACCCCTGCGGCAAAAGCACGAGGTTGTCCCTTTCCTCCGAGGTCACCTTGTCGAGCCTCAGGAACTCGTTGAAGCCAAGACGCTGCACGAGTTCCCGGCCACCGCCTCCGCGCCGTGCATGAAAGAAAATGCTGCTTTCGGGCGCCTGGTCGATCGCCGCTCCGAGCGCGGGATTCTCCCGGGCGATCTCCTTGAGCCGCCTTTCGTGGTTCTCGCTCTCGACATCGAGTTCCAGCACCCTGAGCGACCTTCCGCTGGTTTCCCGAACCAGGTCGACTAGGTCGCGCACCTTTTCGAGGATCTTCCTCTCCGCGGCGAGGTCGAACCGGTCGGGCTTGTCGGAAACACCGGGAAACACGCGGTGCATCTGGTAGACCACCACGGTCGTGCCCGGCTCGAGGCCTTGAAGCTCCGATACAAGCTCCGTCGGCAAGGTGAAGGTGCGGGACCTCGTGAAGTCCCACCTCACCGGGTTGTTGAAGGCGGCGGCATTGAAGGCGATGACCGCGGCGGCGGCCAGCGCCACCTGCGCGCTCGAAACCGTCCAGTGCGTGCTCCTCCTCCCGGCAGCGTAGGAGGCCAAGGCCAAAAACTCGGCTATGCCCGCGGCCAGGGCCAACCCCGCGCCAGCCAGGAACACGATCGTGCCCACGGATGAAAGCCGGGTGATGTCTCCCGCCAACTTCCACGCGGCGACGGCCGGCGAGGCCGCCGGATCGGCAAGAACCAGGCCCGTGGCCGCCAGCAACAGGCCGGCAAGCCCTGCGATGCGGCAGACGAAGCGAGACAGTCCCACCCATTCGGCCGCCTGGCGTGGGTCGCGCGCCTGACGGCCACCTTGTGATCCGTTCATCAGGCATACCTCCGGCTTTCAAGGCTGCGCACGGTCAGGAACAGGCTGAACAGCCCCACGGTGGCGTAAAGGGTGACCGGCCTCAGGTCCACCACGCCCCGCGTGAAGGCCCTGTCGAAATGAAGCGGCACGCTCAGGTAATACGCCAACTGGTAACCCGTGCCGCCATCCATCGCGTTGGCCGCGAAACTCCCGGCAAGGAAAACCACGCCCAAGGCCAGCGAGGCCTGCGCCGCCACCAACTGGTCGCGAACCATGCTGCTCACGCAGACACCCATCGCCAGGAACATCGCCCCGGCCAGGAAAAGGCCAAGGTAGGTCGTGAAGACAGGCGCCAGGTCCGCCGTGGACGAAAGGCCCGTCCAACCGAACGAAACGCCCGCCAGGATGGGAAGGTAAACAACTGTCGGCAGCCAGAGCACCATGTAAAACAGCAGGCATCCCGCGTATTTTGCCAACACCACCTGCCAGTCGGAAAGCGGGGAGGTCATCAGCATCTCGAGCGTGCCCGAAGCCTTCTCCTCGGCGAAGGTGCGCATCGTGAGCAGGGGGCAGGCCGCGAGGAACACCAACCAGAACACCGGGCTGGAAAGCCAGTGCTGCAGGGGCCACTCGACTCCGCGCGGGCCCGACGCGATCAGCAAATCGAGCGTGCCGGCCACGAGCCAACCCTGCACGCCCAGGAACACCACCAGCACCGCGTAGGCGATGGGGGACAAAAAGTACGAGAAGAACTCCTTGTGAAGGAGGCTTCTGGCCTTCCAAAGCGCTGTTCCGGCGGCCGCCAGCATCGCCAGTCCCGCGAGGGCCCCGACCGCCAGCGCGAGGACGCCGATCGAATTTATCGTTCCCAGCATGGTTTCCCGCTCCGGTTTCTTGTGGGTTTCAGGCGCCAACGGCCTCGCGTTCCTCGACAAGGTCGAGGAACATTTTCTCGAGGGATTGGCCCGGCGGGCACAGTTCACCCAGCGTCCCCTGGGCGAGAACCTTGCCGCGCGCGATGATCACCGCCCTGGTGCAGGTTTTCTCCACCTCGGAAAGGATGTGCGTTGAGACCAAAACGGTGTGCTCGCGGCCCAGTTCGGCGATCAAGCGGCGGGTTTCGATGATTTGGGTCGGATCAAGGCCGGAGGTCGGTTCGTCGAGGATAAGGACGGGAGGATCACCCACCAGCGCATCGGCAAGGCCGACCCTTTGCCGGTATCCCTTGGACAAGGTTCCAACCAGTTGCCGGCGAACTCCCGTCAACCAGCACTTTTCCATGCATTCGGCCACCCGGGCCCGGGACCTGGCGCCGTGGACTCCCTTAATGCCGGCCCGAAATGCTAGGTATTCCTCGACCCTCATGTCGGGATAAAGCGGGCAATTCTCAGGCATGTAACCTATAAGCGAGCGGGCCCTGAGTGGTTCCTCAAGCACATCGCAGCCCGCCACGACGGCGCGACCGCCCGACGGCACCAAATATCCGGTCAGCATCCGCATGGTGGTCGACTTGCCGGCGCCATTGGGCCCGAGGAAGCCCACGACCTCTCCCTTTCCAACGGAAAAGGTGACATCACGCACGGCGGCGAAATCGCCGTAATACTTGGTAAGATTGGCCACATCAATCATGTGACGACTCCACTGGTTCGGGAGGGCCGGCGTCGCCGGTGCGGAGGCACATGGCATACTTTTAGGTGCCTGAACCGCCCGGGGCAAGTCCCCGGGCCCATACGCCGCAAGCCGGGTTTCCGCTAAACTTTCCCAATGAATCCGTTCCACCGGTGACCAAGATGACTTCCAAACCATCGCCCGTTCGCAAGCGCATCCTCAGCGGCGTCCAACCCTCGGGCAAGCTTCACCTTGGCAACTACTTCGGCGCGGTCAGGCAGCATGTCGCCCTCACCGCCGAGGATGCCGAATGCTTCTACTTCATTGCCGACTATCACGCGCTCACCACCGTCCATGATCCCGCCGCGCTGCGCCAGAATGTGATCGATGTCGCCCTGGATTACTTCGCCTTGGGCCTCGATCCCGACAAGGCCGTTTTCTTCAGGCAGTCGGACCTGCCGCAGGTCTGCGAACTGGCCTGGATTCTCTCGACACTGGCACCCATGGGCCTGCTCGAACGCGCCGTGAGCTACAAGGAAAAGGTCGACCGGGGCCTGGAATCATCCGTCGGCCTGTTCACTTATCCCGTGCTGATGGCCGCCGACATCCTCATCTGCCGGTCGAACCTGGTTCCCGTCGGCCGCGACCAGGTCCAGCATCTCGAGATGTGCCGCGACATCGCCGTGAAATTCAACCTGCGTTACGGCGAGGTCTTCCCGCTCCCCGAATACAGGCTCACCAAGGAGTCGAAGGTGCCCGGCACCGACGGCCAGAAGATGAGCAAAAGCTACGGCAACACGATCGACATTTTCGCCGAAGGCAAGGCGCTCAAGAAAGCGGTGATGGGAATCGTCACCGACTCCACCCCGCTTGAGGCTCCCAAGGACCCGGCAACCTGCCATGTCTTCGCCCTCCACAGCCTGTTCGCCTCGGCGGAGGAACAGGAGGCCCTGGCCTCCCGCTACCGCGCCGGCGGCATGGGATACGGTGCCGCCAAGTCCGAGCTTTTGGGCAAGATCGACGAGCATTTCGCGGCCGCGCGACAGCGGCGGCGCGAACTGGCCGCCGACCCGGAACGCGTGGAACGATGGCTGGTTCAAGGCGCCGAAAAAGCACGGGCCGCCGCCGAGGAAACCATGCGCCTTGTGCGCTCCGCCGTGGGGCTCAGGCCATGACCTTGAACATCGAGGGGTTCGATCATGTCACGGTCCTCATCACCGACATGGCGCGGGCCCGCGCGTTTTACGGCGGCATGCTTGGCCTGGTTGAAATCGGCAGGCCAAGGTCGTTCGACTTCAAGGCGGTCTGGTACCAGGTGGGCGACAGGCAACTCCACCTGCTGGTGAAACCCGAGGCCGACACGATGAGCCCCCGCCACTTCGCGCTCAGGGTTCGAGATGTCGCCGCGGCGCGGGCAAGGTGCGTGGAAGTCGGGTTGCCGACGGCGGAAACCACGAAAATCCCGGGCGCCGACCGGTTTTTTGTCCGCGACCCCGAAGGCAACCGCATCGAGATCATCCGCTGGGACACCCCCTATGATCCCGGCCGAGACGGGGTTTTCGACGCCTGACCGGTTTTGCCCCTGAAAAACCGGGCCCCTGCGCCGAAAGGTCGTCGGCCTCCGGCCGCTTCCAAAGCGTTCCATGGCGCCGTTACAATTGCTTTATTGCGGAGTGTTCCCATGCCTGTCGTCCTTGCCGTCGTCGTGGCGCTTGTCCATTTTCAGGAACCTGCGGGATCCCTGTTTTCGCGGGCCGAGCACAAACTGGATGCCAAAACCCTACCGGAGGCCTCCATCAACAGGTCGGCCGGCGAGGCAACCTTCAAGCACACGACCCCCGGTTTTGAAGCCATGGCCTGGCGCCTGGGACAGGGGGAGTTGAAGTTCAACAAGATGGAGACCGGGGAGATCGTTCTCAGGCACAATGGCAAGCGGGTGAACATGGATGCCTCGCACGCCGTGGAGATGGGCAGGCCCGGCCACCTCGAATATGTGAGGGCCGCGGACGACCGTTTGGGAGGTCGCATGCAGGCGTTGGCCCAATTCCTCAAGAAAACCGATGAGGCCAAGCTAAGGGAGGCGATCGATGATGTCCTGCTGGCCGAGTACCAGAAATTGAGGGCGGCGGCGCTGGCGGGAGGCGACCACAGGCAGCGTGAACTCGACCTCCTGCTGTTCCGCTGGATGGAAGGGCCCGAGGCCTATCTCCCCACGAAGGCCGGCCTGCCGCTGCGGGAGGTCCTGGAAAAGGCGATCTGGTTTGACATGCCCGCCAAGGGCCGGTTCAGCCGCAACGCGCGACTCGACCAATCCTTCCGCGCCTTTCACACGAAGATTTTGATCGGCCCCGATGGAGATGACAGCAACGGCCGCCGCCGGAACAACCCCTTGCCCGAGTGGGGAATGAACTGAAAAGACCCTGCGCCTGACTGCGCCCGGCTCCAAATGTTTTGCCTTGCGGGAGCCGAGCGCAGTCAGGCGCAGGGCCAGTCCCGGTGCCACAAATCAATTATTGATCACTTCAAATATCTGGGTTGCCATATCCGCGGCGCCATAAGTAATTGGCGCATTCAGCGGGTCGGAATTTCCTGTTTCATCGATGAAGATCAGCCTCCGAGCCTCAGCGCGCTTGACCAAACGATTCCAATCCTTTGGGCCCTGCTTGACATTCAGTCTTTCCTGCTCAGCTGAAATTATCGTCTTTTTTGAAAGCGCCCCACTTTTCAGGGATCACCATACCGTCGGGTCACACGCGGTTTGGGAGCCCTGAACAAAGTGGGGGGGGGCCTGCTTGCACAAGCATCAAATATTAATCAGCTGTATTGAGGACATTCACGCCGCAAACAACCACCAAAAAGATCATTTGAGGGAAAAATTTTCAGATTCTCAGCAATCCCTTGCCAGCGCCTTTTCAGCGGAGCCAAGCAGGGCATGGCGGAAGGGTGAGGACGGAAGGAACGAGATGGCTCGCTTGGCGTGGGACACATGGTCTTTGGCCTTGTCGCGGGCAAAGGCGATCGAACCTGATTTATCAAGCAGGCGCCGCAGGCCCGTTCGGTCGCCGCCCGAGCCTAGAACGCGGAGCAGTTCCTCGCGATCGGTTCCCTTGGAGTGAGTCAGCGCGTGGATCAGGGGCAGCGTGGCCTTTCCTTGGTCGAGGTCGGTTCCCAGTGATTTTCCCGCCCGGCCTTCCTGCCCCTCCAGGTCGATCAGGTCATCGGCAATCTGGAACGCCATCCCCAAGTTGCGCCCATAGGAATCAAACCACTGGCATTCGGCCTCGGTTCGGCCGCAAATCATCGCCGCCAGACGCGCCGAGGCGGCAATCATTTCCGCCGTCTTGCCTTCAATCATATCCTGGTAAGCCGATTCGGAAATGTTCCAGTTGCCCGCCTCAAGGCTTTGGTGAATCTCTCCCTGGCAGACCTTGCGGGCCGTCATTGCGACTTCCCGGTTCAGGCGGACATCGCCAACCGATGCCGTCAGTTCAAAGGCATGGCTGAACAGGTAGTCGCCCAGAAGCACGGCGGCTTGGTAACCCCAGCGGGAGTGGATGGCGGGAACATGGCGGCGGGTATCGGCATTGTCGAGGATGTCGTCATGCACAAGGGATGCGGTGTGCATAAGTTCGATGGCGGCGGCCAAGTCGATGTGGGCCGACTTCACGGGACCCGAAGTCCGGGCCACCAGCAGGGCCAACAATGGGCGAAATCGCTTCCCCCGATACTGCGAAACATGGTCGATAATGCCGCGAAGGCGCTCAGGCCTGCTAGACAGGACACCCTCAATCCGCGATTCGACACCATCCATTTCCGCAGCGACCAAGTCGCGCACGTTGGCTTCCAAGCTCGGCAAATAAGTAGCGTTCGCCACGGTCAGCGAGGTCTCGAATGCGGTGGACATGGGGCACCGGGGAAAATGGATAAGCTTTTCAGCTCTGATCCTCGCGCAGGAAGACGCCCGAGCGTCCACCGCGCTTTTCCTCTAACCGGATTTCCCCAATCACCATAACCTTGTCCACGGCCTTGGTCATGTCGTAAACGGTGAGGGCCGACACGCTCACCGCCACCAGGGCTTCCATCTCCACGCCCGTTCGCGCCGTGGCCCGGGCCGTGGCCTCAATCAGCAGCGTGTCCGGAGGCAACGGCGAGAACCGCACATCCACGCCGTCCAGTGGCAGCGAATGACACAGGGGAACCAACTCCTGCGTCCGCTTCGCCGCCATGATCCCCGCCAACCGGGCCACCTCGAGCACATCCCCCTTGGCCAGGCCCTTGTCGATTATCAGCTGCAAGGTCTCAGGGCGCATCACCACTTTGCCGCTGGCTCTTGCCATGCGGCTTGTGACGGGCTTTGCGCCCACATCGACCATCCGGCTGCCGTCGGCGCCGAAATGGGAGAGGGGCGAACCTTCGGCATCAGTAACGGGGGATGGCAGGATCCACCTCCACGCTGTAGGCCTCAATGCCTCCGGAGAGCGACATCACTCCCTCAAAGCCTTGCGCTTCGAGGAAGCACGCCGCGTGCCAACTCCTGACGCCGTGGTGGCAGTAGACCACGAGGGTCTGCCCCGGCGCGAGGTCGATCTCCTGGGCCCGCCCGGGCAGTTCATCCAATGGAATGAGCTTGTCTCCCGGAATCGCCGCGAACTCATGTTCCTGGGGTTGCCTGACATCCAGCAGGTAAACCCTCAACGGATCGGCGGAAAGCCTGGCCTTCAGATCCAACGGCCTGATGGGAGATGGCATGCGGGGCTCACGGCTCACAAAGGAATTCATTGGGATTATAGCTATCGGCCGCCGCTGGACTTGAGGGTTCTCATCGCCTCGCGCCATTGTTTCTCGGCCTCGGGAAGCGGCGCTCCCGCCAACGCCTCGAAGAAAGCCACCGCGTCGGCGCCCTTGGCCCGGGCCTCCAGCGCCTTGTCAAGAACAGGGCCGGCCAAGGCCTGCCGGTCAAACAGAAGCCAGTAGGCCAGCCCCCAGGCCACCAGATAGGCCCGCTCGGAATCTCCCCGGCCCTCGATGCGATGCACCAGAAAAGACTTGGCATCCGCCCTGAGGACCTCAGGCAATGGTGGAAAATCGTTCGATTGCATGAGGCTGCGAAGCTTGGCCAGGCGGACGGGATCGGGCCTTTCGGCCCGGAGTTCGCCCGCCTCCACCAGGGCCCCCTCGAAAACCTGGGCCAAGCCCTCATCGAGCCACCTTGGCAGGCCGCCGCCAGCGACGGGAAAGACCTCGCTGGCCAGGTACGCGTGGCAGGCCTCATGGTTGAGCCTTTCAAGCAGGAGCCTTCGGGAGTTCCTCACCAGGGCCTCGTTGCCTTCCACCACGGTCCTGAGCTTGGCCCGCGCCTGCTGGAACACCGCCAAAAGGTCGGCAGGGGGGCGGTTTGAATACGCGGCCTTGAGTTCCTTCTCGCCCTTCTGGATCCGGGCGAACTCACCCGCGTGGTGTTCCCTGAGGGCGTCGATCCTCTTGTCCATTTCGTCGAGTTCGCTGGCGCACACGACCGTGTTGCTCGCTGGATCGTAAAAGGCGGGGTTGGCAAGTCCTCCGGCGCCCCTGCCCTTGGCCAGCACGGCGTATTCGGCGGCGGAGCGCGCGAGAAGAATGGTCACCGGCTTGGCTCCGGAAACCCTCGGCGGCAGGAGTTGGGCGTAGGCCGCGAACACCTGCTCAAGCTGCAGGGCCACCAACTGCGCCAGTTCGGCTCCCGCGGTGGTCATGAGCCTGAAGCGGGATCCCCCGTACACCCGGGCCATGGTCGCGCCGGTGGGATCTCCCGGCCATGGGGCGGTGGACAGGCCCGGAAGGTCCTCAGCTGGAGCCCCCTTCTCGAGCCGTCTCAAATGGGCGAAAAGCAGGCGCCGGTCGTTCTCGAGCCTCTCGAGCTTGCGCGTCAGTTCCGCCCGGTCGGAATCATCGATCAGGTCGAGCTTCGACACCTCCGAGGGCTTGAATGTCAGCGCGAACACCAGTGTCGGGGAACCCGGCTTGCGCACCACCTGCTTGAACTCAATGGCATCGGCGCCCTGCCTCACCACCAACCCGGAAAGGGGCTCCTTTCCCGGCCTGTGGACCGTGTCGAATTTCCAGCCGTCAGCCTGCCCGGCCAAGGCGGCGAGAAGGGCCGCGACCAGGCTCATGGAGCGTCCACCATGACGACCGAACCGTGGTTGGCGGCGCTCGTGTTGGCCGCCTCGAGGAAACCCATGAGTTCCACGGTTTCGGCCAAATCCACCGGCGGCTTCCTCTCGCGGAAAAACACGACCATCCGCTTGAGGAGTTCGCGGTAGATCACATCGGTCGAGACCGCTCCGGATCGAGCCGCCTTGACTCCCCAGGCGCTGAATCCGAAACCGGAGGCGCCCTTGCGGATGGCGCGCACCGTGCCGATTCGCCCGTCGGCCCATTCACCGGTCACGGCGGTGGCTCCCGGCTGGCTGACGGCGGTCACCCGCTTGCACCCGGGGCCGAGCAGGGCGTAGAGCATCTCCGCGGCATGAATCCCGTAATGGAACAGTCCGGGGTTTCGCTTGTTGTCGCCCGAAAGGGAACCCGGCCCCCATGCGGCCGCGCCTTCCAGCGGCCCGAGTTCGGCGCGAGCGGCCAGCACCTCGGGGGCGTACCGGAGGCTCGAACTGGAAAACAGCGGTGCCTTGTGCCTGGCCGCCAACGCGACGATGGCGCGCGCCTGGGCCGCCGAGCACGCGAACGGCTTGTCAATGAAGACGGGCAGGCCGGCTTCAAGGAACGGCTTGGCCCTTTCAAGATGCACCGTGCCGTCGAGCGAGGCGACGATCACGCCGTCCACCTTCCCCAGCAAGTCAGCGGGCTTGTCCACCAGCGGAATTCCGAGCTTTTTCGCCTCGGCGGTGTACCCGGCAAGGCGATCGGGCGCGAGCGCCGACTCGCCCGGACAGCCTGCCACCACCATGGCGCCGTCCACCCATTGGTTCTCCGCCACCCCGGCATGGTTGAGCCGGGAGGCGAAGGCCACCACATGGGAAGTGTCGAAATCAAGGATTCCGAGGCGAATCATGAAACTGGCCTCCCGCGTTCCGTCAGGTCAGCCGGGCGGCCATCAGCCGCCGCAACCCGACCATGACGGGCATCAGTATCAGGATGCCCCATCCGGCCGGTCCCGCCAAGCCCGCGGCCCAGGCCGCGTCGAACGGGATGTATCCCAGCAGCAACCGGCCCACCGCCGGGCGCACCGAGGCCGGCTGGGGATTCCGCAGCGCGCGTGAGACGCGCTGTCCCAGGAACGCGACCAGCCCGACGACTGCCGCCACCGGTACCCAATTCCCCCTCACGGCAAGCGTCCAAGCCGTCAGCCCAAGCGAAACGGCCACCACGGCGGCGGAAGCGGCGAGTTGCCAGCGCTGGCTCCGCCCACCATCATTCCTCGCGAACCAGGTGAGCCCCGCGATGTAAAGGAAACAGGCCGCGGAAGGCAGCCAGGCCGCGGACAAGCCCGACTCGCCCGCCACGCTGGACCCCAGGAGCACATTGAGGCCGCGGCAGGCCCCCATCACGAAAGGCCCCATGATGGTGCGCTTGGCCCGGGCGTTGTAAACCCAAACAGCAGCAATGAGGCCCATGGCCACACGCCCGGGGGTCGGATCATCACCCCCGAGGAAGTGCCCGGAAACCGTGGCGAAAACCAGTCCGGCACCCAGAAGCAAATGCCCGGCGATGCCCGCGTCACGCCGGCTGATGTCGCCCCTTGGAAGCGGCCTCTCGGGACGCTGGAGGCAATCCTCGGAAACATCGAAGTAGTCGTTGAGCACCATTCCGGCGGCGTAAATCGCCATCGACGCCAACGCCAGGAACACCACTGGCAGGGGGTCCGCCGGCCAACCGGCAGCCAGCGCGCCTAGCGCTATGTCAGCCAACGGGGACGGAAGGTTGGGCAAGCGGATCAGGCGCGCCCAAGCGATCACGCCGTCGCCCCGGCAAGCACCCGTGAAACAATCGGCAGGACATGCTCGCGGGCCCGGCGCGCGGCGTCGTCGGGATTGTCGATGCAGGGATAAAGCTCGATCGTGATCCATCCTCCGTAGCCGGCGCGATGAAGCGACGCCAAGACCGCCCCGAAGTCGATCGCCCCGGTGCCGGGCACCATGTGATGGTGCACGCGCGTGGCGGCGATGTCCTCGAGGTGGACATGGCCGATGTGGGGGGCCAGCATCGGCACCACGCGCGCGGGATCCTCGCCCACGCAGTAGCTGTGGCCGATGTCGAAGTTGAGGCCCAGCCACGGGGAATCGAAACGGCCCATGAACTCGAGCGCCTGCTCGGAAGTCTCGATCAAAAGGCCCGGCTCGGGTTCCACAAGCAGCCTCACCCGCTCGCGCTCGGCGTGCCCGAGAACGGGCTTGATCTCCTCGACGAACAGGTCGAGGGCCCTGGCCCATGATTCCCCGGAGCCGACCGGTCCACCCGGTTCGGTGGTGATGCAGGGCGCGCCGAGTTCACGGGCCAAGGACAGCGCCTTGCGGGTGTGGTTGACTCGAATCAGCCGGTAATTCCGATCCGGCTCGATCCAGCTCGGATGCCAGTATTTTTGCCGGGGGTCGTCCACGGCGTGCATCATGAACGCATTGATGTTCGAGATGACCAGGCCGCGCCGGTCGAGCGAATCCCGAAGCGCCGCCTTCTGGGCGGGCAACAGGTAGGCCGGCCAGGCGTGCGGCACATCCGCCATCAGCTCAACGCCCTTGTAGCCGATGGAAGCGAGCCTGCCTACCGCCTCGTCGAACGGGAAGTTCAGGAACGCGTTGGTGCTGAAGGCGAGTTCCATGGCGGGGTCACTCGCACTCGCGGCAGGTGGTGACATATTCCTCGAGCATGGTGAACTGCTTGAAGAAGTCGTTCTCGGCGCATCCCTGGGGGCCCTTGAAGAAGCACGCCAGGTGGGACAGCACCCCGGTCTCCTTGCGGGATCGGGCCAGGAGCGCCAGGCGGACAAGGTCGATCGCCAATGGCGCCGCCAACAGGCTGTCGCAGCCCTGCCAGATGAACTGGAGGATCATCTTCGTGCCGAGGAACCCTTGGAAATGGATGTGGTTCCAGGCCGTCTTCCAGTCATCCATGCTGGGGATGTACTCGATGCTCACCAGGGTCGAGGGCTTGTAGCCGACGATGCTCGAGACGACGGCGTCCTTGTGTCCCACCTTGGCGGCCTTGTTGCGCGGGTCATCGAGCACCACGCCGTCGCGGTTTCCGAAAATGTTGTGGCCCACCCAGCTCAGGATGCGCCAGTTCCGGTGGGCGAACATCGGCGCGAGCACGGTTTTCATGAGTGTCTCGCCGGTCTTGCCGTCCTTTCCGGCGATCACGGTGCCGCGCTTGACGGCAAGCTCCTCAAGCGCCGGCATGGTCGCGCCCAGGCAGGGCGTGAAGTTCACATAGGGCAGGCCGAGGTCTAGCGCGGCGTAGGCATAGAGCGAACTGGCGGGCAGGACGGGGTTGCCCGCGCGCGACAGCAGCGGCTCGAGCGCCGACAGGCTCTGGTGTTCGGGCCCGGTGGGAAACGGGGGTTCCGTCGAGGCGACCGAAAGCACGACCACATCGTCGAGCTTGTGGCGATTCTTGAAGTCGAGGATGTCGGCCTTGATCCTTTCGATCGCCTTGGCCGGCGTTTCGACCGCGTTCACCTCGGGACGATCGGCGAGCTTGGCGATGGTTTCGCCGCAGGCGACCAGGGTGCCGGGGCGCAGGTTCGACTCCCAAGAGGCAAGGGTTTCGGAGCAAGCCGCCAGCAGGCTTTCATGGAATACCCCGGCGCGTTCATGCATTTCGCTCGCCGTCTGGCGGAAACCAGCCTGCCGGATTTCATGCCCGCCCACCACGAACTGTTCGGCCTGGGCCAGTTCCAGCCCGTCGAAAAGGGGCAGCTCGGTCACCAGGCTGGTTGTCTCGGTCACCTTGCGCGCCAAGGCGGCCAGCCCCAAGGCGATGGTCGTGCCAACACCCCCGCAGGCGCCGACTAGCCACAGACCGTATCTCTTGCTCATGCTGCTCGTACTCCAGGGAGGGTTGGAACGGCCGACCAGGCGGTGTATCCGTCAATCATGTCACTATGGGGGGCGGAGGAAGCCCGTTCAAGCCACCGGATCGGGTTTCGCCATTCTGGAACCCCCCTCCGCCCCACTAAAATGAACTCACATGACGACATTTTGTCGTCTTCCGGGGGAAGCCTCATGCCCAATTCTGGCCTTCGCGAGGGTTTCTGCCCGATTGAACAGGCGCTCGATGAACTTCGAGCCGGGCGGATGATCGTCGTGGTCGACGACCCGAACCGGGAAAACGAAGGCGATGTGATCGTCCCGGCGCAGAATGCCACGCCGGAAGCCATCAATTTCATGATGCGCCAAGCCTGCGGCCTGGTTTGCCTGGCCATGGACGGCAGCATCTGCGACCGCCTCGGCCTCGACTTGGTGCCATCGCAGGGCGTCGACTCGCAGACCACCCCCTTCACCCCGTGCATCGACGCCCGCACCGGCATCACCACGGGAACCTCGGCGCACGACCGGGCCCGAACGGTGCAGGTGGCCACCGATCCGCGCAGCACCCCGCAGGATCTCGTGCGCGGCAAGGGGCATGTGCCTGGTTTGCGGGCCCGCGACGGCGGCGTCTTGGTCCGCGCCGGGCATACGGAGGCCAGTGTCGATCTGGCCCGCCTGGCCGGGTTTTCTCCCGCTGCGGTGATTTGCGAAATTTGCAATGAAGACGGTTCCATGGCGCGACTGCCCGACCTCAAGGCGTTCTCCACGCGGCACAGCCTCAAAATGTGCACGATTGAGGACCTGATCCAGTACCGGCGCCAGCGCGAAAGGCTTGTCAAACGGGAAATCCAGGTCACCCTGCCGACGCGGTTTGGAGACTTTGACCTCATCGCCTTCAGCAGCATGGTGGACGCCGACCCCCACCTGGCGCTTTGCTACGGCGGCGTCGGGGTTGAAAAGAATGGCATGGTGGCGGCGCAGGAAGAAGCTGTCCTGGTGCGGATCCACTCCCAATGCCTCACGGGAGATATTTTCACGAGCCTTCTGTGCGACTGCGGATCGCAGCTGCATCATGCCATGCGGCAAGTGGTGGAAGCGGGAAAGGGTATCATCCTCTACATGCGGCAGGAAGGGCGCGGCATCGGGCTCATCAACAAGCTGCACGCCTACAAGCTTCAGCAGGAGCAGGGCCTCGACACCGTGGAGGCCAACCTGGCCTTGGGTTTCGGCGCTGACCTGAGGCATTACGGCATCGGGGCGCAGATCCTCGCCGACCTGGGTGTGCGGCAGATCAGGCTGCTCACCAACAACCCTCGCAAGGTGGTGGGGCTTGAGGGCCACGGCCTGAGCATCGTTGAACGCGTTCCCGTGGAACTTCCCCCCAACGAACGCAACGCACGCTACTTGCGCACCAAGCGCGACAAGCTGGGCCACCTGCTCGACCTCGGAGGCGAATTCCCCGAGGCCTGATAGATTGATATTTCTGGACAAAATCGACAATCAGGTCACGGATCCACCATGAAGGCAGGCATCGTCGGGCTTCCCAATGTGGGCAAGAGCACGCTCTTCAACGCGCTCACCAGTTCCAAGCAGGCCCAAGCCGCCAACTACCCTTTCTGCACCATCGAGCCCAACGAGGGAATTGTCCCGGTGCCCGACCCGCGGTTGGGGCGCATCACCAAATACATCGTGCCCCAGAAAATCATTCCCTCGACGCTGACGCTCGTGGACATCGCCGGCATCGTGAAGGGCGCCAGCGAGGGCGAGGGGCTTGGCAACAAGTTTCTCAGCCACATCCGGGAAGTGGATGCCATCCTGCAGGTGGTGCGCTGCTTCAGCGACCCCGATGTGGTCCATGTGGCGGGCAAGGTCGACCCGATGGCCGACATCGAAACCATCGAAATTGAACTGATGCTCGCCGATGTCCAGTCGCTTGAAAACGCGCTGCCCAAGGCCGAGCGCGCCGCCAAGGGAGGCGACAAGGAAGCCAAGGACCGCGCCGAGGCGGCCCGGAAATGCCTCGATCACCTTCTCAAGGAAAGCAAGCCGCTGCGCACCCTCAGGCTTGAGGACCATGAGGCCAAGGCGATCCACAGCTTCGGACTGATGACCGCCAAGAAAATCCTTTATGTGGTGAATGTCGACGAGAACGATCTTTACGGAAAGGGGCCCCAGGCGATGCGCGTGCGGGAACACGCCGGGAAGGTCGGCGCCGGCGTGGTGCCCGTGTGCGCCAAGCTGGAGGCTGAAATCGCCGAACTCGACGAAGGCGACCGCGCGGAAATGCTTGTCTCATCGGGGATCGCCGAGCCATCGCTAGCCGTGCTGGCGCGGGAAACCTACCGGGTCCTCGGTTACCAGAGCTATTTCACCGCTGGCGAGAAGGAAGTGCGCGCCTGGCCCATTCCCGTCGGCGCCACGGCCCCACAAGCCGCCGGGGTGATTCATACTGATTTCGAGAAAGGCTTCATCCGCGCCGAAATCTACAGCCTCGAGGACCTTGAACAACACAAGAACGAACGCGACATCAGGTCCGCCGGCAAGTTGCGCACGGTCGGCCGGGATTATGTCATGCAGGATGGCGACATCTGCCATTTCCTGTTCAACTAACAAATCGCACTCCCCTGGAGACACACCAATGTTCCGACTCGCACTCCTTTTCCTGATGGCCGCCTGTTCACAGGTTTGGGCCCAGGCCCGGATTCCCGCCGACCTTAAAATTGAGGAATCCGTCGACGCCAAGGGCAAGGCCAAGGTTCTGTTCATCGCCGGGACCACGGTGTTCAAGCCCGGAGAACACGACTACATCGGCGGTTGCCGCGAACTGATGAAATCAGTGGCCGAAGGGGGCAAGGCCGCGCCGGTGCTGGCCCTCGAATGGCCAACCAAGGCGGAAACCTGGAATGATGTCGCGTCGGTTGTGTTCTTCTTCGACGGCGCCGAGAAGCATCAGGCCGTCGCCAAGGGTCGCGCCGCCCAAATCGACGCCCTCGTGAAAAAAGGCGCCGGCCTTGTTCAACTTCACCAGACGGCGGATTACCCGGAGGCCTTCACGGAAAAGGCCGTCTCCTGGTCCGGCGGAGCCTGGAAGAAGGGAATTGGCAAGCGCGCCCATTGGGTGGAAACCTTCAAGGATTTCCCCCAGCACCCCGTATTCACCGGCGTGGGCGCCTTCACCATCGACGATGGATGGCTTTGGAACATCAAGTTCGTGGATGGCATGAAGGGAGTCACCCCGCTTCTGCGCACCGTGGATCCGAAGAAAAAGGATGATCCCAAGGCCGACGCCGCCATCATCGCATGGGCCTATGAACGGCCCGCCGGGGGAAGGTCGGTCACCTTCACGGGCGGCCATTTGCACAAGAGCCTGGAAGACCCGAACTACAGGCGCTTCCTGACCAATGCCATCCTCTGGTCCGCCGAAAAAGTCACCGCAAACGCCGCGGCAAGCCGCTGAATCCGCGAAAAATGAATTCAATCCGGTCCTCTCGATTTGCTTTCACACTTTGACGATCTTTTATATAAAAATCTGAATCATTTTTCTCAATCTATTGATTTAATCAAAATCCAAGCTAACATCTTTTTTTAATTGGTTTATATACCAACATAATTGATAGATCTCCAAAAAACCGCAGTCGATGCTTTATTAAATCAGGTAATGGCATGCTCAAGCTATTAACACGACCGGGCAATCAACGGCATCCACAGCAATTTCATCGTGGAATTCCGGTAGTTCATGAATTCGCATCAGGCGGGATAGCCTGCAAAATCGTTGCGGTTGGACGGAAATCCGAAAGATCCGCTCAATCAAAGCTTCTTTTTCAATCGTCATCACCTTCACACCTTGTTACTTTATTTCGATAAATTGGGAAATGTGCGAATTTTAATTGGAGTTTCGCCCATGCGTCTGAACTGGTTCTCCTCCATCTTTCATTCCTTCAAGAAATCCCAACCCACCCGGACTCGAAACAATCGGCCACGGCGATCCTTGGCCCTAGAACGCATGGAAGACCGTTGCACGCCTGCCACGGCCTCTATTTTTGGAACTTCAACACTTCGCATCGACTTCACCGCACCGAGCGATCAGGTTTCCGCCTCATTTGATGGCACCAACATCACATTGACCGGATCGTTCACCACCGCCCCCGCGCCCTTCAGTGGAATCAACAGAATCGAAATTTTGGATTCTGCGTCCTCCCCCTCCAACCAGAAAATGACATTCACCGGATCCAACCCGTTTACCCTTTCAGGCGGATTGGAATCGTCTGGCGTTGAAAGCGTCATTTTCAACCAAGAGATCGATGCTGGCGGCGGATCAAATGGAATCTCGGTGAACGCCCCGACTTCCATCGCCGTCAGGGCCGACCTCATTGCCGGGTCAGCCGGCGTCAAACTGATAGCCAACCCCGCGGCGACGGGTTCCTTTTCCTATGGCATCCTGGTGGAGAACGGGGCCAACATCTCCACCACGAATGACGGTGACATCGAACTGGATGGCCATTCGGGTAACACGGGAGGCGGATACCGAACGGGCGTTATCCTGCAATCATTCGCGAAAGTCACAGCCGACGGCGAGGCCAAGGTTTCGATCACCGGCAACGGAGGAACCAACGCCGGCCCCAGCAACCTCGGAATCTCCATCACCGACACATCCATTGTCTCCTCGGTGGATGGCGACATCACCCTGAGCGGAACCGGAGGCGGCGGGCAGGGGGCCGGCAACACCGGCATCCACATTGGCTCCTCTTCCCGCATCATCTCTTCAAACGGGTTCGTGGACATCACTGGCGTTGGCGGCACGGGAACCAACACGGGCAACTACGGCATCCGTCTCACCGGAACTTCCGCCATTGTCACGCAGGGCGGCGCGCTTTTGATGACCGGAACTGGCACCAGCGGAGGCAATGGCGCCGCCGGTATTTCCTTGGAAGCCAATTGCCAGCTCGATGCCGACGGCGGCGACCTCAAACTTGTGGCGGACAGCATCGACACGACGGGCGCCCCCATCATGTCGGTCGGTGGAACGGTTTCCTTTGAATCGCTGACAGCGGGACTTCCCATCAACCTGGGTTCGGGTGACAAATTCACGGGAACGCTCACATTGGGCCTTTCCGCAACCGAATTGGCCGCGGTCTCCGCCAATCTCGTCACCATCGGGTCGGCATCCACAGGCGCGGTAACCGTTTTTGGCAGCACCGAGCTCGCATCAACACAAAACCTGAAGATCATCTCGGGATCCACGATCAACAGTTCCTCCTCTTCCGTGGTGTTGTCGGTGGCTTCCCTGGAACTGGCGGCGGGCACAGGTATCGGCACGACCACTCCCTTCCGCACGGCTTCCAGCACGATCATCGCCTCCACGACCTCGGGCGGGGTTTCCATCTCCAACACCAACTCAGGAATCACCACAGCCACCCTTTCCGGATCGAGCGTGTCGTTCTCTACCACGGGCGCGCTGGATATTTCGGGGGGAACAGTGGCGGGAACCCTGAACATCACGGCGGGCGGCGACATCACCCAATCGGGTCCCTTCACCGTGGGCGGCGCGACAACGGTCAGCACCGCTTCAGAATTCGACATCATTCTTGACAAGGCGAATGATTTTGGTTCGATTGCCATCTCTGGCGGTCGCAATATCACCATTGCCGACAAGAACACCCTGACTCTTGGAACCCTTGCCGTCACGGGCAACCTCACCGCCAACTCCACAGGCGACCTCAACCTTGGACAAGGCTCCGTCGGCGGCACCCTCACCGCCAACAGCAACGGCGGGAACACCACCCAGGCCGGACCTCTCTCCGTCACCGGTGCATCCTCCATCAATGCCGGCGCGGGAAGCATTTCCCTCATTAACGGATCCAACAACTTCACGGGCGCCGTCAGCCTCACCGGCGCCACCGTTCAGATCACCGACGCCAACGCCCTCACCCTAGGAACCCTAGCCGTCTCTGGAAACCTCACCGCCACCTCCACCGGCAGCCTCAACCTTGGGCAAGGCTCCGTCGGCGGCACTCTCACCGCCAACAGCAACGGCGGCAACATCACCCAAGCCGGACCTCTCTCCGTCACCGGTGCCTCTGCCATCACAGGCCCAGTTGGGCCCATCGGAGCCAACGCCGGCGCTGGAAACATCACCCTTGCCAATGCCAACAACGACTTCACGGGCACCGTGGCCCTTACCGGCGCCGTGACTCAGATCACCGACAAGAACGCGCTCACCGTGACACTAACCACCACGGGAGACACCACACTCATCGCCGGTGGCAACCTCACGGCCAGCGGTTCGGTCTCAGGCTCCGGGAGCGACCTCACCACAACCACCACCAACGGCGAAACCACAACCTTCGGTTCCACCACCGTCGCGGCCAACCTCTCCGTCACCAGCGCCGGCGCCGTCAGCCAAACGGGAACCCTCACCGTCGGCGGAAACTCCAACATCAATGCCAGCGGGAACGCGATCACACTCACCGATAACAACAACGACTTCGCTGGAACCGTGACGCTCACCGGCGCCGTGACACGCATCACCGACAAGAACGCGCTCGCCGTGATCCTCGCGACCACGGGAGACACCACCCTGATCGCCGGCGGAAACCTGACGGCCAAGGGATCCGTCAACGGATCCTTGAAGGCGACGGCATCGGGTGGCATCAGCGGATCGGGCCACCTGGCTGTTTCAGGTGATTCGGAGTTCTCCGCCATATCTCCCGGCAGCATCTCGTTCACCAACCTCGCCTGCCTGGGCCAAATATCCGCCAACACCTCCTCCGGAAACGCCACCATCATCAACAGCGGCCCGATCCTCTTTTCAGGATCCGTTGTGGGCGTTTACTCCCTCAGGGCGCTGACGGGAGGCATCAGCGACTTCGGACCCGTATCGGCAACGGTAGGACTCGTCCTCGAGGCTCCCGGCGAATCCAGGCTCGACCAAGACCTTTCCGGACCGGGCGGCATCACCTTCAAGGGCACAGGCACCCTTGTGATCACTGGAAACAACACCATCACGGGCCCCACCCATATTCGCGGCGGCACCGTGATTCTGACCGGTGACCTGTCATCAAGCCCGATGACGGTTTCCGCGGGCACCTTCACGGGATCAGGCTCCGTCAAGTCGCTGACCGTCACCGGTGGAACGGCGAACCCCGACTTGAGGTTCTCAACCTCCTCGCTTTCCATCGGCAAGGCCGGCCGATTGGTCTTCCAGGTCGGCGGCATTATCGCGGGTGTCAACCAGGCCGTTATTTCGGCGAGTTCCGTATCGATTTCCGGCAAGCTCGCCATCGCCGCCAATCCGGCTTTCCGCACCGTCATGGGAAGCACCATCACCTTGGTCGACAACACGGGTGGGGGCAAGGTAACCGGACAATTCTCGGGCCTGGCCGAGGGGGCGCAGGTCATGGTCAACGGGATGCGCTATTTCATTTCGTACAGGGGCGGAGCGGGCAAGAATGATGTCGTGCTTAACCGGCCAACCATCGTGACGGCATCGGTTTCCAATCGGCAGATCAGCGTCCTTGACAAGGATGGCAGGTCGCGGACAAACTTCTTGCCCTTTGGTCCTTTCCTGGGCAAGGTGACCATTTCCACGGGAGACATCAACGGGGACGGCGTTCCCGATATTCTCACAGGATCGGGAATCGGCAATCGTCCCCATGTGAGGGTCTTCAACGGGGTCGACCTGTCGAATGTGGCCTCCTTCTTCGTTCTCGAGCCTTCACTGATGGGCGAGGTTTCCGTCGCCGCCGGTGACATCAACGGGGATGGCCGCGCGGACATCATCGCCGCCGCCGGGCGCGGCGACCCCGGCCTGGTCCGCGCCTATTCCGGAACCGACCTGTCCGTCATCAAGTCATTTTTCCCGTTCGGCTCCGGCTATACCGGGGGAGTGGCCATTTCAGCGGGCGACTTCAACGATGACGGCATCGCCGACATCGCCTGCGGAACGGGGGGACTGGTTCCCGCCAAGGTCAGGGTGTTCAACGGCGCCACGGGAGCGCTATTGGGAAACTGGACACCGTTCGTTGGCTTCTCTGGTTCGTTGTCCGTTGCCGTGGGCGACTTCAACGGCGATGGCCGGGTTGACCTGATCGCCGGTGCGGGCGCCGGTGGCAGGCCGGATGTGGCGATTTTCAACGGCGCCACGGGCAGGCGCATCGGCAACTTCACCACCTTCGGCTCGGGATACGCCAGCGGGATTTCCGTAGCGGCTGTTGACTATTTCGGTTCTGGAAGGAGTCAGGTGCTGGTTACCCCGCTGGCAGTCAACTCGACACCTGCCGTGCGGGTCTTCGATTTTCCCGGTTTCCGCTTGATCAGGGAGTTCGCGGCCATGGTGCCTGCGGGCGGCGCCTCGGTAACAGGAGCCAGCGGACAAAGGTGAAAATTTCATCGAATACTCACGGCAAACTGAGTCCATTTCCGCAGAATAACTCCGGAACAACAACCGTGAGTGGGCTTTCCCATGCTTGCCGTGATCTTTTCGACCTGTCAGGTTCTGTGCTGGCAGGCGAATCCTGACGCCGCGAAGCCTCGCTTTCCAGGGCCCGTCGAAGGCGGATACCTGCTGCCCAACGGCTGGACCGTGACCCCGGTCGGCCGGCAGGTTGAGCTTTCCGACTTGCCTCTCAACATCATCGTCGATGGCGGCCGGGCGTTTGTCGCCACCAGCGGATTCAACCGCCACGCGCTCTCCATTGTCGACCTCGCATCGGCCAAGTTGACCGATGAAACCACCGTGAGGCAAAGCTGGTATGGCCTGGCGCGGGACGGCGCGACCGGGCGCATCTGGTGGGCCGGAGGCGGACACGGCCAACTGCATTCCTTCAGCATCAAGGATGGCAAGCTCAACCAGACCTCGGCCAAGGAAGGAATCGGCATCACCGAGGGCATCCGCCTGCCGACGATCGATCCGACCGCCGGTTTCCGGAGCGGAATCCTTCTTGAAAAAGGCGCGAAGACCCTGGTCTCACTCGACATCAACAAGGGCCTCGCCCTGCGCGTTGACGCGGAAACGGGCAAGACGATCAGGACTTCGGCCATCGGCGGACGACCCTACGATGTCATCCCTTCGCCCAACGGCAAGCTTTTGATGGTTTCCGACTGGGCCGGCAAGCGGGTGCTCCTTCTCGACCCGGAAACCCTCGCGCAGGCGGGTTCCATCGCCGTTGGCGACCACCCCAACCAGATGGTGGCCCATCCCAAGGACAACAGGGTTTTCGTGGCGTGCGCCAGCAGCAACAAGGTCTCGGTGATCGACGCCCTGAGAGGGATCGTCGTGGAGGAGATCCACACGGCTCTGTTCCCCAAGGCGCCCGAGGGTTCAACCCCGTGCGCCTTGGCGCTCGACCCGGCCGGCAAGACATTGTTCGTGGCCTGCGCCGACAACAACGCCGTCGCCGTGATCGACATCGAACCACGCGAGGACGGCAAGCCCGCCAGCGCCGTCAAGGGTTTCATTCCCACCGGTTGGTATCCCACGGCGCTCGCCGTGACGCCCGATGGCCAACAACTCCTCGTGGGCGTCGGCAAGGGCAACCAGAGCAATCCCAATCCCCGTTACACCGAGGAGCAGAAGAAGGCGGCCGAGAAGGACGAGGTGCGTTCAGCCGCGCGGAGGCTGATGCCCTACCCCTACATCGGCACCACGCTTTCCGGCAGCCTCTCGATCATCGAGATGCCCGATGAAGCCAAGCTGAAGGAATACACGGCCCGGGTTTACCGCAATTGCCCCTACTCCGACTCGCAGTTGACGACGGCACCCAGCGCGCGAAAGACCGCCATTCCCACAAGGGTTGGCGACAAGTCTCCCATCGAGCATGTCATCTACATCATCAAGGAAAACCGCACCTATGACCAGGTGTTCAGCGACATCGAGCGCGGCAACCGCGATCCTTCCCTGCTCATGTTCGGCCGGAAGATCACGCCCAACCACCACAAGCTTGCCGAGGAATTCGTCCTGCTCGACAACCTGTATTGCAACGGACAGGTCAGCCGCGACGGACACCCGTGGAGCACGGGTGCCTACCACACCGATTACATCGCCCGCGACTGGCACCTCACCTACTCGCGCCGCAAGGGTGTTGATGACGACGATGACGGCGACCTTTCGAATCCGCCTTCCGGCTATTTATGGGATGCCTGCAAGCGCGCCGGCCTCAGCTACCGCAGCTATGGCGAATATGGCAAGCGGGTGAGCGAACCCGATGGCTCCTCCCGCATGGAAGGCCGCGTCCCCGGACTCATCGGCCACTTCTCGCCCAAGTTCGGACTTCTCCCCAAGGGTGCCGGCAAGCGCGCCGTGCGCGACACCGACAAGGTCGAAACCTTCCTTGAGGAGTTCCGCGAGTACGAGAAGAATGGCGACCTGCCCCGGTTCATCATCATGAGCCTCGGCGAGGACCACACCTCGGGCACCGCGCCCGGGGCCTTCACCCCCGAGGCCTGTGTCGCCAGCAACGACCTCGCCCTAGGACGCCTGGTGGAAGCCGTGAGCAAGTCCAAGTACTGGGCGAAGACGGCCATTTTCGTGATCGAGGACGATGCCCAGAACGGCCCCGACCATGTCGACGCCCACCGCACCATCGGACTGGTGGTCTCCCCCTACGCGAGGCGCAAGCATCTCGACAGCACCCAGTACGCCACGGTGAGCATGATCCGCACCATGGAACTCATCCTCGGCCTGCCGCCGCTCAGCCAGTACGATGCCGCCGCCCGGCCGATGTTCGAATCGTTCACCGACCAGGCGGACACCGCCCCTTACGGCCACCTTCCGGCGGAAATCGACCTGGAAGCCAAGAACAAGGCCACGGCTTATGGCGCCGCCCGTTCTGCGAAAATGGACTTCAGCGAGTACGACCGCATCGACGACTTCGAGTTGAACGAGATCCTTTGGCGGCACATCAAGGGGGCCAACGCGCCTTTGCCCCCGGCGGTTCGCAGGGCCATCGCGTTTCGCTCGCAAGCCGTGCGGTAACCAGACCCAACCCCGGATCCTGAAGAGTCGGCTCTAGAGCCTTGGCGGAGCTGACTTACGCTGTTATTTCAGCCTTTCGACACCAGGATCCCGCCCGATCACATTCCGAACGAGCCAAAGCAGCCATCCAACACCTGTTCCCGCCGCTTGCGCCAGTCGGTGGTTTTCCCCGGCTCGCGAACCAGGCCGGTTGAGATGCTGGCCGCGCCAAGAATACCCGCCAAAACCCAGGAGCCTGCCACGGGATTGGCATCCACGACGGAAGCGCCGGCCGGGTCATCGGGCAGCAGGTCGTCTGCCAAGGGCAACCAGAACTCGGGTTCGGTGGCAGGTTTCGAGACGGCCTTCGGGTCTCGTTGGTCTTCCGGAGCGGAAACCCCGTTGCCGGTTGTCGTGAATGGCGCCAACGATTCATCATCGTGGCCTTGCCGATCGTCCCCGGCATCGATTGTATCCGCCACGCGATCGACGAACCTGCGCACGGAGGTCTGGCGGACACATGAGGTTGCCATTATCACTGGCATGTAGGAATCCTGGGTGATCGTTGTCACGACCATGCTCGCGGCCGGTATCTGAGCCATTTCAGCGGACATCCGCCCTCCAAGGGCGGCTTGGCTGGAAGGCGTTTCAAGGGCGCGGGCCAGCATCGGTTCCGCGAGCGATGTCACGGCCGGTTCATGCCCGGAAAGGTCAGACCCATCCGCCATGCTTTCCATGCCGGAGAAGGCCACCATGTCGGCCAATCCGCGAAACATGAAACTGAAGAATCCGCCCAGCATGGAGAAGGCGTCGGAAGGAATGCCCGGAAACTCGGCGATGTCCGACCATTGTCCGGAAAAAAGCGACGCGACCGGATCAGGTTGTATCAAATCCGGCTGAACCCCATCAATCTCCGCATCGCCATCCAATGCCAACCCTGTTTCGCCATCCAGCCGGAAGGTGGTCAACATGCCGCCGGAAGCAAAGGAGACATGAATCAGCCCCGATTCACCATCGGCCCAACCCCAATAAAAGACCGATTCAGGGTCGGGAAAAAGAATGTCCTGTCCATCGAGGTCATCCAGTGAGATCCCGCCGGGGGCCCCCACCATGGTGAATGCGCGGATTTCATCGGAGGCCTCGACATACAAGGTGGCGGAGTTTCCGCCCGGCGCCACGGCAAAAATATATTCCGTTTCGCCCGAATAAACCCCCAAGGCCGGCTTTTCACCCGATTGGATTCCTGAAACTCCGGCTAAATCAGAAATCCCGGAGATCATAGGCGGTGCTATGGCGCAACCGGCATCCACGCTGAAAGCGCCCAAGCCATCAGGCTGGGTTCCCGCGATCATCGGGTCAGAATCAATCGCCAGGCCGGTGGCGGCATCCGCCCGAAAGGCCAGGCTTGATCCCGGTCCTGAAACGGAGATCGCCAATTCCCCCGATTCAGCCAACGACATGGCATAGCAACCATCACCGGTTTCAGGAAAACCGATCGGAAGCCCCTCGAAATCGCTTAACTCCAATAGGCCCGGCAAGGCGACCGCGGCGCCATCCACGGTGTTGATCGTGTACAGGCGCGCGGAGTTTCGGGCCTCCGCGACAAGCAGGGTGGCGACCCCGCCCTGCGCGGGACCGGCCACGGCCAACGGTATCCCGCCTTCCGGCAGGCCTGAAATCGCGATCAGCGACTCCGGGAGTTCGGGCGACTCGGACTCACGGCATCCCAAAAGAAAGGGGGCGTCGGCCTCGATGGGTGGAACCAGGAACAGGGAAACTGCGGGAAGCGCGCGCGACTCCAATGATTCAAGCAGGAAAGCTTGGCGCGGCATGGCCTTCTCCCATGAAAACCGATTTCTCTTTCATGAATCGGTGCATCAGGGAGGGCGACCTTAGCTGGAACTTGAGGAAATCAGCAAAGAAGCTGTTTTTTTCGCTGACGGACACTGGAAAAACCATTACTTGGAAAATATAGGAGTTATGCGCAAGAAGAAACGGCGCCAGAATCATTTCAAATAGAAGCCAAGAGGCCGGGAGTTGATCTCCCGGCCCCTTGGCTTGCTTCGCTGGAAGCGAAGTTATTTTTTCACTTCGTACTCGGCGTCGATCACATCGTCGGCTCGCGCTCCGGCACCGGGCGCGGCGCCGGACGGCCCCGCCTGCCCGGCACCCATTTGGGAAGCCGCGGCCATCGCCTGCTGCAAGTCCTGGGTGGCGCGCTTGATGGCCGCCACATCGTCGCCCTTGATCGCCTCGCGGGCCTTTTGGGCCGCGAGTTCAAGGGGCTTGCCATGGTCGCCCAGCTTGTCGCCGTTTTCCTTGAGGAATTTGTCAACGCGGTGGGCCGCGTTGTCGGCCTCGTTGCGGGCGTCGATCAGTTCGAGCTTGCGCTTCTCGTCGGCGGAGTGGGCCTCCGCGTCCTTGCGCATCTTTTCGACCTCATCCGTGGAGAGGCCGGAGGAACCCTTGATCTCCACATGCGCCTGCTTCCCGGTGCCGAGATCCTTGGCCGTCACCTTCAGGATGCCATTGGCGTCAAGCGAGAAGGTCACCTCGATCTGGGGCTCGCCACGAGCGGCGGGCGGAATCCCCTCGAGGTTGAACTCACCCAGCTTGCGGTTCGAGGGACTGGCCGCGATCTCGCTTTCCCCCTGGAAAACTGAAATGGTCACGGCTGTTTGGCCATCGGCCGCCGTCGAGAAGACCTGCTTCCTTTCCGTGGGGATCGAGGAGTTGCGCTCGATGAGACGGGTGAGCCGACCGCCAAGCGTCTCAATGCCCATGGAGAGCGGCGTGACATCGACGAGCAGGACATCCGACTTGCTGCCAAGGAGCAGTTGGGCTCCCTGGATGGCGGCGCCCACGGCGACCACCTCGTCGGGATTCACGCCTCGGTGCCCCTCCTTGCCGAAGACCTCCTTGACGAGTTGCTGGATCCTCGGCATGCGGGTCATGCCGCCGACCATGACGATCTGGTCGATCTCGCCGGGCTTGAGCTTCGCGTCGGCAAGGGCCTTCATCACCGGAACCTTGCAGCGCTCGAAGAGGGGCTCGCAGAGCCGCTCAAGCTGGGAACGGGTCAGCGTCATTTGCAAGTGCTTGGGACCCGAGGCGTCCGCCGTGATGAACGGAAGGTTGATGTCGGTGGAAGGCTGCTGGCTCAGGTCCTTCTTGGCCCTCTCGGCGGCTTCCTTGAGTCGCTGGAGAGCCATCTGGTCCTTCCGCAGGTCGATGCCGTTGGACTTCTTGAAGTCCTCGGCGATGTGGTCGATCACCACCTGGTCGAAGTCGTCGCCACCCAAGTGGGTGTCGCCGTTGGTGGATTCGACCTTGAACACCCCGTCACCCACATCAAGGATCGAGATGTCGAAGGTGCCGCCTCCGAGGTCGAACACGGCGATTTTCTCGTTGGCCTTGCGGTCCATGCCATAGGCGAGGCTTGCCGCCGTCGGCTCGTTGATGATTCGCATCCGCTGCTTGGTCTTCTTGCCGGTCTTGGGATCCTCGATGTCCCATTCCGTGTCGAAGCCCGCGATCTGGGCGGCCTCGATGGTCGCCTGCCTCTGCGCGTCGTTGAAGTAGGCGGGAACCGTGATCACGGCCTTGCGGACCGTGTGGCCCAGGTAGGCCTCGGCCGACTCCTTGAGCTTCCTCAGGATCATCGCCGAGACTTCCGGGGGGGTGTAGGTCTTGCCATCGATGTCCACCTTGGCCGGATCGTCACCGCTGCCGACGATCTTGTAGGGAACGAACTTCTCCTCGCCCTCAACCTCCTTGCGTCGGCGGCCCATGAACCTCTTGATGCTGTAGAGGGTCCGTCGCGGATTCGTGACGGCCTGGCGCTTGGCCTGGTCGCCCACGAGCCTTTCTCCCTTGTCGGTGAAGGCCACCACGCTGGGCGTGATGCGGTTGCCTTCCTGGTTGGCGATAACCTTGACCTCGCCTCCTTCCATCACGGCAACCACGGAGTTGGTGGTTCCCAGGTCGATGCCGATGATTTTTTCCTCTGCCATGATCCACTTCCATTTCTGCCACCATGCCGGTGGCGTTTGGGTATCTGATCGTGCCCCTTGGTGATCCTCAGGCTACTGGCCACGCATTGCAGCAATCGTCATGCCAGACGAGCCAGCGCCATGCCCAATTCAACCCAAGGCTCATTAAGAAATAGACTTACGACGATTGAAATAAATGGATAGATTCATGAGATCAGAATAAGGCGCCAAAATGGCAGCGAGCCCAAAATGGCGTCTTTTCGGCCGGTTGCCATTCTGGCAGCCACTTAGATGGCCGCGGAATCCGCCGCCTCATCGCTTGCCAGCCAATCGGCCAGATGGGCCGAAAACGCCTCCTGCAAGGCCCGTGTCACGGGCCCGGGAACACCGTCATGCACGGGGTTCGCGTCCACCCTCACAATGGGCAGAATCTCCGCGGAGGTGCTCGTGAGGAACATCTCGCGGCACCTTGGCAATTCCTCAACCCGTAGCGGGCGCTGCCTGACGGGGATATTCCTCGACGCGGCCAACTCCAGGATCAGCTCACGCGTGATTCCGGGCAGGATCCGGGGCCCTTGGGGATGGGTGATGACGGCGCCGTCCATCACGGCGAAGAAACTCGAGTGGCCGCATTCAGTCACCGTGCCGTCGTCCTTGTGCAGCAGCGTCTCATGGTTGCCGGCTTCCTTGGCCGCCTGCACGGCAAGGCAATTGCCAAGCAGGTTGAGCGATTTGATGTCGCAACGCCCCCACCTGATGTCCGGATGGCGCGACACCCCGACGCCGGCGGCGCGCTTGGGGGCGTACGGGTCGGCGAACGGCGAGACATAAAAGAGTTCGCAAGGCCTCGGATGATCGGGAAACGCGTGGGCCCTCGGCGCGGCGCCGCGGGTGACCTGAATGTAGACCGTGGCCTCAAGATGGCCGGAATGGTTGACCAGTTCCTGCACCCGGCGCGGCAGGGTGGCCGCCTGGTCATGCCTGATGCCAAGCTCATGGAGACTGCGCGTCAGCCTCCGGAAATGGCCGTCGGCCAGGTGCAGCCGACCCCGGTAGACGCGTAGGAACTCGTAAACCCCGTCGCCAAAAAGGTAGCCGCGGTCCGTCACGGGCACGCGGGCCTCCGAAAGCGGCATGATCGATCCGTCAAGGCTGGCCGGTATGTCGCTCATGTCAGCGGCGCCTCGGAGGCCACCGGCTCGACCTCGGCCGGGCCGGACTTGGGAATCACGGGCGGACGGATCGGAAGCCTCATGGTGAAGCATGTGCCCCTGCCCGGCTGGCTCTGCGCGCTGAGCGATCCGCCATGGGCCTCGAGAACCTTGCGGGCCGTTGGCAACCCGAGCCCGCTACCGCCCGGCTTGGTGGAGAAGAATGGCTTGAAGAGGTTTTCCATCGCCTCGGGAGGAATGCCGGCCCCGGTGTCGATCACATGCAACACCAGCCAGGGCCCCTCGGCCGCCGCCAGCAGGGTGAGTTCGCCGCCGCCGGGCATGGCCTGCTGGGCGTTGAGCATCAGGTTCAGCAAGGCCTGCTTCATCAGGTCGGGGTCGAGGTGGACGGGAGGCATGTCCGCCGGCAGGAAGACATTCACCCTCACATTCGAGGAGCGCGCCATCGGCTCGAAAAAATCAACGAGTTCCTCAAGAACCTTGCGGAGGTCATACGGCCTCAGCGCCAAGTCCTTCACACGCGTGAAGCGGAGGAAATCGTTGGAAACCTCGACCAGCCTGGAACATTCATTCTGCAGTCGGGTCACCCGCTCGAGCGCCCGCCTTTCGCGCGGCGACTGCGGAGACTCGAAATCCTCGGCGAGCAACTGGAGGTTGAGCCCGAGGGTGGACAGATGATTCTTGATTTCGTGGATGAAAACGCCGGCGGTCTCGGCGAGTTCCGTGTAATGGTTGGTGAGCATGGGCCCGTCCCCGGAACAGGAACGCGCCGGGAGGGCGAGGCATCCCGGCGCACCATGGATTGTAAGGGGGCTTAGCGGTCCCGGTCACCGCGCCGGCCGCGGCCTTCGCCGCGCTCCCGCCGCGGTTCGCGCTCGCCGCGTTCACCCCGTTCGCCGCGTTCGCCCTCGGGGCGTTCGCGACGGGGAGGCGGGGCGTCGCCACCCTCGGGGGCTCCCTCGGCGGGCTTGAGCAGCACCTTGCGGGAAAGCTTCACCCTGTCGTGCTCGTCGATGGCGATCACCTTCACCTGGATGCTGTCGCCAACCTTGCAGATCTCGTCGACCCGGGAAATGAAGCCGGAGTCGAGTTCGCTGATGTGGCAAAGGCCGTCGCGTCCGGGCAGGATCTCGACGAAGGCGCCGAATTCCTTGATGCTGGTCACCTTGCCATCGTACACCCGGCCCACCTGCACCTCCTCGGTGATGGCGGCGACGCGGCGGCGGGCCGCCTCGGCACCCTCGGCGTCGGAGTGGCTGATGTAGACGGTGCCGTCGTCCTCGATGTCGATCTTGGCGCCGGTGCTTTCCTGGATTCCCTTGATGTTCTTGCCGCCCGGCCCGATGAGCAGGCCGATCTTCTCAGGATTGATCTGCACGGTGAGCAGCCTGGGGGCGTGCTTGGAGATCTCGGAGTTGGGCTTGGAAAGCACGGCCAGCATCGTGCGCAGGATGCGCCTGCGCGCCATGCGGGCCCGCTCGAGCGTCTCGCGCACGATCTGCTCGCTGATGCCGTTGTTCTTGAGGTCAAGCTGGATGCCGGTGATGCCGAGACCCGTGCCGGCGATCTTGAAGTCCATGTCGCCGTAGTGGTCCTCGTCGCCCTGGATGTCGGTGAGCAGGATGTGCCGGTCGCCTTCCTTCACCAGGCCGATGCTGATGCCGGCCACGGGGTTGAGGATCGGAACGCCGGCATCCATGAGGGCCAGGGTGCCGCCGCAGACGCTCGCCATGCTCGAGCTGCCGTTCGACTCGAGGATGTCGGACACCAGGCGGATCGTATAGGGGAAATCCTCGATGGAGGGGATCACCGCCTTGAGGGACCTTTCGGCCAGGGCGCCGTGGCCGATTTCCCGGCGGCCGGGACCGCGGATCGGCTTGCATTCGCCGACGCTGAACGGCGGGAAGTTGTAGTCGAGCATGAACTTCTTGGCGACCTCGTCAAGAAGCCCCTCGACCCTTTGCTCGTCGGATGATGTGCCAAGGGTGGCCGTGACCAGGGCCTGGGTTTCGCCGCGCTGGAACAGCGCCGAACCGTGTACGCGGGGCAGCAGGTTGGTTTCACAGTGCAGGGCCCGGATCTCGTCCTCCGGCCTGCCGTCAAGCCGCTTGCCGGAAAGGATGGCCTCGCGCACCACCTTTTCCTCGATCTGGGAGAGGATTGAGGAAAGCACGGCGGGCTCAACCGGGGGCTGGCGGTCGGCAGCCAGGTAGACGGCCTTGATCTTGTCCTTGAGGGCGGAAACGGCGGCGTTGCGCGCCGCCTTGCCGGGAGTGTACTTGGCCGCCACGAACTCCGCGCCGAACTTCCCGGAAATCTCGGCGTGCAGCGGGTTGGCCGGAGGCGCGGGAGGAAGCGCCTTCTCGGACAGGCCCGCGTCGGCACGGAACTTGATGATCGCGTCGACAATGCGGCGGATGTGCTCGTGGGCGAACAGGATCGCCTTGAGCATCTCATCCTCGGGCATCTCGCGGGCGAAGCCCTCGATCATCGTGATCGCCGACTTGGTTCCGGAAACCACGAGGTCGAGGTCGCTCTCCTCGAGCTGGTCGTAAGTCGGCATGGCCACAAGCTGGCCGCCGACGCGTCCGACCCTCACCGAACCGGTCGGCTCGAGGAACGGGATGTGGGAGATGTGCAGGGCGGCGCTCGAGCCGATCATCGCCAGCACATCGGGATCGAAGCTCCTGTCGGCCGACAGGGTGCTGCACATCACCTGGACCTCGTTGAGGTAGTTCAGGGGAAACAGCGGACGGATGGGCCTGTCAATCAGGCGCGAGGTGAGCGTTTCCTTGGTGGAGGGGCGCGTCTCGCGCTTGATGTAGCCGCCGGGGAACTTTCCGGCGGCGTAGGTCTTCTCGCGGTAGTCGACGGTAAGCGGGAAGAAGTCGCGCTTGGGATCCGCGGCGCCCTCGACGGCGGTGACCAGCACGGTCGATTCGCCCATGCCGACGACGACGGCGCCATGGGCCTGCTTGGCGAGCTTGCCGGTCTCGAGGACGAGGTTGGCGCTGCCCATAGGGAGTTCAAGTCGGGTAATTTGCATGATCTCGATTTCCTGTGTCTTTCATTGGACCGACCCCGCTGGGATCGGTGCGTTCCTGGGGTCAAGGCGCGCGATAAGTTTTTGGGGGAGAACCTCGGGGCCTTGGGCCGCCGCGGTCGTGTCGAGGTGAGGCGAATCGCCGAACCAGACTTCCCAAGGAATGGAACCGACCATTCCCAGCCACGCGCCAGTAAACAGAAAACCCCGGGCGGGCCCGGAGTCTTGTTCGTTACTTGCGGAGGCCCAAGCGGGCGATCACCGCGGCGTACCGCGCGTGGTGCTTGTTGCGGAGATAGCCCAGAAGCGACGATCGCTTGCTGACCATCTTGAGAAGTCCCCGCCGGCTGGCGTGGTCCTTGGCGTGGGTTTTCATGTGACCGTGAAGGTCGTTGATGCGCTCGGTCAGGAGCGCGATTTGAACTTCGGGAGAGCCGGTATCCTGCTCCTCTTTGCGGAACGATTGGATGATTTCGGTCTTCCGCTCCTTCGTGACTGCCATCGTTTCCTCACCTGATCCCGCGACTTGTGGCGGGGTTCACATTCTTGCCACTTTTTTCCAAGTTTGAATGATAGCAGGCCGCCACGGCCATGCAAGCCTTCAGGATGCCGAGGCCCTTGCCAACCTGTCGCGAACTGCCCACCAGCGCGGTTCGTCCGGCGGAAACACGGCGACGATGAGGTCCAATCCCAGCGAATCGAGCCGGTGCAACGCCGCGAACAGGGCGCGCTCGGCCTCGGCGGGCGTCCCCGGAAGGATCATGTCGGCCGGCGTGGCGCCAAAGGCGAGGGTCGCCATCTTCCGTCCCTCGGCCCGGGCTTCCCGGGCCATGCTCACGGCGGCTTCAGCGGTGGCAACCGCCACCAGTTTCGTGCGCGGGGCGTAGTGGCGAGTCTCAAGGCCGGGAGACCTGGCCACGGCCTCGGATCCCGGGCCCACCGCGAACCGGCCCAGCACTTCCTCCAGTTTCATGGGTGAAACGGGGCCCGGCCTCAGGAGTCGAGCCGGGCGGGTGGTGGCGTCCACCACCGTGCTTTCCACCCCGGCCAGGCAGGCGCCGCCGTCAAGGATCAGGTCCACCCGGCCGCCAAGGTCCTCCCAGGCATGGCATGCCAGGGTGGGCGACAGCCTTCCGCTTGAATTGGCGCTTGGCGCCACCACCGGCTTGCCACAAGCCCGGAGCAACTCCCGGGCCACGGGATGCGCCGGCACCCTGAGCGCCATGGTGGGCCCTCCCGCCGTCACCGCGTCGGCCAGGCCCGGCCCCCTGGGCAGCACAAGGGTGAGGGGGCCCGGCCAAAAGGCGCCAGCCAATGCCTCGGCCACCGGGTTCCATCCATCGCCGACGAGCGACCTCGCCTCGGCGACTCCCGCGACATGAACAATCAGGGGGTTGGAGGATGGACGCCCCTTGACGCTGTAAATCCGCGCCACGGCATCGGGATCATGGGCAAGGCCGCCCAACCCGTAAACCGTTTCCGTCGGGAACACGACGAGTCCGCCATCCGCCAGAACGCGGGCGGCCCGGGCGATGCCATGCTCATCCGCGGCAACGATCATCTGCGGTTAAATCTGGTAAAAGCCTGAAAAATTGTCGAATTCACCCTTGGACGCACCGCGGATCCTGAGCGATGGCTTGTCCATCATCACCATGCTGTGGGGCGCCACCGACTGGGTAAGCCACACGCTTGAGCCGATCACCGAATGGTGCCCCACCACGGTTTCGCCACCGAGGATGGTGGCGTTGGCATAGACCACGACATCGTCCTCGAGCGTTGGATGGCGCTTGCGGCCCCGGATGATGTTGCCATTCGAGTCGCGGGGAAACGACAGGGCCCCGAGCGTGACACCCTGATAAAGCTTGACGCGGTTGCCGATCACACAGGTTCCACCCACCACGACACCGGTGCCATGGTCGATGAAGAACCCGGGGCCGATCCTCGCCCCCGGATGCAGGTCGATGCCGGTTTGCCCATGGGCCAGTTCCGTCATCATGCGGGGAATGACAGGCACCCCCAGAAGCAACAGTTCATGGGCCAGCCTGTAAACGGCGACCGCATGCAGGCCGGGATAGCAAAAAACCACTTCCTGGCAGCTGTGAGCCGCGGGATCACCCTCATAGGCGGCCAAGACATCGGCCTCGAGCACTTCACGCAGCGCCGGCAACCGCTCGAGGAGGCCTAGCGCCTGCTCCATCGACCGGTCCTTGGATTCCGATGGGGTGCGGCCGGGCTGGCCCACACGGGAAATCTGCTCGGCCAGCCTGACACGAAGGTCGTCGAGCAGGTCGCCGACATGGTAACGGATATTGCCGGAATTGAGGTTTTGCCGCCGATGGAAGCCGGGAAACAGGAGTTCAAGCAGGTCTTCGACAATCGCCGCGATGGCGTCGCGTGACGGAATGATTTCATTTCCAAGGTTGCATGTTCGGGAATGCCGTCCATACGACGCGACAAGCGCCTTGGTCAGGTCTTCCGGAAATGAATCGCGCGATTCCACGGCGCGGGCCTCCCAACATCATTCGTATCGTAGCGAACGCCCGGTTCCCGCCACGAATGGTCACGAACGGTCTTGTCCGACAACTGGAAATTGTTCACTGCCCAAAAACCGTGCAACAAGTTGCCCTGATCGCACGCAGCCCATGCAAACTGATTGGCCAATCAACGCGCGGCCGGGAAACCCGAATCTTTTTTAGGATCACAAGATCAAACAAACCAATGACTTGCGACAAATGCACCCAAAAATTCTGCAACACCGAAACAGTTGGCACGGTGACTGCATTACATGTTTTGTTCGACTCGGGGACAGAGGCGAACACTCGCTCCGGGCGGGCAGGTTCAAGGGAGAGGTGGACCTGTCCGTTCGGAGCCCGAATCAAGCGCGAAGCGCAAGAGGAGCCAAGCCTTCCGGAGTTCATCGGACCAAGGGGAGAGGTGGTCCGGTGAACCCGGAGGGCTTATTTTGCAATATGGTCAACAAGTTCAATTAGCTTGTCCAGCCAACTGTCACCTGCCATAATTTTGTCATGCGGGATTGGTATATCGGCTGTGCCCAGCCTTCCCAAGGCTGTGAGACGAGTTCGACTCTCGTATCCCGCTTGTTCCAATCCGCTCTTTCAAGCTCTGTCCAACTCAACCCGGCAACCCGAACAGCGCCCGGGTTTGGGAATCGGCGCTTCCCTTGAAGGCGATGAGGTTCAGCTACAGGTTGCCTTGGGAGCAGAATTGGTCGCCGAAACCGGCCCGGCGACCGCCCCGGCAAGTGACTTGCGCGTGAATCCCGTCTTGTGGGCGAAGAAGTCCACTCCGCTGCGTTCGATCGTCGGGCTGTGCCCATAAAGCACATCCAACACCATGACCGGCCCGGCGGGCGAAATGTACAAGATATCGTCGATGTCCAGATTCCTCGACATTGTCTCCCGCATCAGGGATTCAATATCCGGCACGCGGATCTGCGCGAATCCGCCAGGCCTTAGGACATGCAGAAACCCCGCCAGCACCCGCGGCACATCGTGGCGGAAGTAATGTTCCAGGTTGTGCGAGCAATACACGGCGTCGAACTGCCCGGGCGGCAGCGTGGGCAGTTCCCGGGCGTCAAGCACGATGTCCGGCTTGCCGGCCGGGTCGATGTCGAGCAGCACCTGCTCGAACAAGGCGTAGGGCTCGGGCAAGGGAATGGCCTTGGAATTCCCACCGACATTGAGCACGCGCTTCATCAATCAGCCCGCCATTTCCGACCTTGCGCCACCACCTCGGTTCCGGCGAGGCTAACGCGTAGGTACCAAGCCGGAGATTCTTCATGCTAGCTTACCTGGCGCTCGCGGCCGCCATGGTGGCCGGGGCCAACCCGCTTGAACCCGGCGACCACAAGCGCGCCCTCACCTGCGGCGGCATCAGGCGTTCCTACATCGTGCATGTGCCACCCGGCGTCAATCGGTCGAAACCCGCTCCGGTGGTGCTGGCCCTGCATGGCGCCGCCATGGACGGTTCGATGATGGCCTGGTTCTCGGGCCTCAACAGGAAGGCCGACGAGGCCGGATTCATCGCCGTGTATCCCAGCGGCACGGGCTTTGGCCCCCTCAAGGCGTGGAACTCGGGCGGCCTGTCAGGCCCCCTCGCGGCCGGCAAACCCGACGATGTCGCCTTCATCTCCTCACTGCTCGATGATCTGGAAACCGTGGCCAGGGTGGACACCAAGCGCGTCTACGCCTGCGGCTTGAGCAATGGCGGAATGATGTGCTACCGGCTGGCATCGGAACTTTCGGGGCGCATCGCGGCGATCGCCCCCGTCGCTGGAACCGTGACCGTGGAGCCATCCAAGCCGTCACGCCCGGTTCCGGTGATCCATTTCCATGGCACGGGCGACACGATCGTTCCGTTTGAGATCAAGCGAGGCAAGGGTCCGCCATTCGTGAAACTCAAGGGCGTGCGCGAATCGGTGGGCCTGTGGGTGGAGATCAACGGCTGCCACGATGCCAAGCCGGCCGAGACCCTGGCCCAGCCGCCCGAAGACTTGCCGGTCATCCGTGAGACCTGGACGGGCGGAAAAAACGGTTCGGAGGTGGTGTTGGTGACAATCAAGGATGGCGGACACACCTGGCCGGGCGAGAAACCGCCTGTGGGCTTCATCGGCAAATCCACGCGCAAGGTCTCCGCCAACGACCTCATCTGGGAGTTTTTTCAGCGGCATCCCATGAAGTAGCCGACCGTTTCCAGGCCGAGAGGCCACGCCCCCCACGCCAGCCGGACTTCTGGCCGCGCCCAATGCCCCCATGATGCCGCCGGAATCTCGTTGAGCGGGGCGGCGCGCGGTGTTAGGGTTTCAAAAGATCCCATAACCAGATTCCAACCGATTGCGGGAGATCTTCCCTTGCGCGCGACATTCTGGGCGATTGTCTCGGCCTCCGTGCTCCTGGCGGTGGCGTTGGCCCTTCGCACGGGCCCCGGCGTGGCGGCCTCTGAAAAGAAACAGGCCCGGGCCGAATCAGGGATCCAGAAGCGTGAACCGTGGACAACATCCAAGGTGACGGGTTCGCCCGAACCGCCCGACCCCTACACGATGGTGAAGGTGTTTCCTGGCCAGAAGTTCCTCGAGGCGTTGGAACTGGCCCCGATACCGGGAATGAAGGCCTGGCTGGTTGCCGAGAGGCCGGGTAAGGTTCTCTGGTTTGATGCGGATCCAACCAAGGCGCTGCCAAAGGTGGTTCTCGATGTGAAGCACACGGTTTACGGGCTGGCGCCGCACCCGGCGTTCCAAAAAAACGGCCACATCTTCCTGACCGAGGTTCCGGAAGTCGCCAAGGAAACTCCGGAAGGTACCCGCCTGGTTCGCTACACGGTGAATCGGGAGACGATGACGGCCGATCCCGCGAGCGCCAAGCTGGTGGTGTCCTGGCCGAACGGCGGCCACAACGGCGGCTGCCTGCGTTTCGGCCCGGACGGGATGCTGTATGTGTCAACTGGCGACGGCAGCGGCATCGCCGACAGCCTGCTGGCCGGGCAGGATCTCGGCACGGTGCCCGGGAAGATCCTCCGCATCGATGTCGACAGGCCCGATGAGGGCAAGGGCTATTCGGTTCCGAAGGACAATCCGTTCAGGGACACGAAGGGCGCGAGGCCCGAAATCTGGTGCTACGGGATCCGCCAAAGCTGGAAATTCAGCTTCGATGCCGCCACGGGAGACCTGTGGGCCGGCGAGATCGGGCAGGACCTCTGGGAATCGGTGCTGAGGGTTGAAAAGGGAGGCAACTACGGCTGGAGCGTCAACGAGGGAAGCCATCCGTTCCGGCCGGAGAGGCCCAAGGGCCCGACCCCGATCCTGAAGCCGGTCGTCGAGCACAACCACTCCGAGTTCCGTTCGATCACGGGCGGCTTTGTCTACCACGGCAGGAAGCACCCCGAACTCAAGGGCGCCTACATTTATGGAGACTACGACACGGGCCGGGTTTGGATGCTGCGATACGACCGGAAGGCCGGCCAGGTGACCGAGCACCGCGAACTCGCCAAGACTCGGTTGCGCATCGTGGCCTGGGCCCAGGATGCCGATGGCGAGGTGTACGCCCTGAACTTCATCGACGGCGGCATCCATGAACTCGCGCCGGCGGCACCCACCGACACGGTGGTCCAATCGGCGTTCCCCAAAAAGCTGAGTGAGACGGGAATCTTCGCCGACACCGCCCGGCACATCCCCGCCCGGGGCGTGATCCCCTACTCGGTGAACTCCGAACTGTGGTCCGACGGGGCGGCCAAGGAACGGTTCATCGCCGTGCCGGGGGAAGGAAAGATCGAATTCGAGACGGTCACCTACCCACAACCGGCCCCCGGTTCCGTGCCGGGCTGGAGGTTCCCCGACGGCACGGTGCTGGTGAAGACATTCGCGCTGGAAACCGAACCGGGCAGGAAAACCCGGCTTGAGACGCGCCTGCTGGTGGCCTCACGCGTGGGCGGCACCGAGGAGTACGGCGACCAGGTGTGGCACGGCTACACCTACATCTGGAACGAGGCGCAAACCGACGCCGAACTCGCCCACATCAAGGGCGCCGACAAGGAATACACCGTGAAAACAGCGGCCGGCGCGCATGCGCGGAGCTGGCATTTCCCCAGCCGGGCGGAATGCACCATGTGCCACACGGTCACGGCGAAGTACGCCCTGGGCGTGAACACGGCGCAGATGAACCGCGACCACGACTACGGCGGCGTGATCGCCAACCAGCTATCGACTTTCGAGCACATCGGCATGTTCGACAAGAAGCTGCCGGCCCCGCCCGAAAAGCTCGCGAAAATCGCCGACTACAAGGATGCCAGCGCCCCCATCGACGCCCGGGCGCGGGCCTACCTGCACGCCAACTGCAGCCACTGCCACCGGAAATGGGGCGGGGGCAACGCCGAGTTCCAACTGCTCAGCACGCTTCCCCTGGCGGAACTCGGAATCGTCGGCGCCAAGCCCCAGCACGGAAATTTTGATCTCAAGGATCCACATTTGCTGGTTCCCGGCGATCCGGAAAGGTCGATGATTCACCACCGCATGACAAGGCTCGGACTGGGCCGCATGCCGCACATCGCCTCGGGCATGGTGGATGAGCCGGCGGTGAAGCTCGTGCACGACTGGATCAAGGGCCTGAAATGATCGGCTGGCTCCCGTGATTTCCCTTGCCCGAGCCAAACGCCGGGCGCGCCAACCGGCCCACATTGGATAATCCCATGAAGACCCTGCCGTCCTTGCTGCTCGCGGTCGCCTGCGCGTCGATTGTCTTGGCGCAGGAACAAATCGACAGGAACGATGTCGCGGCGCGTGGCGCGGCGACGGGCAGGCTGTTCGTGAGGGTCCGCGTGACCAAGTCGACCCCGGCGCGCGATGCCGTGCTCGTGAATTGGCGCCGGGGCGGCGAGGGCCTTGGCGGCTTGGTTGTTCGCGGGCAGTTCAAAATGGCGGGCGACAAGGCCGCCGTGCCCTTGGGATCCTGGACGGAACCCGTTTCGCTCAAGGAAATCGTGGGAACGGCCAAGGGCTGGGAATTTCCCAGCGTCGTGGTGACGAGTGAACCGGTCGCCAAGGGGAAATCCGTCACCCCGGGGCCCACGCTCACCGATGTGGCGGTGGAGTTCGAATTCTCCGAGCAGGGCAAGGCTTTCAAGTCGTTCACGGAAACGGCGCCCAAGGGATCGACGGTGGGGTTCGCGTTTCCCGGCGGCATGCTCGCCAAGAGCCCGACTCCCTGATTCACCTCCCAACTCAACGGCCTGGGCGCGCACGCCAGGCTTAGGCGCGAAAGGCTGGAGAAGGCATTTCCGGAACCCGCGCCGCTGCCAAGGCAATTCGCGATCATCGGCCACATGGGCGGCTATGGCGATGGACCGCCCGGCCTCAGGGGCAGCCATGGCTTCGGCGTCCGCCACAACAACCCGGCCATCCTCCGTGATGAATTCCAGGTGCTCGCCCTGCTGGGAGTCAACGGCATGGTGGACTCGATCCACCTCGCCGATGCCGCCGGCGTGGGCGACCGTTTCCGCCGGATGTTCTGGGGGCCCCCCGGTTCCGGGGATCCGATGGCCTTCTTCCAGAAGGGGGGCAAGGCCGCCGAAATGCCGGATGGCTGCCCGTATGACCCGGCGTTGAAGCCATACATCCGCGAGGTGGTGGCCAAGGCCCTCAAGGTTCACCAATCGGCAGGCGCGAGGGAGTCGTGGGGGCTGTGGGATGACGAGATGGGGGTCTACGCCAAGGAGCACATCGCCCGCTGCGAGCGCTGCGCGACGGTGTTCCGCGACTACCTCAAGTCCAATCATGTCGAGCCGGCGCAGGTGGGCGCCGGATCATGGAACGAGGTCAGGCCCTACCCGCTCTGGCTGTCGGACACGGAGGCGAAGGACAAGAAGGCGTTCCCGACGGGCCTGAAGCCGGCCCCCGCCGGAAAGGCCGATTCCCTTCTTTACTACTACACCTATCGCTTGATGAGCCATGCCAACGGGGTGATGTTCCCCGAAGCGGCCGCCGCGTTGGCCGAGGCCGGCGTGAAGCTCTACGCCATGCAGGGGCCGACACCGAGCTGGAACGGCTCAAGCCTCGACTGGCATGAGTTCTACGACCTGAAGCCCAACCGCGCCTTCGTCTTCGAGACATCCAACCGCGACGCGCGCGTCTGGCAGTGGGAGTCCTACCTCGCCGACATCGGGCGCGGCATCTCCCTGCGCCATGGCCTGGCCCAGGGGTGCCTCATGAAGCCCCACCGCGGGGCGCCGGCCCAGCGGATGCTCGGAATCGTGTCCCGCGGAACAACCGCGCTGGAGTGGTACACCTACGGCCCCGACTACTCCAAGGGCGACAGCTTCTCGCAATCTCCCGAACTTCTGGAGCAGGTCGCCCGGGCGGCCAGGTTCTTGGGCCGGGCCGAACCCTACCTTTACGAGGCCTCCTTCGACGGGCAGCCCGAGGTCGCGTTCGTCTCCCCGCGCTCCTCCGAGATCTGGAGCCGTGCCACCGGTCCCGGCCTCGCGGCGTTCGAAAACGCCAAATGGGTTTACCTGGCCCTTCGCCATGCCCATATTCCCGTCGATGTCCTCAGTGAAAGGCAGGTCGCCGAAGGCAAGCTTGGTAAATACAAGGTGATCTATGTTCCCGGGCCCCACCTTCACCACGATACGGCCGGGGCGCTTCGCGCCTGGGTGGGCGCCGGTGGCACGGTCTGGACCGATGCGACGGGCCTCTCACGCGACGAGGCGAACCAACCCTCCGCCGACATGAACGAAATGCTCGGCCTGAAGGCAAGGACGCTCGAATCATGGGGCACCGTGGCCCAGTACCGCGCGACAACACTCGAACCCCTTGCCGAGGCGTCGGCACCCGCCTCCGCCACCATCAGGACGGGCGACAAGGCGGTCGCGGCCCGCATCGCGCGCGAACCGCTTGAGCCTTCAACGGCTGAAACATGGCACTCCTTTTCCGATGGCAAGGCGGCGGTCACGCGCAACCGCCAGGGCAAGGGTGAGGCGATCGCCGCGGGACTTTGGACCGGCATCAGCTATTCCGCAACCGTGAGGCGGACCGACTTCAACATGCGTGACGACTTCGACCCTGCGCTCCGCGACCTGATCGCCGCGCCCGCGGTCGCGCGCAAGGTCTGGCGGCCGGCGATTCCATCCGACCCGCTCGTCGAGGCGATCGCGCTGCGAAAGGATGGCCGTCGATCCGTGGCACTCATGAATTGGAGCTACCGCATGGACGAGAACGCCCTGAACAGGGCCAGGCTCCAGCCCGTCAAGGGACTTCGCATCGAACTTCCCGGCTATCCGAACGCCAGCTCGGTGAGTTCCATCAGGCACGGAAAGCTGGAGTTTTCAAGCGGCGCCGTCGTGCTGCCCGACCTTGAGGAAATCGACCTGCTCGTCATCGAGTGACCGCCGCCGAGGCGCTGTCAAAAGAAAACGAATGTTCTATTCCGCTCTTGGCGGCTCCTTGAAACCGACAGGCTACGCCAGGTGCCGCCACCCGTTTTCATTTCCCCGGACATGCCTGGTTCCATTCGGCAACATGAAGCCGGGCCATGCCGGGGCGGCCTCAGCCCTCAACCCCGAGCGCCGACACCTCAAGCGAGAAAGGCCCAGCCTTGCCGTCGGCGAGCATGAAGCCCACCGATACCACGGGGCCGGCTTCCGCCGCCGGAGGCGCCGAAACCGGGGTGCCGAAGCGCGTGGCCTTGAACTCCGCCAGGGGAAACCGAACGGTTTGCCTCGTCCCGGCGCCCGTGGTGAATCGGACGCGATGGGAAAAGGCCATCGGCGCCCCGAGAGTGTACAGGTTCAGGAGGTAATCCCGGCCATCCCCCTTGACCGTTGCCACGATGACATCGCGGGGACCAAGCGCCAAGTCGCCGGGAAGCGATCGCATCGAGGCGAAGCCGCCACCGTTGGCCAGCGACAGTTCACCCGAAAAAACTAGGGCGCCCGTTGGTCCGGCCCCGACCCTGGAGACGGACCTTCCGCCCATCACATCGTCGTTGACGACCTGCCACAACGACGCGGCATCAGGGCGCATGAATTCCGCGATGGGACGGATCACATCAGAACCCATCCTCGAAACGACGGGATCAATTCTTCTTCAGGTTCATCCGGCAGCCGGTCTCCGGAGGCACGGATTCGCCAACCTTGTCCACCGGGTGGTTGAACAGGTATTTCCAAACATCCTCGTGGATGTACTTGCCCGCAGCGTCCTTGACAGCCGATCCGCCGGGGGTGACGGCACCATGGGCCCTTTTTTCGTCGCCCTTCACATCGGCGTCGGTAACCAGCCTCCGGCTATCTCCATAGGGCGCAAGAACCTTGTCGACATTCACCACCGGCCCGAACTTGTTGAGGCCCAACAGCAACCATGACCGGCAATAATGATCCCCCTTCCATCCGCCATCGAGCACATGGCTGAAACCGAAGAAACGGTTTCCCGGTGTCGCCGAGGGGAGTCCCTGCCAAGTCTCGTACTGGTCGCGCGGGCCGCAGAGCATGACCACCCTGCCCACCTTCTGATGAATCGCGAAACGCGCGGCCGTGGTGGACCCGTGCGAACTGCCGGCCATCGTGACCTTGTCCCAGAGGAGGTCGTCGCCGCCGGGGGCGATGAACTGCTCCCAATGACCCGGCGGATTCGCCTTGGCGAGGCGCTTGACCAGTTGCAGGGCGCGTTCCTTCATGCCGTCAGGCTTGGGGATCACCACGAGGCCGGAATGGTCTTCACCGGTGGCGGCCTCGAGGCGGATCTTGCCCAGGTGCATCGTGTCGGCGGGCGGGGGTTCCTTGCCGAAGGTTCCAAACCAGCCATTGGCGTAATGCACCTGGATGGCGTGCAGGCCGTATCCGGCAAGCCGGTCGAACAACTGGCCGTTGTGCCCCATCAGCCAGATTACCAGCCGGCCTTGCGGCTTCACCCTGGTGTCGACCGCGGCGTTCTCGAAGTCGGCGGGCTTGCCATCCTTCTCGAAGACGAATCCCAATTCGGGATGAGGCTTGGCGCGCGGATCGATCTCGCTGGCCCGGAACTTGAAGTCGTAGCGGCGGGCATCGCCGGCGGCGGCATCGGGCGCGCGCTTGGCGCGGATATCCTGGGCTGAAGCCGCGACAACACAGCTCATCAACAAGGCCATGGACGGCAGGGAGGCGAGTGGTTTCATGGGTGGATCCGGAACCTTCGAAAGGCCTTCGTTAAATCTTGCAAACTCTTATATCATGACTATCCATTCATGGCCCGGAAAACATCCCATGCGCACGACAGATCGAAGAACATTCACGGCCCTTGCCGCGGCGTCGTTCCTGCCCGCGCCGGAAGCCGCCTCGCCGGTGGAGGCGCTCAAGGCTTTCCTGCTGGTATCGCCCGCCAGCAGGCCGCCCGTGGGCACGCAACCCTTCGCGGGCCTGCCCCTCACGAAGGCGCAAGCCGCCTCGGCGCGCGCCATGCTGGCCGCCGACCTGCTCGACCAATCCCGCGCCGCCGCCGCCGGGGAGATGCCAGACAAGGGCGAGGCCACCATTCGCGCCGACGGACAGGCCATGCGCTGCTCATTCCGCGTCTTTGGCAAGGCACCGCCGGCGGGGCACAGCCTGTGGATCTCGCTCCATGGCGGGGGCGGAGCGCCCGCGAAGGTGAACGACAGCCAGTGGGAAAACCAGAAACGGCTGTACACGCTTGAAGAAGGTGTTTATTGTTCGCCGCGATCCCCCTATGACACCTGGGACTTGTGGCACAAGGGCGCCATCGACGCCCTGCTCGAACGCCTCATCCTCGTGTCACGCCTGGCCTATGGCATCGACCTGGACCGGGTGTACCTAATGGGTTATTCCGCGGGCGGCGACGGGGTGTATCAGGTGGCGCCGCGCCTGGCCGACCGATTCGCCGCCGCGGCGATGATGGCAGGCCACCCCAACGAGACCCGCCCTGATGGCTTGAGAAACCTGCCCTTCGTGCTGCAGGTGGGTGAACTCGACAAGGCCTACAACCGAAGCGCCATCGCCAAGTCGTGGGGTGAAACGCTCGACAAACTCCACAAAGACGATCCCGGCGGCTACCGGCACCTGGTGAAAATCCACGAGGGCAAGGGACATTGGATGGATAGGCAGGACAGGCTCGCCCTGCCATGGATGGCGCCGCTCAAGCGCGATGCCGCGCCCGACCGCGTGGTCTGGCGGCAGGATGATGTCGTTCACCAGGCCTTGTACTGGTTGGCCGTCCCGGCGGGTCAGGCCCGCGCCGGGCAGGAAATCTCGGTTTCCCGCAAGGGAAACTCGTTCACGGTGGAAAAGGCCGCGGGTGTCGAAGCGGTCATCATCCGCCTCGACGACCGAGTGGCGAACCTCGACATGCCCGTCAAGGTCGGCCATGGCGGCAAGACCCTGTTTGAGGGCAAGGCCGTCCGCACGATCGCGACCATCGCCAAGACGCTTGAGGAACGGGATGATCCGGCCCTGGCATTCGACGCCGAGGTCAAGGTGGCGCTGGGTTGATGGAGCGTCCGGAAACCCGGAATTACTTCGCGCCCTCGGCGGCCCAGGCGACTCCTTGCGCGAGGAGTTTCTGGAACGGCTCGCCCTTCATCGCCGAGACATCGTGGCCGAGCACATTCTCCACCACGCGTCCCTTGCCGTAGCTGGCGACCTACACCACAGGCTCATGCTTGCCCGAGTTCTTCGGGTCGATCTTGGAATCCGCGAACGCGGTGGCCAGTACGGTGCTTTCTGGGAACATAACCGAGTTCTGGTATAGCTCATTAGGGCCATGCTTGAACTCGCTGACTCCGGCGGTGACGGGATGCTCATTGCGCACGGTGACGGTGAACGCGTGGGCCTTGCCATGGTTGCCTTGCTTGCGCCAACCGCCGGCGAGGGCTCGCTCGTATTCCTTGTCGAGCGGTGAATCGCTGGTGAAGGCCGAGGAGGCCCAGTAGTAGACATACAGTCCCTTGCCCTTGCTCACGGCGTCGAGGAACGCCTTCTTGTTGTCGTCGGACCAGACGCTGCCGGGGTTTTCCTTGGGCCCCTTGGGGGTGTTGCGGTAATTCAGCACGAAGGCGTCGAACTTGGCCAGGTTGTCGGGCGTGAGGTCCTTGCCCGGCGTTTCGCTGACCGTCACCTCATGGCCGGCCTTGGAGAGGATTTCCTTGATGAGGGGAGCGGTCTGCTTCCAGGCGTGGAACTCGTCGCCTTTGATGATGAGTACCTTGGCCGCCCGCGCGGGGGAAACCAGGTTGGCCACTGTCAGGGCCAGCGTCAACATGATGCGCGTCATGGGAAAGGGATTCCGTGGGAAACCGCGGACAACTCCGCCCGCGGCTTGGCTCCATCGAACTATACCGGCGCCATGCGGGCAAGAAACCCGATCTTTGCCCATGGCAACCGGTAAAACATTGGATGAATTGACCCGGCGCGCAACGCTGCACGATAGTATCTTTTGGCCGGTGGTTTCGAAGTCGCATGTTGGGCCGACGCGCCACGCATGACGGCTTCGGCAAGGAACAGGAATTCGAGGGCACCGTCAGCGCCGAAATTGATGGCACCCCGATCCTGGGCGACTTCAAGGAGAAGGCCCACGCCGGGCACAAGCACTGATCCCGCCGCGACTCACCCGGGCCTCAGCGCCTTCCCGCAACCGGGGCAACGGAACGCCCACCCGCGGGCATGCCGACGCTCGCGCGCGATGGTGGAACGCCGCCCGAATCGGGCGCCGGGGAACGGAAAGGCGGGAAACCACCACCGGCTCAGGCGCGGAAGCGCAACGGTTCCATCATCTCAGAAGACACCATGTCCTTAATGGCGGATCCAAAATGACTGGCAAAGCCGGCCACATCGGCCAACGGCGAGTCGGAAACCTGCGACCTCAGGCGCCGCCTTGTTTGAGCCAGTTCGCTTGTTTCGGTTGCCAGCCTCGTGGCGATGGCAACATATTCATCCTCGGTACTCGCGATCCACTCGCTCCGGCCCAAGGCGCTGAGAATGCTGACACCCATCCGAAAGACCGATCGTTTTCCCGCCAGGCTGACCACGGGCACGCTCATCCAAAGAGCGTCGCAGGTTGTCGCGCCGCCGTTGTAGGGGAAAGGATCAAGCGCGATGTCAATTTCGCCGTAGGAAAGCATGTGGGCGCCGGAATGGACATGACCCTTCATTGTGACGCGGCCGGGGTCGATGCCGAGCACGCCAAAGGCGCCCCGGAAATAACCAACCGTGCCGGGGTCGGCGAAAAGCTTGGATTGGAGAAAAAGCCTGCTGCGCGGCACGGATTCCATGATCCGGGCCCAAGTCCTGATGGTTCCGGCGGACAGCTTGCGGACATTGTTGAGCGAGCCGAATGTCACGAATCCGTTGTCAAGGACGGGGAGCTTGCCGGGCGCGGGATAATCGGCGGTGTGCCTGTGGGCAAACTGCGTTCCGCGCAACCGGATCAGCCGTTCCGTGTGGACCTCATCGCTGTCCGGACCGGGATCGGTATGGCTGTCGGTGACGCGGAAGTCGACGCACGGATGTCCCGTGGTTGCCATGTATACAAGCCAGGAGGCGATCTGGGCGAAGGCCTGTGGCGGAGCATGGCGGCCCGGTTGCCGGAGGTGTGTCCGCACAGGTCGATGAGGATGTCCAGTTGGTCGTTCCGGATAAGCTCGGCGCACCGGTTGTCGTCCATGCCGTGGACCTGTCGCCATGCCAATGGCAACGACCTGATGAGCGCCGTGACCCCGTCCCGATTCTCGTTGGCGGCATAGCAAAAAACTTCAAAGGAAGACCGGTCAAGATGCTGAAGCAGGGGAGTGACAAACATCGCCATGGCATGCTGCCGGAAATCCGCCGAAAGGAATCCGACGCGCAGCGGCGCGGCTGGAAAATCGGGCCGGCACCGCGGCCTGCCGGGAACGGGCAGCAGCGAGCGCCCCCAGGCGACATGGGCGTTCAGGAACCCGGCATCATCCAGGTTTTGTTCGAACATCAGGTTGAACAACGTCCCGCTTTCGCTGTTGTGTTTGGCTTCCAGCCCTGAAGGATCGATTTGGTTGGCTTTTCCGAACGCGTCCCGCCCCTCCGCGTGGCGGCCCTGATCGACAAGCGCGCATCCGAGGTTGTTCCAGGCACCGGCATGGCCGGCATGCAGCGCGATGGCCCGCCGGGCCGACGACTCGGCCTCGGACACGAGGCCCATCATTCGGAGCGAGTTCGACAAGTTGGCCCATGCGTTCGCGTAACCATCGTCCTGGGAAATGGCCTCGCGGTAGGCCCTCGCGGCCGATTCGTGGTCGCCAACCCCCTGCAGCGCGTTTCCCTCGTTGTTCAGCACGACTGAAAGTTGCCTCACCAAGGCCGATGAATGGCCGCTGAGCATTTTTGTCCGGATGATTTTCAAGGCCGGCTTGTAACTGGGCAGGAAACCCGGCCATCGGTTAAGGATTCCAAAAAACAAGGCCTCGGCCTTGGCATGGTTTCCCATATCGAGCAGCACCAACGCATGATTGTGCCACAGTCGAGGGTCCGGGGGCATTTCCGCGACGGCCTTGGCCAGCAGTTCACGCGCCTCTTCCAAGCGGCCCGCGCCGGCAAGCATCACCCCCCTTGTCGCGATTTCCAGGGGCAAATCTGCCGACGGATCAGACATCAGCTCCCCCGGTTCCAACAGCCTTCGCCAAGCCCATCGGCTAGCGCGCCCCCATGCCCCGACAACCAGCCATCCGCTTCCGCCCCGATCACATGATCATCCCAAGTTTATCAGCCATCCGCGCAACCGGCCTAACGCGGCGTGATCCTCACGGTCACGGCATTCGCACCCCTTCCCAAGCCCAGCGACAACATGAAGCGCTTCCTTGTGAAACTGCGGACACCATCGTCCGCTGAACGGCCCCATGGATCCACCGAACCGCCATCAGGGTAAGCAAACCGCATCAAGCCGGCCGAAGGATCGAAAGGCACTTGGGGCACGAATACACCATACCGCGGGCGTGCCGGCGCTGGCGCACGATGGTGAAGCGCCACTCGCGGCAGGCGCAGCGGAACGGAAAGGTGACGGCCGGTTGCCGGGCGGGAGTCGTCTCGTAGTCGTGGCAGCGCGTCGCGGGCAGGCCGAACGCCGCCATCACCGCCTTCCAACCGGGGCCATGGGGCCTGATCCTCGCCCGTCCGGCGATGACCCGGTCCACCACATGGGCCACCTCGTGCCCGACCGTGCGAACCAGAAAGTCCTTTTGGTTGCCCCTGAGCAACCCGAGGTTGAAGCGCAGGAAAGGATCCTCGCCCGCGGGAAACCACGCCTGCCCAGCCGTGCGCCCCTTCAGGTCGAAGAACACCCCCACCCGCTTGAACACCCGGCCGAACCTCTCCTCGGCCAGGGCGAAATACCGCTCCACCGCGCGGGTGGCGGCGTCCCGCAACTCGGCATCGGTCATCCCCTACTCCACCACCATCGTGCCGTTCATCACCATCCAGTGCCCCGGGAAGGTGCAGACGAACGGGTAGCGCCCCTTCTCGCCGGGAACCTGGAAGTGAATGGTGAACTTCTCCCCGGGAAGCACCACATCGGTGTGGGCGATGACATCGCCTCCGGAAGGAATGTACTGCCTGGCCAACGCCTCCGGATCCGAAATGAGGAGATTGGATTCGGCGCCGACCTTCTGCAAGGTTCCCGGCTTGAGCAGGGCCCAGTTGTGCGGCACCACATCGGGGTTCGCGAAGGTGAGCGCCAGCACCTCGCCGGCCTTGGCGCTGACAACCTTCTGCCTGAACGACAGGTTGGGCCCGGCTTCCACCTCCACCTTGCGCGCCCCCGCCATGGGGAAGCGCCAGCGGTTGGGCACCGCCTTCACGGCCATCGCGATGTCGGTGAGGACGGGATGCGGCAGGATCGCCTTCGGCCTGGCGGCGTGGCCCGGATAGCCCGTGAAGTCGGGCGCCAGCTTGTGAGCCGTGGCGAACAGGTGGGTCGGCCGCCCCTCGCCGGTGCGCAGGAACACCTGCACCTGGTTGGCCGGCTGCAGTTCCGGCACCTCAAGGAACACGCCCTTGCCGCCGTCGGTGACATGGGCCGAGGCCACCTCGAGGATGTCGTGCCCCTTGAGGCCGTGGTGCCGGGCGGAGTATTCGGGGGAGCCGTAGCCCGGCCCGTAGCGGTAGTTCCACGACATCACGAGGCGGTTGGCCGGGTCCGCCACGGCGCGCGGATCGACGGGAAGGGAGTATTTCAGGTGGATGCCGTTGGCGTGAACGCGGATGGCCACGGGTAGCTGAACCGGATCGCCCGTGTGGCGCACGCGCTGGACACCGCCATCGGCGAGCGCGTAGGTGCCCCATCCCTGCATGCCGACGACATAAAGCTGGCCATCGGCGGGGCTGAAGCGGCCGCGGTGGGCGCCCGAGATGAACTCGCCGGGAAGGGGCACCACGGCCCCCTGGGGCTGCCCTTCGACGGTGTCGCGCAGCAGCAGGAAATGCGAGCAGGCGCCGAAGGAAAAATGCAGGTCGAGTCCCTTGAGGGGACCCCACCGGTCGGAATCGATGAACGCCTGCCCGCCGGCGGAATTGTCGAGCCCCCTTGGCAGGTAAACCAGGGGCAGGTCGGGCGCCTTGCCGCCCCTGGGGCCGCCGAAGCCGTAAAAGCCCCCCTGGCGCGCTTGGCAGATCATGCTCGCCGGGGTCCAGTCGCCTTCGGAGCAAGGCACCGTGATCGCCCCGTCGGCCGAGACGCCGATGCCGTCGGGATTGCGGAAGCCCGTGGCGACCACGGATGCCGACTTGCCGTCGGGCGACACCCGCACCACGCCCTGGTTGCTGCTGGCGAAGACCAGCGAGCCGTCCTTTTCCCTTTGCAGGCCGCAGATGAAGTCGTGGCCGCCGGTGGAGGTCTCGAAGGCGTTGCAGAAGCACTCGTGGAAGTCGTATTCGCCATCGCCGTTGAGGTCCTTGAGCCGGGTGATCTGGTCGCGGCACAGCACAAGCGGATCGCCATCGACAACGATCATTCCCAGCGGCTGGTGCAGGCCCGAGGCCACCTTCCGCCACACCGGGGCCTGGAGGGCCCTGTCGATGCCATCCACGCGCCAGAGATCGCCCTGCATGGAACAGAGCAGCATGGCCCCTTCCGGCAGGAAGGCGAGGTCGCCGGGGAAAATCGGGCTGTTCCACGGGTTCTTCAGCGGCACGGGAATCGTGTCGATGGCGTAGGGCCGGCCCTTGCCAAGCTCCCCCTTCACGGGCAGTCGCTCGGGCCATTTGGCCGGCCCGCCCTTGGCCAGGCGCGCCAAGGGATGGCCGCTCCTGGGGCCGGCGACGCGCGTGAACCTCCCATTCTCCACCCAGGCGGAGTCGAGATGGTCGATGCCGTCGATGGCGTAGGCGAACACCACGCGGTTGCCGTGGCGGTAATGGCCCTGGTACGCGAACGGCTTGGCCGGCTTGGAGCCCTCGGGACGGGGCAGCAGGTCGCCGGCCGGCTTGAGGCCGTCCATGAACCCGTGGCGGATCTCGCCCATCCGGAGGAAACCGCCCTTCCACAGCGCCTCGTAGCACAGGGTTTCGGGGTTGAAGCAGGCGGCCATCTCCCCGTTGTCGCCAAGCCGCACGCACACCCCGCGGCGCACCGTCAGGCCCGGGGCGCGGAACACCCCGGCCAGCACGGGCCCGAGGTCGGCGCGGGTCCATTCGGCGCCCTTCCAGGTGTTCTCGTTCTGGTTGCCCCAGTGCCCGTGCCTGCCCGATTCCAGGCCGGGAAACGCCATCACCACCGGCGGCCGGTCGTTCATGGCGGCGAAATGCAGCGCCTGCTTCTGGTAAAACTCATACAGCCTCTCCCGATTGGGGAACTTATCGTGCCAGGGCCAGTCGGCCGGGTCGATCGGGCCGCGCGCGAACTCGAAACCCGCCACCTTGTGCGCCACGGGAGGCTTGGGCAGCGCCCCGGCCACGGCGGGATCCTTGCCAAGCTCGAGCAGGAACCGGCACAGGTCGGCGAGGTCGGGTTCGGCCATCGCCTCCGCCAGGCCCGCCGGCATGAGGCTGCCGATGGCCTTGAGTTCCTCGATGTCGCCCCGGGGAACCGCGATCTCGTTGCCGGTCGTCGCCTCCCGGAACACCACCTTGGCGGCCGTTTCCGAAACCTTGTAGCCCTGCATCACCTTGCCGTCGGCGGTCGCCAGCGCGAAGGCCTGGTATCCCTCGCGCACGAGGTGGCCGGGATAAAGCACCCCCTCCACGACCACCTCGGGAGGCTGGCAACGGCCGATCTCGCTGAGGTCGGGGCCGACGACGCCCCCCTGCTGGCCCACCTTGTGGCACCCGAGGCAGGCATGTTTCGCCGAGGCGAACACCAGGGCGCCGCGGCGGGCGTCGCCCTTCTTCAGGGCGCCGGCCAGCACGGCCTTCACCCGGGCGGGATCGTACCGCGCCGGGGCCGCCGCGCGCGCCTTGAGTTCGCGCCGGGCGGGCCCCGAATTGCCCGACAGGTCGTCGCATTCCTCCTTGCCAGGGTTGAGGATCCAGAGGCCGAGGGTGTCGGCATCCTTGGCGGGAGGCGCCGGGCCGGCATGGGGCGCGTGGGCCCCCTTGCGGATGCGCGCCCAGGCCACCCCGCCTCCCGAGTCGAGCCCTCCCTCGACAAGCCGGCCGATGCCCAAGGCCCCGGCCAGGCCCACGGGACCGAACGGACGCATGTCGCCCCGGGCCGCCTGCCTTCCGTCCACGAACAGTTCCACGCCCGCCTCGCGCACCACCATGGCCACGGTGTGGGGCTTGCCGTCGCTGACGGATATGTCCGAGTTCACATGGTCGGGCTTGAAGCCGGGCAGGTACCCGCACACGGTTCCGGCGCCCGGCCGCGTGAAGATCTCCCAGTGGCGGCCCGAGGCCTTGGTGTCGGACGCCACGAGCACATGGAACTGGGCGGCGTCGCGGACCGTGGCGTTCACCTCGACGGTGATGGGCCAGTCCCGCCACGCGGGCGAACCGGGCGCCAGCCAGCCGGCATCGGCCCGCCCGGCCCCGCGCGCCGGGCGCGGAGGCACCGGCGTGCGCGGCTTGGGCAACTCGGCATCGGCCCCCCGCGCCCGGCGCGCGAGGTAATTGAGCCCGTCGAGGTTGTCCGCCAGCGTGTCCGCCGCGTCGAACTGGGTGTGCCCCAAGATGCCGATCGGCCCGCGATAGCCGCTTTCCACGATCAACTTGATAAGGTTCTCGTCCTCCGAGCCCTGGGCGAGCGGGATGATCTTCCTTCCGAAGGTGTCACCCTTGGGATCCATGCCGGTGATGTTGAGGCACAGCAGGTGGGGCGCCATCCCCGGCAGCACCTTGGGCAGGCGGTCGAGCGCGCCATGGGCGTGGTGCAGGTTGTAGACGATGCCGACATTGGGCAGGTCGAGGGCCTCGCGCACGAGCATCATGCTCTCGGGTTCGCCCGCCCAGCCTCCGTGGTTGTAAAGCCCCAGCTTGTGGCCCCGCTTGCCCGCCTCCAGGGCCACGGGCCGCAGCCGTTCCGCCACGCGCCTGGCCTTCTCGGCGTCGGTGCCTTCCCTGCCGGGGTCGGGCATGCTCACCCAAAGCTGGGTGAGAACCTTGTTGCGTTCGAGGGCGTCGAGGATCTTCTGGCCGTTTCCGGGAATCGCCCCCGGAAACCAGAACGCGGTGAGCTGGATCCCGTTCTTTTGCAGGGCTTGCAACTCGGTGTCGAAGGTGGGGATGTGCTCATCGCGCCAGTCGTAGGCCAGCTTGCGGATGCCCAGCGCCTTGAGCATCGCCGCGCGCTCCGCCGGGCCGCGCCTCCTGGCGTCGAACGGCACGATGCACCAGGCGACGAGGTTGGGCTTCTCGTAAATCTCGTAGGGCGAGGGTTTCGGCGCGGGCTGGCAAGCGGCGAGCGCCGTCAACAGGGCAATCATGGTGTCGGCTCCGGCCACGCCTCGACCGGATCCGCCTTGCGCCCTAGCAGAGCAGCATCATGAGCCGGGACCGGTAATCCTGGGTGACGGGATGGGCGTCGCCCAGCGCATGGAAGACCTGAATCATCGCCTCGCGCGCCGGACCGGTCAACAGCGCCTGGTCACCCTCGGCGGCCTCGATCAGCTCCTCGAGGGCCAGCTCGTATTCGCCCGCCGCGGCCAGCCGGCAGCCCAGCTCATAGCGGGCGCGGGCCTTCTCCTTGCCCGTCGCCGATGCCGCCTTGGCCCGGGCCACCTCGATGTCCGCCGGCCCGGGCACCTTCTCGGCGAACCAGGCCCGCGCCTTCAGCGCCAGCGCCTCGTCGCCCAGCGGACCGCCGCCGGTGACATTGTCGAGCAGGGTCATCACCTCGGCCTTCTCGCCGCGGGCCAACAGAATCCGCGCCAAGCCCACGCGCGCCTGGTCGAGGAACTCCTCGCCCTTGAGCGCCTCGCGGTAGAGCGTCTCGGCGCCGGCGAGGTCGCCGTCCTGCTCGCGCGCCAGCGCCATCTCGGCCATGTTCTCCTCCTTGCTGGGCAGGAGGCCGTCGAGAAGCTGGGCCAGGGCCTTCTCGGGAATCATCCCCTGCACGCGGTCGATCGGCCGGCCGTCGCGGAAAATCACGATATCCGGAATGGAGCTGATCTGGAAAGCCGCCGCCAACCGGGGCTCGGCATCCACATTCACCTTCGCCAACGCGACCTTGCCGCCCCTTTCCCGGACCAGCTTCTCCAGGATCGGCTTCATCTGCATGCAGGGCTGGCACCATGGCGCCCAGAAGTCCACCAGCACGGGGACCTCCGACTTCACCACGCGGGCCTCGAAGTCCTTGACCCCGCAATCGAAGACAAAATCCTCCGCCGTCGACATCACGCGTTCTCCCCGATTGACGATGCCCCGGCTCCCAGGGCCCGGGCCATCATTCCATGCAGCGCCGAAAGCGGAACCGGATCGGAAACGGGAAACGCCCCGTCGCGGTCGGTGGCTCCCACGACCTGGCCCCGCGGCGCCCCGGCGCCGAACACCAGGCCGCTCCACGCGCCCGTCCAGTGGTCGCGGCCACCCCGGGCGTTCAACCGGGGAGACCTTCCCATCTCGCCGGCCACCACCACCAGCACCCGGTCCCACAACCCCCGGGACTCGAGGGTGTCGATCAGCCAGCCCAGTCCATGGTCGAGGGACGGCGCCAAATGGTCGCGGTAATCCGACAGCGTGCCCGCCAGGGCCCCCATGTCGGCGTGGCAATCCCAGGTGATCCGGTTGAACACTGTCTCGGCGGTGTTCACCGTCACCATCCTCGATCCCCTCGACAACGCCTCGAGCGCCTCGCCGAACAACCTGACTGGATTCGGCTGGTGGCCCGCGACGGCCCATCCGCGCGATTCCAAGGCGGCCTCCTGACCGGTGGCGACCGCCTGGCCCAAGGTTCCAACGCGCCCGGGAACCGCCATCCCGCCGGCCGCGCGCGCCAAGCCCGAAGCGTGGCCGCTTTCGCCGGCCGTTCCCGTGTTGAGAATGCGAAAGCCGGCCTCGTGGGTGGGTTCGGCATCATGGTGAAGGGTGCGCACCAGGGTCACGCGGTCGAGGCGGTCGGCCAGCCTCGGGAACAGTTCACCGAGCCGCGCGCCAGGCACACGGGTGGCGATCGAGCCAAAAGGGCCCCGGCATTCGGAAGCCGCGCCCGGCTTGGGATCCCAGGTGTCCAGTTGGGAGGGCCCGCCCACCAAGTGCACCAACAGCACCTGGGCGCCGGAGGCGTTCGCGGAGCCGATGGCCCATCCCGTCGCCGTCGCCGCGCTCGCGGTTCCCAGGAATTGCCGCCGATCCATCCCTAGCATGGCATCCTCCCCTCGTGGACTCACCTGAATCAGAGTACCCGCCGGCGACGCCGCCGAGAAGATTCCCGCGCCAGCGCCTCCAGGTCGTCCAGCCTTGACAACACGGCGCGCGCCGCATCGGCGTCAGGCTCGGCACCCGAAAATGTCCAGCGGTAATGCTCCTCGGCCAGCCATTCCGCGTCGGCGGCACGCCCCGCCAAAACGGGGTCGGCCGTCCAACGCGCGCCCAGTTCCCGGGCCAACTCAACGGGAGTCATCGAGGCCTTGGGCCGAATCCCCTCCAGCGCCGCCAGCGCCCTCAGCCTTGGAACAACCTCCCGGCCGGCGCGCGCCGTCCGCACCCGGGCCGACCGCGACAACGCCAGCGCCCCCGCGCCCGCCGCGCAGGCCAGCGCCGGCCAGGCCCCGTTGGGGATTCCCCCAAGCCCCGCGTCGGTCCACCAGTTCCGGAACTCAGCCACCAGCGGTTGCTGCTGGCTGATCCAGCCTCCCACCGCGCCAAGCCAACCCTCGGGCGCCTTCACCTCGGTCACCGACGCCGCCGCTGGCGTGGGATCGAGCAGCAGCCAGTCCCATGAAACGCGCTGCTGGACGCCACCCATCTCGTAACGCGGAACCAGCGCCTCCACCCAACTGTGGGCGTGGTGGTTCCTGATCACATACTTCCCCTCCTCGTTGGCGTCGCAACCGCGAAATCCCTTCACCAACCTCGCCGGAATGCCAACCGATCGCAGGGTCAACGCCAACCCCGAGGAGAACCGCTCGCAATGCCCGCGCCTGGTGTTCTTGAGGAAGTCGACGACAGGATCGAGGGACAGATCCGACCTTTCAAGGTCGAGGGTGTATTCATATTGGCCCGACTCGGCGAAAAACCGGCACAGCCGACGCGCCGACGCCTCGAACAACGCCGGAGGCATGCTGCCCGGCCTGCCTGGGGTCTCGCGCAGCGCCTTCAGGGGCAGCGATCCCTCCGCGTGGCGCGACGCGCCTTCGGCGCCATCGGCGAGCGACTCGAGCAGTTCCCAGCCCCACGGCCTCATGGCCTCGGGGCTCGAAAGAAGGTCTTCCAGCCGGAACCGGTTGTCCACATCGTCCTGAAGCGGCGTCCGCTCCCTCGGGGCCCCGGCCGCCACGATCTGCTGGTAGGCAAGCTGCCGCCTGACCAGCCCGCGGCGGCCCGGCGAAGGCACGGGAAGGAACAATGGCGGGTCGGCGATCACCGGGGTGGTGATCTCCTGCGAGACCACCCGGAAGCTCAGCAGGTTCTGCCGCGAGGTCATCGTCGGCAGCGGCGGGAGCGCCATCGGCACGCCCCGGCCGCCCGTCGTCGAGGTCGACCCGCGCCACCTGCCCGCCCGGTAAATCTCCAGGTCGACGGCGCGGAACTTCTGGTCTGCCGGCACCGTCGTCGGCCGGCCCTGCTGATCGTTGGCATCGAACTCGATCGCCACCTCGTCATCAAGCTCCAGGCGCCCCTGGTGGTTCAGGTCGATCTCCGTGCCGTATCCGGTCGCCAGCCTCGAGGCCCCGAAGGTCGAACCGGGGTTCCACAACGGCACATCGCCGCCCGGCAGGATGAAAAAAGCGGCGAGCGCGGCGGCCCCCAGCAGCGTCCCCTCGGCGAAGATGATCCGCCAGCCCGGCCACGCTCCTCCCGACAGCCTCGAGCGCAGGCTCGCCAGCCCCAGCATGGCATGGAGCGCCAGCGGCGCCACCATCACCTCCTCCGCGCCCAGGACGCAGCCCAGCGCCGTCTGCACCATGCCCAGCCCGTGCAGCACCCAGAAGTCGCGCGGCAGTTGCCGCCTCACCAGCTTCACCGCCGTCAGCAGCGGAATGAGCGCGGCCACGGGAGGGATCAACGCCACCGAGATCGGCAGGAACCGGTTTCCCACGGCCTGCGCGATAGCCCACGAACCGCCGATGACACCGATCAGCCCGCCCAGCAGCACGCCGGCCCAGTCGGCGAGTGGCTTGCACCCCCCCGTCCGCTCCTCGTGGGCGACCGCCGCGATCGGCGCGCACAGAATCAGCGCCAGCGCCGGCCATGGCAGGAACTCGCGCTCCGTCGCCATCAGGAAAGCCGACGAGACGATGAGGGCGGCGTGGAGCAGGCGGCGGTCGTGCCGGTCGGTTTCCGTCATGCCGGATCCTCCCGGGCGCCATACCAGGTCAGGGCGCCGGCCTCTCCCGGGCGCACGCGCCTGGCGGGCCCGCCCTGCAGGGCCTCGGGAATCCGCGCCCGACCCCTGCCCAGCACCAGCACCGGGGCGCCGCGCCGCCAGGCGGCGCCGACCGCCGGAAATCCCTCCTCGCCGGATGCGCAATGGGCCAAGGCCTCGAGCATTTCCGAGACGGGGGTTCCCGAGGCCCCGCTGTGGATCGCGGCGGGGCGGTCCCCGGCCACCAGCAGGCCGAGCCAGCGCCCCTGGCCCCTTCCCCAGGCCCAAGCCACGCTCGCCGCCAGGTCCACCAGCGCCTCCCCGTCGTCGCCTTCGGTCGGGTCGACCAGCACCACCAGCGATTCCTCGCGCGGTTGTTCATGCTCGCGCACCATCCGCACGCCCGTCCGCGCCGTCGTTCGCCAGTGCACCAGCCGCGGGCTGTCGCCCGCCCGCCAGGTCCTGAGGCCATGGAACTCCTCGCCCGCCGCCACGGCCAGTTCGCAGCCGGCCTCAGGCATCGCGCTCTTGCCCTCGCCCGCCTGCCTGATCCAGGCGGCCATGGCCCGGATGTCTACCCTGCCGCGCCGCGGCAGCACCAGCACCCGCTCACCTCCCAAGATGTCCCTGCGCGCCTCCACCAGGCCGTAGGGCCCGCTTCCCGACAGCAGCGCCGAGGGCAGCTGCATCCACCCCCGCTTGGTCGGTTGCACCGACAGCCACGCCTCCTCGTCGGAACGGCTCATCAGCAACGACTGGCCCGCGTGGTCGGGCCACGACATCCGCGCGGGCAGCACCCCGCCGCCTTCCAGCCAAGCCTGGACCCGGACCAGCCCCGGAATGCCCGCCTCGAGCGCGTGGTCGTCGCGAACCGCCACCCGCGCGCGCGCCAGGCCCGCCCCGCACCTCGCCGCGTTCCACGCCAGCGCCGCAACCATCCAGCACGACAGCAGCAGCAAAAGGCCGATCCCCTTGGCCACCGACAGCGCCAGCAGGCACAACGCCAACCCCAGCCATACCATGCCGGTGGTGGTCAGGGCGCGTGGCAGCATGGGCGGTTCCGCGGGACAGGGTCAGGCGGGTACGGGAATCTTCTCGACGATCTGCCGAAGCGCTTCTTCGGCGGCATGGGCCTGGGCGTGCCCATTGCGAACGAGCAGGCGGTGCGCCAGCACGGGCTGGGCCAATCCCTTGATGTCGTCGGGCGTGACATAGGCCCGGCCGGAGAGCATCGCCTGCGCCTGCGCCGCCCGATAGTATCCCAGCGCCGCGCGCGTGCTGCCCCCCACGCGGATCTCGGGATGGTGCCGTGTCCCCTCGACGATGGAAAGCAGGTAGTCGGCCAAGGCCGGGGCCACCCGCACCTGCCTCGCGTGCCTTTGCAGGGCCACGACCGCCCCCGGGTCGAGGCACGCCTCGACACCATCGATCGGGTCGCCGAGGCGGTGCGACTCGAGGATGGCCCTTTCGGACTCGCGGTCGGGGTAACCAATCGTCAGGCGCATCATGAAGCGGTCGAGTTGGCTTTCCGGAAGCGGATAGGTGCCCTCGAACTCGTGCGGATTCTGGGTGGCGAGCACGAAGAAAGGCGGCCCAAGCTGATGCGTCTTCCCGTCGAGGCTCACCTTGGTTTCGGCCATCGCCTCCAAGAGCGCGCTCTGGGTGCGCGGGCTGGCACGGTTGATCTCGTCCGCCAAGACCACATGGGCGAAGATCGGCCCCGGAACGAACTCGAATCCGCCCGTCTTGGGCGAAAGAACGCTGGTGCCGAGCAGATCGCTGGGCAGCAGGTCGGGAGTGAACTGCACGCGGTTGAAATCGCCACCCAGGCAGCGCGCCAAGGCCCGGGCCAGGAGCGTCTTGCCCGTGCCGGGAACATCCTCAAGCAGCAGGTGCCCCTCGGCGACCAGGCAGACCCACGCCAGCCTCACCAGTTCCGGCTTGCCCAAAAAGACGCGGCCGACCGTACCGACAGCCTCGCGCAGCAGCGCCAGGTCGGGAGTGTCGCCGCCAGCGGCCGGCAGGAGGGCCGGGCCGGCCTTGCCGAAGCTAGCCTGAGGCGATGCGGTCATGGGCGGATCCTGATGCCGGCCGGGGATTGGCCTACAAACCTATTATAGGAAATGAATCGCCTGCGCGAAACCGCGCGTGACCGGGGGAAGACGATGGTGCTGGCGGCCGGTGAGTCGATCAATTCCCTGAGGTCGGCGCTGGTCGACCATCCGCTCTACGCGGCGATGAACACCCCGGAACGGGTGGTGGTCTTCCTCGGGCATCATGTCTGGGCCGTCTGGGACTTCATGTCGCTGCTCAAGGCCCTGCAGGCGCGCCTCACCTGCGTTTCGGTTCCGTGGGTGCCCCCCGCCGACACCGAGGCGTCGCGCCTCATCAACTCGATTGTTCTGGGCGAGGAAAGCGACGACGACGGCGAAGCCGGCCACGCCAGCCATTTCGACCTCTATCACAGGGCCATGATCCAGGCCGGCGCCGACACCTCGCCCATCGACCGCTTCATCGCATCCCTCCGCAGGGGCGCGGGCTGGCGGCAAGCCCTCGCCGAAGCGCATCTTCCCCCCTTCGTGACGGATTTTGTCGAACTCAACCTTTCGATCGCCACGGGCGACGACCTGCCCGCCATCGCCGCCGCCTTCACGCTGGGCCGGGAAGACCTGATACCGCGGATGTTCCCCCCGCTCCTGAGGGAACTCGCGGCGCGGCACCACGGTCGGTTCGACCGCCTAGCGCATTACCTCGAGCGCCATGTGGAACTCGACGGCGCGGACCACGGCCCCGCCGCGGGAAAACTGCTCGCATCCCTGTGCCGCACCTCCGGCGACGCCGAGCGCGCCATGGCGGCGGCCGAATCGTGCCTCCGGGCCCGACTCGGGCTGTGGGACGGCATCCTAGCCTCGTTCAGGCCGCCCTTGGCCGGCCTCCCCGGGCCGTGATACACTGACTCCTGACGGAGAGGTGACAGAGTGGCCGATTGTGACGGTCTCGAAAACCGTTGTACCAGCAATGGTACCGAGGGTTCAAATCCCTCCCTCTCCGCTCCTTGAAAATTCCCGACGCAAGTCCTTTGCAGCAAATGGTTTAGAAGCATCGCTTTTGCCAAATATGACCACTGTGCCAAAAGTGTGCCAAAACCGGCGGCAATGTCCCCCTCGAACCCTCCATAATCGGGCCAAAGGCCGCGCCGCCGGAACACCCGGCTGACCCGCGCGGCACCCGACCCTTCCCATCAGCCGTTGCCCCCGGCCGGTTCGGTCTTGGGCAACATTTCGATGGAAGCCATGACAGCGGTGGCCTCGGCATCCTTCAAGTCGAAGTAATGCGCGACCATCTGGCTGTTTCTGTGCCCGAGCCATTTCTGCAAGGTCAGCAGGTGGACTCCCTGGTTGACCATTCGTGAACAGAAAAAATGACGGAAAGAATGGAGCCTTCCATTGGCGAATCCCCGTTCACCTTCCGGCGTGGGAAACCTCGCCGAGAGCGGTCTGATGACCAGGCGAACGAACTGGTCCCTCAGCCGGCCGCAGTTCAGCCGTTTCCCTAGCGCGGATGGGAACACAGGCCTTGAGGGATCACGCGACATCGACAAGAGCAGCAGCCTGAGATCCTCATGAACCGGCAAACTCCTGCTTCACCCCGTCTTGGTCCGGCGACGACCGGCTTCATGCCTGGACCGATGCCCCTGGTCAGTCAGGCGAATCAGCGTCAACTCGTCGTTGAAATCCGACCATCGCAGGCTTGCCAACTCGCTCACGCGGAGTCCGGTATAGGCCAAGCCCGCCAGCGCCCTGTACATCCATTCCTGCCCAGGCAATGACTTCGCCAGCTCCAGAATGGCCAAAACCTCCTCGACCAAGTAACAGTGGGTATCCGTTCCCGTCGGCTTGGACATCTGATAGCGGAAGGCGCATGACGCGGGAAGATGCTTGTTCTCGACGAGATATTTTGACACTTTTTTTATCGTCGTAATATTGAAGTAGACGGAGCGTGGCTTGTACTCGTTATCCTCGAACTTCCTGCCGAACTCGTTGAGGACATTGGAATTGACCGCGTTCCAGGAACCGATCCCCTTGGCTTGGCAGAACTCCTTGAAGTGCCGAAACGCGGTGCGGTACCGCTTGCGGGTGGAATCACTCACACCCTTGGCCGCTTCCGGCCGGTTCAAGTGACCCTGGTAAACCGCAAGCCCCTGGTCGATCGACAACACCGCGCCGGCACCGGATGTCGCTATTCCCTCACGAGGGATCATCCCGAGGTCCATGGCTTTCCGCTTGTCGAGTTCCTTGAGGTGTCTCAGGGCCGTCTCGCGATTCCTTGTGCCGAGCGACTTGCGGCGCAAGGACACCGCCGCTCCCCGGCCATCGGCATAAAAAACACCATCCCTGCGGTACAAACGCCATGTGAAATGCTCGCAATGGAAAATCTCGCTGACATTCTTCGAACTCATGGTTGCCTCCTTGTTTTGGAACGGATTTGCGCATCAATAACCATTCATCCAGTCGGGGATCTTGCCGGGCAATCGCTTAGTACGCCCCCGGCGGGGATCATCGTTGGGGAATAGGTAATCGGGCTTGAACGCGTGAAACGGAATCCGGATGGCGCCACCCTTACCTGCGGGTTGCTTGAAGGGGATCCGTTCTTCCCGGATCCAGGCATAAATCGTCGATTCGGACAGGCGCCAGTATTGAGCAACTTCCTTGGGTGTCATCCGATCATGCGAATCGTAATCCAGGCTTTGATAGTTCATGGTGTTCATCCCTAAACAGTTGTGGCGGGCGGATTTTCGGAAGGCATCCATGCGCCATCCCTTATTTCATGAGAACCCAAGAACAGGGGGAAAAGCAAATCTGGCAAGGCCACAACCGAAGAATTTTTGATTAAGGAAAGGTGTTGGATCAATGAAGCCCATCTTTGCCAGGAGAGGGGGGCGGTTCATCGGTTCGTTTGTCCTTGAGGTGGCGGGTCGCCAAAAGCCTTGCCAGCAACTTGAGCAACTCATCGAGTGCGGCGGCGTGTTCCTCGGCGCCAATGGGATTGGGGAAAGTCCGCGGTTCATTCATGCAATACTCCTCAACAGGTGCGGGTCGCACGGGCTGGCCAAGACTCACTTCCCTCATCACGGCCAGTAGATGGCGCAAGTGACACAGATGCCTGTCCACCAGCGCAAGCCGGTGCGACAGGGAACAGCGTTCGAAGCGGACAAAGAGATCGCCGTCCTGCGCCGTCAGCAGGTCCCACGATTCACCGACCTTGGGCAGCGGGACGAACTCGGCATCGACAATGAGCACGCCCAATCCGCGGCAGGGATCAATCGCGGAACGAGCGTACTTGGACCCGATCAGGTGCCGAACTTTGGGATCGGCGATCTCAATGTTGATGACGGGTCCGGCAAGCCAATCATCGGCAAGGATGCCGGCGGATCCTATGCGGGAAACCACCTCGTTGGTTCGCAAAATGCGTTCTTCGGCCTGTTCCAGGATGTGATGAACAATGTTCGATCCCTGGGATTCATCGTCGAAATAATCAAGATTGTCTGGCATGGTTGGCTCCAAAAAAATTTGAATTGGCTCGGGAACCTGGTGGCGGACGGGCATGGCAAGGCCTTGGCATGGCTGGCTCCGGGAACGGATTGGAAAAGCGTTTGGTTTTCAGGCACGGAGTCTGGGAATCGCCAGATGCTTGAGTGGTTGCCAGCGGCAACTTCGATCGTGTTGAGGCCTGATCCTTGCGCGGCGAAGGCGGTTGATGTGCCGATGGAATCGCCTTATGTCGCGAGGCAGGCATTCTGTTGGTTGGCTGCGTATCTCGTTCATACAATCCTCCTTGTGAAAACAAAAACCCGGGCTTTTGGGCCCGGGTTGGTTGGTGATCAAGTTCAGGACGATGCGGTTTGTTGAGCGCTTCGTGACCCGGCGCCTTACGGCGCTCGGCTCCCGTAACGCCGGTTGGCGCTCGGCTCCCGTAACGCCGGTTGGCGCTCGGCTCGCAAAATTTGAAGGCCCTCGGCTCAATGCCGCTAGTCAACGACACTTGACCAGCAGGCTTGGTTAGTCAAGAATTCTTTACTAAGCTGTTGCGCTGGTAAAGGAACCTTGGCTCCGCATGACCAGAACCACCGGGTATTACCAGACGGCTCATTTTGGCGAAGAAGCCGTTCGCGCCTTCGTGCCGCATCCGCTGCCGCCTGAGCGTCCGCCCTTGGTGCTTGAAGGCCCCCTGCTGGCCCTGCATACCGAATCCATGGCCGCGTTGGCCCGCCTTGGCGTGGCTGGCACCATGGTTCCCGATGCCGATTGGTTCCTTTACGGGTTTGTCCGCAAGGAAGCGGTCATCACCTCTCAAATCGAGGGCACTCAGGCCACGCTTCAGGATGTGCTCACCTTCGAGGCCACCAACAGCACCGAAAATCCCGACGATGTGCTCGAGGTCTGCAATTACCTCGACGCGCTGAACCATGCCCGCCGCGAGATCCGGTCATCAAGCGGGCTGCCACTCACCATGCGCCTTTTGAAGAAATGCCACCAGCGCCTCATGCGTGGCATGCGGGGGGTTGAGAAACGGCCGGGGGAAATCCGGACCTCCCAAAACTGGATTGGCGGCACCCGTCCCGGCAACGCCCTGTTCGTGCCACCTCCAGCGGGTCTGGTGCCGGAAGCGCTCGCATCGCTTGAGCGCTGGATCCACGGAGCCGATCCGCTGCCCCCGTTGGCGCGGGCCGGTCTGGCCCATGTCCAGTTCGAGACGATTCACCCGTTCCTTGATGGCAACGGCCGTATCGGACGATTGCTGATCACCCTGCTGGTGGAGCACTGGAAATTGCTGCCCAGTCCGCTGCTCTACCTCAGCCTCGCATTCAAGCGCCATCAGACCGAGTATTACCGCCGCCTTTCCGCCGTGCGCGCCGAAGGCGACTGGGAAGGTTGGACGGCGTTCTTCCTCGAGTGCGTGCGGGAGGCCGCTGATGATGGCGTCGCCACGGCGCGCAGCCTGTTCAGCCTAGTTGAAAAAGACCGCACAAGGCTCTTGGCCAAACGCGGCGCCACGGTTCCGGCCATCAGGCTGTTTCAGGCCCTGCCCAGGCAGCCGGTGGTGACCTTGGCTACCGTCATCCAATCCCTGAAAACCACCAAGCCAACAGCCGCCAAGGCGATTGCCAGCCTCGTGGACGCCAAGATCCTGCGGGAAACCACTGGCCGCAAACGCGACCGTATTTATGCCTATCACGGCTATCTGAGGCTGCTAACCGGGGATGAAAAAATGAACCGGGCCTGAATTCTCAAAAACTCGATCCGAATGATAGGCAACGCAACGGCCAAGGAATGCGAAATCTCAACAACCATCGTGAACGCAAGCCAATCCGATTAAACCGTAACCGTAATTGCTCTAATATCAACAAGTAATATAGATTTTAGCAACAGAAATTTAAGATAAGAATAAAATGTACCAGCTTTTGATAAGATCAAAAGAACAAAAATATTAATAAAAACATGGAGACTACCATCGCCAGAATTATAAAAATATTGAGTGGATTAAAAAATCGGGCTACTTCTGAGTTGCGCTCCATCCAAGCATAAAAAAAGCGATACATTAGCGGATTAATTAATATCAATGGAATCATGGAACCAAGAATTCCACCAACAAACAATCCAATATCAAGAGTGCCAACTTTAGCGTTATTGATAAGAGGAGAAATACAGCCACCTCCACACATGCTGCCTATTAATAGAAAAAATAGAATTAAAAATAAACCAATGAATCGTGGTATATCTAAAATCTAGGTCCGTTTAGTGACATTATTTTCTTGTAGTTCAATTGAAAGTTTATCGGGAATAAGAAAAGTGTCAGTCCTCTCATAAATAAAAGTAACTATTCCATCAGAAGACTTGATTTTACAAAATCCATAACACTGTTGCGCATAAACAAGCGATTCCGCTGTGAACCAATCAATTTCTGAAATAGAACATGAATAATATTTTTGAGGGAAAATTCCATCTGGGTAAAGTCCTAGAAATGGTAAGTAATGACAACCAAAAAAATGGATAGTCTTGTCGTAATCATTAATTAATATTGCGGTCGGCTTAGCTGACCAACCCCCGAAAAACTTAATTTGGCAACCACTCATCCTTATTTTATCTAAATGCTTATTTTTAATATCGTCGATTGACCATTTTTTCGATTCCCAATTTGTGAATACTGCAGCAACTAATAAAGCAATGGTCGATGTTAAAGATACAATCAAAACAAGCAAAAATAAACCAAGGTGTTGAAGATTGAAATCATATCTCTGAAAAGTGGAATCACTCCTTGTCCAAGGAATAAACCCAAATAGAGCTCCAATAAAAGCCCATATGAACATAAACAAACCAAAGATAGGAACGCCCGCCCTTTAAGCACGGCCATAATTAAAGGAGTTACCTTGCTTTAGAAATTTCTTAACAAAATCTGAAAACATGTTCATGTCCTTTTAACATCGATTATTATTTTAAAATAATTTCATGATACAGGTACGCCCCGCGAGGGGAATGAGCAAACTTAAGCAGTAATTTGCCATCCGGCCTATCAACGATCGTGATGGCGTCTTGTTGGTTCGGATCATCGAATCCGCTGGCTGAACCAACAGGCATTTTTGTTATTGTCCGCCGCCAATCGGCAAGTTCTTCCATCGACAGATACCTGCCAAACGAAAGCTGTGCCTTCGGCTTTTGCGCCGAAGCGGATTCTGATTACGAGTATTTCGCCATCCGGCACATAAGGGCAAGCTTCCATATCGGACTGCCGGAACCATTTTCTTACAGCAATGTGACAAGATCATCCTTCTGGGCGGGGGTCAAGACAAGGTTTAACAAACATCATTCACTTCATAATTTTTAATGAAAAATTGATCATGATTTGTTATGATACATGTTTTCAACGGTTTTGGGGCTGAAAAAAATGGAACCAGCCATTCAACTTGTTGGCAGACGGGCATGACAAGCCCTTGGCTCGTTTTCACAGAGAGGGTGATGGGCTGAGTGGATGCCTTCACAGCCGGGAACTTAACGGACCACTGTTGCCGATCGTTGGCCACGGCGGATCGAGTCTCACCGCCGAGCGTCACGGTCACGGCGATGCCCTTGTTGGCGTGTCCCCACACGGGAATCGGTTGATCGCGCTGAATGATCGCGCCGTCGCGATAGTACTCCGCCACTTGCAAAAGCGGGCGGTCCGGATCGGTGTAGGGAGCATACTTCGCCTTGATCGCTGCGACCTTTTCGACGTTTTCCTCCTCGAAGATCAGCTTGCCGTCGATGGCGGCGAACGGTGTCGCGGGCAGACCGGCTTGGTTGTAGAGGTTCGCATTCTGCGGAGCCTCGCTGTAGGCGTATTGCACACCGATTGGCTCAGGCACGTCCTTGGACGTCACGACCACGGTCTCGCGGACAATCACGGCCTCGGCGGCGTGCCACTTCCGATCCTTGCCACAGATTCGGAAATGATTGAGCTTCTCGCCCGGAGTCGGCCGGGCCGGTTCGACGTACTTGCCGGGGTCCTGTTGAAAATCCCTTTCGAGTCCCTTGCTGCCCACCATCAGGCCACCGAAGAGACTGCCCTTCTCAAACGAGACGACCGCTTTGTTCCCGTCGATCGTGTACTTCTCGTAGATTGGGCCGGTGTACGCGATATTGCGTCCATAATCCTTGGCCAACGCCCAACGCGCCAGCCGCATCCCGGGATGGAGTTTGTTCTGATAGTGAATGTTTCCGGGAGCCGCCGGGTTGAAATCCGTCTGGACCACCATCCCAACATGGTTGCGGTTGTTCATGAAGAACAGGTTTTGGACTTGGCGGATGTCGGCGTATCCGACCTCGGCGGAATCCGTCGTACCGTAGTTCTGCATCTGCGTGAAGTAGAACGGCATGTCAGGCTGGCCCCACGCCTCGCGCCATCCTCGGACGAGTGCTTCCATCCGGGCCGCGTAGACGCGACCGTCGCCGGAATTGGACTCGCCCTGGCACCAGATCGACCCGCGGATGGCGTAAGGCACGACCGGAGCGATCTTGCCGTTGAAGAACTGCGAAGGGCCCCGCCACTCGCCGGCGATCCCCGGCAGGTTCGGTCGCTTCAGCGGTCGCTCGATGGGGAAACCCTGTTCCGCCGAGGCCGTCTGCCACGCGGCCAAATCATGGTAGTACTTATCGAACGCGGCGCGGCCCTGCTCCGTGCTGGCGTCTCCGTCATGAATCAAGTCGGCATCCAACTCGAGTCCGACGTGGGCCTCGATCGCCTTGCGTTCGGTGAACGCCTCGATGCGTGTGTTGCTGTGCGAGGTCAGCAGGATGCCGACGGGCACCTTCAGCTCTTTGTGAAGTTCATAAGCAAAGGACAACGCCAGGGCTGAGAACTCACCTGCCGCGCGGCTGGTCTTCCAACCTTTTTCCGATGCGACCCGCTTCTGCGGATAGAGGGCCGACACGGTGTCGGTCCTCAACTCCCTGACCGAAAGTTCGTCTTTGGCTCGGGCGATTTCCCGCGCCAACGCGTTGCACATGCTCCGTCCAGCAGCCCATTCCATGTTGGATTGGCCGCAGGCATGCCAGACCTCGCCAACCAGGATGTTCTTCAACACAACCTTCGCGCCGTCGTTGCTACTGACCAGCATCTCGGCAGGCTCGGCACTGGCCGAGAGCGGCAGCAGCTTGAGCATCCACTTGCCATCCGCGCCGGCCTTGACTGTTTCCTTTCGGCCGGCGAACTCGACCGTGACCGACATGCCCGGTTTGCTCCAGCCCCAGACAGGAAGCTCCCGATCTCGCTGCAAAACGGCGTTGTCGCGAAACGGCGCGCCGAGTTCGATGGCCGGCGCGGGTTTGTCCTCAGCAGCCAGTGCTGCCGGGAGAAAAAACACCAGTGCTGCGGAAAGGCAAAGGTTCAATTTCATGGTTGGCCTCGGAATTTTGGTGGAGCAATCCCCGGCAGTGATCCCCAGATATCGACGAGCAGCGAGAAGATTTCCGGTTCGGCCTGCTTCAGCTCGCCGGCGACGAATGGGTAGAAGTCGTTCGAACCGAAATAGGACTCGGTCAACTCGGCGAAGAACTCCTTCTCGTCTGTCAGTCCATAATGCTCGTGCATATTCCCGGAGACGGTGAGGACCGATTTGTACTTCCCGCTGTCGCGGAACTTCTTCCAGGCTGCGATCACGCGGGGTTCGTCGAATCCGATGATCTGATCATGGAAGCCGTGCGCGAGTTCATGCAGCACGACCCACGGCTGGCTGTGGATCCCCTCGGGCTCGAGGAAATCCTCGATCTTTGGAATGTGGACGCACTTCGCGAGTGTCTCGCTGTAACCATGCTCCTTGAGCCAGCCGGCGTCGGGGTGATATTGCATCACGCGCAGGTCGCCGTGGTTCAGGTCCAACTGAATCGTGATGGTGCGGAGCTTGGCGAGCGACTTCTTCGGCACGACCACCGCGATGGCGACCAGCCGCGCCTCAAGCAGCTTCAACGCACGAGCCCCCACCGCCGCGTGTTCGCCTTTCACCAGGCGATCATCCACGCGGACGGTCCAACCTTCGATGCTGCGATTGGTGTGAGCCGTGGGCAGCGGTTTCTTCTCCGCCGCGACGACGGTCACGGGCAACAGAGCGAGGAGTAGCAGGATGTACTTCATCGGTTGAGATTATCCCTTCATGAGCAACGCCATCGCTGCGTTATGACCGGCGATACCACTGACGCCGCCGCCGCGACGGGCTCCCGCGCCGGCGAGGTATAAGGGGCTCTAACAAAAGGTATTGACCTTACAGCTGCAGAGGTTAAGTTTGATCCGGTCAAGGAGGACCGGAGATGGCCAAGCCCCTTTTGACAGATGACCTATGGGAGAGGATCAAGCCTCTCCTTCCCCCCGT
>Ga0194134_10000170_pt1 | contig 98623 bp, 90 predicted proteins | sample TA2KigOff0mmetaG_FD_148602 | JGI IMG/M metagenome (GOLD analysis project Ga0194134, IMG submission 148602) | Freshwater microbial communities from Lake Tanganyika, Tanzania - TA2015056 Kigoma Offshore 0m | ecosystem: Environmental > Aquatic > Freshwater > Lake | place: Tanzania: Lake Tanganyika...
GGCGACGCCATAAAGCCGGGCAACGGCTGAAACCGTCATGCCAGGCTGCATGGTCTGTTCGACCAGCCGGACCTTCTCCTCGGCAGTATACCGCCGACGGCGCTGAATGCCGGTGATGATTTCAACATGCTCAATGGGCTTAGACATAGGCGTATGCCTAGGCTTACACCTAGGCCCTCACGGTTACGCCAGCTGTCCGGTCGAATTGGGGGCTGGTCCAACTATAGACGTAATGCGAAGCAGCTAATTGCGTCTGCTATGCATGGCGTTTTTCGCACGGCATCTAATCAAAATAAGCGTGCTTCGAGACAAGTGTTGCCTAAAGAGTTGCGTGAATTTGTGCTTCAATACTGATTGCGGTGTTTTTCATCGATTTTTTTGTTGGAGGGAGTGTCAGATCGATGAGACTTTAGCGCTTTCTGTCTGCGAAGTACGCAAAAACCTTCATCGAATCAGGGCTGCTTAAGGTATCAAGAATTAATGACTTGAATGACCCGTTTGAATTTTTGCCGGCAGATATCTCGAATGAAAAACATAAGCGTGCGTTGACGCGCTGGAAAGAAGAGCGAAATAAAGATCGCGGCTTGATTTGTTTCAGTGAAGAATGGAATAATCTACTCCTCTGGAGTCATTATGCAGACAAGCATAGGGGCATTGCTTTAGGTTTCGATGTGGCCGAGCAAGATGTTTTTCGAGTTAGTTACGCATCCAAACGATTGGAAATTCCATTTTGTTGTAAAACAAAAAAGATAGTTGGTGGTGAAGAAGTTCTCAAGGACTTACTGAGTACCAAATCGGTGGATTGGAAGTATGAGGCAGAGCACAGACTTTTTTGTAGGTTGTCGGAGTGTACCCAAAAATGTACCGAAAGTGGTAGTCTTTATTTTGAAAAATTCTCAAGCAGTCTCGTGCTACGTGAGGTTTTAGTCGGAATGAACTGTCCAGATTCCCCAGAGGAAATAGGTGACTTACTCGTTGCACAGCGTGAGACCGTAGCTGTAAAGAAAATTAAGCCCTCTGACTGTAATTTCTCTCTGAATATAACTTCTGGAGACTAGGCCGTTAAGTCATAAACTGGACTCCAACAGGCGTGGGTTTCTGATTTTACATGGACAGTATTCCCGTGACAGCGACCGCGTTTGAAGCAGGCCTCCAGTGGCTTCGAGTTCGGCTGGTTCACCTCAGATAAGCCCCCAGGGCGGGCAACCTCACCCCCTACACCATCTGCCCCCGCAAAAACCCAAGCGCCGGCAATGGCGTCCATTTCCGGGGCAGGTCGCTTCGTTTGATCGGTGTCACCGAATAATGTGGCACGGGTTGTTTGGCGCGGATCAGCCAATCGGCGTAGGCGCGCACTTGTTGGTCGCGCCAGTCGCGGTCGTTCAGGGCGGCGGAGCGGGAACGGAAAACCTCGGCCACGCGGCTTTTGCGCCCCACGGTTGCCACAACGGCCCAGAGCGTATCCTCATCGCCGCGACTGACTGGAACAAGCGTCACCACGCCCGAATCAGTGCCAAATCGCGGGGCTGGGGGTCAAGCAGATAGTTCAGGCGGCCGCCGGCACCGGCACCCCAATCCGGTCCAGCGGGCCGAATTCGCGTTCCAGGCGGGGGCGGATGGCGCTCTCCCACGCCTTGATGGTGTTCATGGCGATGGCGGGCGGCAGGTCGCCAATCTGCATTTGCAGCAGGTAATGGCAGGGGCTGGCGGCGCGGATTTCGGCGGCCATGCGCGCGGCCACCGTATCGGCATCGCCCACCAGCATGAAGGACCCCATTTCTTCCAGGCTTGGTTCACCTTCCCAGGTTTTTTCCACCAGCAAGCCGCCATCCATTTCCTGTTCCTTGCGGCGCAGGCTTTGTGACAGGCGGATTTGCCAGCGGGCGTTTTCCAAAAAGGCCATGGCTTCGGCCTTGTCATCCGTCACGCAGAAGGGGCGCATGGCGCCGAAGCGCAGCGCCTCGGGCGATTTGCCGGCGGCGCGCCAGATATCTTCAAAGCGCCGGCGCGCGGCGGCCAAAAGGGCAGGGGTGAAGTGGCGCGGTGTCACCATCACCACGCAGTCGCGCTGCGCGGCGTAGCGATGCAAATCGGGGTTGTCGCCGGCCACCCAAATCTCCGGCAGCTTGCCGGCGGGGCGCGGCGCGATATGGGTTTGCGGCAGGGAATAATATTCGCCCTCATGCGAAAAGGTCTCGCCGCCAAAGGCCTTTTCCATCATGGCCATCACCTCCAACAAGCGATGCGGCGCTTCCTGAAGGGATGCATCGAAGCGTTCAAACTCATAAGGCTGATACCCGCTCCCAACGCCGAGAACCAGGCGCCCATGCGTCAGCGAATCCACCATGCCGATTTCGGCAATCAGGCGGGAAGGGTGATAGAGCGGCACGATCACTACGCCGGAAGCGAGTTTGATCCGTGAAGTCTCGCCCGCCAGCCGCGCCAGCATCATCAGCGGCGATGGGCAGACGCAGTAATTGGAGAAATGATGCTCGGCGAACCAGGCGATGTTGAAGCCGGCGGCTTCCGCGGCCTTCACCTGGGCGATAGTCTGGTCATAGATCGCGGCCGTGGGCACGCCGCGATTGCGATAGCCCATGAGGTTGAAAATGCCGACATCCATGGCGCGGTTCCTTCCTTTTGCTTTCGGGTATGCTGCGCCGAAGTTCCGGCGGGCTCAAGGGGCCATAACTTGCATGGAAAGGCCGGGCAGGGTGTTCTGCGGGCGGTTCCCAGGGGTGATTCCATGATCGTGATCGGCAAGGGCAGCGTGCAAAGCGGCGAATGCGATGTGATGGGGCATATGAATGTGCGCCATTACATTGCCCGCGCGGGGGATGGGCTGGCCTGGCTGGCGCTGGCACTCGGCATCACGCCGGATCGCGGGTTTTTTGTGCCGGTGGATCAGCATATTCGCTTTTTGCGCGAAATGGCGGCGGGGACGCCCTTCACAATTTTCGGCGGCATCGTCGCGCGCAAAGGGGATCGGCTGCGCGCCTATGTGGAAATCAGGAATAGCGGCACCGGGGTGGCCTCGGCCGCGCTGGTTTCGGATATTGCATTGCGGGACCCGGCCTCGGGCGCTGAACTGCCCCTGCCGGCGGGGCTGGATGAGAAAATCGCCGGCCTGGCCACCACCCTGCCGGATCACGCCGGGCCGCGGGGCCTGCCCTTCGACCCCATCCGCCCGCTGCCCGATGCCGCCGGCGCCGCTGCCTTGGGCCTGACCGATGCCTATATCGGCGCCATCCGGGCCGAGGATTGTGATCGCGCCGGGCTGATGCGCCCGGATGTGGTGATCTCGCGCATTTGGGATGGCGTGCCCAATCTGCGCTTTCCGGGGGCGGAGCTTGGCGCGCGGGAAGAAGGGCTTGGCAGCGCAGCCTTGGAATATCGGCTTGTCTATCTGCAACCGATGCGGATTGGCGATTTGCTGATCATCCGCAGCGGCCTGCGGGCGCTCGGTGAGAAAACCACCACCTGGACGCATTTGCTGCATGATGGCGTGACTGGCGCGCCGGTGGCGGCGGCGGAAGCGGTCGGCATCAGCTTTGACCTCAAGGCGCGCAAGGCGGTGGCGATCCCGCCCGAGAGAAGGCGGATGCTGGAAGGCTTGCTGGTGCCGGGGCTGGGGTTGTGACGTCTCCGCGCGAAATTCGCTTCAATGCTTTTGACATGGCCTGTGTGGGTCATATCCAGCAGGGCATGTGGACCCATCCGCGGGATCGCTCGGCTGACTATCTTTCGCTTGACTATTGGATGGGCCTCGCGCGGCTATTGGAAGAAGGCCTGTTTGACGGGCTGTTTCTGGCCGATGTCTTGGGGATTTATGATGTGCATGGCGGCAATGGCGATGCGGCCATCCGTAATGCCGTGCAGGTGCCGCTGCTCGATCCCATGCTGCTTGTGCCGGCCATGGCGGCGGCCACACGCAACCTTGGCTTTGGCGTGACGTGCAACCTGGCTTGGGAAAGCCCGGCCCTGCTGGCGCGGCGTTTCTCAACGCTGGATCATCTGACGCAAGGGCGCATCGGCTGGAATATCGTGACCGGCTATCTGGATAGTGCGGCGCGCGCCATGGGGCTGGATCGGCAAATGGCGCATGATGATCGCTACGATCTGGCCGATGAATATATGGAAATCGTCTATCGACTTTGGGAGGAATCCTGGGCCGCCGATGCGGTGAAGCGCGATCGTGCCGCTGGCATCTATGCCGATCCCGCACGCGTGAAGCGCATCCGCCATGAAGGCCGGCAATATCGGCTGGATGCGCCGCATCTGGTGGAACCATCACCACAGCGCACGCCGGTTTTGTATCAGGCCGGCGCTTCGGATCGCGGGCGGGGTTTTGCCGCGCGCCATGCCGAATGTGTCTTTGTGAATGGCGGGCCGAAGCCGCATGTTGCGAAGCTGGTCGCTGATTTGCGCGCCCGCGCCGCACCGCGCCCGATCCGCATCTTTGTCGGCGCAACGCTAATCATTGGCCGCACGCGGGCGGAGGCTGAGGCAAAGCTCGCCGACTATCGCCAGCACGCGAGCATTGAAGGCGCGCTGGCGCATGCCTCGGCTTCGCTTGGCATAGATTTGGCGCGTTTTGCCCCCGATGAGGAATTGCCGGATGCCGGCCAAAGCCAAGCCATCCGTTCCAATGTGGAAGCGTTACGGGCCGCGACACCGCGCGCCACCAAGCGCGCCTTGATTGACCGCATGGTGCTCGGCAGCCGCCAGCCCCCGATTGTTGGAAGCGTTGAAGAAGTGGCCGAGGAACTCATCGCCTGGGTGGATCAGGCGGATGTGGATGGCTTCAACCTCTCGCGCACCGTCACACCAGAATGCCTGGAAGATGTGGTGCGGCTTTTGGTGCCGGCGCTTCAGGAACGCGGGCGCTATAAGCGCGGCTACGCGCCGGGGAGCTACCGGGAAAAACTCTTTGGCGCCGGGCCTTTGCTGGCGGCACCTCACCCGGCGGCGGGGTGGCGTCAGACAGGGTGATTTCCCACCGCGCCATTCTGGCTTAGGCTTCCCCGATCATCGCAAAGGAATACCCAAATGGATGGCATGCAGTTGCCGGCCCCGGCCGCCCTGACAGCGCGTTACGGCGCCGGCGCCGAACCCAAGCCAGGCCCGTGGAATGAGACGATTTCGCTGCTGCTCTCGCACCGTTCCGTGCGCGGCTATCGCGCGGATGCGCCGCCCGCTGGCACTTTGGAAACCCTGATCGCGGCAGCGCAATCGGCGGCGACATCTTCCAATTTGCAAACCTGGTCGGTGGTTTCGGTAAACGATCCGGAAAAGCGCAAGGCGCTGGCGGCGATTGCGGGCGGGCAGAAGCATATCGAACAATGCCCGATCTTCCTGGTCTTCATCGCCGATGTGTCGCGCAATGAACGCCTGGGTGAGCAGGAAGGGGTGGCGCTGGCCGGCATGCCCTTCCTGGAAACCTTCCTGGTGGCGGCGATTGATGCCGGCTTGGCCGCGCAAAACGCGGTGGTGGCGGCGGAAAGCCTTGGCCTTGCCACCGTTTATATCGGCGCGCTGCGCAATGATGTGCCGCGCGTGGCTGCCATGCTCGGTCTGCCGCACGGTGCGGCGCCGGTCTTTGGCCTTTGCGTGGGCTATGCCGCGCCTGGCAAGGAAAGTGCCGTTAAGCCGCGCTTGTCGCAGGAAGCGGTGCTGCATCACGAAACCTATTCCACCGCCAAGGAAAAATCGCTGCGCGCTGCCTATAATGAAAAGCTCGCGGAGTATTCCAAGCGGTATGAAATGGCCGCCGATAATTGGTCCCAGCGTGTGATTTCACGCATCGGTACCATCGGCGCGCTGCGTGGGCGGGATGGGCTGAAGGCCGCGCTCCGCTCGCTTGGCTTCCCGCTGAAATAAGGAAAACACCGATGCGCCTTGGTCAAGCCAGCCCCGCCCGCGCCACCACACGCCTGCGCGCGCTTCTGGGCGAACCCGCGCCGTTGATCCTGCCGGGCTGCTTCAACGCCATGTCGGCCCGCATTCTGGAACATGCGGGTTTTCCGGCACTTTACATGTCGGGCTATGGCACATCGCTCAATCTGCTGGGCCTGCCGGATGCGGGGCTGATCACGCTGACCGAAATGGCGCTGAATGCGAAGCTGATTGCCTCCGCCGTGCGTGCGCCTTTGATTGCCGATGCCGATACGGGCTTCGGCAATGCCATCAATGTGGTGCGCACGGTGGAAGAATATATCCGTGCCGGCGTGGCGGGGATGCATCTGGAAGACCAGGTGGCGCCCAAGCGCTGCGGCCATGTCGCGGGGCGGGAGGTGATTGCGCGTGATGAAGCGGTGCTCAAAATCCGCGCCGCCTGCAAAACGCGTGATGCGCTGGACCCGGATTTTGTGATCATCGCGCGCACCGATGCGCGCGGCGCGCATGGCGGTTCCATGGAAGAAGCCATCACCCGCGCCAATGCGTTTTTGGAAGCGGGTGCTGACCTCGCCTTTGTGGAAGGCCCGAAGGACAAGGAAGAAGTGGCGCATATCTGCCAAGCGGTGAAAGGCCCGGTCTTCTACAACATGACCGGCATTTCCCCCCGCTTCACGGCGGAAGAAATGGCCGCGATTGGCATTCGCGCCTGCATCCTGCCAGGGGCGGCGATGCGTGCCACCATCATGGCGATCCATGATTTCGCGACCACGCTGAAGACCGAAGGCCCCATGGCGGAAGCTGCCTATGATGCGCGCTTCAAGCAGCACCCCATGGGCAATCTGCATGGCTTTGCGGGTTTTGACCGCATCCGCGAAATGGAAGCCGAATTCCTGCCCGCGGAAGCGGCCGAGAAATATGAAGGCGGCCTGGGCTATGCGCCCAAGGCGGCGGAGTAATAAGCGCGTAGGATCAATAGGCAACCAAGACCAAGCACAACAAGCAAACGGAGCGAAACAATGGATGGCACCCCTAAACTCGCCTGCCACTGGGACCGGACCGAGGAATCCCTCGGCAATGTTGTGGAATTGCAGCATGTCAATCTGCAAGTGCCGGATCAGTTGAAGGCGACGGCTTTTTATATCAGCGCCCTTGGCCTGACGCGCGACCCGTATTTGATGACGGGCATCGACAATATGTGGGCCAATGCCGGGATCAGCCAATTCCATTTGCCGACGGGCTCGGCGCAGGTGCTGCGTGGCATTACTGGCCTGGTCCTGCCGGATCGCGCACAATTGCTGCATCGCCTGGATCGCGCGCGGCGCTGGCTGGAAGGCACGCAATACAGCTTCAAAGAGGCTGAGGATTATGTGGATGTAACCTGCCCCTGGGGCAATCGCATGCGCTGCCACGCGCCGGATGCGGAAACGCTCGGCCGTATCACACTTGGCATGCCCTATGTCGAATTTGATGTCGCGCCCGGCACGCTGCCAGGCATGGCGCGCTTCTATGAACAGATCATCGGCACCAGCACGGCCATGCGCCATGGCGCGCTTCATGTGCGCGTCGCGCGGGAGCAATTCCTGATCTTCCGCGAAACCGACAAGCCACAACCCGCCTTTGATGGCCATCACATTCAATTGGCCTTTGTGGATTTCGGCGGCATTTACAATCGCCTTAATGAACGCGGGCTGATTTCACGCGAAGACAGCGCACATCAATACCGTTTCATCAAGGTGGTGGACCCGAATGATGGGCGCGTGTTGTTTGAAGTGGAACATGAAATCCGTAGCATGACGCACCCGCTTTTCATGCGCCCGCTGGTCAATCGCAATGCGGCGATTACCAATAATTACTACGCGGCGGGTAATGAGGCCGCGATCTGGGCCATGCCACCGGCCTAGTCCCTTTTCGATGAGTACCTGATCGGCTTCGGCATTCGCCTCCGCCGATCAGGCGCTGGCCATCACCCAATCGCGGAACAGCGCAAGGTCAATATTGCCACCGCACAGCACAACACCCACACGCTTGCCGCGCATGGCAGCGCGTTCTTGCATCAGCGCGGCCAGCGGCGCGGCGCCCGCACCTTCGGCCAGGTTATGCGTATCCTGCCAATAGGCGCGCATGGCGGCGGCCACTTCATCATCCGTCACGGTCACAATGCGCGCCGCACCCTTACGGATGATCTCCAGCGCATTGGGATCAGGAATGCGTGTTGCCATGCCATCCGCACGCGTATTGGCGGTTGGCGTTGTCACAACGCGCCCTGCTGCGACGGAAAGCGCGTAGGTCGGCGCTTCGGTGCTTTGCACGCCAATAATTTCGGTGGAAAGGCCGAGAAGATCACGCGCCATGATGCAGCCGCAAATGCCTGACCCAAGCCCGATCGGCACATAAAGCGCGGCTAAGGGTGGCGCGGCGCGCAGCAATTCCAGCGCATAGGTCGCAACACCCATCACCAGATCACGCGTAAAGGATGGCGCAAACAGCAAACCTTCTGCCTTGGCGAGCCTTGCGGCTTCTTCCCGCGCTTCGTCAAAATCCGCGCCATATTCGATCAGCCGCGCACCCTGCGCGCGCATGGCGTTGTTCTTTTCAACACTATTGCCGCGCGGCACCAGGATGGTGACAGGGATGCCGTAGCGCGCCCCGGCATAAGCCAGCGATTGGCCATGATTGCCGCGCGTTGCACTCACAACGCCCGGCACATCCGGGTTTTCGCGCTTCAGCCTTTCCATAAAAACCACACCACCGCGCACCTTGAAGGCGCCGGTCGGCGTATGGTTCTCATGCTTTACCCAAACTTCTGCCCCCGCGCGTTGCGCCAGCAGCGGCCAGGCATATTGCGGGGTTGGCGGAAAGGCAGCGTGGATTAGCCGCGCGGCCTCCTCCAATTCAGCCAGCGTGAACACGCGGCGTCAGTGCCGCGCGATCTCGATCTCGCCATCCGGCTGCGGTGAAGAAAACGCGCTATCCGCGAAGGCTTCTTCCCAGGAACCGGCAGTGCTCGCCTTGGAATATTCGGTGGCGCGGTTTTCGAAGAAATTCGCGTGCTCCACCGCATTCAGCATTTCATCCAGCCACGGCAGCGGGTTCTTTTCAATCTTATAGAGCGGCTCAAGCCCCAATTGCTGCAAGCGCCGATCCGCGATGAAGCGAATATATTGCTTGGTGAGCGAGGCATCCAGCCCCTGCACACCCCCCAATTCAAACGCCAGATCAATGAAGGCGTCTTCATGATCCACGATGGTGGCGCAAACCAGGTAAAGATCGCGGCGGAATTCCTCGGTCCAGATTTCCGGATTTTCCTGCACGAAGGTGCGGAACAGCCGGATCACGGAAAGGCAATGCAGCGTTTCATCGCGCACTGACCAGCTCACGATCTGGCCCATGCCCTTCATCTTGTTGAAGCGGGGAAAATTCATGAGAATCGCGAAGGAAGCGAAAAGCTGCAAGCCTTCGGTGAAGGCACCAAAAGCAGCCAGCGTCTTCGCGATTTCAGTCTTATTCGCGATACTGAAGCTATGCATATAATCGTACTTGTCCTTCATCTCCTTGTATTTGAGGAAGGCCGTATATTCGATTTCAGGCATGCCAATGGTATCGAGCAAATGGCTATAGGCCGCGATATGCACCGTTTCGATATTCGAAAAGGCGGACAGCATCATCAGCACTTCCGTCGGTTTGAACACCTGCGAATAATGCTTCATGTAGCAGTTGTTCACTTCGACATCCGCCTGAGTGAAGAAGCGGAAAATCTGCGTCAACAAGTTGCGCTCAGACTGCGTCAGATTCTTCTGCCAATCCTTCACATCATCGGCCAGCGGCACTTCTTCGGGCAGCCAATGGATGCGCTGTTGCTGCAACCAGGCCTCATAGGCCCAAGGGTAGCGGAAGGGCTTATAGACAGGGTTAGAGGTCAAAAGATCAAACTTCACCGGCAATTCATCCCGCATCATACCATCAGCCATTGTATCGAATCCCATCTTGTTCGGTTCGCGGACCTTTTACCACAAATGGTGGGTAGGGCAATCGCGAACCGCAAGATGTTGTGTTCAATTATTCGATTCGGATATTGGCTTCGCGCGCAACAACCATGTTATCGGCCACCTCAGTGGCAATGCGCTTGGCGAAAACCTCAGGCCCTTCCCCCAGAATGATGCCGCCCTGATCAATCAGCCTTTGGCGGATGGTCGCATCCTGCAGCAAGCCCTGCACATCGCGCGCAATCCGTTCCACGATATCACGTGAAATGCCCTTCGGCGCGATGAAGCCATACCAGGGGCTGGTGTCGGGAATACCCATACCGAGTTCTTCCAAGGTTGGCACGTTGGGCAACACCGCCGCACGTTGCGGACCCGCAATGGCCAGGGCGCGCAGCTTTCCCTCCCGTGCCAAGGGAATGGCGCCAGCCAGCGTGCTGAAAGTGCCAGGCACACGCCCGCCCACCACATCCTGAAGCGCCGGCACAGCGCCCCGGTAAGCAACATTGGTGAGTTCAAGTCCCATCTTCTTGCGGAACATCTCAAGCGCGAAATGTCCTGAGGATCCGTTGCCGGAAGTCGCGAAGGCCATCCCCGGTTCGCGCCGCGCGGCAGCGACCAAATCCTGGGCGGTACGAAAAGGCTGGCCCGTACCGGTGAAAAGAACGGTCGGCGAAGCATAGATATTCACGATCGGCGTAAAGTCATTGATCGTGTCATAGGGTAGGCGCGGATTGATCGCCGCATTGCTTGTATGCGTGCTGGCCGACAGAAAAATCGTATAGCCATCGGGCGCCGAACGCGCGACAGCCTCGGTTGCGATCACCTGGCTGGCGCCGGGGCGATTCTCAATAACAATCGGCTGTCCCCACAGCCTTTGCAGCGGTTCTTGCAATAGCCGCCCGGGAAAATCCGTGGGGCCGCCGGCCGGGTAGCCAATGATCATCCGTACCGGACGATCCGGCCAATTGCTTGATTGTGCCTTGGCTTTGGTGGCGATGGTGCTGGCCATCCCGGCGGCCAGCAGGCTGCGACGCTTCAACATTCTAAACTTCCTCCCTACCCATTTCGGGCTTGCCGCCCCCAGAACTGGGGGCGGGTTGGGGGAAGCTTAACGCAGCTTTATTGGCAGGCCAAACATTCTTCGTAATTGTTGTTGGTCGCCGGCACGGCTGCCACCAATGGCAATTGCGCCTGGTCATTGGCCGGCGCCGCCACGCCAAGCGCTGCCTGCGGTGCCACTTTTTCGCTGATGGCATCCGCGCGTTGGATGGAAAGGCTGCGGCAGTAATAAAGCGACTTCACACCCTTCTTCCACGCCGTCATGTGGATCTGGTGCAAATCCCGCTTATGCACATTGGCCGGCAGGAACAGATTTACCGATTGCGACTGGCAGATATAAGGCGTGCGGTCGGCCGCATGTTCCACCACCCAACGCTGATCCAATTCAAACGCCGTCTTGAAGGTGGCCTTTTCCTGTTCGGTCAAGAAATCCAGATGCTGCACGCTGCCCTTATTCACCGTGATGGTGGTCCAGGTATCATCATCATCGCGATCATGCTTGGCCAGCACCTTCTTCAGATACGGGTTGCGCACAATGAAGGAACCGGACAGCGTCTTGTGGTTATAGACATTGGCCGCAATTGGTTCGATCCCCGGGCTCGCGCCACCGCAAATGATACTGATGGAAGCGGTTGGTGCAATCGCGATCTTGTTCGAAAAACGCTCCATGAAACCGTATTCGGCGGCATCAGGGCAGGGGCCGCGTTCTTCGGCCAACATGCGGGAAGCGGTATCGGCCTGGGCGCGGATATGCTTGAACATCCGCATATTCCAAACCTTCGCCACCACACTTTCAAACGGCACATTCAGCGCCTGCAGGAAGGAATGGTAGCCCATGACACCAAGCCCGACCGAGCGTTCGCGCATCGCGCTATAGCGCGCGCGCGCCATGGAATCGGGCGCGGTATCAATGAAGGATTGCAGCACATTATCCAGGAAGCGCATCACATCAGGGATGAACTGCGCCTCATCCTTCCATTCAAACCAAGTCTCCAGGTTAAGGGAGGACAGGCAGCAGACCGCGGTGCGCTGCTCCCCATGCTGGTCAATCCCGGTGGGCAGCGTGATTTCGGAACACAGGTTTGAGGTTTTGACCTCAAGCCCCGCCAGCTTCTGATGTTCTGGCCGCGCATTATTCACGTGGTCGGAATAGATGATGTAGGGCTCACCGGTTTCGATGCGCGCCGTCAGGATGCGAATCCAAAGGCTCCGCGCGGAGACCTTCTTCATCAGCGCGCCATCCTTGGGCGACACCAGCGCCCATTCCTCATCCGCTTCCACCGCGCGCATGAAGGCATCGGGGATCAGAATGCCGTGATGCAGATTAAGCGCCTTGCGATTCGGGTCGCCACCGGTCGGGCGGCGCATTTCCAGGAATTCTTCGATTTCAGGGTGATTGACGGGTAGATAGCAGGCCGCCGAACCGCGCCGGAGAGACCCCTGCGAAATCGCCAGCGTCAGGCTATCCATCACGCGAATGAAGGGAATAACGCCCGAGGTCTTGCCATTGCGGCCAACCTTTTCGCCAATGCCGCGCAAATTCCCCCAATAGGAACCGATGCCACCGCCCTTGGCCGCGAGCCACACATTCTCATTCCAAAGCCCGACAATGCCATCAAGGCTGTCTGAGGCTTCGTTCAGGAAGCAGGAGATTGGCAAGCCACGAGTCGTGCCGCCATTGGACAGCACGGGCGTTGCCGGCATGAACCAAAGCTTGGAGATATAGTCATAAATCCGCTGCGCATGTGCCGCATCATCGCCATAAGCGGATGCGACTCGTGCAAACAAATCCTGATAGGATTCGCCTGGCAGCAAATAACGATCATCTAATGTGGCCCTGCCAAAATCGGTCAGCAGCGCATCGCGCGTGCGATCAATGCGTACCTGGCCATGGCCTTCAAGTTGAATTGCGTCGAACACGGATAACCCCCTGAGAACTCCCCCGAAGCGGGATACTGCCCCAAGTTACACTCTGACTACAAGATGTAGTCTTGCCACAGTCACGCGACCACTAGATGCGGTGCGTGATTCTGGGCTTGCAAAAGCCGGCGCAATTGGGGCAGGGCACGTTCGTTCCCGTTTCGCCCCAGGGCCAAGCCCCTTTCGCTGGCGAGCTGCTTGGCGTTTAATGCCCCTGAAGGGCAACTCGCAGCCGAGCGTAATGACGCGAAAACAATGGCTTGCATGCTCAAGGAGAAGTATCATGACCAATATCACCCGCCGCGGCCTGATCGCCGCCCCGCTGGCGCTCAGCCCGCTCGCAGCCCCCGCCTATGCCCAGGCGCCCTGGCCCAGCCGGCCTATCCGCATCGTGATCCCCTTTGGCACTGGGGGCGGGACGGATATCACCACGCGGCTTCTGGCCCCAAAGCTGGCGGAGATTCTGGGCCAGCCGGTGGTGCTGGAAAACCGCCCCGGCGCGGGCGGGGTTGTCGGTACGGATTACGTGGCAAAGCAGCCCGCCAATGGCGATGTTTTTGTGCTCTCCACGCTTTCCCCCATCGCACTCGCACGCGGCCTGCCAGCCCCGGTGCCCTTTGATGCGCGGACCGATCTTATTGCAGTGGCGCCAACGGTCTTTGTGCCCATCGCCCTTGCCGTCACCACGCGCAATTTCGCACCCACCACGGCGGCGGAATTCATCGCAACCCTAAAGGCGGCACCGGGGCGTTATCAGTATGGCTCATCCGGCATTGGGACTTCGGGGCATATCGCCTCGGCCAGTTTCTGCGTGCGCACGGGGACCGATGCCGTGCATGTGCCCTATCGCGGTGGCGGGCAGGTTTTCACCGCGCTCACCGCGGGCGAAATTCAGTTCTGCTCCGATATCCCTTCCATCCTGAAGGGGTTTCAGGATGCCGGGACAGCGCGGGTGCTGTTTGTGGCGACCGATCAGCGTTCCTCGCTTTTGCCCAATGTACCAACGGCGGCGGAGGCGGGAATCGCCGGCTATAAATCCCATTCCTGGTATGGCTTCTTCGCCCCGCGTGGCACGCCTGAAGCCATTGTGAACCGCATGGCCGCCGCCACCGAACAGGCGTTATCCGATTCGGCGATCAATCAGCGCTTTCAGGAAATGGGCACCCCCGCCATGCGCGGCTACACGCCGGCGCGCTTTGCTGCCTATGTGCGGGACGAAATCGCCTTCTGGGAACCCGAAGTGCGCGGCCTTGGCATCAAGGCCGAATAGAGTCAGCGCTTCACCTTGTTCGGCCGGCTGAGAGCATTTTCAAGCCAAGTGGCAACACTTGGCGACTCGGAAAATGCGACCAAACAATATCTTAGAGCTCGTCTGAAGCGCGACCGCGCGGAGGACGAGATCTAAGCACGACAACCGCTTCCAACTGGCCGGACCAAAGGAATTGATCAATCGGCGTGGCGGCATCCACCCGCCAGCCTTGATCGGCAAAAAACCGCATATCCCGCGCCAGCGCCTGCGGGTTGCAGGACACATAAATCACCGCCGGCACGGCTGAGCGCGCCAGCAAACCCGCCTGTTCCTCGGCCCCCGCAAAGGGCGGGTCCAGCACCACGGCGGCGAAGGGCGCCAATTCCGCGACCGCCAGCGGCTGGCGCACCAAATCCCGCCGCGTCGCGGCCAAGGGCAGCCCGGCCTTGGCGGCAGCATTGGCGAGTGCGGCCACCGCCGCGCCATCCGATTCGAAGGCTGTGACCCTGCCCCGCTGCGCCAGGGCGAGGCTCAGCGTGCCGTAACCCGCATGAAGATCAGCAATCCGCCCCCGCCCGACGAGTTTGGTGGGCAGGCCGGCCAGCATGGCGGCGATGATGGCCTGCTCGCCCTCGGGGCTCGCTTGCAGGAAGGCGCCGGGGGCTGGCGTGACCGCAACGCCACTCAGCGCGATACTCACCGGCCCGAGCTGGGCCGCGACCTCTGGCGCGCCATTGCCGCGCGCCCAGGCGATGCGCGCCAAACCCTGCGCCGCCGCAAACCCCGCAAGCAGCACCCGCCCAGCGGCGTCCAAAGTACCATCGGTGCGCAGCAGCAAATCCGGCCCGGTATCGAGCAGGTTCAGCACCGCCGAGCCATCGCGCTTCAAGGCTGGCAGGCGCGGCAGCAACTCCCGCAGCGGCGCCAGCAAGGCCACCAGGCGCGGATGCAGCACCGGGCAGGCGGCGATATCCAGAATGGCCGAACTGCCCGCGGCGTGAAAACCAAGCCGGAGGCCATCCGTCCCGCGCCTGATCGCGAAATCCGCGCGCCGGCGAACACCTGGGGGTGTGGTGATGGTCTCAGCGATGGGGGCCTCGGCAAAGCCGCCGCGTGCCAGGGCAACACGCAGCTTTTCGCGCTTCCAGGCCGCTTGCGGCGCCGGCGCCCAATGTTGCAGCGCGCAGCCGCCGCAACCTGCTGTGAAATGCGCGCAGGCCGGCGCGATCCGGTCAGGGCTGGCCGTGATAATGCCTCCAATCGCCGCCAGCGCCCCATCACCGCGCTTGCCGGCGAGGGTGACGTTCAGCCTCTCGCCGGGAAGCGCCTGCGGCACATAAATCGGGCCGGGGGCGATACCATTGCCGCCCGCGCCCATACGCTCAATCAGGATTTCCACGGCGGGTGTTGTCGCCGAAATCAGCCGAAGGCGTTCAACCCGGTCTGCGCCCGGCCCAGGATCAGCGCATGCACATCATGCGTGCCTTCATAGGTATTGACCGTTTCAAGATTCATGACGTGGCGAATGACATGATACTCATCCACAATGCCATTGCCGCCATGCATGTCACGCGCAACGCGGGCGATGTCCAAGGCCTTGCCGCAATTGTTGCGCTTGACCAGGCTGATCATCTCGGGTGCGGCCTTATGTTCATCAAAAAGCCGGCCCACGCGCAGCACCGCATGCAGGCCAAGCGTGATTTCGGTTTGCATGTCAGCGAGCTTTTTCTGCACCAATTGTGTGGCCGCCAGCGGCTTGCCGAACATGATGCGGTTCAGCGTGTATTCCCGCGCCGCATGCCAGCAGAATTCCGCGGCACCCATCGCACCCCAGGCAATGCCATAACGCGCGCGATTGAGGCAGGAGAATGGACCCGCCAGAGACCGCACGCCCGGCAAGCGGTTTTCTTCGGGCACAAACACCTCATCCATCATGATCATGCCGGTGACGGAAGCGCGCAGGCTGAACTTGCCTTCGATCTTGGGCGTGGTGAGCCCCTTCATGCCGCGATCCAGCAAAAAGCCGCGCAGAATGCCTTCATCATCCTTCGCCCAAACCAGGCAGACATCGGCGATGGGTGAATTGGAAATCCAGGTTTTGGAGCCGGAAAGCTTCCAGCCGCCATCCACCTTGGTTGCGCGCGTGCGCATGGAATTCGGATCAGACCCCGCATCGGGTTCCGTCAGACCGAAGCAGCCGACCCATTCCCCGGTGCGGAGCTTTGGCAGGTATTTCTGCTTCTGTTCTTCCGAACCATAGGCATGGATCGGAAACATGACCAAGGAGGATTGCACGCTGAAGGCGCTGCGATAGCCGGAATCAACACGCTCCACTTCGCGCGCCATTAGCCCATAGGCAACATAGGAAACGCCGGCGCAGCCATAACCATCCAGCGTGGCGCCGAGGAAACCCATTTCGCCGAATTCATTCATGATCTCACGGTCGAAGCGCTCATGCCGATTGGCTTCCAAGACGCGCGGCATCAGGCGTTCCTGGCAGAATTGCCGCGCGCTATCGCGGATCATGCGTTCTTCTTCCGTCAGCGCTTCTTCGAGCAGCAGCGGGTCTTCCCAGGTGAAGGGCGCGATGGCGGTCTTCTTCGGCGGGGTCACGACATTCATGCGTCTATCCTCAACTCAGACTTGGTCCAATTAGGGCCTTCGCGGCGCGCCCGGCAAGCCGGGCGCGGATTCAGGCTGCGCTGGCTTCCGGCGCTTCCTCGGCGGGCGCTTCAACCGCCGCTTCGCGCTTGCGGCGCGGAATCGGGATCAGCATGAAGGCCGGCACCAGATCGCCAAAACCCTGCACGGGCGGGCCAAGATCATCGCGCCGGTCGCGGCTGCGATAATCCCGATCCTGCCGCGGTGCCTCACGCTCACGCGGGGCGTAATCGCGCATTGCGGCTTCACGCAGCGCAAATTCACTTGGCTGCGCATCACGGTCCCGACGCGGCGCACGATCCCGCCTATTTGCATCGCGGCCTTCCGGCGCTTCGGCGCGCGGGCGACGTTCCGGGCGCTCCCGCCGGGCGGGCGCCTCAGCCATAATTTCTTCCGGCGCTTCGGCGCGCGGCGCGCGGTCCTGACCATCACGACGGCCACGTTCCGGCCGCCCCCGCCCGCCATCGCGGCGATCCGGGCGACGCGCCGGGCCACCACGACCGCGGCCACGCTTGGTGGAAGTCAGCGCTTCCTGGATTTCCGCTTCCGTCACCGGTTCCAGCCCCTCGATATCCAAAAGCGGGATGGCTTTGCCGGTCAGTTTTTCGATGGCGGCGACATTCTTCGCGTCATCGGCGGTCGCAATCGTATAGGCATGGCCTTCACGCCCCGCACGGCCCGTGCGGCCAATCCGGTGAACGTAATCTTCCGAATGGAAGGGCACATCGAAATTGAACACATGCGAAAGCCCGCCAATATCAAGCCCGCGTGCGGCGACATCGGAACAGACCAGTAGCTGCAATTCATCCGCCTTGAAGGCATTCAGCGTGGCAAAGCGCTGGCTTTGATCCATATCGCCATGCAAGGCGCCCACGCTGAAGCCATGCTTCTTCAGCGATTTATACAGGATATCCACTTCGATCTTGCGATTGCAAAAAATCAGCGCATTGGTGACCTGTTCGCGCCGGATCAGCCGGCGCAAGGCCTCGCGCTTATCAAAAGGCTGCACGTAAGCCAGGCCCGTGGTGATGGTGGTCGCAACCGAAGCGGGGGGAGCGACCGTGATTTCCTTCGGGTTGGACAGGAAGGCATCCGCAAGCCGCCTGATTTCCGGCGCCATGGTGGCGCTGAAGAACAGCGTCTGGCGCAAGGGCGGCAGCATGGAGACAATACGCTCCACATCCGGAATGAAGCCCATATCGAGCATCCGGTCCGCTTCATCAATCACCAATACCTTGCAATCGGCCAGCAAAACGCGGCCACGATCAAACAGATCAAGCAGCCGGCCAGGTGTGGCAATCAGCACATCCACGCCCTTTTCCAGCACATCGCGCTGGTCATTCATGCTTTCGCCACCGATCAGCAGCGCATGATTGAGCTTCAGATATTTGCCGTATTTTTCGAAATTCTCGGCAACCTGCAACGCCAATTCGCGGGTTGGTTCCAGGATCAGGCTGCGCGGCATGCGCGCCTTGGCGCGCGAACCCGCCAGGATATCCAGCATGGGCAGCACGAAGGACGCGGTTTTGCCCGTGCCGGTTTGCGCACAACCCAGCACATCGCGCCCCATCAGCACCTGCGGGATCGCCTGTTCCTGAATGGGCGTGGGGTGGCGATAGCCCGATTCTGTCACGGCCTTCACGATTTCCTCGGACAGGCCGATGGAATCGAAGGTGGCGCGGTCTTCTTCCACGACCGGCGTGGCTTCTGGCTGCGCTTCCTCAGTTGCGGAAGCTTCTTCGTCCGGCGCAGCTTCGGCAATAACGGGCGGCGCGGGCAGGTCTTGATGGTCGGCTTGGACAGCCTCGGCGGCGGTCACTTCAGTATTTTCGTTCAACGTCACTTGCTTTCTAGGCCCGCGCTGAGAGCGCTTGGCGGTGGGTGCGGGAAAGGCCGAGCCCCGGCGGAGCGCGCATGCCGGGGCCGGCGGATCCGGCCCGCCTAACCGCGAGCGCGCCCCCTATGCGCCGATACCGCGCGGGAATCAAGGATTTCCGCAGCATTTTGCCACGCTGGTCTGGACCCTGGCTTTGGCGCGGGGCTAGACCCCGCCCATGGACCAGAAAGAAACCCTGCTGCTGCTGCCCGGCCTGCTCTGTGATGGGCGGCTTTGGCGTGATCAGATCGAAGCCTTCGGTGCATCCCGCCGCATGGTCGTGGCCAGCCTGACCGGGCATGACAGCATCGCCGCCATGGCGGAAGCCGCCCTTGCTGGGCTGGACGGGCCCTTGGCGGTCGCGGGGCTTTCCATGGGCGGCTATGTGGCGCTTGAGGTCGCGCGCCGCGCGCCGGGGCAGGTTACGCGCCTGGCGCTGTTCGATACCTCTGCCCGGCCCGATACGCCGGAACAAACCGAACGCCGCCGCGGCTTGCTCGCCCTTTCGCAAAGCGGCCAGTTTCGCGGCGTGACCCCGCGCCTGCTGCCGATGCTGGTGCATCCTTCCCGCCTGGATGGCCCCTTGGCCGCTGAGGTGATGGCAATGGCAGAACGGGTTGGGCGCGATGCCTTCCTCCGCCAGCAAACCGCCATCATGGGCCGCGTCGATTCCAGACCTGACCTGCCCGCGATCCGCGCCAAGACCCTGGTCGCGGTGGGCGAGGATGATCTGCTGACGCCGCCCCATCTGGCCGAGGAAATGGCTGCTGCCATTCCCGGCGCGCGCCTGGTGCGCTTCGCCGGGTCCGGCCATTTACCGAGCATGGAAGTGCCGGAAGCGGTGAATGCAGCGATGGCTGAATGGCTGACTGACTAGGCACAAAAAAAGCGCGGGCCTTTCGGCGCCGCGCCTTTTTGTAACTACGTCCTAAATTACGCCGCCTTCGCCATCCCGCGCAGCACGTAATGCAGGATGCCGCCATTCTTGTAGTATTCCACCTCATCGGCGGTATCCACGCGGCACAGCACCTGGGTCTTCACCTGGGACCCATCGGCGCGGGTAATGACAACATCCATCATCATGCGGGGCGAAAGCTTTTCCACGCCGAGGATATCAATCTTCTCGTCACCAGTTAGGCCGAGTGTTGAGCGGCTTTCGCCTTCCTTGAAGACCAGCGGCAGCACGCCCATGCCGACCAGGTTTGAACGGTGGATACGTTCAAAGCTTTCGGCGATCACGGCCTTGATGCCAAGCAGATAGGTGCCCTTCGCCGCCCAATCGCGTGAAGACCCCGTGCCATATTCCTTGCCGCCAATCACCACCAGCGGCACGCCTTCATTCTTGTAGCGCATCGCCGTGGTGTAGATCGGCGCCACATCACCCGAAGGATAATGCTTGGAAATGCCGCCCTCCACGCCGGGCACCATTTCATTGCGGATACGCGGATTGGCGAAGGTGCCGCGCATCATCACCTGATGGTTGCCGCGCCGCGCGCCATAGCTGTTGAAATCCGCCTGACGCACCTGGTGTTCCAGCAGATACTCACCCGCCGGCGACGCCTTACGGATATTGCCCGCCGGGGAGATATGGTCGGTGGTGATGGAATCCGCGAGCTGCGCCAGGATGCGCGCCCCCTTCACATCACCAACCGGCTTCGGATCAGCCGTCATGCCTTCAAAATAGGGCGGGTTCTGCACATAGGTGCTGCCCGAATTCCAGCGATAGGTATCGCTGCCCGCTTCCACGCGAATGGCCTGCCATTGCGTCGGGCCCTTGAAGACATCGCCATAACGCTCCTGGAACATCTCACGCGTCACGGCGGCGTGAACCGTGTCGTTCACTTCCTTTTGCGTCGGCCAAATGTCCTTGAGGTAAACCGGCTGGCCATCGCGGCCCGTGCCAATCGGTTCTTTCGCCAAATCCTTGCGGATGGTGCCGGCCAGCGCATAGGCCACCACCAGCGGCGGCGAGGCGAGGTAATTCGCGCGCACATTGGCATGTACGCGGCCTTCGAAATTGCGGTTGCCCGAAAGCACCGAAACCCCGACAAGCTTGTTGTTTTCAATCGCATCCACAATGGCATCCGGCAGCGGGCCGGAATTGCCGATGCAGGTGGTGCAGCCATAACCCACCGTCTGGAAGCCAAGCGCATCCAGATGCGGCGTCAGCCCGGCCTTGTTCAGATATTCCGTCACCACCTGGGAACCGGGCGCGAGCGAGGTCTTCACCCAAGGCTTCGCCGTCAGGCCTTTTTCCACTGCCTTCTTCGCGACCAAGCCCGCTGCGACCAGCACATAGGGGTTGGATGTATTGGTGCAGGAAGTGATGGCGGCAATGACCACATCGCCATGGCCGAGGTCATAATTCGCCCCTTCCACCGGCACGCGCAAATCCGCCTGATCGCCCGGCACGCCCATGGTGCCCGCGGCCAAATCCTTGAGGAAAGCCGGCGCGGCATTGCTGAGCGCCACGCGATCCTGCGGCCGCTTCGGGCCAGCCATGGAAGGCTCAACCGTGCTGAGATCAAGTTCGAGCGTATCGGTGAAGACCGGATCGGGCATGCCTTCCTCACGGAACATGCCCTGCGCCTTCAGATAGTCGCGCGTCAGCTTGATGCGATGCTCATCACGGCCCGACAGGCGCAGATATTCCAGCGTCGTGTCATCCACCGGGAAGAAGCCGCAGGTCGCGCCATATTCGGGGGCCATATTGCCAATGGTCGCACGATCCGCGAGCGGCAGATGCGCCAAACCAGGGCCGAAGAATTCAACAAACTTGCCGACCACGCCCTTCTTGCGGAGCATTTGCGTGACCGTCAGCACCAGATCGGTAGCCGTCACGCCTTCCTTCACCGAACCGGTCAGCTTGAAGCCGATCACATCGGGGATCAGCATGGCAATCGGCTGGCCGAGCATGGCGGCTTCCGCTTCAATGCCGCCAACACCCCAGCCCAGCACGCCAAGGCCATTGACCATGGTGGTGTGGCTATCCGTGCCATAGCAGGAATCGGGGAAGGCAAAGACATCGCCTGTATCCGTCGCGGTCCAGACGACCTGCGCCAGATATTCCAGGTTCACCTGGTGGCAGATGCCCGTGCCCGGCGGCACAACGCGGAAATTATTGAAGGCTTCCTGACCCCAGCGAAGGAATTCGTAACGCTCACCATTGCGTTCAAATTCGATATCCACATTCTGCTGAAGCGAGGATGCAGTGCCGGAGACATCAACCATCACCGAATGGTCAATCACGAGGTCCACGGGGACCAGCGGGTTCACCTTGCGCGGATCGCCACCCAGGCCAAGCAAAGCATCGCGCATGGCGGCCAGATCCACCACGGCGGGGACGCCCGTGAAATCCTGCAACAGAATGCGCGCGGGGCGGAAGGGCACTTCATTATCGGAACGGCCATCCTTCACCCATTCGGCGATCTTCTTCGCATCATCCACCGTATAGGAACGGCCATCTTCGAAGCGCAGCACATTTTCAAGCAGCACCTTAAGGCTATAGGGCAGGCGGGTGATATCGCCGATGCTCTTCGCCGCCTCGGGCAGGCTGAAATAATGATAAGTCTTGCCGTCCACGCTGAGCGTGCGACGGGTCTTCAGGCTGTCTTGCCCGATCATCCGCATGGCTGATTACCCTTCCTCAAGCGCGCTGGCCTTGCGCGGCCGCACTGAACGCGGCTTTAAAGCATGGAGACTGAATGTGGTCCATTGGCGGGGGGCGGATTTTGGCGGCGGGGCAACCCATTTTGGACGTGCTGGACCTTGCCTGCATCCGCGGCGACCGGGCGGTTTTCGCTGGCCTGAGTTTCGCCGTGCCCGCAGGTGGCGCGCTGCTGCTGACCGGGGCCAATGGCGCGGGCAAATCAAGCCTGCTCCATGTGATTGCCGGGCTGCTGCCGGCCGCGGGTGGTGAGGTGCTGCTGGAAGGCGCGCCCGCGCGGTCCGATCCTGCCAGCCATGCGCTCAGGCTCCGCTATATCTCCAGCCAGGATGCGCTGAAGCCGGCGCTGAGCGTTGCCGAAAACTTGGCCTTTTACGCAGCACTTTGGGGTGGCGAAGTGACGCCAGCCTTGGAAGCGCTTGGCCTTGGCGCGCTCGCTTCCCTGCCGGGGCGCGTGCTGTCCACCGGGCAAAGGCGTCGGCTCGCCCTGGCGCGGCTGGCCCTGGCGCCGGCGCGGCTTTGGCTGCTGGATGAACCAAGCCTGGGGCTGGATGCGGCATCCGTCGCGCGGCTTGGCGATTTGATGGCGCGCCACCGCGCCGCCGGCGGCGCCATTCTGGCCGCGACCCATCTGCCCTTGCTGCTGCCGGATGCGCGGGAGTTGAAGCTATGACGGGCGGCGTCTTTGGCGGCTTCCTCGCGGTGCTTGGGCGGGAATGGAAGCTCGCGCTTCGCCACCCATCCGATACCCTGGCCGCTGTTTTGTTCTTCGTGCTGGTGGCAGCACTTTTCCCCTTTGGCGTCGGTCCAGCGCCTGAGACGCTTTCCCGCCTTGCCCCCGGCGCCTTGCTGGCCGCCGCATTGCTGGCGGCGCTTTTGCCGCTGGATCGGCTGTTCGGCGCAGAGGCCGAGGATGGCTCGCTTGATCAATTGCTGCTCTCTGGCCTGCCGCGCGGGGTGTTGGCAGCGGCCAAGGCGCTTGGCCATTGGCTGACCACGGGCGTGCCGCTGATTGCCGCGACCCCGATTGCGGCGGCGATGCTCAACCTGCCGGTGGAAGCCTGGGGGGTGGCGATGGCAGCGCTTGCCTTGGCCACCGCGCTTTTGTCGCTGCTCGGCACTTTGGGGGCGGCGCTGACGCTTGGTGCGCGGCGCGGCGGCGTGCTGCTGCCCTTGCTGGTGTTGCCGCTGGCGATCCCGGCGGTGATTTTCGGCGCGGCGGCGATTGAAGCCGCCAGCGCCGGGCTTTCCGCCGCGCCCTTTCTGCTGCTGTTGGGGGCGGGGGTATCGCTTGCCGCACCGCTCGCGCCCTTGGCAGCGGGTGCGGCTCTCAGCGGGGAGTGATCATCGTCACGCCAAGTGCGACGGCGCTTGGCGTGAAAGCCTCACCCAGGCGCTGGCCGGCGCCCGACCTGGACGGTGATTTCCATCACGCGCCCTTCCCGCATCAGGGAAAGCTTCACATTCTGCCCAGGCGGAATGGCCGAAATGCCGCGCACGAGATCACGGTTATTGCCGATGCGTGCCCCATCCATCGATGTAATGACATCTCCCTGCCGGAGCCCTGAACGCGCGGCGGGGCTGCCACGTTCAACCCCCAACACCTGAGCGCCAGCGCGCGCCGGGCGTCCCGGTGCGGCCGCCACATCACCCACCGCCACACCAAGCCAGCCGCGTTCAACCAACCCGTCGCGCAGCAGTTGTTCAATCACCGGCCGCGCCAGATCGGATGGCACGGCAAAGCCAATCCCGGCCGAGGCACCGCTTGGGGAGAAGATCAGCGTTGCGATGCCAATCACCTCACCGGCCATATTGAATAGCGGCCCGCCGGAATTGCCCGGATTGATTGGCGCATCGGTCTGGATGAAATCATCAAAGGGCCCCAAGCTAATATCGCGCCCAATGGCGGAGACGATGCCAGCCGTTACCGTCCCGCCAAGCCCGAAGGGATTGCCCGCTGCCAGCACCCATTGCCCCACGCGCATCTGGCGTGAATGGCCAAGCGATACCGCGGATAAGGGCCGCCGCGCTTCGATTTTGAGCAAGGCGATATCGGTCAATTCATCAATGCCCATGATGCTTGCCGGGTATTCAGACCCATCATGCAGCCCCACCAGCACATTCGCAGCATCGCCGATCACATGCGCGTTGGTCACGATAATGCCGGAAGGTTCGATGATGAAGCCAGACCCCGCGCCCTGGACAATGGATCGCGGGCGGCGGGAGGGTTCGCGTTGGTTGCGTTCCCGCTGTTGGCCACGCCAATCGGATGCAGACCCTTCGCGCGCGGTGATTTGAATGCTGACCACCGCCGGGATCACGCTTTGCGCCAGATCGGCAAAATCCGGAAGGCCGCGCTGCGCAATGGCAGGGCCGCATGCGCCAAGGGCAACAGGCAGGAAAAGCGCAGCGCGACGCGAAAGCTTGGGTGGGATTGAATTCATGATACCGCTTAAATGCGCTGCTTTGGGGTGCGCTTCAACCTTGCTGTGTAGCCGGATTTTCCGGCCAGGCATGTTTCGGATAGCGCCCGCGCATTTCCTTCCGCACTTCGGCCCAACTTCCCGCCCAAAACGCCGCCAGATCACCGGTAATGGCGATAGGTCGGCCCGCCGGCGATAGCAGCGCCACTTGCAAAGCCACGCGCCCAGCGCCGAGCAAGGGCAAGCCCGGCAGACCGAACAAATGCTGCGCGCGGGCTTCAAGCGTTGGCACATCGCGCGCGTAGTCAATCGCGGCACTCCGCCCCGCCGGCAGCGCGAGCCGCGCGGGCAAAACCTGGTCCAGCACGCGGCGCGCTTCCCAGGGCAAAAGGCCGAGCAGAATCTGGGCAAGATCAAGCCCCGCCAATTCCTGCAAGCGCGTCAGGCCCGAAAGATGCGGCGCCAGCCATTCAGCCGCTGAGGCAATCAACACTTCGTCAGAAAGATCAGGCCAGGCATCGCCTTCCACTTGCCGCATCCAGCCAATCCGCGCGCGGGTCTGCCGCGCCGCTTCATTCCAGGGCAGATCACGCAAGCCACGCGCTGCCACGGCTTCCGCGAGTGCTGCCGCCATGGCAGCGGGGTCGGCCTGGGGCAGCGGCGCTTCTTCCAAAACCAGCGGCCCAAAGCGGAGCCGTCGGCGCGCCAGCACCGCGCCGCTGCGCGCATCAAACGCGGCGCCTTCCTCCCGCCGCAGCCTTTCGGGGAAGCGCGCTTCCAAAACGGCACGTTCGATGGGTGCCGCCATGCGGATGCGCGCCTCGGTCCCCGCAATTTCCAGATCGGCCACTGCAAGCAAAGGCGCCTTGGCCAAAGGATCAACGCCGGTGATGCGCGCGCCCTGGCCAGAGGCCAAACGAAAGGCGCCATCCATGGACCCGCGTTTTGCCGCGATGCGATCAGGAAAACCCGCTGCCAGCAAAGCCCCCGCATCGCCATCCGCCGCCACGCCATTGCCAATGCCAAGCCGGCGCCGATGCAGGCTGGCAGCGCGGCGAATGCGCTGCACCGCGCCACGATCCGCTGCCGCGTGATCACCCCCCGCCAGCAGATCAAGGCGCAAGCCGATATCCGCCGGTGCTTCCCGCCCGCGCAAGGGATCACGTTCTTCCAAAAGCGCTGCGAGTTCGGCGGCGAGTGCCTTCTCAGCACTGCCTTCCGCCGCCAGCATCATGCGCGCAAGCCTTGGATGCGTGCCCATCCGCGCCATGCGTCGGCCGGTCTCAGTAATGCGCCCTGCCTCATCCAGCGCATCAAGGTCGCGCAGCAGGCCACGCGCGGCGGCCATGGTCCCGGCCGGCGGCGCGTCCAGAAACGCAAGCACGCTTGGTTCCGCCCCCCAGGCCGCGCAATCCAACGCAAGGCCGGAAAGTTCCGCTTCCAGAATCTCGGGCCGATCCGCCTGCGGCAGGCCGCGATGCAGTGCTTCTGTCCAAAGCCTTATCGCCACCCCAGGCGCGGTGCGCCCCGCGCGGCCTGCGCGTTGTTCGGCGGCGGCCTTGCCAATCCGCAAGGTCACCAGCCGCGAAAGCCCGCTTGCGGCATCAAGCCTCGGCGCGCGGCGATAGCCACCATCCACCACAATGCGCACACCAGGCACGGTCAGCGATGTCTCAGCGATAGAGGTCGCCAGCACCACCTTGCGCTGCCCATCGGGGGCCGGGTTCAGCGCGCGGTCCTGTTCGGCCGGTGGCAATTCGCCATGGAGGGGCAGCACCAGCGCATCCAACCCGCCGAGCCTTTCAGCCGTGCGACGAATCTCGCCCCAGCCTGGCAGGAAGGCCAAAACATCGCCGGGATGCGTGATCAGCGCTTCACGAATGGCGCTCGCCATGGCTTCGGGCAGGTCGCGCGGGTCGCGCAAATCCCGCGCGCGGTGGCGGATATCGACAGGATAAGCGCGGCCCAGGCTTTCAATCACCGGCGCGGGCGTGCCCGCTTCCGCCATCAACCCGGCAAAGCTTGCGCCATCCAAGGTGGCCGACATGGCGAGCAAACGCAGTTCAGGGCGAAGGGCGCGTTGCAGATCAAGCGCCAGGGCCAGCGCCAAATCCGTATCCAGATTGCGTTCATGCGCTTCGTCGAAAAGGATGGCGGAGACACCTTCCAAGCCGGGATCACTTTGCAAACGGCGCACGAGCAAACCTTCTGTCACCACCTCAACCCGCGTGCGGTCGGAAAACAGCCGATCAAGCCGCGTCGCCAGCCCAATAGTGCCGCCGGGCTGATCCTCACCCAGCAGAGACGCCATGCGGCGCGCGGCCGCACGGGCAGCGACGCGGCGCGGTTCCAAAACCAGAATGCGCCCTTCAGCGGCCCAGGCTTCTTCCATCAGCGCCAGTGGCAAGATGGTGGTCTTGCCCGCACCCGGCGGCGCGATCAGCACGGCATTGGAAGAAGCGCTGAGCGCAGCGCGCAGCGCCGGCAGCGCTTCAGAGACAGGCAATTCAGGGAGCATGGGCGGGGCAATGCGACTAGGATCGCCCCCATGTGACGCGCCGTGCCGCCGCAATCAAGCGGCGGTGCCGTCAGCGCGGCCCAGGGCGCGGTGGCATGGGGCCTGGGCTATGTGGGAAATTGGGCGGGTTCACATAAACCCCGCCAATCGGCGGCGCATAACCTGGCTGCTGCACAATATTCGGATCGGGCGGGCAATTCGGGCGATTGATCCCGCAATCCCAGGCGAAGCGATCCGGCCGCCCGGTCATGCTGCCGCCCGGAATGAAGCGGCAGGCGCATTGCTTGCCGGCCATACAGGCCAATTGCCCTTCGCGGGCTTCGGTACATTGCGGCGGTTCCTGCGCCGCAAGCGGCAAGGAAAACACCAAAAAACCAGCCAGGATGATTTTGCGCATGGTGCAGCGTTACCCGGAAAGGTTAACGAATCACTAACAATAGGGCGCCATAAGGCTTTGCGGACTTGCACCAAGCCCCTTTCGCGCCCCTTTATGGGGCATGCGCTTCATCGCCGCCCTTGTCGCGTTGCTGATCCTGCCCTGGCTACCGGCGCGGGCGTTGGAAAGCGCTGCGCAGGAATCGCCGCGTGCGCGGGTGACATTGGTTGCGGATCATCTGGCCATCGCGCCGGGGCAGGCACTTCAACTTGGGCTGCGCCTTCGCCTCGCGCCGCGCTGGCATAGCTATTGGCGCCATGCTGGGGATGCCGGGGCGCCCACGGAAATCTCCCTGACCCTGCCGAAGGACAGCCAAGCCGGCCCCATCGCCTGGCCAACCCCGCAGGCCATCCCCTTCGGCCCACTGATGAGCTTTGGCTATTACGGGGAAGTGGTTTTGCCGATGCAGATCACGCCACCCGCCGGCCTGCGTGCGGGGGAGGTTTTCAGCATCACGGCACAGGCAACCTGGCTTGTCTGCGATGATGTCTGCATCCCGGAAGAAGGCAGCTTCCGGCTTGATCTGCCAGTTATCGCGCGAGCCCAGGCGAACCCCGATCTCGCGCCACTTTTTGCCGCCGCTGCCCTGCCGCGACCCTCTCCCTGGCAAGCCAACGCGACCATTCAGGGTGATGCGCTGCGGCTGCGCCTGACTGGCCCCGGCCTTGGGCGCGAAAGCCTGAAGGAAGCGCTGTTCATCCCGGGCGTCGCTGGGCTTTTGGATCACGCCGCGCCGCAACGCCTCAGCCATGGCGCGGATTGGCTGGAACTGACGCTGAAGCGGGCGGAGCGGCCAGAGAACCTCGCCAGGCTTGAAGGTGTATTGCTGCTGACCGATCAGGGCGGGCGGAGGCTCGGCTACGACATCGCCGCGCCGTTATTGCCGGGGGCGGCTTTCCTGCCGCTGTGGCAGGCGCTGCTTTTTGCGCTGCTGGGCGGCGTGATCCTGAACCTGATGCCCTGCGTCTTCCCCGTGCTCGCCATGAAGGCCATGGCACTGGCGCGGCTGGGCGGTGCGGCGCGAGGCGCGGTGCGGCTGGAAGCCGCCGCTTATACCGCCGGCGCGGTGGTGAGCTTCGTGGCGCTGGCCGCGCTTTTGCTGGTGCTGCGCGGTGCGGGGATGGCGCTGGGCTGGGGCTTTCAATTCACCTCGCCGGTTTTTGTGCTGGCGATTGCCTGGCTGATGCTGGCGGTCGGGCTGAACCTTTCGGGCGTTTTCGCGCTGGGCGGGCCGATTGGCGCGGGCGGGCATATCGCGGCGCGCGGTGGGTTTTTGGGCAGTTTCGCGACCGGCGCGTTGGCCGTGCTGGTGGCAAGCCCCTGCACGGCGCCCTTCATGGCGGCGGCGATTGGCGCGGCCTTGGTCATGCCGGCGCCGGCCACCCTTGCGGTCTTTGCCGCGCTCGGCCTTGGTTTGGCGGCGCCGACGCTGATCCTGGCGCTGGCGCCGGGCTTGGCAGGCAAGCTGCCCCGGCCCGGGCCTTGGATGGAAAAGCTGAAGCACATCATGGCTTGGCCGATGTATGGCGCGGCGCTTTGGCTGGTTTCAGTGCTTTGGGCGCAAAGCGGCTGGGCGGGTGTGGCCGTGGCCGTGCTTGGCGGGCTTGGTCTTGCGCTTGGCGCCTGGGTATTTGGCCGCGCGCAACGCTCTGGCCGGCGCGGCACGCAACTTGGCGCGGTGCTTGCCGCCCTTGCCCTGCTACTGGCGCTGCCCTTTGGCCTGACTGCCGCGCCGCCGCCCCCCGCCGCCGTCGAATCCGCCGAAAGCTGGACGCCCGCGCGGGTGGAGGCGTTGCGCGCGGAGGGCAGGGGTGTATTCCTCAATGTCACCGCCGCCTGGTGCATCACCTGCCAGGTGAATGAACGCTTGGCACTTCGTCGGGATGCTGTGCAGGCGGCCATGGCGGCGCGCGGCATCGCCTATTTGAAGGCGGATTGGACTCGCGGCGATCCCGCCATCACGGCGCTGCTGCGCAGCCATGGGCGCGAAGGCGTGCCGCTTTACCTGTTCTGGCCTCCGGGTGGGGCGGAGGCGATGATCCTGCCCGAAGTGCTGACCGAGGCCATGGTGCTGCGCCATATCGGCGCAGATTAGGTTTAAGGCTTGACGCGCCCCCAGGGCAGCGCGCTATCTGGTCCTTATCGGCATAAAGACCGAAGGCAGCGCGCAGGCGTTGGCGCAAATTGAGGCTGGCTTGGCGTTGTTGACGCGTTTTTGCGTATCGCCGGCTTTTTGGCTTTGCGCGCCCCGGGTGATTGCCATGCCGCTTACCGAAACCTCTGCCGATCCCAAGGCCATGCCGGATTTTCTCCGGCTTGTCGGCGTTGATCTTTGGGCGGCGCGGCTTGCTGATCTTGGCCGCCGGGCGCAAGCAAACGCCTTTCAGGGGCGCGCCACGCAACATCGCCATGCTTTGGAATTTGCGCTGGCGCGCGCCGCGCGCGGTACGGCGCAGGGCAGTGCGGAACGCCGCGCGCTGGGCCTTGCCGCGGAAGCGGTGCGCCTGGCCAATGGCTTGCCGGCAGCGCGGCGCGAAAAGCTGCGCGGCGCCATCACTGCCGGGCTTTCCGGGGAAGCCACGCTGATTCCCCTGTTTCACCTGCTCCGCGCCGCCGCGCTTTACCGCGCGCAAGGTTTTGAGGTGCGATTCAGTGGCCTTGCGGAAGATAGCGCGCATGATCTGACCATCAGCCGTGGCGGCGCGGTCGCGGAAGTGGCGTGTGAGACGATCTCAGCCGAGGAAGGCCGCCCGGTGCAGCGCGGGCATTGGTATGCGCTGATGGATAGCGTCAATCCCGAATTGCAAACCTGGCTGGCCGCGCATCCCGGCCGCTATGTGCTGCGCATGACGCTGCCGGATGGGCTTTCCGGCCCTGACAAGGCAGCCGAATTGCAACGGCGCATCATGGCCATGCTGGCCGCTGAAAAGCGCCAGGACAGCAGCGCCGATGCGGTGCTGAAGCTTGACCCGCTGGTGCTTGCCGGCGCGCAGGCTGATCCGCTTCCGGGCAGGCTGCGTCAGCAATTCGGGCCGGAAGCGCATTTGGCCGTAACCGGTGATCCCGCCGGAGGATCGGTCTTTGTGCTGGCGGCGCGGGCTGGTCAGGAAAACAGTATTTCGGATGCCGTCGCGGCGCGCATGGCAGCGGCTTCGGCCGCACGGCTTTCAGGGGCCAAGCCCGGCATCGTCTCAGTGTTCATTGAGGATATGGATCGTGCCGAATGGCGCGGCCTGCGTGATGAATTGGCGCTGGAAGGGGCGGTGCGCCGCTTCTTGGCAGGCCACGCCGCACGGCGCGTTGTGGCGGCTGCCTGTTCGTCGCGCGCTGAGCTTTTCGGCCTGGCACCACCTGATGCGGTGGCGGGCGGGGAGTTGCGCTTTCGCAACCCATCCCACCCCGCGGCCAAATCCGCCGCACTTGCGCCGGCGATACTTTCTACAGTGACGTGAAAATCCTCAGCGCCCCGTGAATTGCGGCGCGCGCTTATTCAGGAAGGCGCTAACCCCTTCCTGGAAATCGGCGCTGGTGAAGCACATGGTCACCAGATCATCGCCCTCAACCTCACTGGTTGCCTTGCGGAGGCGCCGGATCGCTTCCTTGGTGGCGCGCAGCGTGAGCGGTGCGAGGCCCGAGATATTGGTGGCCAATTCCATGGCGCGCGCCGACACATCATCGGGTGTTTCCAGCATTTCGGAAATCAGGCCGATATGCTTCGCCTCATCGGCGGAAAACAGCCGCGCGGTCATGATCATTTCAGTGACGGCTGCGGGGCCAACCAGCGCGTAGAAGCGCGCGAAATTATGCATGTTGAGGATATTGCCGAGAGTCTTCGCAATCGGCAGGCCGAAGCGCGCACCCTTATCGGCAATGCGGATATCGCAGCAGCCGGCAATGCCAAGCCCGCCGCCGGTGCAGGCGCCAGTAATGGCCGCGATCACGGGCTTGGTGCAGCGTTCAAGCGCGCCCAAAACCTTGTCAATGCGGGCTTCGTAATTCAGCGCATCCTCGGCTGTGCGGAATTCGCGGAATTGCGAAATATCGGTGCCGGAAGCGAAAGCCTTGCCGCCCGCGCCCATGATCACCCATACGCGGATCGCGGGATCGGCGCTGATCTCATCGGCCAATTCGGCCAAGCGCGCATACATGGCGAAGGTCATGGCATTACGCGCTTGCGGGCGGTTGAAAGTGGTCCAGGCAATGCCGCCTTCGCGGATTTCGTGCAGCAGATCTTCGCTCATGGTCAGATTCCTCAGCTTTGGGATGCGCATGGGTAACGCGCGGTGCTGGCGCGTCAACCCACTCCCTTGCCGAGGGCCAGACAGAATGCGAACAAGGCAGCGAATTTTCTCTCGGAGTCCCCACCATGATGCCGCTTTCCCGCTTCACCGTGCTTGACCTCACGCGCGTTCGTTCCGGCCCCACCTGTGTGCGCCAGCTCGCGGATTGGGGGGCGAATGTCATCAAGGTGGAAGCCACCGATGAGGTTGATACGGGCAAGGGCATGGGGGGCGAGCGCCATGGCCCGGATTTCCAGAATACCCATCGCAACAAGCGCGGCATGACACTGAATTTGAAGGCCCCGGAAGGCTTGGCTGCCTTCCATCGCCTGGTCGCAAAGGCGGATGTTGTCGTGGAAAATTATCGCCCGGATGTGAAGGAACGCCTGGGCATTGATTTCGCTGCGCTGTCGGCGGTGAACCCGCGCATTGTGCTGGGCTCGATTTCCGGCTTCGGCCAGGATGGCCCCTATGCCAAGCGGCCGGGCTTTGATCAGATTGCGCAGGGCATGGGTGGCATCATGAGTGTGACCGGCATGCCCGGCCAGGGCCCGGTGCGGGCGGGCATTCCGGTGGCTGACCTGACGGCGGGGCTTTACACCGCGATCGGCATTCTGGTGGCGCTGCTGGAACGTGAAACCACCGGCAAGGGGCGCTGGGTGCATACCAGCCTGCTCGAAGCCATGATTGCCATGATGGATTTCCAGGCGACCCGCTGGACCATGAAGGGCGATATCCCCGGCCAGGCTGGCAATGACCATCCGACCACAACGCCAACCGGCCTGTTCCGCACCAAGGATGGGTTGATGAACCTGGCCGGCGGCGGGCAGCAAATGTGGGATCGGATTGTCGCCACACTCGGCATTACCGAAGAAGCCAAGGACCCGGCCTTCGCCACCGACAAGACGCGCCATGCCAATCGCGACAAGACCAATGCTTTGCTGCAATCGCGCCTGATTGAAAAGACTACCGCCGAATGGGTGGAAGGGCTGAACAAGGCGGGCGTGCCGAGCGGGCCGGTCTATTCCATGGATCAGGTTTTCGCCGATACGCAGGTGAAGCATCTGGGCATGGCGATGCCGGTGCAGCACCCTGCGCTTGGCGAAATCGCCCTGGTGCGGGCACCGATGCAGATTGCGGGTGTGACTTGCGCGCGCACCCCAACCCCGGAACGCGGTGAGCATACTGATCAGGTTCTGGGCGAGTTTGGCTTTTCTGCTGAGGAAATCGCCGCGCTGCGCGCTGCAAAAGCGATTTGAAAGGCCATAAGGCTTTCTCATGACCGGCGCGCGGGCCTCGCGCGCCGAGAAGCGTGGTCAGCGTAGCCGCGCTGGCGCGTCGCCCAACATGGCGACGACTTCCTGGGTGGATAGGAAGCGCGGGAATTCACCCTGCACCAATTGATCAAGGCTTGGCGCCGGCAGGCCGAGCCTTGAAGCGTAAATCCAGGAATAGGCCAGCACGCGCTGCACATGCGCGCGGGTTTCATCGAAGGGGATCGCTTCGATGAATAGCAGCGCATCATCGCGATGTCGCGCGGCCGGCAACCATTTGGCCAGATTGCCCGGCCCGGCATTATAGGCCGCGAGCAGGCGGATCAGATCATTCTCCACCGCCTCAGTCCGCGCGAGGTAATGCAGGTAGCGTTGGCCCAATTCCAGCGACAGGTTGGGGTTGTGCAGGCGTTGCGCGCCTTCGCCCATCAGGGATGGGTCATTGGCCAGAAAGGCCGCGGTGGCCGGCATGACCTGCAAAATGCCGCGCGCCCCGGCGCGGGAGACAGCGGCCGAATCAAAATTCGATTCCTGACGTGCCAGCGCGTAAATCAGCGCGGGTTCCACGCGAAAACCCTGTGCCGGCGTCAGGCGCGGTAGTGGAAAGCGCGCCAAATCCCGCGGGCGGCCATCGGCGGCTTGCGCCAATTCGGCCAATTGCGCCGAAAGATGCGTAAGGCCGGCCTGGGAAGCCAGCGCCAGCATCGCACGCAACAGCGGCAGATTGCCGCGCGCCAATGGCCATAAGGCGCGCAATTCCGCTTCCGCCCGTGCGGTCTGGCCAATTTGCAGCAAGGCAAGCGCCCGCCAGCCGCCGGCGGTTTCCATCAGCACGGCCATGCCTTCTTCCCCGCCCGCTTCGGCATGCCAAGCAAAGCCAGGGGTCAGGCCAAGGGCGCGGCGCGCCATCAGCCCGTAGAAGGTACGTGGTTCCTGGGCGGCCTGCAAAAGCCAAGGCACATGCATCCCCGGATGCCGGGCGCGAATGGCGGTACGGCTGGCCCAATAGGCGGCGGCAGCGCGATTGGCGGCTGAGGCACCGGGCGCGCGCGCCGCAACCTCAAAATAGGGTAAGGCCACATCGAAATGCCCAAGCCCCCAGGCCGCGAGCCCGGCGGCGAAGGCGGCGCGGCCGCTGGGTTCGATCCGGCTGCGCGTTGCTGCGGAGGCCACTTCAAAGGCGCGTTCATCATCCCCCCGACGGAACAGGATCAGGGCGAAATCGGCCTTGAGCGCGGCGGCATAGGGGGCCGTCATGCCGCGCGTGGCTTCCATCTGCCTGAGCGCGGCCTCCAGATTGCCATCCCGCACCAGATCCCTCAGCGCGCGGTCCAGGGCAGGGTTGCGGACAAAACCCTGTTCCGGGGCTTCGCGTTCTTCCGGGATGATGCCGGCATCCTCGGCTAGGATATCCAGGGCAGGGGCGGCCGGTAGGGCCGCGCCACGCGGCGCCATACGCCGCAGCAGGGCATGGATCGCCGGCGCATCCGGGTGATCAGCAAAGCGCGCCAGCCAATCGCGCAGCGCTGCCTGATCCGGCCTTGGCGCGCCTGGGGTCAGCCAACGATCGGCGAGGATATGGCCTTCAAGCCGGCGGTCCGAAAGCTGTTCTTCGGCTTGTTCCGCCGCTGCCCAATCCTTGCTGGCATGCAAAGCGAAGATGTTCTGCAGCGCAAGCCTATCGGCAGCGGCCAAAGGCAAATTGGCGCTGGCCGAAACACGCAACTGCGGCGTGGGCAAGGCTGCGGTCTGATGGGCCCTTTGCGCCGCGGCTGGAATGGGGGTTCCAAACCAGACAGGCGCCAGCACCAGTGCCAGCAAAGGCAGGGTGCGGCTTCGGGCCATGGGGGGGATCGCGCGCATGGCCAGGGGGTTCTAGACGCGAAATGGTTAAAAATTCAACCACTGGGCGAGTAGGGGGGGGTGAAGGCCCCTCCCGCCCAGGTGACAGGCGCCGGGTCCGCCGTTAAACCCATGCCAGCAACAAGGAGCAGACCATGGCGATCAAGACTGGCGACAGCATCCCCGCGATGAAGGTCATGCAGGGCACCCCTGATGGCCCGAAGGAGCTTGATACAGCGGAATTTTTCAAGGGCCGTACCGTTGTTCTGTTTGGCGTGCCGGGCGCCTTCACGCCGACCTGCTCGGCCAAACACCTGCCGGGTTTTGTGGAACATGCCGCGGCGCTGAAGGCCAAGGGCGTGGATGCCGTTGCCTGCATGGCGGTGAATGACGCCTTTGTGATGGGCGCCTGGGCCAAGGACCAAGGCATCACGGACCAAGTGACGATGGTTGCCGATGGCGCTGCCGCCCTCACCAAGGCGATGGGCCTGGAATTTGACCTTACCGCGCGTGGCCTTGGCGTGCGCTGCCAGCGCTTTGCCCTGGTGGCGAAGGACGGCAAGGTGACGCGTGTGGCCGTGGAAGCCCCCGGCGCCTTTGAAGTGAGCAAGGCCGAAGCGGTTCTGGCCGCGCTTTGATCTGAATGCCCGGCGCGCCCCCATTCCGGGGTGCGTCGGCCGACCCTAAGGATTGCCGCCCATGAGCATCACCCTATGGACCTGGAATACGCCCAATGGGCGGAAGATCAGTGTCGCGCTTGAAGAAATGGGGCTGGCCTATTCTGTGCGGCCCGTGAACATCAGCAAGAACGAGCAATTCAACCCGGAATTCCTGGCCTTCAGCCCTAATAACCGCATCCCCGCCATCCAGGACCCGGATGGGCCGGATGGCAAGCCGATCACGGTTTTCGAGAGCGGCGCGATTTTGCTCTATTTGGCTGAGAAGACTGGCCGATTTATGCCGAAGGACCTGCGCGCCCGCGTGCCGGTCTATGAATGGCTGATGTGGCAAATGGGCGGTTTTGGCCCCATGCCGGGGCAGGTGCATCACTTCCTGATGCAGCCCGAAGGCCCGGCGCGGGATTACGGTTTCAAGCGTTATCATGATGAAACCAAGCGCTTGTATGGCGTTCTGGACCGCAGGCTTGAAGGCCGCGATTTTGTTGCGACCAGTAATGAACCTTCGATCGCTGATTTCGCCATTCTGGGCTGGGCTTGGCGGCATGAACGCCATCAGGTGGATCTTGGGGCCTTGCCGAATGTGCAGCGCTGGTATGAGGCGATGATGGCGCGGCCCGCCACCAAGCGCGGGTTTGAGGTTTCGCTGGGCTGAAGCGGCGTCCCTGGGGCGTCGCCGCGTTTCAAGCGCATCATTCGACAAAATTGCACGAAATATTGTGGACTTTAACGAGGGGAAGCGCCACTATTCGTTAACGTATTAGGTGATTATTGCCCCATGCACAGGCCATGGCTGCAGGCGAATAGCTGATGACGCTCTCACCGCTCGTCGAAGATTGGAAACTGTCGGTCGCTACCGCGCCGAATGATACGTTTTTCGCCAATGGCAGCCTTTGGGGCATGTATGGCGACACTTCAGGCACAGCCAATCCATTCGGCAGCCAGGCGGCAAATGCCTGGGCGCAGGGCCACACGGGTTCCATGGCCAATGTGGTTGGCGTGATTGATACCGGCCTGGATTACACGCACCCTGACCTTTATCTGAATATCTGGCTCAATCAGCGCGAAATCCCGACAAGCCTGCGCGCCGGCCTATCCGATATGGATGCCGATGGTCCGATTACCTTTCGGGACCTGAATGCCAGCGCCAATGCGGCTCATGTGCGGGATGTCAATGGCAATGGCCGCATTGATGCCGGCGATCTGCTCAACGACGCCAGGTGGGAGAATGGCGTTGATGAGGATGGCAATGGTTTTCTGGATGATCTGATCGGGTGGGATTTCGCCAATAAAGACAATGACCCTATGACGACAATAATCACGGGTCGCATGTCGGCGGGACCATTGGTGCTTTGGGCGGCAATGGCATTGGTGTTGCGGGTGTCAATTGGAATATCCAGATGTTGCCGCTCAAATTCCTGTCGGCTTCCGGTTCTGGTTGGACATCGGATGCGGTCAGGTCGGTTGATTATTTTACTGATGCCGCGATCCGGGCCAATACCGCCGAGCGTTTTCTGGCCACCAATAACTCCTGGGGCGGAGGTTTCTTCTCCCAAACTTTGCTTGATGCGATCACAAGGGCCGCGCAGCAGGATATCCTATTTATCGCCGCGGCGGGGAATAACAGCAGCAATAACGACGCCGCGCCGCGCTATCCGACCGGATATTCAACCGCGCCGGTGACGGGGCATGAGGCTGTCATTTCGGTCGCTTCGCTGGCGAATACGGGGGCGCTTTCGTTCTTTTCCAATTACGGGGCCAATACGATTGATATTGCCGCGCCTGGTTCCGCCATTTGGTCAACGATCCGTGGCGGAGGTTACGGGGCCTTCAATGGCACATCCATGGCGACCCCGCATGTCGCGGGTGCGATTGCGCTTTACGCTTCACTTTTTCCGAACGCGACGAGTGCGCAGATCAGGGAAGCGCTGCTGCTGAGTGCCACCTTCACCGCTTCCGTGGCCGATAGGGTGGAGAGCGACGGCAGGCTCAATATCGCGGCGATGTTGACGATTGCGCCTATGGCGACGGAGTTTGCCGATTGGTTGGACGGAACCGATGGCGCCGATACGCTGAATGGGCTCGGCGGCAATGATACGCTTTCGGGCGGCGCTGGAAATGATCTGATCCAGGGCGGCCTGGGTGATGATCTGGCGAGCTATGCGGAACTGACGGCGGTTCAGGCAGTCACGGTGAACCTTGCCGCTGGCCGAGCCTTTGGCGTGGCCGGCTTGGATACGCTTTCAGGCATTGAGCATGTGCTGGCAGGTGCCGGCAATGACAGCCTGCTGGGTGACGGCCTTGCCAATTGGCTTTCCGGCGGCGGGGGTAATGACCGGCTAAATGGAGGTGACGGCAATGACACATTGGATGGCGGCGTTGGTGCCGACATCATGTGGGGCGGCAATGGCGATGATGTTTTCATTGTAGGTGATGGTGATGTGTTCGCTGAGGCGGGCGGGCAGGATCTAGTTTTGCTAAGGCGTGCTGCCATTAGCCTGATTGGCCAATTTATTGAGACTGTGATGGGCGATGTGCCGGGGCAGGCGTTCTTTATCTCCGGCAATCACTTCGCGAATATGCTGATAGGCGGCGACTTGGCCGATACGCTGGATGGCCTTAGCAGCCATGACACCCTGATTGGCGGGCTTGGCAATGACAGCCTGATTGGCGGTTGGGGCGATGACAATTTCATCTTCAATACCGCGCTGGGCGATACGAATATCGATACCATTCAAGGCTACAACGCAACGAATGATACCATCCTGTTGGATGATGCCGTCTTCGCGGCGCTGGGGCCACCGATTGCTCTGGCAGCTGGCTTCTTTACCACAGGCCCTGCCGCGACAGACACGAATGATCGGATCATCTACAATGCCGCGACAGGCGCGCTGTTCTATGATGCAGATGGCCTGGGCGGCGTGGCAGCAGTGCAATTCGCCATCCTGACCGGTGTTACTGGCGTCATCAGCGATGCCGAGTTTCTGATCATTTGAACTGAAGCCTTCCGCCAGAAGCTGCATCCTTCGCTTGCCAATGCGTGGTCTGCGGCGACCCTGGTCAAGGCTGCCATCCCAACGCTAAATCGGGCATTCGCCATGAAGCCTGGGCGAGCCCATCGGCTTGTTCTATGGTCCCCTGAGAAACTGAGGACCGTTCCATGCTCACCAGAAATGCCAAGGGCGTTTTCGTCATAGCGCCGACACCCTTCCTGCCCGATGGCGCGCTTGATCTTGCAAGTGCGGATCGCATGACCGATGCCTTTCTGGCGGCAGGTGCCAGTGGCCTCACGCTCCTTGGCGTGATGGGTGAAGCGCCGAAGCTTGATCAGGAAGAAGCGATCAGTTTTGTGAAGCGCGTGATCAATCGCGTGGCGGGGCGCGTGCCGGTAGTGGTCGGGGCCTCGGCGCCTGGTTTTGCCAGCATGCGCGCCGTGGCGCGGGGTGCGCTGGATTTGGGGGCGGCAGGCATTATGGTGGCGCCGGCACCGGGCTTGAAGGGCGATGATGCGGTGCAGTCCTACATCATGCAGGCCATGGATGCGGTCGGCGATGCACCCTTCGTCTTGCAGGATTTCCCGCAACTGACCGGCATTCATATCGGCGCGGGCATGGTGGCGCGCGCCGCTGCCGATCCGCGCCTGGTGATGCTGAAGGCCGAAGATTATCCTGGCCTCGATAAGCTTTCCGCCATCCGGAAGATGGAAACCGAAGGCAAGATGCCGCGCATCAGCATCCTGGGCGGCAATGGCGGACAATTCCTGCCGGAAGAACTCTCGCGCGGCGCGGATGGCATCATGACCGGTTATGCCTTCCCGGAAATGCTCGCTCAGGTGATTGCGCTGATGGCGGCAGGCAAGCGCGACGCAGCGCAAGACGCCTTTGATCTTCACCTGCCCCTGATCCGGAGCGAATTGCAGCCCGGCCTCGGCCTTGCGATCCGCAAGCATGTGCTGGCGCGGCGTGGCATTATCGCGCACGCGGCGCTACGCGCACCCGGCCCCAAGCTTTCGTCGGAAACCACCGCCGAGATCGATTACCTGCTTTCCCGTCTGCAAGCGCGTGGCGGGGCCAAGCTGCCCTAACGCCAGCGCTTATCACGTCAATTCTTACACCAAGGAGGAAACCCCATGCCCAAAATCGCCATCGCCGTTGAATTCAAGATCAAGGAAGGTCAGCACGCCGCCTTTGACGCGATCATCCGCGAACATGCCCGCCTGACGCTGCAGGAAGAACCGGGCTGCGAGCGCTTCGATGTGCTGCAACCGCTCGACAAGGATGGCACGCATGACAAAAGCCGCGTCATGCTGTGTGAGGTCTATCAGGATCGCGCAGCGGTGGATGTGCATACCAAGAACCCGCGCCTGGCTAAGGTGCGCGATTCCTACGCGCCGCTGATCGAAGGCCGCACGCTGACGCTTTGTGAGATGTGAGGCGAAGGGCGCTGCATAATGCGGCGCCCCCACAACCTACCCCGCCAAAGCCGCCTTCACCGCCGCCAGCGCTTCTGCAGCCTGCGCCGCATCCGGCCCGCCAGCCTGCGCCATATCGGGCCGCCCGCCACCGCCCTTGCCGCCCACAGCGGCCGAGGCCGCGCGCACCAGCGCCACCGCATCGGCGCGGCCTTTGGCCGCTTCAGCCACGGCAACAACAATACTCGCCTTGCCTTCCGCCGTGCTGATCAGCGCCACAACATCAGCGCTGCCACCCTTCAGAATGGCCTCGGCCAGTCCCTTCAAATCGCGCGGCGGCACTTCACCCAGATCACGCAGCGAAAGCCTTAGCCCCGCCACTTCCTCAATCTCCGCCCCGCCGCCACCGGTCGCGAGCTTCTTGCGAAGCTCCGCCACATCGCGTTCCAGCTTGCGCCGTTCTTCGGCCAGTGCGGCGATTCGCCCGGCCAATTCGCCCGGCTGCGCCTTCAACACCGCCGCCGCGGCCGTCAGGCTTTCTTCCATTTCGTTGATGTAGGTGAGTGCGGCATCACCCGTCACCGCCTCCACTCGTCGCACACCGGCACTCACCGCGCCCTCAGCAATAATCTTGAACAAGCCGATATCGCCGGTGCGCCGCACATGCGTGCCGCCGCAAAGTTCCAGCGAATAGACGCCATGCTTGTCCGTCGCCGCCGGGTCATGGCCCATGCCGACCACGCGCACTTCCTCGCCATATTTCTCACCGAATAGCGCCATGGCGCCGGCTTCCACGGCTGCCTCCGGTGTCATCAAACGCGTGATCACCTCGGCATTTTCGCGAATACGGGCATTCACCTCGGCTTCCACCCAGGCGAGTTCTTCGGCCTCCATGGGCTTGTTGTGGGATACGTCAAAGCGCAGCCGATCCGGTGCATTCAAGCTGCCCTTCTGCGCGACATGCGTGCCAAGCCGGCGGCGCAACGCCTCATGCAGCAAATGCGTCGCGGAATGATGTGCGCGGATATTCGAACGCCGCGCATGATCCACCGTGGCGCTTACCGCCATGCCAGGCTTGGCTTCGCCATGCACAACCTTGCCCAGATGCACGAAAAGATTGCCGAGCTTCTTTTGCGTATCGCGGATTTCAATGCGGCAGGCATCGCCGGCGACAATCACACCCGTATCGCCCACCTGGCCGCCGCTTTCGGCGTAAAACGGCGTCTGGTTCAGCAGTACCGCAACTTCGGTGCCGACCGCGGCATGGTCCACCACCTTGCCATCCACCACCAGCGCGGTGATCTCACCTTCCGCGACTTCAGTGGAATAGCCAAGGAATTCGCTGGCGCCGATCTTTTCCTGCACATCGAACCAGAGGCTTTCGGTCGCCGCTTCCCCGCTGCCGGCCCAGGCCGCGCGGGCGCGGCGCTTTTGTTCAGCCATGGCGGCATTGAAGCCTTCCACATCCACCGCACGGCCTTCACCGCGCAAGGCATCCTGCGTCAGGTCCAGGGGGAAGCCGAAAGTATCATACAAGCGGAAGGCAATCTCACCGGGCAAGGTCTGCTTCGCTCCCAGCTTGCCGGTTTCTTCCGCCAGCAGATGGAGGCCCCGTTCCAGCAGGGACCGGAAGCGCGTTTCTTCAAGCCGCAGTGTCTCAGCAATCAGCCCCTCGGCGCGCACCAATTCGGGATAGGCCGTGCCCATTTGCCGGATCAGCGAAGGCAGGATGCGATGCATCAAGGGCTCACGTGATCCCATCATATGGGCGTGGCGCATGGCGCGGCGCAGGATGCGGCGCAGCACATAGCCTCGGCCTTCATTGGAAGGCAGCACGCCATCGGCAATCAGAAAGGCGCCGGCGCGCAAATGATCCGCCACCACGCGATGGCTGGACCGGAAGGGCCCATCCGGTTCCTGGCTGGTGGCTTCCGCACTTGCCAGAATAATCGCGCGCAAGGTGTCCGTGTCGTAATTATCGTGCTTGCCTTGCAGAATGGCGGCGAAGCGTTCCAGCCCCATGCCGGTATCAATGGAAGGCCGCGGCAGCGGGTTGCGCGTGCCGGCGGGTTCTTCCAGGAACTGCATGAAAACCAGGTTCCAGATTTCGATGAAGCGATCACCATCCTGATCCGCGCTGCCAGGCGGGCCGCCGAAAATCTTGTCGCCATGGTCGAAGAAAATCTCGGAACAGGGGCCGCAAGGCCCGGTATCGCCCATGCGCCAGAAATTGTCGGAAGTCGGGATGCGGATGATGCGATCATCGCCAATCCCCGCGACCTTTTTCCAAATGGTGGCGGCGTCTTCATCCTCCGAATAGACCGTCACCAGCAGCCGGTCCTTCGGCAGCGCGAAATCCTTGGTCAGCAATTCCCAGGCATAGGGGATGGCCTGTTCCTTGAAATAATCCCCGAAGGAAAAATTGCCGAGCATTTCGAAAAACGTGTGATGCCGCGCGGTATAGCCGACATTATCAAGGTCATTGTGCTTGCCGCCGGCGCGGACGGATTTTTGGGCCGTGGTGGCGCGGGTATAGGGGCGCTTTTCCTGGCCGGTGAAGACATTCTTGAACTGCACCATGCCGGAATTGGCGAACATCAGCGTGGGATCATTACGCGGCACCAGCGGACTGCTTTCCACCACCTCATGCCCATTGCGACGGAAGTAATCCAGGAAGGTCGCACGAATATCATTGCTGCTGGTCATGTCTCGCCCATCGGGTCCGCGTTTTCCAGAGCATGTTGCGTTCACATGGGTTCACGCAACCTGCTCTAGAGTTCTGTTTTTCGAGCATCTTCACGCGTTCAGATGATGCCATCTGAACACGATCTGCTCCAAGGGCGGAGAGGTAGCGCGCAGCGCCGCGCGCGTGAAGGCCCTGTCACACGCGCCCTGGCCAAACCCCACGCCGCACCGCAAGCGCGCAAATCAGCCCATAGGCACTAATGCCAAGCGCGACGGCAATGAATTGCCCGGTCAGCCCAAGCCCCGCCACATCCATCAGCAAGGCGCCGCCCAGCACCGCAAGCCCCACGCGGGTCAGCGCTGCCGCCACCGGCCAGCGCATCCGCCCCGCCCCCATGGCGGCGAAATACAGCGCCATGCCCAGGCCAAAACCCGGCAAGGCCCAGCCTATAATCGCCAGCGCTTCCGTCGCAATCGCCGCCACCGCTGCGTCACTCGCAAAGGCCGCCGCCACCTGGGCCGGGAATAGGGCGATGCCAAAGCCAATCACCCCTGTCACCGCAAAGGCCAAGCCGCCACCGGTCCAGGCGATCCGCCGCGCCTCATCCCAATCCCCGGCACCAACGGCGCGCCCGACCAAGGCCGTCAGCGCCGAGCCTATGCCGAAAGCCAGCGGGATCATCAGAAATTCCATGCGGGCGGAAATGCCATAGGCCGCAATCGCCGCCGGCCCGTAAGCGGCGATGCGCGCCGTCACCAGAATGGTCGCCAGATTGGCAAGCGTTGCCATCACGCAGGCAATCAGCCCCACCGCCAGGATGCGCCCAAATAGCGCGCGGCGAAGGGGCGCGCGAAAATCCGGCACAAACCCCGCACCGCCGCGCAGCACCACAAAGGCCATGATCAGCGCGGAAGCACTCATGCTGAGCGCGAAGGCCATGCCGGCGCCGGCCAAGCCAAAGCCCAGCGGTTCCATGAAAGCCCAGGCCATCGGCGGATAGATCAACCAGCCTCCTACCACGCCGCGCGCCGCCAAGGCATGCCGCCCGCCACCACGAAGGATGGACGCCAAGGTATTGGTCAGCCAGGCCGGCAGCGCGCCGGCGCCAAAGGTCCAGGCGGCGAAGGCCGCGCCGGCCTCTGCCGCGCCCGCGCCGCCGATCAGGCCCAGGATCGCGCGCGGGGCCAGCAGAAAGGGCAGAGCGAAAAGCGCCGCGCCGGCGGTGGCAATAAACAGGGCGTGGGCGGCAAGTGACGCTGCCTCCTCCCGCTTCCCAGCCCCCAAGGCGCGCGCAATGGCCGAGACCACGCCGCCCCCAATGGCACCGGCCGACATTTGGGACAGCAGCAGCGTGAAGGGCAGCACTACCGCCCAGCCCGCCAAAGCCGCCTGACCCTGCCGCGCGGCCAACCAAGGTTCGATCAATTGCGCGATGATCTGTGTGGCGGCCAGCAGGGTGGTGGGCGCCGCCAGGGCCAGGATCTGCCTGAGGCGCCCCCTAGCGCTATTCATGGGAGTGCCGCCGAGTCGCGCCTGAGATTGCTTTCATCATGGCCCATGGGAACCCCCAAAAACCCCGCTGACAAGGCCGAATCGGGCGTTTTCCACAGATTTCTTTGGCGCGGCCCTTCATAGAACTTGTGCCTCTGCCCCCTTTTCCCTACCGTATTTTGTGTCGGGGAGAGCAAAGGGAGTTCCTTCATGGATTGGACGCAAGAAGCGATTGAACGGCTGCGCGCCTTCTGGGCCGAGGGTCTTTCGACCGCGGAAATCGGTCGCCGCATGGGGATTTCAAAGAATGCCGTGGTCGGCAAGGCGCATCGGCTGAACCTGTCGTCTCGGCCGAGCCCGATCCGCCGAGACCCGCAGGAACGGCGCACTGCGCCAAGCCCGCGCCTGCCGCGTCAGGCCCCCGTTGCCCGGCCCATGCCGAGCGCGCCAGTGATGCGCCCGCAGGCGCCGCCGCCACAAGCCGCGCCAGTGGTGCTGGTTGCCCCACCCCCAGTTGCCATCCGCAACCCCGCGCCGCCGCGCCCGCGCCTTGGTGGGTCGCGCACCTGCTGCTGGCCAATCGGGGAGCCCGGTACCCCGGATTTCCGCTTCTGTGAGGGCGATCCCATGTCCGGCAAGCCCTATTGCGCCGAACATGCTGCGGTCGCCTATGTGAAGCCGCGCGAGAAGGAACGCCGCGAAGACGCCGCCTGAGACCTTTCCAAAACCAAGCAAGACGGGGTGATTGCCTGGCAATCATCCCGTTTTTTTATGGCGGCAACCGGGCTAAAGGGCGGGCATGAATTCTGTCCTTGCCGGCGTGTTGTTGCAGCTTTCGGCGCTGGCGCTGTTTGTCGCCATGGATACGCTGCTGAAGCTGATGACGCTGAGCTTCGCCGTGCCGCAACTGATGTGGGCGCGGTTTCTGTTCAGCTTCATCGCTGTGACCATCGCCATGCGGCTGATCACGGGCAGCCTGCCCTGGCGGTCCCGTGCGCCGGGGCTGCAAACCATCCGCAGCCTGTTATTGGCGGCGTGCAATTTCATGTTCTCCTCGGCGCTCGTGCATATCCCGCTCGCGGATGCGACGGCGGTTGGCTTTGCCTCACCACTATTCACGCTGGCGCTGGCAGCGATCTGGCTTGGTGAGCGGATTGGCCCCTGGCGCTGGTTCGGCATGGGGCTTGGCTTTGTTGGTGTGGTGATCCTGCTCCGCCCGCCTTTTCTTTTCGCGGGCGAACCCGCGCATTGGGCCATGCTGCTGCCCTTGGGTGCTGCGGCGCTTTTTGCTGTCTATCAAATCCTGACCCGCAAGCTTGCCGCGCTGGATGATCCGCGCACCACCATTCTGCACACGTCTTTCGCGGCGACGCTGCTGACCTCGGCCTCGCTCCCCCTAGTCTGGGTTTGGCCAACCGGGCTTGATTGGGTGGCGTTGGTTTTGCTTGGGTTGCTGGGTGGTGCCTCCCACGGGTTATTGGTGCTGGCCTTCGCCCGCGCGCCGGCCAGCCTGCTGGCACCGCTTTCCTACACGCAAATGATCTGGGCGGTGGTGGCGGGCGTATCGGTCTTTGGTGATGCGCCGGATGTCATCACCCTGCTTGGCATGGCCGTGATTGCGGTAAGTGGCTTGGTCGTAGCGGCTTCCGGCAAAGACAGGAAGACTTGACGCTTCAAGTGTCAGACTAAGCGTGCAATTCCAAGGCCTAGCAAAAAGATTGACGAGACCTTATTTGGGGTGCTCATCCTCGCCCCAGTTCAGGGGCTGAGGGAATCAGGATTCCAATGGCAAATATCGGTCTCGCCAAGGGCGCAGAAGAACGGGGTCACGCGCGTGAAGCGCTGGATGCCAATAGTGTGCGCGAAGCCTATCGCCGTTGGGCGGGCGTTTACGATCTGGTGTTTGGTGGCGTTTCCGCTTTCGGGCGCAGGCGCGCGGTTGCAGCTGTCAATCGCCTGGCAGGCCCGCGCGTTTTGGAAGTGGGTGTTGGCACGGGTTTGGCGCTCCCACTTTATCGGCGCGATTCGCAGGTTGTCGGCATTGATCTGTCGCGGGAAATGCTCGCCAAGGCGCATGAACGCGTGGCGGATGAAAAGCTTTCCCATGTGCGTGGTCTGGTTGAAATGAACGCCGAGGAAATGGCCTTTGAAAGCGGGTCCTTTGACATTGCCGTTGCCATGTTCACGGCCAGCGTGGTGCCCGATGCGCGCAAGCTTTATGCCGAAATGTCGCGCGTTGTGCGCCCCGGCGGGCATCTGCTGTTCGTCAATCACTTCGCGGCGGAAGGTGGCCCGCGCTGGTGGGTGGAACGCGCCATGGCGCCGCTATCGCGCCGGTTGGGCTGGCACCCGGATTTCGCGCTGCGCGATTTGCTGAACCCTGAAGATGTGACCGTGGAAGCGATGGAACCCTGCCAGCCGGCCGGTATCTTCACGCTGCTGAGTGTGCGCAACAATCAGCCTTTGCGCGCGGGCTGAACCTTACCCAAGCCGGCCCGGCACGGCGGCAATCACGGCTTCTTCGGCATTGGCGAAGGCCAGGCGCAAATGGCGTTCCTGGCCGGGGCCGAAAAAGCTGCCTGGCAGCCCAAGCAGTCCACGTTCAACCGCGAGTGCTTCGGCGGTCACTTCGGAATTTCCAGCGCCATCTGGTAAGCGCAGATAGGCGAAATAAGTGCCAAGCGCATCAATGCGCCAGGCATTCACCGGCGCCATGGCGGCGCGAAACGCCTCGGCCCGCGCGGCCATAATGGCGCGATTGCCCGCGCGCCAATCGCGCAGCGCTTCCACGCCCCAAGCAAGCGCGATTTGTGGCGCACGCGGCGGGCAGATTTGCACCGTATCAATTGCCTTCGCCAATTCCCGCTGAAACCCCGCACCCGCCGCAATCGCACCCACGCGATGGCCCGGCACGCAATAGGCTTTCGAAAATGAATAGAGATGCACAACATGATCCCGCCATGCCGCATCCTGAAACAGCCCATGCGGCGCGCCAGCGGCTTCCGGGATGAAATCGCGATAGGTTTCATCCAGCACCAGCCAGGCGCCGTGATCGCGGCAGAGCTTCGCGAATTGCGCGATGAGCTCGGGTGAATAAATGGCGCCGGTCGGGTTGTTCGGTGTCACCAAAACAATCGCGCGCACGCCCTGCATCAATGTTGCCGCCAAGGCGGGATCGGGCAGAAAGCCATCCTCCGCCCGGCAGGGCAAAACGCGGCAGGGAATGCCAAGTGCTTCCAGCGTCATGCGGTGATTGAAATACCAGGGCGCGGGCAGCATCACCGCATCGCCCGTGCCGGCCAGTGTCATCATGGCGAGTGTGAAGGCCAGATTGCCGCCCGCCGTGATCGCGATATCGCCCGCACCAATCCGCGCGGCATAGCTGCGCGCCATATCGGCAGCCAGCGCTTCTCGTAGCGCGGCTTCACCTTCAATCGGGCCATAGCCGGCGGATTTCGCATCACCCGCCGCGGCAGCAAGCCGCGCGAGTAGATCAGCATGCGGCGGATAGCCCGGCACGGCTTGGGTCATATCCAAAACCGGCCCGGCGCCGCCCTGGTAGCGGGCGGCCCAGCCGCGCACGGCGGGAATGGGCGGCGCGCCGGTGGCGCGGATGCGGGGGGAAAACGGCAAATCCATCGGCGCAAGGAACCATCACCGCGCGGCGGCGTCCATGGGGGGCTAATGACATAAGGCGCAGCGCGCCTGCATCGTGGTTGCAGCAAGCTTTGACAGGGATGCAAGGCAGGCAAAATTGTGTTACGCGAACTTCATGTTGAAGACCCTTCTCTCACGCCGCGCTTTGATCGCGGCGAGCCCCTTGCTTGCTGCCCCCGCCTTGGCGCAGGCGCCTTTCCCCAATCGCCCGATCCGCTTGGTGGTGGGCTTCACCCCCGGTGGCGCGACTGACATCTCGGCCCGCGCCTTTGCGCCCAAAATGTCGGAAGTGCTGGGCCAGCCGGTGATTGTGGAAAACCGCCCCGGTGCTGGCAGCAATCTGGCGAGCGAAATCGTCGCCCGCAGCCCGGCAGATGGCCATACGATCCTGCTTGCAACCTTGGGCGCGCTGGTGATCAGCCCCATGGTGATGCGCCTGCCGGTAGACCCGGCGCAGGATCTGGTGCCGGTCTCGATCGCCGTTGACCTGTTCAATATCCTCACCGTGCCGGCTGACCGCCCCTGGCGTACTGCCGCCGATGTTATCGCTGCCGCCAAGGCGCGGCCCGGGGAACTTTCCTGGGGCCATAGCGGCATTGGCAGCGCCCCCCAATTGGCCGGTTTGCTTTTCGCCAAAATGGCCGGGCTTGACACGATCGAGGTCTCTTACCGCGGCGGGAGCCTGGTTGCGACCGATTTGATTTCAGGGCGGCTTGATTACGGCTTCCCTACCTCGCCCTCGGTCAAGACGCATATCGAAGCGGGCCGGCTGCGCGGGCTGGCGGTGCCAACGCTGCAACGATCCCGCCTGCTGCCGGATATCCCCACCGTCGCGGAAACCGGCCTGCCGGGCTTCAATGTGCCGTCCTGGTATGCGGTGGTGGCGCCGCGCGGCACGCCGGAACCCGCCGTGCAGCGCCTGGCGCAGGCCATGCGCATTGCGCTTGAAGACAAGGATGTGGTGGGCATCCTGAACCGCAATGGGCTGGAAGCCATGCCCTCCACCCCGGCGGAATTTGGTGCCGCCTGGGCGGCCGAGCGCACCAAATGGGAACCGATCATTCGCGAAAGCGGCATCAAGATCGAATAGCGGCGCCGGGCGTAATTGGCGTATAGAAAGGGCTGAAAGGAAACTCTGCCCGTGAATGCCATGCCCCCCGATCCTGCCCAAGCCCTGGAAGCTGCCGCGCGCGCCGCGCGTGCCGCGATAATTGCGCTTGCTGGCGCGCCAAGTGCGGTGAAGGATCAGGCGCTGCTTTTTGCCGCTGCGGCGCTGCGTGAACAGCAAGGCGCGATCATCGCCGCCAATGCAGAAGACATCGCGGCAGCGCTTGGGCTGACGCCCGCCTTTCGGGATCGGTTGCTGTTGAACCCGGCGCGCATTGAAGCCATGGCGAAGGGGCTTGAGGAAGTGGCGGCGCTGCCTGATCCCGTCGGGCGTGTGCTCACGGAATGGCAACGCCCAAATGGGTTGCGGTTGCAGCGCGTGGCGCAGCCGCTTGGCGTGATTGGCATGATTTTCGAAAGCCGGCCCGATGTCACGGCGGATGCCGCTGCGCTCTGCCTCAAATCCGGCAATGCGGTGATTTTGCGTGGTGGGTCTGAAAGCTTGCGCAGCGCCACCGCCATTCATGCCTGCATGGTGCAAGGGTTGAAGCTGGCGGGCTTGCCTGAAGCCGCGGTGCAAGTCGCGCCAAGTGCTGATCGTGCCTTTGTTGGCGCCATGCTGCGCGCTTCCGGCCTGATTGACCTGATCATTCCGCGCGGCGGCAAGGGCCTGGTGACGCGCGTGATGGAAGAAGCGCGTGTTCCGGTGCTGGCCCATGCGGAAGGGCTTTGCCACACCTACATCCATACCGGGGCGGATCACGCCATGGCGCGCGCCATACTCGCCAATGCCAAGATGCGCCGCACCGGCGTTTGTGGCGCCACCGAAACGCTGCTGATTGATGCCGCCATAGCGCCCGCGCTGCTGCCCGCGCTGATTGCGGATTTGCGCGCGCTTGGCTGCGATTTCCGTGCCGATGGGGCAGCGCGCGCCATCATCCCGGACCTTACGCCCGCCACCGATGAGGATTACGCCACTGAATGGCTGGATGCGATCCTGTCGGTGAAGGTGGTTGGCGGTGTTGAAGATGCGCTCGCGCATATCCGCCGCTTCGGCAGTGAGCATACGGAAGCGATCATCACTGAAGACGCCAAGGCCGCACAGCAATTTCTGGATGGCATATCCTCGGCGGTTGGGCTTTGGAATGCGTCCACGCAATTCTGCGATGGCGGGGAATTTGGTTTTGGCGCGGAGATTGGCATTGCCACCGGCCGGCTGCATGCGCGTGGACCTGTGGGGCTCGAACAACTCTGCACCTATCGCTACAAGATTTTCGGCACGGGGCAGGTCAGGCCGTGATACTGCGGCGGCTTTGCGCGGCGCTGCTGCTGGGCTTGGCGCTGTCGCCTGCCGCGCGCGCTGCCTGCCCGGATGATGCGGCGATTGCGCGCTTCGCCGGGCAAATCCTGCAGCGCCAATCGCCAACACCTTTCGTCGGGCTATCCCCGGCTGATGGGCGTTGCGTGCAGGAAAAGCTGATTGCGATTTTCGCCCAGCCCTTGGGGGATGTTGTTGGCTTCAAGCTTGGCCTGACCAACCCCGCCATCCAGCAACGCTTCGGCATTGATCATCCCATTCGCGGCGCGATTTTCCATGCAACGCTGCGCGCTGCTTCGGGCGCTGAGGTGGAAGCGCGCTTCGCCGCCGTGCCGGTGCTGGAAGCCGATATGCTGGTGCGGGTTGGCATGGGCGGCGTTGAAACCGCGCTCAATGATCACGCCGCGCTGATCCGCCATATTGATCAGGTGATCCCCTTCATTGAATTGCCTGATCTGGTCTATTCGCCTGATTATCGCCCGGGCCTTGGCGATCTGCTCGCCATCAATGTTGGCGCACGGCTGGGTGTGCAGGGCCGCCCCATTGCCGTGACGCCAAGCGCGGATTTCATCGCGGCTTTGGGGCGAATGAGCATTTCACTCCATCAGGATGGGCGAGAAGTGTCGCGCGCGCCCGGTGCTGCCATTCTTGGTCATCCCTTGAATGCACTGGCCTGGATTGCGCGGGATTTGGCCCGTGATGGGCGACCCTTGCGGGCGGGGGATATCATCTCGCTCGGCTCCTTTTCGCCGCCGCAGCCGGTGGCGCCTGGCCAGGTCTGGACCGCGCGCTATGAAGGGCTGGATGGGGCGCAGGATGTGGTGGTGCGCTTCCGGTAAGGCGGGCGTTTCGTCAAAGCCGCGCCGCCTGCTATGGTAGAAGGCTGAGTTTGTTGGTGATCAGGAAAGACGCGCAGCATGCCCGATACCGCCCCGCTACACGGTCAAACCAATCCGCTTTCCGTCGAATATTTTGATGTGCTGATTGTGGGTGCCGGCATTTCCGGCATTGGCGCTGCCTATCACCTCAGCACACAATGCCCTGACAAGCGTTTTGTTGTGCTGGAGAATGAGGAAAATTTCGGCGGCACCTGGTGGACGCATAAATATCCCGGCATCCGTTCGGATAGTGACCTGCATACCTTCGGCTATCGCTTCAAGCCCTGGCGCGGTGCGCCGATTGCCACTGCCGAAGAAATCCTGCGCTATATGGGCGAAGTCATCGCCGAAAATGATCTGGCGCGGCATATCCGCTATCGGCATCACATCACGCACGCATCCTGGGATAGCGAGACCAAGCTTTGGACCTTGGAGGTTCTGGACAAGACCAATGGCCTGCCGCGCCGCTTCACCTGCAAATTTCTTTACATGTGCCAGGGCTATTACCGCCAATATCAGGGCTATATGCCGGAATGGCCGAATATGGCGGCCTATCAAGGAAAACTGGTGCATTCCGAGGAATGGCCAGATGATCTGGAATATACCGGCAAGCGCGTGCTGGTGATTGGGTCAGGCGCCAGCGCGGCCACCATCATTCCAGCCATGGCAGCCAAGGCCGCCCATGTTGTGATGTTGCAGCGTTCGCCGACTTATTTCCGTGTGGGCCGCAACGCGATTGAGATCGCCGAGGAATTGCGCGCGCTTGGCATTTCGGAAGATTGGATTCACGAAATCACGCGCCGTAAAATCCTGTTCGAGCAAGCCAAATTCGCCAAGCTGACCTTCACGCAGCCGGAACAGGTCAAGGAAGCGCTATTGGATGGCATTCGCGGCATTGTCGGGCAGGATTACGATATCGCGACGCATTTCACGCCGAAATATCGCCCCTGGCGGCAACGCATGGCCTTTGTGCCCAATGGCGATCTTTTCCATGGCATCGCCCAGGGCAAGGCGAGCGTGGTGACGGATGAGATCGAAAGGTTTTCCGAAAAGGGTGTTATCACCAAATCCGGCCAGGAGTTGGAAGCGGATATTATTGTTGCGGCCACCGGCTTCAACCTGAATGTGCTGGGCGATATCGCGTTCGAGATTGATGGCAAGCCGCTCGATTTTCATGAAACCGTGACCTATCGCGGCATGATGTTCACCGGCATTCCCAATATGGTTTGGGTCTTTGGCTATTTCCGCGCTTCCTGGACCTTGCGCGCTGATCTGGTGGGCGATTTCGTCTGCAAATTGCTGAAGCACATGGATGCGAAGGGCAAGGCGCAGGTCGAAGTGGCGCTGCGGGAAGAAGACCGTGATATGCCGATCCTGCCCTGGATTGATCCGGAGAATTTCAATCCTGGCTATCTGATGCGGGGGATGCATTTGCTGCCGCAGCGCGGTGACAAGCCTGAATGGATGCATAATCAAGATTACTGGGCGGAGAAGGATGAATTCCCCCAAATAGACCTGAACGACGCGGCCTTTGTGTACAAATAACCGCCGCGGCGACTTGGACGGCCAATTCACCTTGGCGCCTGAGCCGTTTATGCTCCCCGCATGACTCCATCCCGTTTTGGCGATGGCCGCCGGCGCCGCATCGGCCTTCTGGGCGGGTCCTTCAACCCGGCCCATGCCGGGCATCGCCAAGTCGCGCTGAAAGCCATGCAGGCGCTTGGGCTGGATCAGGTTTGGCTTATGGTCTCACCGGGCAATCCGCTGAAGCCCCGCGCTGGCATGGCGCCGGCCCCGGACCGCCTGGCCAGTGCTAGGCGGATCGCCGATGGCAGGCGCGTGATCGCGACCGATATTGAAAGGGCGCTCGGTACGCGCTTTACGGCCGATACGCTCGCAAAGCTGCGCCGGCGCTTTCCCCGCGCCGATTTCGTATTCTTGATTGGCGCGGATAATCTGGTTCAGCTACCGCGTTGGAAATCATGGAGACGCATCGCGCATGCCACCCCGCTTGCGGTCCTGCCCCGTCCGGGCTGGACCCGGCGCGCCCTGCATGGTGCGGCGGCTTCCGTGCTGCGGCGGCACCGTTGCCCCCCCGGCGCGTTGCTTGCTGGCCCGAAGCGGGCTACGAGCCACGCCAGATGGTGTTACGTCCCCGCGCGGGAACATGCTGCCTCCGCCACCGCAATCAGGGCGGCAGCCTTGCACCCGTGATGTATCGAGAGAGAGGAGGCGGCCATAGCCCGCAAGCCCACCCTGGCTGAAGAAAGCCCGAAGCGGCGCGCCCCGGCGCAGCCCAAAGCTGCCGCCGCGCCCAAGGCCAAGGCCAGCGCGAAGCCAAAAACCGCGGCGCCCAAGGCAGCCACGCCCAAGGCAGCGCCGAAGCGCGCCGTTGCGAAGGCGCCAGAAGCCAAACCCGCAGCCAAGCCCAAAACCAGCGCCAAGCCAAAAGCCACAGCGCCCAAGGCGGCGGCCACCAAGGCGGCACCAAAGCGCGCCGCCGCGAAGGCGGCAGAAGCCAAGCCCGCCACCAAGCCCAGCAAGGCCACGCCCAAGGCGAAAGCGGCTGCCAAGGCAAATAGTGAAGCCAAGCCCGCGACCCCGCGCATTACCCGCACGCGCAGCAAGCGGCGCGAAAAAATTGCGCCGGACCGGCTGGAAATGCTGGTGGAAGCCGCACGCAAAAGCCTGGAAGACGACAAGGCCGAAAATATCCTTGTTCTGGATGTGACTCGCCGCGCGGATTATACGGATCGTCTGATCATCGCGACCGGCCAGGTTGAACGCCAATTGCAAGCCATGGCGACCCATTTGGATGAGGCGCTGGGCAAGGTCGGGCTGCATTTAAGGCGCGATTCCATCCAAGCCTCACCGGATTGGGTGCTGATTGATGCGGGCGATCTGGTGATCCACCTGTTCCGCCCCGATGCACGAGAGCTTTATCGCCTGGAACGCATGTGGGGCCCGGAAAGCCCTGTGACGACGGAGCAAGCCGACGCCGCGCGGGAGTAGGATTGTAGCGATCGGGCGCATCAAGCCGGGGCCAGAGGCGGCGCTTTACGCCCATTACGCGGCGCGGCTGCGCCCGGCGCCGGAATTGCTTGAAATCCCCGAAGCGCGCGGCAGCGCGGCGGAAATCCGCCGCCGCGAAGGGGCTGCCATCCTGGCCGCCATCCCGGCCGGTGCCGTGCCGGTGGCTTTGGACCTTGGCGGCGCCACGCCCGATACCGAAAGCCTGGCCGCGCTGCTGACGCGCTGGGATGAGGCCGGGCGCGCAGTGTGCTTCATGATCGGTGGTGCGGAGGGTTTGGATCAGGCAGTGCAGGCGCGGGCGGAATATCGCCTCTCGCTCGGCCCACTCACTTGGCCGCATTTTCTGGTGCGCGGCATGCTGGCAGAACAGCTTTACCGGGTGCAGGCGATCAGAACGGGGCACCCCTATCACCGCACTTGGCGGCCCTGATGCGTAAAGCGGTTTCCGTAAAAGATTGGGCCTCTTGCGGCCGCCAAAGGCGGACGAGCGCCCGGAGAGGAAACAAGTGAACGCAAAAAGCGGATGGCGCGGGTTTCCTGCGTGACCGAAGATACGCCCATGAATGACACATCAGAAAATCTTGATGATGCCCGCTTTGCCGCCGTGCTGGCGCGCAATGCGTCGCCGGCCTGTGGCGCTTTTCTGTATGCCGTGACCAGCCAAGGGATCTATTGCCGCCCCGGCTGCCCATCACCACCGCCACTGCGGCGCCACACGCGTTTCTTTGCCGATAGCACGGCGGCCGAGGATGCCGGCTTTCGCCCCTGCAAGCGCTGCGACCCGCGCGGTGATCGCGCACGTTTGCAAGCGGAAGCGGTGCGCGCCGCCTGCGCCATGATCGAAACATCTGAAGCCATGCCGTCGCTCGCAAGCCTCGCCGCGCGTGCCGGTTATGCGCCGCATTACTTTCAGCGGATGTTTCGGGACATCACCGGCGTCACGCCGCGTTCCTATGCGGAAGGCGTGCGCGGCAAGCGCCTGTCAGCCGCATTGGCCGAAGGCGCGCGGGTGGCCGAAGCGGTGGCAGGCGCAGGATTCGGCAGTGAAAGCCGCGTTTATGAAAACACCGCGCGGCATTTGGGCATGCGCCCTGGCAGCGCGCGGCGTGGCGGCGCCGGAGAGGTCATTCGCATGGCCTGGGCAGAAAGCGCCTTCGGCCCCCTGTTGCTTGGTGCGACCGATCAGGGCGTGTGCTTTCTTGGTTTTGGCGAAACCCGCGATGCGCTGGAAGGCGATTTGCGCGCACGGTTTCCAAAGGCGCGGATTGAAGCCGCGCCAGCAGAGATCAGCGAATTCGCCAAACGCGCCATCGCCTTCATCGCTGAACCACGCGCTGCCTTTGACCTACCCTTGGATTTGCGCGGCACGATTTTTCAGCGCCGCGTTTGGGAAGCTTTGCGCGGCATTCCGCTTGGAAGCACCACGACCTACAGCGCGCTCGCCGCCGCGATGGGGGAGCCGAAAGCAACCCGCGCGGTGGCGCGGGCTTGCGCGCAAAACCCGGTCTCACTCGCCGTGCCCTGCCACCGCGTGATTGGCAAGGATGGTGACGTGACCGGCTATCGCTGGGGTGTTGGGCGCAAGCGCGCGCTATTGGCGGGCGAAAGGGGCGCGTGACACTCTCGCGCGCCCTTGATCGCCCTTGGCATTACGCCGCCATCGCGGGCCGCTTCGCGCGCCACCCCGCCGCCAATTCATAAGCCTGGCCGGCGCGGAGCACGGTTGCATCCTCAAATGGCCGCCCCACAATCTGCGCGCCCACCGGCATGCCGCCCGCACCAAAGCCGGTGCAAACGGTCAGCGCCGGCTGGCCGGTGACATTGAAGGGCATGGTGAAAGTTGGCACCTCAAAAGACGCCCATTTCGTCATTTGATGAATGGGCCGCGCTTCACCTGGTTGCGCTGCGGTCACCAGCAGATCGCAATCGCGCATGGCGGCGGCAACGGCTTCGCACAATTCACGCCGGCGGCGCTGCGCCTGGATGTAATCGGCCGAGGTAATGGTCGAAGCCAGCGCCAGCCTTTCGCGCAGAAACTCCCCATAGGCGCGGTATTTTTCGCGCATCCAACTATCATGCACCGCATAGGCATCAGCGGCCAGGATCAGCCAGCCGGCGGCGTTGAAATCTGCCATCGGCGGGAGCTTCACCTCACGGATTTCCGCCCCCTGCGCGGCAAGCGTGCTGGTCAGATGCGCGATGCCCGCTGCCATGCCGGGGCTGACTTTGCAGTCATCCTCATGGAAATGGCGGATCACGCCAATGCGTAGCCCTTTTACCCCACCATTAAGGCCGGAAAGCAGATCAGGCCGCGGGCGATTGGCGGAAGATGGATCGGCCGGGTCATGCCCGGTCATGGCATCCAGCAGCAGCGCGCAATCTTCCACCGTCCAGGCCATCGGCCCTGTCGTGTCCAGGCTTTGGGAGAGGGGCAACACGCCGGTGCGCGAACATAACCCGTAGCTCGGCTTGATGCCGGCAATGCCGCAAAGCGATGCCGGGGCGCGAATGGACCCGCCCGTGTCAGACCCCGTGCCGCCCAGGATCATGCCGGCAGCGACCGCCGCACCGGTGCCGGAAGATGATCCGCCGGTGAAGCATTCCGTGTTCCAGGGATTGCGCGCGGGCGGCCAGGGCAGATCGAAGGAAGGCCCGCCCCAGGCGAATTCATGGGTGGCGAGCTTGCCCAGCATCACCGCGCCCGCTTCGCGCCAGCGCCGTACCACGGCAGAATCCGCCTTCGGCACATGGTGTTCCAGCACGCGCGAATGGCCCGTGGTGGTAACGCCCGCCGTCTCATAAATATCCTTGTGCGCCACGGGGATTCCATCAAGCGGCCCGCGCAGCGCGCCCGAGACTTGCCGCGCTTCTGCTGCTTGTGCCTGTTCCAGTGCGACCTCTGGCGTGAAGCGGATAAAGGCATGCAGCGCCGGGTTCAGCTTTTCTGAACGCGCCAGATGATCCTTCATCAACTCAACCGGGGAAATTCGCTTCGCGGCGATATCGCGCGCCGCACTTGCAATGGTGGGGAAGCTGGTCATGCGCCTGCCCCCTTCAGGGTGAAGATGGTGGCGGATTCCACTGAGACCTCACGCGGGGTGCGCACGCGCGCGGCGGCGGCCTGGGTATGGGCGGAAGCGGCGCGAATGCCTTCCTTTTCGGCTTCCGTCAGATCAAGCCCGGCGCGGGCCATCAGCGCATCGAATTGCGCCTTATCGAGGGGTTGGGCCATCGGGACCTCCTGTTTTGCTCTGACGGCACTATGGGAAATCCTGGGGCGGGAGGGAACAGGGGCGCCGCGATAAGTCTATTGTTCTTATTTTGTTCTTTTGATAAGCTTTCTTTCCCATGACTGCCGACACCCCCTCTCCACCCCGCAGCGCTGCCCTGGCCCGGCTGCGCGATACCCTGGCAGGGCTGACTGCCCGCGCCCCTGGGGGTGCTGCCAGCGCGCCCATTCCGGTTTTTGCTGATACCAGCTTGATCGGTGCCGGCCTCGCACGTGGCGCGTTACATGAAGTTTGCGCCGCAAGCCCCGGATCTGGCGTGGCTTTTGCCGCCATTTTGCTGGCGCGCTGCGGCGGGCAGGTGCTGTGGATTGCAACCGAACAGGAATCGAATCTTGTCTGGCCGCCCGGTCTGCTGCCTTTTGGCCTGGCGCCGGACAAGCTGATCCTGGCGCGGGCAGCGCGCTGGCCGGAAGCACTCTGGGCCATGGAAGAAGCCCTGCGCTGCCCCGCTTTGGGCGCCGCCGTGCTGATGGCCGGCAGCGGGCAGGGGCTTGATCTGACCGCAACGCGCCGCCTGCATCTGGCCGCCGAGGCCGGCGGTGTTTTCGGCCTGCTGCTCCGCCCGGAAGGCGCCGCCGGTGCTTCTGCCGCGCGCACGCGCTGGCATATCGCGCCCCTTGCCAGCGCCGATGCGCCGCGCTGGCGCCTGAGCTTGCTTCGCCAGCGCGGCGGTGCGCCGGCGGGGCCGTGGCAGGTGGCTTTCAACGCCGCCACCAATACGCTGCATCTGGAAGCGGGTGGCGGATGAAGGGCCGACGCTACCTTGCTGTCCATCTGCCCTTCTGGGCGGCGGAGCATTTGCGCCAGGCCCGCCCCGATCTGCCGGCGGATCAACCCTTGGCGCTTTGGGCGCGGCAGGGCGCGCGGCGCCTTTTGGCGGCTTTGGATCATCACGCCGCGGCGGCGGGGCTGGAGCCAGGCCAGGCATTGGCCGATGCCGAGGCCCTGCTGCCTGAATTGCAGGTTTTGCCCGCCCAGCCGGAAGCCAGCGCCGCAGGCTTGCGAGACTTGGCGCTTTGGGCGCAGCGCTTCACCCCGATCAGCGCTGCCCTGCCCCCCGATGGGCTGCTGCTGGATATCACCGGCTGCGATCATCTGTTCGGCGGTGAGGCGCCCTTGCTGGCAAGCCTGATCAGCGCATTGGCCAAGACAGGGCTTTCTGCCCAAGGCGCCATAGCCAGCGCGGCGGCCTCCGCCATGGCGCTCGCGCGGGTGCGGCGTGATGCGCCGATCATCCAGCCAGGGGCAGAAGAAAAAGCCGTGGCGCCCCTGCCACTTGGCCCCGCGCTTCGCCTGCCGGGCGCCATGCTGGAAGACCTCGCCCGGCTTGGGCTGCGCGTCATTGGCGATGTGCTGCGCCAGCCCCGCGCACCGCTCGCCCGGCGCTTTGGCGCGCCCTTGCTGGATGCTTTGGATGCCGCCACGGGCCGCCGCGCGCCGCCCATCACCCCCATCGCCGCGCCGCCCGATCTGGCGGTGACCCGCGCCTTGCCGGAACCGATCCTGACCGCCGAGGCGATTGCCGCCTTGCTAGATCGGCTGCTGGCAGCGCTTTGCGCGCGGCTTTCCCGCGCCGGGCTTGGCGCAAGGCGGTTGTGTCTGACCGCCTGGCGCGTGGATGGCACCGAACAGCGCCTGATGATCGGCACCGGCGCGCCCAACCGCGATCCTGCCCATCTGGCGCGGCTTTTCGCCGAACCGCTCACCAGCCTGGCGCCGGAACTCGGCTTTGAGCGTTTCACCCTGCACGCCCTGGCGACCGACCCGATGGGTGCGGAAGGGCAGGGCGCCCTGCCCATGGGCGCCGCGCCGCGCCCGGATGGGGTTTTGGCGCAGCTGCTGGATCGCCTCGGCCAAAGGCTGCGCCTGGCCCGCCCTGCACCGCTGCCGAGCCATTGGCCAGAGCGGCAATGGCGCGCCGCCGCCCCGCATGAGGCACCCAGCCCCACCCCGCCCGGCTGGGGTGCCCGCGCCGCGCCGGTGCTGCTGCGCCGCCGGCCGGAAGCGGTGCAGGTCACCGCCTTTGCCGAAGGCGCGCCCGCTGCGCTCCGCTGGCGCGGGCGGCATTACGCGCTGACCCGCGCCGAAGGTCCGCTACGGCTGGAAGCGGAATGGTGGCATGGCGGCGCGCTGCCGCCGGCGCGGGATTATCACCGCGTGCAACTCGCTTCCGGTGAAAGGCTCTGGCTTTGTCATGCCGATGGGCGCTGGGTGGTGCAGGGCGATTTGCCATGAAAGCGCCTGCCTATGCGGAAGTGGCGGCGCGATCCAATTTTTCTTTTCTGGACGGCGCCTCGCACCCCGAGGAATTGGTGGAACAGGCAGCCGCGCTGGGCCATGCGGGGTTCGGGCTTTGCGATACCAATGGGCTCGCCGGCGTGGTGCGCGCGCATGGCGCGGCCAAGGCGGCGGGGCTCACCTTCGCGCCGGGCTGCCGGCTGCGGCTGGAAGATGGCGCGGAATGGCTGGTCTGGCCCGCTGATCGCGCTGCTTATGGAAGGCTGACCGCCTTGCTCTCTGCCGGGCGCATGGCTGCGCCCAAGGGCGCATGTCGGCTGGATTTCGCCATGCTGTGCGACGCGGCCGAGGGCATGGCGCTGGCCGCCATCCCGCCTGTGGCGCCCGCCGCCTTGCGCCGCTTGGGCGGGTTGCGCCTTGCCTTGCCGCCATTGATCGCGGTCGCCTGCCCCTTATTGGGTGATGATGCGGCGCTGCTTGCGCGCCACGCGGCTTTGGCGGAAGCAAGTGGTGCGCGACTGCTCGCCACCAACAATATCCGTTATCATGTGCCATCGCGCCGGCGCTTGGCGGATGTGCTGAGCGCCATTCGCCTGCGCTGCACCGTGGAAGCCTTGGGCCAGGCGGCAGAACCCAATGCCGAACGCCATTTGAAATCACCGGCCGAAATGGCACGGCTTTTCGCGCGCTACCCGGATGCCTTGCAGGCCAGCCTGGATGTGCTGGCGACAACGCGCGGCTTTTCGCTTGATCACTTGCGTTACGAATACCCGGATGAGGTGCTGGACCCGGGCCTTACTGCGCAGCAAAGCCTGGAAGCGCGTGTGGCCGAAGCTGTCGCGGCGCGTTGGCCGGTGCAGGTGCCGGATGCCATCACCACGCGCATCGCGCATGAAATGAAGCTGATCAATGATCTTGGCTATGCGCCTTATTTTCTGACAGTGCATGAGATTATTCGCTTCGCCCGCGCGCGCGGCATATTATGCCAGGGGCGCGGTTCGGCGGCGAATTCCACGGTTTGCTATGTGCTGGGCATCACCGCCGTTGATCCCGAAAAACATGATCTGCTGTTTGAACGTTTTGTCTCCGCCAGCCGCGGCGAACCACCCGACATAGACATTGATTTCGAACATGACCGGCGAGAGGAGGTGATCCAGCATCTTTACGAACGCTATGGCCGCGACCGCGCGGCGATTTGCGCGACCCTGATCCGCTATCGCCCGCGCAGCGCCATTCGCGAAGTGGGTAAGGCGATGGGATTGAGCGAGGATATCACCGCGCGCCTCGCCAAGGCCGGCTGGGGACCGGGGCGGGAGATGAGCCTTGCAGAATTGGCCGCGGATGAGGGCTTTGACATTAGCGATCCGCGCTTGGCGATGACGCTGGAATTGGCTGAGGAATTGCAGGATTTCCCGCGCCATACCGCGACCCATGTCGGTGGCTTTGTCATCACACGCGGCAAGCTTACGGAATTGGCGGTGGTGACGCAGGCGGCGATGGAAGACCGCACCGTTTTGGAATGGGACAAGGATGATATTGATGCACTCGGCATCATGAAGGTGGATGTGCTGGGGCTTGGCATGCTGTCCTGCCTCAGGCGCAGTTTTGATTTGCTGGGGCAGCATCGGCGCCTGGCGCTGGCTTTGGAAAACCTGCCGCGCGATTGCGCGGAAACCTATGCCATGTTGCGGCGCGCGGATTCCGTTGGCGTGTTTCAGGTGGAAAGCCGCGCGCAGATGAATATGCTGCCACGCCTGAAACCGCGCGCCTTTTATGATCTGGTGGTGCAGGTGGCGATTGTGCGCCCAGGCCCCATTCAGGGCGATATGGTGCATCCTTATTTGCGCCGGCGTCAGGGCTTGGAAGCGGTGGACTACCCCGCGCCTGATCCTGCCTTTGGCCCACCTGATGAATTGCAACAAGTTTTGGGGCGCACGCTTGGCGTGCCGCTATTTCAGGAACAGGCGATGCGGCTTGCGATTGTCGCCGCTGGCTTCACGCCCGAAGAAGCCGATCAATTGCGCCGCGCCATGGCAACTTTTCGCCAACAGGGGCTGGTCACGCGCCATAAGGACAAGCTGGTGGCCGGCATGACACGCCGCGGTTACGCGCAGGAATTGGCGGAACGCGTTTTTGCGCAAATCGAAGGCTTTGGCAGCTATGGTTTTCCTGAAAGCCATGCGGCAAGCTTCGCGCATCTGGTCTATGCCTCGGCCTGGTTGAAATGCCACCACCCGGCGGCTTTTGCCTGCGCGCTGCTGAACAGCCAGCCCATGGGGTTTTACGCGCCGGCGCAAATCGCGCGCGATGCACGGGACCATGGCGTGATTGTGCGTGCGGTGGATGTGAATGCCAGCGATTGGGATAGCAGCCTGGAAGAAGCGCCCGAAAGCGCGGGTGGCCTGGCGCTGCGCTTGGGGTTGCGTTTGGTGGCAGGGCTGGCGCAACGGGAAGCGGAGGCTTTGCTTGCCGCCCGCGCCGCGCGCAATGGCGCACCCTTCGTGAGTGTGGAGGATTTGGCCTGGCGTGCCGGACTTTCTCAAGGCGCCTTGAGCGCACTCGCCGCCGCCAATGCCTTTCCCGGCGTACTCCGCCGCGATGCCGCCTGGGCCGCGCGCGGTGCGCGGGGCACGCCGCGCGACTTGCCGCTATTCGCCCCGCGCGATGGCGTGGATGCTGCCCTGGCAGAGGAAACACCCATCCTGCCGGAAGCAAAACCCGTGCTGCCGATGGAACATGAGGGCGAGCATATTGTGCATGATTACGCGGCGCTTGGCCTGACGCTTGGGCGGCATCCCTTGGCGCTGCTGCGCGCGCAACTCCGCGCCGAAGGGCTGCGCGACACGCGCGATTTGCAGTCATGGCCATCAGGTCGCTTGCTACGTCTGGCGGGCTTGGTGCTGATGCGCCAGCGCCCCAGTTCCGCCAAGGGCGTGATTTTCATCACCATCGAAGATGAGCACGGCACCGCCAATCTGGTGGTCTATACCGATATCGCTGCCCGTGATCGGCGTGCCTTGCGTGGCGCGCGGCTATTGCAAGTGGAAGGCCGGGTGGAACGAGAGGATCGCCACGCCGAAGTGCCGATCATCCATGTGATTGCGCGCCGGTTGGTGGATCGTTCCGATCTGCTGGAAGGGTTGTTGCGCGAAGCGGGCAGCGATTGGGCCGCTGCCGCGCTTGGCCGCGCCGATGAAATCCGCCGCCCGCAGGATGATCGCCGCCCGCCGCAGGCCAAGCTGCCCGCGAGCCGGGATTTCAGATAATCGTTACTTCAACACAAAATCCTTCAGCACTTCCGGCTTGAAGGCCAGACCATGCCCCGGCGTTTCCTGTGCCGTGATCATGCCCTTGGCGATTTTTGGCAGGCTGATGAAGACATCATCCAATAGCCCCATCTGTTCCGCCCAAATGCCATTCGGGATGCTCGCCAGCAGATGCACATTCAATTCCGGGAATAGATGCGGCGCGATGGTGATGCCCCAGGTATCGGCTACCGTCGCGATTTTGCGGAGTTCCGTGAGGCCACCCCGCATCGGGTCAGGTTGCAGAATGGGCAGGCGCGGATTTTCGAGGAAGGGCTTCAGATCGGCGCGGCCAAAATGCGTCTCCCCACCCACCACGCGCATATCAAGCGCTTCGGCGCAGCGGAGGTAGCCGGCGTAATCATCGGCCAGCACGGGTTCTTCCAGCCAGTAGATATCATATTCTTCGAATTTGCGGCCCATGGTGATGGCGATATCCGCACTCCAGCCCATATTCACATCAATCATGATATCAATATCTGGGCCGACCGCTTCACGCATGCGCCGAACATTATCAAGATCGGTGTTGAGATCACCAATATGCGCGACCTGCATCTTGATGGCACGGTAGCCTTATTCGATGTAATGCTTGGCTTTCGCGATCATGCCATCACCGCGCGCGCCGCGAAAACAGCCGCTGCCATAGATCGGGATTTCGGAACGGTAATGCCCCCAAAGCCGATGCAAGGGCAAGCCAGCTGCCTTGCCCAGAATATCCCAAAGCGCGATGTCAATCGCCGATTGCGCCATCATCGCAACCCCGCCGCGCCCGCCGGTCAGTGTTGTGCGCCACAAGTCGCGCCAGATCGCTTCAATGGCCGAGGCATCGCGCCCGATGATGCGCGGTGCCATGGCTTCCGCGATGCAGGCGCCGATGGTGCGTTGCAAGGGTAGGTTCAGCAAATGCAGATAGCCCTTGCCGGTAATGCCCGATTGCGTGGTGATTTCCACCACCACCAAATCCCGCATCGGCCCCAGCGCATGGCCCGCCAGCCAGGGGTCATCCGCCCAGGGCATTTGCAGGAGCGTGGTTTTCACTTCCCGCATCGTGAGATCGGCCATGGCGTTTCCTTTCCTTGTGTAGCGCAGCATCACGTTGTCTTGGCCTTGCGGTCAATCGCCTGATCCGCCGAAGCCGGGCTAGACTGACCCACGATGTCGCTGCGATTCGCCCTGACCCATGAAAGCCACTACCGCTATGCGCGGCTGGTGCAGCTTGGACCGCAGTTGATCCGCCTGCACCCAGCACCCCATGCGCGCACGCCGATCACGGGCTATCGGCTGGACATCACGCCACCCCCCGCGCGGCTTGATTGGTTCTTCGACCCCGCGGGCAATCGCGCCGCGCGTGCCTTGTTTGATGGCATGACCAGAGAATTGAGCGTCACTGTCGCACTGGAAGCGACGCTCACGCCGATCAACCCTTTTGATTTCTTACTCGATGCCAGCGCCACTGAATGGCCCTTCACGCTTGAACCTTGGCTCGTGCGCCAGCTTGCGCCTTACCGGGAAGCACCAGCGCCTGGCCCGCTGCTCGCGGCGCTGATCGCAAGCGTGCCGCAAACACCACAAGCAACGATTGATCTTTTGGTCGCCGCGAATGGGCTGATCCATCGGCGCATCCGCTATGAAAAGCGTCAAACGCCAGGCATTTGGGATGCGGAACGCGTATTGCGGGAAGGCCGCGGCGCCTGCCGGGATATGGCTTGGCTGCTCGTGCATCTGCTCCGCGCGCTTGGCTTCGCCGCGCGTTTTGTCTCGGGCTATTTGGTCGAAGCCGAACAGGATTCCTCTGATCACGCGGAATTGCACGCCTGGGCGGAAGCCTATCTGCCCGGCGCTGGCTGGATTGGGTTTGATCCCACATCTGGCCTGCTGGCGGCGGAAGGCCATATTCCGCTCGCCGCCGCGCCGGAACCGGAAGCCGCCGCGCCCATCATCGGAACCTTGGAAGCGGTGCCGGCGGAAAGCCGCTTTCGTATTTCTGCGAAGCGCATCAACCCATGAAGCGCGCTGCCATCCCGCCCTATTTCGGCCAATGGGAAACGCCGGCGCTGATCGGCGCCATCATCACGGGTGCGTGTCGCGCCGAGGATGACCCCGCCTGGGCGCAATCCGGTGCCGAAACCCCGCAGGATTATGCACGCTGGGCGGATCATCTATGCGGTGTGGCGTGTCTCCGCATGGCACTCGCTGCGCGCGGCATCACGCCGCCTTGCGCCCGCGATTTGGCGCGGATGCTGACGCGCCAAGGTGCCTATGTGGAAGAACCGGGTGGCCATATCCGTGGCCTGATCTACGCGCCGGCCATCACCTGGCTCGCTGAAACCCATGCCATGGCGGCCGAAATCATATTGGACCGCGCGGCGGAGGATATTCCGCCCCTCCTGGCAGGGGGCGGGTTGTTCATCGCTTCCGTCCATCCCGCCATCCGCCGGCCGACAGAGCCCGCCCCCGGCAAGGGCGGGCATCTGGTGCTGGTATTCAGGGCAGAACAGGGCGTGCTTCGCTTGCACAACCCTTCAGGCCATGATGCGGCATCCCAGGCGGATGCGCGTGTTGCAATCGCGGATTTCGGCCGCTTTTTCGCCGGACGCGGCATTTGGCTGCCCGGCAAAGCATTGGCGTAAGGAGCATGAATACGTAATAATCAACCATGCGAAGCATGCGCCTCACGCTTTTGTTGGTATTGATCTGCCCGCTTTTGGCGCTGCGGGCTGAAGCCCAAGGCACGGGCCGCGTGATCACCGGCATTCCCGGCAATAATCTGCAACAAACCGCAAATGGCGTGCTTGGGCTGCTCGGCTACAACGTTGTGCCGGATGTCACCGCATCTTCGCTCAGCATCAGCCGCGGCGGGCAGGATGATACCGGGCTGCAAACCACGCAATTCGGCCTGGGCTTCACGGTGGACCCGGATTTCCCGCTCTATCTTGAAGGGTTTCTCGGCTATTCGCGCTACGATCCGCGCTTCATTTTTTCGCAAGGCAGAGACAAAACCATCCTGCCTACGCGCTGGAACAATTTCTCAGGCACTGTGGGGGTCGGTTGGGATTTCCCGATCATTGAAGGGCTGGTCTTCCGCCCCATCCTGAACGCAGCACTTGGGCATGTAGAAAGCGATGTATCGCTGGCGGGGCGGCTTTTGGAATTGAAATATGATCGCGAATTGGCCTTCCTCGATCGTGGGCGCATGAATGCCTATGGGCTTGGCGGGTCATTGATGCTTGATCTGAACATCCCGCGCCCAGGCTACGAAGTTGACCTTGAATTGCGCTACACCGATATTCGTCTTGCCACTTTTGGCGATACCTCCCGCGCTGTGCGGGGAGAGGCAGAGGCGAAAACCTTCAACCTCTGGGGCCGGGTGCGCTGGCCGATGGATGCGGAGATGTTTGGCCGCCCGCTGCGCTGGGTGGTGGATTTTTCCCATTCACACTTCTTCGGTGATCAGGTGGCGCTTGGCTTCGATAGGCTGACCAAGCTGGGCGGCGGGATTGAGATGAATGTCGGGCACTATGAATTGGGGGTTTGGGATTTCAACATGCAAACCATCCGGATCGTCGGCCGCTATTTATTCGGCAATAACGTCTCTGGCGGGTCGATCGGGCTCGCGGTTTCCTTTTAAGGCTTGCACCAGCCCCGCGCCACGCACATCTTCGCCGCATGGCAAACACGCTCATCATCCGCCCCGATCCCGCCGATCCGCGCCTGACGCGCCGCGTCACCGGGCGCGACCATACGGGGGCTGCGATTGAAGCCAGCGTCACGGTGGAACGCCCGCTCACGCTATTCCTGAATGGTCAGGAAATCGTGACCATGATGACAATTGGTGATCGGCCTGAAGATTTGGCGCTGGGCTATCTGCTCAATCAGGGCATGTTGCTTGCCGATGATGACGTCATTGGCGTTGATTATGATGAGGATCTGGCTGTTGTCATTGTGCGCACCGCGCGGCGGACGGATTATGAGGAAAAGCTGCGCAAGAAAACCCTCACCTCCGGCTGCGCGCAGGGCACGGCTTTTGGCGATTTGATGGAAGGCTTTGCGGAAGCGAAATTGCCGCGCGCGGAACTCCGCACATCTTGGCTGTATCGCCTGCTGCATCGGATCAATTCCCTGCCGACACTTTATCTGGAAGCCGGCGCCATTCATGGCTGCGCGCTGTGTCGGCAGGATGAACCGCTGGTCTATATGGAAGATGTCGGGCGACATAATGCGGTGGATAAGATCGCGGGCTGGATGTTCCGCAACAGGGAAGCGCCTGGCGACAAGATTTTCTACACCACCGGGCGGCTGACGTCCGAGATGGTGATCAAGACCGTGCGCATGGGCATTCCCATTCTGGTGTCGCGTTCCGGCTTTACCGCCTGGGGCGTTGAATTGGCGCGCGAAGCCGGCGTGATGTTGATCGGGCGCTGCAAGGGCAAGCGCTTTGTCGCATTGGCGGGTGAAGACCGCATCATTTTCGATGCGGATTTGCGCTACGTGGAAGAAGAAAGTGCCAAACATTGGCGCAAGAACAGCGCGGAAGCGGAACGCGATGGCGGCTGAAACGCTGGGTCTTGTGCTGGCGGGTGGGCTCGCGCGGCGCATGGGGGGCGGGGATAAGCCGCTGCGCTTGCTGGGTGGGCGGCCTTTGCTCGATCACGTTTTGGCGCGCGTCTCGCCCCAGGTCGCGGCGTTGGTGCTGAATGCCAATGGCGATCCCGCGCGTTTTGCTGGTTTTGGCCTGCCGGTGGTGGCGGACCCGCTGCCGGATCACCCTGGGCCACTCGCGGGGATTCTGGCCGGGCTCGATTGGACGGCAGAGCATCGGCCTGACCTTGCCTGGATTGCCTCGATCCCCGGCGATTGCCCCTTCATTCCGGCGGATTTCGTGGCGCGTTTGCATGCAGCGCGGGAGGCTGCGGGCGTGCCGATGGCCGCGGCATGTTCCGGCGGGCAAAGCCATCCGCCGGCCGCGCTTTGGCCTGTTGCTTTACGTGCCGAATTGCGCGCCGCGCTTTTGGCCGGGGAGCGCAAGATGGACCGCTGGACCGCGCGTTTCGGCTGCGCCGAGGCCGCCTGGCCCGCCGCGCCCTTCGACCCCTTCTTCAACGCCAATGCGCCTGAGGATTTGGCGGAGGCTGAGAAAATCTTGCAAAAAACCCCTGTCCCCGGCATACACGCCTGAAGGCTAAGTTCCGGGGAGAACCGCAATGAACGGCATTATCAGCGGCGTTTGCATCGCCATCGTCATCGCCATTGGCGCTGCCCTTTATCTGGACCGCAATGTCCAGCAATCTGCCGACGTCGCTTTCGCCACCACTGGCGTCCGGCTGTGATCATCCGGCGCGGCGCCTTACTCGCCGCCTTGGCGTTGACTGCCTGCGCCGAAACACCGCCACCCGCGCCCGCTACACCATCAGCGCCACGCGCTGCGTCAAGCCCGGCGCCAACCCCTTCCAACCTGCCCACCACCGGCCGGGCGGGGACTGAGCGCGCCATGTCCACGCTGCAACAGCAATTGGACCAGGACCGCGCCAATGAACGGCTTGAAGCGCTGGACCCTGAAGCGCCGCGCGGCGATATGTCGCCGCTCCGCACCCCTTACGAGATCGGCGGCAATACGCGGCTGCCCACGCGGCGTTAACCGTCAACTCTCCTCGCGCTTCGCGCGTTCCGCCTCACGCAAATAATCCTCAGTCGTTTTCGTGACTGGCCTTGGCGCGCCGGCGTAAGGATCAATCCCGCCATTGGTCGCTTCCAAAACACGGCAATCCTCGCACAATTCAAGCAAAGCCTGCCGCGCCGGATCGGCGAACATCCAATGCGCGGAAAGCTTCGCCTTTACCCGCGCGATGGAAGCCTTCGTGCCAAACAGCTTGTTGCAGCGCGGGCAGGCGGCGGGCTCTTCGGCCTTCACCACCTGTGCCTGTGCGGCTTCGGGCGCGAAATTCAGCCGCGGTTCCAGCGTAATCACCCCCTCAGGGCAGGTTGCAGCGCAAAGCCCGCATTGCACGCAGGCATCTTCCAAAAAGCGCAATTCCGGCCGGTCAGGATTGGCGCTGAAGGCGCTGGTTGGGCAGACGCTGGTGCAGGCAAGGCAAAGCGTGCAGCCCGCCTGATCCACAAGCGCTAAGCCAAAAGGCGCCTTTTCCGGCAGGGCGACCATCGCAACGCGCGCCCCGGCGGCTTCCCGCAGCGTGCGGAAGCCTTGCTGTGCCATCTCTCGCGGGCTGCCCAAAGCCTCGAACCGCGCGGGCGCGAAACCAAGCGCCATGCGTGGCAGGGCCGCCAAGGCCTCGCCCAATGAGAATGGGTCATCGGTTTCCAGAAGTGCCGCGCGCGGCACGGGGCCGGCAAGCCCAAGCCCATCAAGCACTGCTGCGGTGTAATCAATATTGCGCAACACACCTTCCACGCCATGCCCGTGCTTGGCAGGGGCGAGCAGCCGCACCGCCGCCGCGCCCCAGGCAAAGGCGCCGGCGAAAACCGCAAAATCCAGCGATGAAACCTCATTCACGCGCAGCGGCAGCACCCGCGCCGGCAAGCCATCGCCATGCCGGGCGAGGGCATCAATCAACGCCTCGCCATGGGTTTCATCATGGATCAGCACCACCGGCGCCTCACCGCCCGCATCGGCATAGGTCAGCAGCAAACGCCTGAGCCGCCGCAACAGCGCCTGGGTTGGCGGCAGCGCATAGGTCGCCGCCCCCGTTGGGCACACGGCGGCACAAGCGCCGCAGCCTGCGCAAATCTCCGCGCTGATCACCACCTGATCCTTGAGCGGACCGACGCCCGGCGTAATCGCGCCAGTTGGGCAAAGGTCCAGGCAGCGCCGGCAGCCTTCGCGCTTATTGCGCGCATGGGCGCAAAGCTTGCCGTCGAAAGTGACGAAACGCGGCTTGTCGAAACTGCCCACCAATTCGCCCGCCGCGACAAGCGCGCGCTCCAAAGCGGCACCATCGTTGGGATCGGCGCGGAGATACCCCTGCCGCACCTCATGCGCCGGAAAAAGCGGCGCGGCGCCGGTCAGATCGAGGATGATATCCGCGCGGCTGATCGCGCCATCCTTGCCCTTGCCCCAGGCGTAAGCAGCGCGCGACGATGGGCTTGGCGCTGCTGCGCCATCCACCGTCACTTCAAAAGCGCCGAGATAACCGCTGGCCGAGCGCGCCCGCCCGCGCATCACCGGAAACGCTGCCTGCCGCGCCGGCGCCACCGGCACCTCCCCGGTCAGCAAGACAGTGATGTCGAGCTTTTCCTGCAAGCGGGCGGCGGCGGAGATCGCGCTTTCATCCCGGCCCAGCACCAGGGCGATGCCGCCGCTTTCCAGGCTGACCAGGGGGAATTCGGGCATGGGTTCGGCGGCGGCGGCGATCAGCGCGGCCATTTTCGGCCCGGCCTGCTTGCCCTCAACGGACCAGCCCGCAGCCTCACGGATATTGACGAAAAGCGGGGTGGCGGCGCCGGCGGCCTCGGCCTCTTGGGTGAAAAGCGGCGCCTGGGCGGTGCAGGCGATGGTGAGTGGCCGGCCAGTCGCGAGTGCGGCTTCAAAGCGATCAAGCTGCGCGAGGCAAAGCTGCTCGGCGCCACGGATTTCAACGCCAGCGCCGCAACCGCGCGCTAGTGCCTTGCCATCCAGCAGCATGGTATCTTCGCAGCTACACACCAGGGCGATGCGCCCTTTTTCCTCAGCCATGATGTTCTATCCTACCCCCGGCTGTGAAACCCGCCTGGCGTGGCATATATGGCAGCGAAAGCATGCTGACGAGGGATGGCGCCGGATTGACCGAAGATTTGCCCGTATTGCCAAGCGTTTTCACGCCTATCATCGCGCTGTGCGAGGGCGGCGATGCACTCAGCCACGCCTGCGCGCTGGCCCCGCAGAAAGGCGCGGGCACGCTGGTTTGGGTGCGGTCCTGGGCGCGGGCGGAAGCCGCGATTGTGCTGGAACCGGAAGATGCGCTTCCCTCCGCCAGGCTCGCCTTGCATGCCGCCAGCGTTGCGCTTGCTGATGCGCTTGGCGCCTATGGCCCGCCCGATATTCCCTTGGTTTTCGATTGGCCGCGCACGCTGCGCCTGAATGGCGCCGTGGTCGGGCAGACCCGCCTTGGCCTGCCCCCCAATCTTGCGCCGGATGGCACGCTGCCCTGGTTGGTGGTTGGGATGGAACTGCGCTTTGCCGAATATGCCGATGGCGAACCCGGCGAAAGCCCGGACCGGACCTCCTTGCTCGGGGAAGGCTATGATGATCTGACCCCCGCCTTGCTGGTCGCTGCCTGGGCGCGGCATTTCATGGCGACGGTCGCGGATTGGCAGGCGCGCGGCGTGAAGACGCTGGCGGAACGCTACCTCGCGCGGCTCGACCCCAAGCTTGGCGCCGGCGCGCGGCGTGGCATTGTGCCGGCCAGCGGCGATTTGGTGCTGGAAGCCGGGGCAGGGCGCGAAACCCTGTCGCTCGCTGAGGCCTTGGCATGACCCGGCTGCCCCGCACCATCCGCCTTGATGCCTCGGATAGCGTGATCTTCGATCAGGCCGCCGCGCCCGGCGAATGGGCCGTGCCGGGTGGGTTTTCCTTCTGGGATGAAGACCCCGCGCAAATGACCGGCAAGGGCCGGCAAGCCTTTCGCGGCGGCTTCCTCGGCCTTGGCAGCTTTGGCTGGGCCACCTTGGTGGAGGTCGCGGAAGCCAGCGCTGCCGAGCGTGAGGCCGCGCTCACCGCGCTTGCCGCGCATATCCATCTGGTCCATGGCGCGCCGGATGAGGCAGCGGCGCGCGCCGCGGCCGAGGAGGAATTGGCCTTTGCCGAACAGCTTTGTGATCACCCGCCGGGTACGGTGCTGGCTTTGACCCGCAGCATTGAAGGCGGCGAACAGCGCGAACGCTTCCGCACGCTGCATCTGCGCGCGGAACAGCATCGCAGTTTTGAAAGCCTGCCGGTTTTCGCGAGTGTCGAAACCCATGGGGAGGATGATGACGAACCCATCCTGCGCCCAGATCTGACCAAGATCGGAAAGCAGGGCGCATGAGTGCCATGCTCTCCCCCGGCGATTTCTGGGTCGCTTCCGGGCATCATTTGTGTGAGGCCGCGCCGCATGGCCGGCTGCGCGCCACGGCGGATTTGTGGCGCGCTTTCCTCGCCCGCCCGGAATTGGTGCCGCCAGAGGAAGCCTGTGCGGCGGAAATGGCGCTGCATGCCGCGCTTTTGGCGGAACCCGAACAGGCGGTGGATGCCGCGCGGATTGCCTCGCTTGCCGATGCGGATGCGCAGGAAAATTGGCGGTATTTTCTGGGCTTTCGGGATCGCGTTTCTGCCGCGCCCAGCCTGGAAGAAGCCTGGCTGGCGCTTTATCGCGGCGATGTCGGCGGCATCCCGCCGATCTTTCTGCAAATGCTGACGCATCTGGTAGCCCGCGCCGCGATGGAGGGGGAGGGCGATCCCTTCGCGCTGCGTGCCGCTGAGCTTTTCTATCGCCCGCAACGCGCCGCCATCAATCAGGGCTCGCTATTGCTGGCGGATGAGGAAGTGCTGGACATGCGCGGCCGCGATGGCGGGTTCGGCGCGCTTGGCCAATTGCTGGTCGAAGCCGGCGCCCCACCAAGAGAAGTCGAGATTGATGTGCTGTCCGACATCAATGCCCATCTCTATCATGGGCGGTCGGATGCGCATGATTTCGCGCTGGACATTGCCGAAGGCCGGCCCGGCCAGCAGGGGCTAGCGCGTGCCATCACGCGTTTCATCCGGCATTTATTTGGTGAGGAAGTAACCATCCGCGCCGTGCCCACCATCGAAGATCGTGATTGGCGCTGGCATATCGGGCTTGATACGGAAGCCACCTCCATCACCAATGATCTTTGGCAGGGCAAGAAGGTGGCGCAGGCGCGGCTCGCGCGCATTCTGTGGCTCGGCGTCTTGGAATTCGCCAATCCGGCGCGCGTGCTGCCGCGCGTGACGGGCAAGCCGATCTATCTGGCGCTCGCCATGGATGCGGCCAATCGGCTGCGCATGAAGCCGCAGAATCTGGTGGCCGGCCTGCCCCTGCTGACGGCGGAGAAGGGCGCATGACCCTGATCATCCCCGGCACTGTGACGATCCCCGTGGGCGTGGTGGTGGAACGCCGCCCCGGTGTCACCCAATGGGCCGAATACGCCTGGCGCGCGGTGGAAGTGCTGGAAGATGCACCAAGCCTGCCGCCATGGACGCTGATGCGCGAAGAAGCCGGGCGCAGCCTGTTCTTTGCCGGCAATGCCGAAGTGGCTTTCCACCCGACCGACACGGACAATTACAAGCACAATCTGGAAAGTTCCCACCCCAGCATTTGGGTGGTGCTGCGCCCGGTTGAGACTGCGCCGGGCTTCGCCCTGCAACGCGTGACGGTGGATGCCGGAGAAGCGCATCTCTATGCCGATTCGGGGTCTGACCTGATGGAGGCGGTGCCGCTGCCGCCTGGCATCCGCGCCGCGCTCGAAGCCTTTGTGGCGGAACACCATCGCGACCGGGGCTTCCATAAGCGCAAGCGCGACAAGGCGGAATTGGATGGGCTTGGCCGCCGAGGCCGGGTGGATGACCCATGAGCGAGGAGAATGAGGGCTTCCTCTCCCGCTGGTCGCGCCGCAAGCGCGCCGTGGTGGAAGGCCGCACGCCTGAGGAAGCGGCGCCGCCCGCGCCCCTTGAAGCCAAGCCCGAAGCACCGCCGCCCGCCGCGCCTGAGGATGATTTTGATCTGGCCAGCCTGCCGCCGATTGATAGCCTGACACTGGAAAGTGACTTCAAGGCCTTCCTGCACCGCAAGGTGCCGCTCGATTTGCGCGCGGCGGCACTCCGCCGCGCCTGGAGCCTTGATCCCTCCATCCGGGATTTCATCGGCCCAGCGGATTATGCCTGGGATTTCAATGCCCCGGATGGCGTGCCGGGCTTTGCGCTCGAATTGGGCGGGGATGCGATGAAGCTGCTGTCTCATGCGCTGGGGCTGGATGCGCCGGCCCCCAAACCCACGGAAGCCGGGGCAGAGGATGATGCGCCGGAGGCGCCCGCCTTGGCAGAACTTTCCCCTTCTGAGGCATCACCTGACGCCCCGGCGCTCAGCATTGCTGAAGCAGCGCCGGAGGCTGACTTCGTGGGTGAAGCCCACCCCGAGCCGCCCCGAAGGCATGGTGGCGCCGTGCCCGTGTAAACTTCGTGAGACGCCTTGATGACATGCTTGCAAATAAGGCGGTTTTTTGAGTATAAGAGTCGGAATTACGCTGGCCTCACGAGCGTTTGCCCCTTTGGACATCTGACCATCGCTGATCAGTTTCCATTTCCGGGGTGGCGTCGGCAGTGCCCGCAACAACAAGAACGTGTTTCTGAGGAGGCAATGGCCTGAATGCGGCCCATGACGCAGAAAGATACGGCACCGGATGCCATGGCGACTGAAAGGGCGCGGCTTTTTGCGCTGCTTGGTCGTTTGCTTGTGGCCGCGCCGGATGCACATCTGCTCAATGCGCTTGCTGGCCTGCCGGGCGATTCCTCGCCGCTTGGAAAATGCTACCGCGCGCTGGCGGAAGCTGCCGCTGCCACCGATAACATTAAGGTGGAGCGTGAATTCCACACTCTTTTCATCGGGCTTGGACGCGGTGAGCTATTGCCCTTCGCTTCCTATTACATCACGGGCTTTCTGCATGAACGCCCGCTCGCAGATTTGCGCGGGGACCTCGCGCGGCTTGGCATTGAACGCGCCGAGGGCGTGGCCGAGCCTGAAGATCACATCGCATCCGAATGCGAAAGCTTTGCCGGGCTGCTGTCTGGCGTGTTCCCCGGTGGTGTTGCGGCGGCTGAGGCGTTTTTCGCCCGCCATATCCGCCCCTGGGCCGGGCGGTTCTTCGCTGATCTGGAATCGGCGGAAGCCGCATCGTTTTACCGCGCCGTTGGCGCGCTGGGCCGCATGGCCATTGAAGTTGAATTGGCGGCGCAGGAATTGCCCGTCTGATGTTTTCTGCTGGGAGGGTTGAACATGAGTGCTGATGAAAACCAGGTCGCGCAGCGTCGCGGCTTTTTGAAGACCCTGGGCCTTGCTGGCGGTGCTGCGGTGGCAGCGACGGCGGCGGAAGCATCAGCGCCGCTCCGCGCCGATGCTGTGCCAGCGGGCACGGCGCGGAAGGAAGGCCAGGCGGATCGGCTGAAGGCGCGCTACCAGCCAAACAGCGCCCATGTGCAGGCCTTCTACCGCACCAATCGTTCCAGCGACTGAGAAAAGGGCAAGAATCCCATGCTGATCAAACGCACCGATGGCAAGGCCGCCAAGCAGCGCCTTGCTTCCGCCTATCAGGGGCTTTCTGCCGGCGGGCTCGACCGTCGCGCCTTTCTGCGTCAGGCCGGGCTTGGCGGGGCAGGGCTGGCGGCACTTGGCGCCATTCCGCTGTCCACCATGCGGCCCGCCGAAGCGGGGCCGATGGATCATTCAAAGCCCGTTCAGCGTGTGAAGAATATCTGCACCCATTGTTCGGTCGGCTGCACTGTCATTGCCGAAGTGCAGAATGGCGTTTGGGTCGGGCAGGAACCGGCTTGGGAATCACCGATCAATCGCGGCACGCATTGCGCCAAGGGCGCTTCGGTGCGCGAATTGGTGCATGGCGACCGGCGCATCAAATACCCGATGAAGCTGGTGAATGGCCAATGGCAGCGCATGTCCTGGGACAATGCGATGACCGAGATTGCCGACAAGTTGATGGAAACCCGGCAGAAAAGCGGGCCGGATGCCACCTTCTGGCTGGGCAGCGCCAAATTCTCCAATGAAGGCGCTTATCTGTATCGCAAATTCGCCGCCTTCTGGGGCACGAATAACGTCGATCATCAGGCGCGCATTTGCCATTCGACCACGGTGGCCGGTGTTGCCAATACCTGGGGTTATGGCGCGCAGACCAATTCCTATAACGACATCCGCAATTCCAAAACCATGATCATCATGGGCGGCAATCCGGCGGAAGCGCATCCTGTCAGCCTGCAGCATGTGCTGTCCGGCAAGGAACAAAACCGCGCCAATCTGATTGTGATTGACCCGCGCTTCACGCGCACTGCGGCGCATGCCAATGAGTATGTGCGCATCCGCCCGGGTACCGATATCCCCATCATCTGGGGCATGCTGCACCACATCTTCGCCAATGGGTGGGAAGACAAGGAATTCATCCGCCAGCGTGTGCATGGCATGGATGAAATCCGCGCCGAATGCGCCAAATGGAACCCGGCCGAGGTTGAACGCGTCACCGGCGTGCCGGGTGCGCAGCTTCGCAAGGTTGCGGAGATGTTCGCGACGCAAAAGCCCGCGACGCTGATCTGGTGCATGGGTGCCACGCAGAAAACTGTCGGCACCGCCAATGTGCGCGCCTTCTCCATCCTGCTGTTGGCGACTGGTAATGTCGGTGCCGATGGTACGGGGGCCAATATCTTCCGTGGCCATTGCAATGTGCAGGGCGCGACTGATTTCGGGCTCGATGTCACCACGCTGCCGGCCTATTACGGCTTGGATGCAAATGCCTGGCGACATTGGTCGCGGGTTTGGGATGTTTCCTATGAAAGCATGGTGGCGCGGTTTGACACACCGGCGCTGATGGGCACGCCGGGCATCCCGACCACGCGGTATTTTGACGCGGTGACCTTGCCCAAGGATCAGGTGCAGCAGCGCGACAATCTGAAGGCGATGGTCGTGTTCGGCCATGGCGGCAATACCGTCACGCGTATGCCGGAAGCGGTGAAGGGGCTTGAAGCGCTTGATCTGCTGGTGGTGGCGGACCCGCACCCGACAACCTTCGCAGTCCTCGCGAACCGCAAGGAAAACACTTATCTGCTGCCGATCTGCACGCAATTTGAATGCACGGGCAGCCGCACGGCATCCAACCGTTCCGTCCAATGGGGCGAACAGGTGGTGAAGCCGATTTTCGAGAGCAAGAATGATTATGAGGCGATGTATCGCCTCGCCGGTGCTCTCGATAAGGCCGCCGAAAAGCGCAATATGCCAATCCGCTTCCAGGCTGACCTCTTCAAGGGAATTGAAGTGAAGGGCCAAGAACCGGTGGCCGAGAGCATCCTGCGCGAAATCAATCGCGGCGCGATCAGCACGGGCTATACGGGCCAATCACCGGAACGCCTGAAGGCGCATATGGCGAACCAGGACAAGTTCGACCTGGTGACCTTGCGCGCCAAGGCTGATGCACCCGCCGAAATCAAGGGTGATTTCTACGGCCTGCCTTGGCCCTGCTGGGGCACGCCTGAAATGCGCCATCCGGGGACGCATATCCTCTACAACACCAACCTGCATGTGAAGGAAGGCGGCGGCACTTTCCGCGCTCGCTTCGGGGTGGAACGCAATGGCGTGACGCTGCTGGCGGAAGGCTCCTATTCCAAGGGCTCGGAAATCACCGATGGTTATCCGGAATTCACCACCGCGGTGATGCAGCGCCTGGGTTGGGATGCGGAATATACGGAAGCGGAGCGCGCATCACTCGCGCGTCAGGGTGGCACCGCTTCCTGGGCCACTGATCTTTCCATGGGGATCATTCGCATCACCATGGAACATGGCGTGATGGCTTATGGCAATGCCAAGGCGCGCGCTGTGGCCTGGAACCTGCCTGATCCCGTGCCGGTGCATCGTGAACCCATCTATACGCCGCGCACCGATCTGATCGCACAATACCCGACGCTGCCGGATCGGCGCGGCTTCCGCCTGCCGCATCTTGGGCAGACGGTGCAGAACCGTTCGCATCAGGTGGCGCCAAATTTCCCGATCATCCTGTCTTCCGGGCGGCTCGTGGAATATGAAGGCGGCGGGGAAGAAACGCGGTCCAACAAGTGGCTCGCGGAATTGCAGCAGGATATGTTCGTGGAAATCAATCCGCGCGACGCTGCCGCACGCAATATCCGTGATGGCGCCTGGGTGCTGGTCTCTGGCCCGGAAATGCCGGCGGGCAAGGCCACCCGCATGAAGGCTTTGGTGACGGAACGTGTTGGGCCCGGTGTGGCTTGGATGCCCTTCCACTTCGCGGGCTGGTTCATGCAGGAAGATCAACGCAGCAAATATCCGCAAGGCACGGACCCGATCGTGCTTGGTGAAAGCGTGAATGCTGTCACCACCTATGGCTATGACCCGGTGACATTCATGCAGGAAACCAAGGTCACGCTTTGTCAGATCCGCGCGGCATAAGGGGGGCAAGAACAATGGCTCGTATGAAATTCCTGTTGGACGCGGAACGCTGCATCGAATGCAATGCCTGCGTCACGGCTTGCAAAAATGAACATGAAGTGCCTTGGGGCATCAATCGTCGGCGCGTTGTTACGATCAATGACGGCAAGCCCGGTGAGCGTTCAATCTCCATGGCCTGCATGCATTGCACAGATGCGCCCTGCGCTGCCGTCTGCCCGGTTTCCTGCTTCTACACCACGGCGGATGCGGTGGTGCTGCATGACAAGGACCTTTGCATCGGCTGCGGTTATTGCTTCTACGCCTGCCCCTTCGGCGCGCCGCAATATCCGCGGCTTGGCAATTTCGGCTCTCGCGGGAAGATGGACAAGTGCACCTTCTGCGCCGGCGGCCCGCAAGCTGATAATACCCAGGCAGAATATATCCAGTACGGGTCGAACCGTCTGGCGGAAGGCAAGCTGCCGCTTTGCGCGGAAATGTGCTCCACCAAGGCGCTGCTGGCGGGTGATGGGCAGATCATCGCCTCCATCTACCGTGAACGTGTGCAGCGCCGCGGTTATGGTACGGGCGCCTGGGGCTGGCGCACCGCCTATCGCGAAACGGTTGCGATCTGAAGGGCGGACGCATCATGAAACTCCGTATCCTTGCCCTGCTTGCCGCGCTGCTGATGGGCGCGGCGGCACCCGCAATCGCGCAAACCGCACCGCGCGCGCCTTCCGTGGCGGAAGAAATGGAAGTGCAGGCGCTGCTGCGCGGTGGCAGCATCCAGGGCCGCATTACCATTCCGGATGAAAAGGCCGCGACGCTCATTCAGCCCGAGGGGCGCGAATGGCGCGAATTCCACAATATCACCTTGGCTTGGGTGGGCGGCATTGCCGTGCTTGGCATGTTGGCGATCCTGCTGGTGTTCCGCATGACCAAGGGGCGTATCCCGATTGAAGGCGGGCCTTCAGGGCGCACCATTCAGCGCTTCAATACGCTGGAACGCGCCAATCACTGGATGGTGGCTTCCTGCTTCATCATCCTGGCGCTGTCGGGCCTGAACCTGACCTTTGGCCGGCATATCCTGCTGCCGATTGTGGGGCCTGAGGCTTTCACCGCCATCAGCCAATGGGGCAAATACGCGCATAACTTCCTGGCCTTCCCCTTCACGCTTGGCCTGGTGGTCATGCTGCTGATCTGGCTGAAGGATAACATCCCGAATGGTCGCGACATTGCCTGGTTCAAGGCTGGCGGTGGCTTGATCGGAAATGAGCATCTGGAAGCCGGCCGCTTCAATGGCGGGCAGAAGATGGTGTTCTGGATCACCGTGCTGGGTGGCGCGGTGGTGGCGGTTTCCGGCTATCTGCTGGTCTTCCCCTTCTTCTTCACGGGGATGGAGGGCATGCAGCTTAGCCATATCATCCATAGCCTGCTTTCCGTGCTGATGATCGCGGCGATGCTGGCGCATATCTATATCGGCTCTGTCGGCATGGATGGCGCCTTTGATGCCATGGGCACGGGTCAGGTTGATCTGAACTGGGCCAAGCAGCATCACGGGCTTTGGGTGCAGGAAGAACTGGCCAAGGGCCGCGCGGCGGCACCCCCGCCCGGCGCCAAAGCCTCCGGCGCAGATTAGAGCGTGTTGCGTTCACATGTGTTCACGCCACCCGCTCTATCTCGTTGTTTTTCGAGCATCTTCACACGTTCAGATGATTCCATCTGAACGTGATCTGCTCTGATCGCCCCATGCGCGTGATCGGCCTCGCCGGCTGGAGCGGGGCCGGTAAGACAACCTTGATGGTGAAACTGATCCCCTGCCTGATCGGGCGGGGGATCGGCGTTTCTACGCTGAAACACGCGCATCATCGCTTTGATGTGGATGTGCCGGGCAAGGATTCCTGGCAGCACCGCCAGGCCGGCGCGCAACAGGTGATGGTGGCATCCGGCGCGCGCTGGGCGCTGATGACGGAACTCCGCAGCGCCGCTGAACCACGCCTGCCGGAATTGATCGCGCGTATGGACGCTGTTGATCTGGTGATTGTGGAGGGCTTCAAGCGCGACGCCCACCCCAAGATCGAAGTGCATCGCGCTGCCAATGCCAAGCCCTGGATGCACCCGGATATGCCTGGCATTGTCGCGGTGGCATCGGACACGCCACCCCCTTATGATCTGCCCCGCGCCGGTTTGGATGATGTGGAAGCCATCGCCGATCTGGTGCTGGCCCATGCGAAGATGATCAAGGACATTCCCTGGACGGAGGGGTAATGGCGCAGCTTTCGGATGATTGCTTCGCCTTTGGCGGCGCGCTGATGCCGGTGGAAGAAGCCCAGGCGCTGATCCTGGAACGCATCCCGCCCGCCACAGGCACTGAGATGGTCGCACTGGCCTCTGCGCGCGGGCGTGTGCTAGCCGCACCGCTGGTGGCGCCCTTGCCCCTGCCGCCCTTCTTCAACGCTGCCGTGGATGGCTGGGCCTTTCGCCATGCGGACCTCACGCCCGGCGCCGAGACCGCGCTTACCGAAGTGGGCCGCATCGCTGCCGGCCAAGCCGCGCCGCGCGCCCTGGCAGCGCAGGAGGCGATGCGTGTCTTCACCGGCGCCCCCATGCCGCCCGGCGCCGATACCGCCGTGATGCAGGAAGATGTCCGCCGCGATGGTGCGGCGATTTTCATCCCCCCCGGTCTCAAACCCGGCGCCAATGCGCGCCCCGCAGGTGAGGATATCGCCGCCGGCGCACTGGCGCTGCCTGAGGGCAAACGGCTCGGCCCCGCTGAGATTGGCTTGGCGGCGGCTTTGGGGCAGGCGCGGCTTGCCGTGCGCCCGCGCCTTAAGGTCGGTGTATTTTCCACCGGCGATGAATTGGCGAGCCCGGGCAGCGCGCTCGGCCCCGCGCAAAGCTATGACAGCAACCGCTTCACGCTGCTGGCGCTGTTGGCCGCGCTGCCGGTGGAAGCGCATGACCTTGGCATCCTGCCCGATGACCGCGCCGCAACCGAAGCGGCGCTGCATGACGCCGCCGCGAGCCATGATTTGCTGCTGACCAGTGGTGGCGTTTCAACAGGCGAGGAAGACCATGTGCGCGCCGCCATCGAAGCCGGCGGGCGGCTGGTATTCTGGCGCCTGGCAGTGAAGCCAGGCCGCCCGGCGGCGATGGGGCTGGTGCGCGGCACGCCCGTGCTTGGCCTACCGGGCAACCCCGTGGCGGCGGTGGTGACTTTCCTGCATCTGGCGCGGCCCCTGGTGCTGCGCCTGGCGGGTGCGCTGCCTGAGGCCTTGCCGCGCTTTGTGGCAGAAGCTGATTTCACCTATCGCAAAAAACCCGGGCGGCGCGAATATGTGCGCGTCAGCCTGCACGCCACGGGCGGCCTGCCGCTTGCGCGCAAGTTTGCGCGTGAAGGGGCGGGGTTGCTGACATCCCTCACGCAATCGGATGCTTTTGTGGAATTGCCGGAAGACATTACGGTGGTGGCCCCTGGGGATCGTGTGGCGGTGCTGCCCTTTGGGGCGGTGTTTTGAGGGGATGATTGATCACCGCCGCCTTGGGCGCCGCGGTGGCGCTGGCGCTGGCTGAAACAAGCGCTCATCCCACCAAACCGGCTGATGCAGCCCATGCGTCACGCGCGGAAATTCCGGGTGGCGATCATTGATCAGGATATTGTTTTCAATCCGCGCGACAATGCTCGGCACGATCAACACCAAGGAACGCAGGCTGCGCTGCCATGCCTCCCCATAGGTTTTCGCCACCATGCAATCCGCCGCATCCCAGCCCGGATGATGGGCGGCCGAGAAAACCTCATAAGACACGCCCGCCGGAATGACGATGTCGATCCAATGCTGATGCGGCGGCACGCGCCCATTGCCATGCGCGAGTTTCTCCAGCATCGCGGTGCTGTAATGTTCGCTGGTGTAGATGACGGGACTCGCCGCCGTATTCCAACGCCCCGGAAAAAGCCGCGCGCCGGCTGAATCGAAAATCGGATAGGCCCCGTTGGGATCACCGATGCGATAGGCGGTCAGGCTGCGGTCCAGCCGCTGTGGCGTCACGCCGCGCTGCCATACATCAGGCGCCCGAGGATACCTTCCACCACCGGGCGGCCCAATTCGCTTTCCAATACAAGATCAACCGGCACGCGGCCTTCCAGCATGGGATGGGCTTCGAACATGAAGCGCCGCGCCGCATCCTCAGTGCCCCAGACTTCCAGCGCCAGCGCCCATACGGCAGCAAGCCGCGCAAGGCGCGCACCCTCGGTCGCCGATAGCCGTGCCGCAGCCGCGCCTTTGGTTGTGGCACGCGCGCGGCGGCGGCGCATGAGCGTCGGGCGCGACACAAGACGATAGACAAAGGCGCCATCCGCCGGTGCCAGGCTATGCGCAACGCGGTCCAGGGCGGCGAGGGAGAGACCATCTTCCACCGCCTCAATCAGCGGCAGCGGCCCGGCGGCGCGCAGTCCCAGCAGGCGGGTAAGGGTCTGCGCCTGTGGGACAGGCGCGGGGAGGGCGGCGGTGTTCATGTGAGGCTGAATTTAGGATCACGTGGTCAGAAAGGCAAGCGTTTGGTGCCCCCACCGCGCCCCGCCTTGACGCCCCGCCCGGCAAGTGATGCTTTGGCGGGAATAGGAAGGAATAGCCGCCATGGACCATAACCCCTTGCCCTTCGCCCCCACCGAAGAAACGCGCATGTTGCAAGACCTTGTTGCGCGCTTCGTGGATAAGGAACTTATCCCGCTGGAGCCCGCGATTCTGAAGCGGGAAGCCGAAGGCAAGGGCTTTAAGCTTTCCGAGGAAGAAGAAACGCGGCTGCTCGCGCGCTGCAAGGAGTTGGGCCTTTGGGGCCTTGATGTGCCGGAGGAATTCGACGGCGCCAACCTTTCCCTCAGCGCGCTTGCGGCGGCCGAGGAAGAATTGGGCCGCGCCTGCGTGCCCTTCGTCATCCCGCCCGATAGCCCCAATCTGCACATGATGCTTTCGGTCGCCAATTCCATGCAGCGGGAGCGGTACCTGGCGCCCTATGCTGAAGGCAAGGCGCGTTCCGCCATGGCGATTTCCGAACCCGGCGCAGGCGGTGATCCCGCCGGCATGACGACCCGCGCGGTGAAGGATGGCAATGATTGGGTCATCAATGGCCGCAAGATTTGGGTGAGCAATGTGCCGCGCGCGGATTTCATCATCCTGATGGCGCGCACGGGCGAAGGTAAGCGCCAGGAAGGGGTGACGGCCTTCATCGTGGAAAAGGGCACGCCCGGCTTCATCATTGAACGCGAAATTTCGATGATCGGCGGGCGCAAGACTTATGAGCTGGTGTTTGAAGATTGCCGCGTGCCGGAATCCCAAGTGCTGGGCGAATTGGGCCGCGGCTATGCGCCCATGCAACTCCGCCTGAATGTGCGCCGCCTGCAAATGGGCGCGCGTTGCGTGGGCATGACGCGCCGCGCTTTAGACATGATGGCTGATCAGGCGCGCAACCGCGTGACCTTTGGCGTGCGGCTGGCTGACCGCCAGGCCATTCAATGGTGGGTCGCGGAAGCCGCCACGCGCATGCATGCCTGCAAGCTGATGGTGGCTGATCTGGCGGCCAAGCTTGATGCCGGCGCTGATGTGCGGATGGAAGCTTCCATGCTGAAGGTGGAAGGCACGGAAATGGCGCAGGATATCCTGGACCAAGCCATGCAGACCTTCGGCGCCATGGGTGTCACGAAGGAGCTTCCGCTGCAATTGATGCACCAGCAGGTGCGCCTGATGCGCGTTTATGAAGGCCCGTCCGAGGTGCATCGCAGCGCCATTGGCCGGCGCATCCTGGGTTCCAAGGTCTGATCCGGGATGGCGGAACCGCATCGCCCGCTGGATGGGATTCTCGTTCTCGATCTCGGGCAGATTTATCAGGCGCCTTATTGCTCCTTCCTGATGGCGATGGCGGGTGCCACCGTCATCAAGATCGAACCGCCGGGGGGTGAATCTCTGCGCCGCCGCACCATGGTCTCGGGCGGGTCCGTGCCGCAGGCTATGCTGAATTCCAACAAGCTTGGCATTTCGATTGACTTCAAGAATGAAGCGGGGCGCGAGCTTTTCCTTTCCATGGTGGATCGCGCCGATATTCTGATTGAGAATTTCGCGCCGGGGGCGATGGATAAGCTTGGCCTGGGGCAGGGAGTGCTGATCAAGCGCAACCCGCGCCTGATCTATGCGGCGGCATCCGGCTATGGCCGTTCCGGGCCAGATCGCGACAAGCTGGCGATGGACCTGACGGTGCAGGCGGCATCCGGCATTATGCACACCACGGGTTTTCCGGATGGGCCGCCGGTGAAATCCGGCCCGGCGGTGGTGGATTTTCTGGGGGGCACACACCTTTACGCCGCTGCCATCACCGCGCTGTTTGACCGTGAGCGCACCGGGCGCGGGCGCTTTGTTGAAATCGCCATGCAGGATACGGTTTATCCTTGCCTCGCTTCCGCGCTTGGCATGCATTTCGGTGGGCTACGCGGCAAGATCCCGCCGCGCACCGGCAATTCCCATGCGGGCCTGGCGATGGCGCCATATAATGTCTATCCGAGCAGTGATGGGTATCTGGCGATTATTGTGGTCAAGGAAGACCATTGGAACCGCCTGCTGCGCGCCATGGGGCGCGAGGATTTGATGGGCGATCCGCGTTTCGCGACCAACCCCGCGCGCGTGCAGAACATGGCGGAGGTTGATGCCATGGTGACCGCCTGGCTTGCCGGCATGACGCGTGAGGAAGCGGTCGCCGCCACGCGCAAATTCGGCGTGCCGGCAGCACCCGTGCGCGATTTGGATGAGGTGATCAATGATGCCGGCATGCATGAACGCGGCATGCTGCATTGGATGGACCATCCTGAGGTTGGGCGCGTGTGCCTGCCATCCTCACCTTTGCGCTTCACGGACGCGCCGGCGCCTGCGCTGAAGCCGAGCCCGTTTCTGAACCAGCATGAGGAAGAAGTACTGGGCGGGATTTTTGGGTTTTCCGCGGAAGAACGGGCGGCGCTGCGAGAAGCGGGGGCGATTAGTTCAGTGGCGCAGGTGAAGGGGTAGGGGGGGCAGGATGTGAAAAGCCCTCTTGCAACTAAAAACGGTTGCAATATCCTACCCGAATATGCATAATGCTCTTCTCAAACAAGATTGGCGTGGCAAGGTGGCATGACGCGGCGCGACAAGCTGGTTGCCCGGCTGAAGGGCCGGCCCAAGGACTTCACCTGGGATGAGCTGGTCAAGCTGCTCGAAGGTCTCGGCTATGCCGAGGCTGCAAGGGGCAAGACAGGCGGTTCCCGCCGGCGCTTCCTCCATGCCACTGCGCCCACCATAGCCTTGCACAAGCCGCACCCCGGCAACATCGTGAAGATGTATGTGATTGATGATGTGCTGCGGGTTCTGACCGAAGGGGGTCTGATATGAGCACGATGCTGGAATATAAAGGGTATCTAGGATCGGTCGAATACAGCGATGAGGATGAGGTGCTGCATGGCCGCCTTGAATTCATCCGTGATCTGGTGACCTATGAAGGCAAGGACGCCAAGGGGATCAAGGCAGCCTTCCAGGAAGCCGTGGATGATTATCTTGAGCTTTGCAAGGCTGAAGGTCGCAAGCCCGATGTGCCGCTGAAAGGCAGCTTCAATGTGCGCCCCGGGCGCGACCTGCATCGCCGGGCGATGCTTTATGCGAGACGCCGGGGGGTTAATCTCAACACTGTCGTTAGCGATGCGCTGCGGCGGTATCTGGCAGGGGAGGATCGTGCGGCGTGATACTGTATCGATACCAAAGCTGCCTGAGCCCTGCTGCATAAACAGGCAGTGTAGGTTGATTTCGTATTTGTATCGGTAGAAGCTTTCGTTTTGGCGTGACAAAGTCCAAAGACTATGCTGGTCTTGACAGTATAAGTTTCGCAAGATTGGCGGGAGGGGTCGGTTCATGATTAAGTATTTGGCTTTGGTGTGTTTGAATCTCCTTCTCGCAGGTTGTTCGTCTAGTGTGACTTAAATTAGTCGCTCGACGGGCACGGTAGGCCGGGGAACCGCCGAAGGCTTCAGTCAAACATTACAGGCGAACATTGGTTCGAAAACGTGCAGAGGCGAGTACACGACGGTACCGGCTGGAGGAAGTATGACCCTAATCAACGCTTATGGCGTAGGGCCACGCGGAGCAGCCTCAGTTAGCGGTACGGCGACCACTGTGGGACTTGGCGGTACGGCTGCCGGCTTTTTGCAGTGTTCAGACGGTGATGTCTTGCGCTGCGAAATCAGATATGCCGGCACAAGAGGCGTAGGCGTTTGCATTGGTGGAGATAACGAAGTCTACGATGTAATCGCACGGTGATTGCTTCAGTAAATGGTTTGTTTTTACACCTCCGGTAGACTTACGATATGCGTCTGTGAGCAAGTATATTTGAAGCGGACCATGGGTCATTTTGTTTTTTGTAACTCCTGCCTTTTTGCTCGATTGCGAAACGCATGCCCAGCGCCAAACAGCTAAACCACCCCCCTACCCCTTATCCCGCATCAGCCTCGCCTTATCCCGCTGCCAATCCCGCGCCGCGATCGCTGCCCGCTTGTCATGCTTCTTCTTACCCTCAGCCAGCCCCAGCAACACCTTCGCCCGCCCGCGTTCATTGAAATGAATATCCAGCGGCACAAGCGTCGCCCCGTCGCGCGTAATCGCGCCGATCAATTCGCGCGCCTGCTTGCTGTGCAGCAATAACTTGCGCGGGCGCCGAGGTTCAAACCGCGCCATGAAGGAACCCGCCTGCCATTCCGGGATATGTGCGTTGAATAGCCACATCTCCCCATCGCGTTCGCCGGCCCAGGCTTCGGTCAGCGTGGCACGCCCGGCGCGCAAGGACTTCACCTCAGGCCCCACCAGCGCAAGCCCCGCTTCGATGGTTTCATTGATCTTGTAATCGAAGCGCGCCTTGCGGTTCTGCGCGGCGATGCCGTGGGAAATCATCCCCTTTTTGCGCGGTTCAGCCATGTCTCAAGCGCCCTCCGCGCGGGCGCATCCCTTCAGTTCAACAAACCAGCCGAGACCATCGCCTCACGCACCCTTGCGCGCGTGGCCTCGCCACACGGCGCGAGAGGCAGGCGGCAAAGATCGGTGCTCTTTGCCAGCAGGCTCGCAGCATACTTCACGGGGCCGGGAGAGGTCTCGGAAAACAGCGCATCATGCAGCGGCACCAGGCGGTCCTGAATTTCAATCGCCTCATCCACCCGGCCCAGGCGCCAGGCCTTGTGCATTTCCGCGCAAAGCCGGGGGGCGACATTGGCGGTGACGCTGATGCAGCCATGCCCGCCAGCGGCCAGGAAGGATACAGCCGTGTGATCCTCACCGGAAAGCTGCGCGAAATCGGGGCCGCATGCGCGGCGCGTATGCAGCGGGCGCACCAGATTCGCGGTCGCATCCTTCACGCCGACGATATTCGGGTGCTTCGCCAGCCGCGCCATGGTCTCAACACTCATGTCAATCACGCTGCGCCCTGGGATATTGTAGATCACCATGGGCAGGTCCACCGCATCCGCAATCGCCTTGAAATGCAGGAACAGGCCTTCTTGCGTCGGCTTGTTGTAATAGGGCGTGACAACAAGGCAGCCATCAGCACCGGCCTTCTTGGCGTGGCGGGTGAAGTCAATCGCCTCGGATGTGCTGTTGCTGCCGGTGCCCGCAATCACGGGCACGCGCCCGGCAGCGGCTTCCACGCAAAGCTCCACTACGCGCTTGTGTTCCTCATGCGAAAGGGTCGGGCTTTCGCCGGTGGTGCCAACGGGGATCAAGCCTTCAGTGCCCTCGGCAATCTGCCACTGCACCAATTCCACGAAGGCTTTTTCGTCCACGGACCCATCCGCGCGCATGGGCGTAATCAGCGCGACCATGGAACCCTTGAACATGCTGGCATCCTCCTGAGGAATTTTGAGAAAGCGAAGTTAGGCGCCAAGGCGCGCCGCGACAAGGCGGGAAGTGGCGCCTAACCCGCCGCGCGGGCGATGGCCAGGAAATCCTCGGCCACCAGGCTGGCACCGCCCACCAGCGCCCCATCCACATGGAGCAGCGCCAGGATCGCCGCCGCATTGCCGGGCTTGACCGAACCACCATAGAGCAAGCGCAGCCCCGCGCCTTGTCCAGGGAAGCTCTCGGTCAGCTTGGCGCGCATCATGGCGTGCATGGCGGCAATATCGGCCTCGGTCGGGGTGCGGCCCGTGCCAATGGCCCAGACGGGTTCATAAGCTACCACGCCGCCGGCAGCGCCAAAGCCAGCGGGCAGGCTTTCCGCCATTTGTTCGGCCACCACTTCCTCGGCCCGGCCCAGAAGTCGGTCATCCTCCGGCTCGCCCACACACACCACGGGGATCAGGCCGGCGGCCAGCGCGGCCTCGGCCTTGGCGCGGACACGGTGGCTGGTTTCCCGATACGCCATGCGGCGTTCAGAATGGCCCAGAATTACGTAAGAAGCGCCGGCATCCTTGAGCATGGCGGCGGCGATATCCCCGGTATGGGCGCCCTTGGCGGCCTCATGGCAATCCTGCCCACCAAGCGCCACCACCCCGGCGCAAACCGGGGCCAGGGGGGCGATCAGCGTGGCGGGGGGGCAGATCAGCACTTCGGCCTTCAGCCCAGCGGCGCCGGCGGCAACGGCCCGGGCCAGAGCTTGGCCCTCGGCGGCCAGCCCATGCATTTTCCAATTGCCGGCGATCAGCGGGCGCACACCGGGGGTCATGCTTGGGTTCCTCCTGGGATTGGGGCGTTCATCTTTGCGTGATTGGCTACAGGCCACCCCAGGGATTGGCAAGCATCGGGCCTTTCGCGCCGGCCCGTGCGGCGGTAATCAGCTTTCCCATGATCACCTTCATGCGTCGCCTTGCCTCCACCTGGCTTGCCAAGGCGCTTTTCGTCCTGCTCGTCCTGTCCTTCGCCGTCTGGGGGATTGAGGATGTCGTGCGCAATTTTGGCCGCAATACGGCGGTGGCGCGGGTTGGTGATCAGCGGATCGAAGCCGAGGAAGCGCAAATGGCCGCGCGGCGCGAGATGTCGCGAATCGCGCGCCAGCTTGGCAATCAGTTTGAACCGAATGAGGCGATCCGCCGTGCGGTTGCTGCCGGCGCCTTGGAAAACCTGATCGGCGAACGCGCCATGGTCGCGGAAGCGCAGCGCATGGGCGTGGTGGCGCCTGAGGAATTGGTGCGCGACACCATCTTCGCCATTCCCGGATTGCGCGGCCCGGATGGCCGTTTTTCGCGCGAGATTTTGGCCCAGGTGCTGCGCAGCAATGAATTGTCTGAAGCGCAATTCCTGACACTCATCCGCGGCGATTTGCTGCGCCAGCAATTGCTCGGCGCGGTGCGTTCCGGCACCGCCGCGCCTGATACCATGACGGCGCCGCACCTGGTCTGGCAGACGGAACGGCGCGTGGCGGATGTGGTGCTGCTGCCCTTCTCAGCCGCGCCGGAACCGGAAGCACCGACGGAAGCGCAATTGCAGCGTTTTCTGGAAAACAACCCGCAGCGTTTCTCCACGCCGGAGTTTCGGCAGATCAGCATCGCGGTGCTGTCGGCGGAAACGCTGGCTGCTGAAATCGCGGTTTCGGAAGACGACATCAAGCAAGCTTTTGATGCGCGCCATGGTCAGTATGACAGGCCAGAACGTCGCCAAATCCGCCAGGTGGTGCTGGCTGAAGAAGCCCGCGCGCGGGACGTGGCGCAGCTTTGGCAGGCGGGTGCCGATTGGGAAACCGTGGAAGCCGCCGCCACGGCCGCGGGTGGCCAAGCCATGGCGCTGCCCATGGGGGATAAGGCAAGCCTGCCCATTCCTGCCCTGGCAGATGCTGCTTTCGCAGCACTGCCGCAAAGCGTGACGGACCCGGTGCAAAGCCCCTTTGGCTGGCATGTGATCGGCATTGAAGCGGTGGAACCCGCGCAGATTTTCACGCTGGATCAGTTGCGTGATCAATTGCGGCGCGATGTCGCGAAGGACCGCGCACTCGATCTCGCGTATGAACGCGGCAATAAGGTGGAAGATGCTTTGGCCGGTGGCATGACGCTGGCAGAAGCCGCGCCGCGTTTTGGCCTGGCGCTGGTGAATGCGACACTTGATCCAAGCGGGCGCAGCCCTGGCAATGAAGCGGTGGCGCTGCCGGTGCCGGCGGATCAGCGCAATGCAATTTTGCGTGCGATCTTCGCGCAGGGTCAGGGCGCCGCGCCGCGCTTGCAGGAATTTGGCGACGCTTTTGCCGCGATTGATGTCAGTGCCGTCACGCCCCCGCAGCTTCGCCCCTTTGCCGAGATTGAACCGGAACTCCGCCGCGCCGTGGTGGCCGATGCGCGCCGACGTTTCACTGAAACCCGCGCGGCGGGGCTTTTGTCGGCGCAGCGTGGCGGCAAAAGCCTTGTTGAAGCCGCGCAGGAATTGGGCCTGATCAGCACGCGCACCGCGCCTTTCGGGCGAGACCCCGCGCAGGGCAGCCCAGTGCCGCCGGAATTGCTGCCGCCCTTGTTTGAAGCCAAGCGTGGGGAAGCCACCATGGCGGAAATCCGCGGTGGTTTTGCCGTCGCCTCGGTTGCGGAAATTCTGCGGCTTGATCCCACCACCGATCCGCTCGGCATGGGCCGCGTGCGCGTGGAAATCGAACAAGCCGTGGGTGATGATCTGGAACAGCAATTCCAGGCAGCATTGCGCGTGCGGGCCAATGTGCGCATCAATGAACGCGTGCTGGAACAGGTGACAGGCAGATGAGTGGCGGCGGTTTCGCAGCGTTTCGCGCGGCTTTGGAAGCGGGGCGTGGGCAAATCCTGGTTCGTGAACGCGTGGCCGATCTGGAAACGCCCGTTGGTGCCTTCCTGAAACTCACCGGCGGCGCGCAGGCCAATGCGTTTCTGCTGGAAAGCATTGAAGGCGGCGCGGCGCGCGGGCGCTATTCTGCCATTGGCATGGCGCCGGATTTGATCTGGCGTTGTCGCAATGGCAAGGCAGAAATCAATCGTCACGCGCTTTCCGCCCCGCATGGTTTCGTGGCTGAAGCGGCACCCGCGCTGGATAGTCTGCGCGCCCTGATTAATGAATGCCGCATGGTGGTGCCGGCGAGCCTGCCGCCGATTGCGGCAGGGCTGTTTGGCTATCTGGGCTATGACATGGTGCGGCTGATTGAAAAACTGCCCGCGACCAACCCCGATGTGCTTGGCATCCCCGATGCGGTGATGACGCGCCCGACCCTGATGGCCGTGTTTGACCATGTGCGCGACACACTTCTGCTCTGCGCGCCGGTCTGGCCGGGGGCTGATCCGCAAACCGCCTGGGAAGCCGCAAATGCCAGGTTGGATGAGGCTGAGGCAGCGCTGGATCGCCCCGTGCCGCGCCCCGCGCCACCCGCTGACCTGCCCGCCTTGCCCCAGCCTGACAGCAATTTCACCGAAGCAGGCTATATTGCAGCCGTTGAACGCGCGAAGGATTACATCCGCGCCGGCGATTGCTTTCAGATCGTCCCGGCTCAGCGTTTTTCCGCGCCCTTCGCCTTGCCGCCCTTCGCGCTTTATCGCGCGCTCAGGCGGATCAACCCCGCCCCCTTCCTGTTCTTCTGCGATTTTGGCGGTTTCGCCGCGGTAGGGGCGAGCCCTGAAATCCTGGTTCGCGCGCGCGATGGTGTAGTGACGGTGCGCCCCTTGGCCGGCACGCGCCGGCGCGGTGCCACACCGGAAGAAGATCGCGCTTTGGAAGTGGAATTGCTGGCCGATCCGAAGGAACGCGCTGAGCACCTTATGCTGCTCGATCTCGGGCGGAATGATGTTGGGCGTGTTTCAGAAATCGGTTCGGTGAAGGTTACCGCGCAATTCCAGGTGGAACGTTATTCGCAGGTGATGCATATCGGTTCCGAAGTGCAGGGGCGTTTGCGCGCGGGGCTGGATGCCTTGGATGCCTATTGCGCTGGCTTCCCGGCCGGCACGCTGACGGGCGCGCCAAAAATCCGGGCGATAGAAATCATCGAAGAATTGGAACCCTCCCGCCGAGGTCTCTATGCCGGCGGCGTCGGCTATTTTGGTGCTGATGGCGGCATGGATACCTGCATCGCGCTCCGCACCGCGCTGGTGAAGGATGGCGTGATGTATGTGCAGGCCGGCGCCGGCGTGGTGGCTGATAGCGACCCCAAAGCGGAATATGAGGAAACGCGCCAAAAGGCCCGCGCGTTGTTTCGCGCGGCGGAAGAGGCGGTGCGTTTTGCCTCAGGCCGGCGCTAAAGCTTAGATCATGTCAGACGCGCCCGATATCGCGCCGATCCTCACCTTGCTTGAGGATGCGCGCGATGCCGGGCGCTGCATGGAAGCGGCGGCGGCGCTGCGGGTGCTATCCCAACTTCGCCCGGAAAATCTGCACGTAAGGGCAGCGCTTGCGCGCGCCTTGTTTGGCGCCGGGCTTTGGCAGGAAGCCTGGGATGCCTATGAAGTGCGCTTTGATTTGATGCCGGAAGTTTTCACCAAAGTCACGCGCCCGGGGCCCAATGGACCGGAACCCATGCCGATCTGGCGCGGTGGCGCTTTGCCGGAATCGCTGCTGGTGATGGGTGAACAGGGGCTTGGCGATACCATCCAATTCGCGCGCTTCCTGCCGATGCTCCGCGCGCGTGGCGTGCGCGTGCATGCGGTGCTTGATCCGCGCGTGATGAAACTGCTGGCGCCGGTGCTGGAAGGCATTGATGCGCGGCCAAGTGGAGCAGCAGGGCGCGTGCAGGGGGTGAAGGCCTGGCTGCCCTTGCTCAATCTGCCGCGCGCGCTTGGGTTGCGCCCGCAGCAATATCAGGGGCGCATTCCCTATCTGGCGGCGGAACCCGAACGTGTTGCCCGCTGGCGTCAGCGCATCGGCGATCAGGGGTTTCGCATCGGCATTGTCTGGCAGGGCAATCCCAAGGCGCCGGTGGATCGCAATCGTTCCGTACCGCTTGCGGTTTTCGCACCCATCGCGGCCTTGCGCGGCGCGCGGCTTTTCGCGCTGCAGAAAGGGCCGGGCGAGTATACCGAAGCGCCCTTCGCGCTGGATCGCTTGGGGCCTGAGATGGATACTGGCCCGGATTGGTTCCTGGATACCGCTGCGGCCATCATGGCGCTTGATTTGGTGGTGACGGTAGATACGGCTGTGCTGCATTTGGCCGGCGCACTCGGGCGGCCCGCGCTGATGCTGACACATGGGCGCAATTCGGATTGGCGCTGGCAGCAGGGGCGGGAAGATACGCTCTGGTATCCTTCCATCCGCTTGGTGCGCTGCCCGGATGGCAATGCGGATTGGCGCGGTGCGGCGGAACGCGCGGCCTTTATGATCCGCACCGGCAATCTGCCGCCGCCGGCATGATCCGCCGCCGCCAGCGCCGCCGTGGCTTTGGCTTTTGGGTGAAGCGGCTTGGCATTTTTCTGGCGGCGCTGATCCTGCTGATCATCGGCGGCCTTGCTGGCGCGATCTGGTGGAGCCTGCCCGCGCGTCATACTGAATTGGCTTTGGCGGGGCTTGCCGCGCCGGTTGCCATCACGCTCGATACGCGCGGCATACCGCATATCACGGCAGCGAGCGAAGAAGATGCCTGGGCGGCGCTTGGTTTTTTGCATGCGCGCGACCGAATCTTCCAAATGGACATGATGCGCCGTGGGGCGCGTGGCCAAACTGCGGTGGTGGCGGGGGCGGCGGCGCTCAGGCTTGATCGCTTCATGCGGCTTTTGCGGCTGGAAGAGCGTGCGGCAGCGGATTTGGTCGCGCTTGATGCCGAAACAAGGGCGATGTTGGAAGCCTATGCGCGCGGGGTGAATGCCTGGATCGCGGCGCGCGGGCGTTTCGCCGCACCGGAGTTTATTGCCCTTGGTGCGCCCGCGCCATGGCAGCCCGTTGATAGCCTGCTTTGGGGCAAGATCATGGGGCTTTGGCTCGGCGGCAATTGGCGCGTGGAATTGGAACGCGCGCGCTTGGCGGCACGGCTTTCGCCGGAACAACTCGGCGATTTGTGGCCGGAGGATACAACGCCAGGCCGCCCGGATGAACCGCTGTTGCAGACTGAAGCCAAGGCCAGTGGCGCGCTGCATGGCGCCAGCCTGAATGGCGATGCGCTGGCTGCGCTGGCCGAGCATTTCCCGCGCTTCCCGGAAGATGCGCCCTTGCCGGAAATTGCTTCTAACGCCTGGGCTATTGGAACAGCGCGGAGTGCGACGGGCGCGCCACTGCTGGCATCAGACCCGCATCTTTCCCATAGCGCGCCCATTCTTTGGTATCTGGCGCGCATCAGCATGCCCGATGGGCGGAGCCTGATGGGCGCCACTGCGCCCGGCGTGCCGGGGATTGTCATTGGGCGGAATGAAAACCTCGCTTGGGGCTTCACCACTACCCATGCGGATACGCAGGATATTTTCATCGAAAAACTGACCGATGACGGGCGCTATGAAACGCCTGAAGGGCCGCGCGATTTCATTTGGCATGAAACGGACATCGCCGTGCGCGGTGCGGCGCCGGTGCGTTTTCGTTTTCGTGAAACACGCCATGGACCGGTGATCTCCGACCTCGATCCAAGTTTTGAGAGTGCAGCCGGCACGGTGCTGGCGCTGGCCATGGCCAGTCTTGCAGAAGGCGAAAGCTCGGCGCGCGGGCTTTTGCGGCTCAATCGTGCAGGCAGCGTGGCGGAGGCGCGCGGCGCGGCTGAGGACATCACCAGCCCAGTGCAGAATCTCATGATCGCGGATCGCGCGGGCGGGATTGGCATGTTCATTGTGGGGCGCGTGCCGCGGCGCCGTGCGGGTGATGGTGCGCTGCCGCGCCCCGGTTGGGATGACGCGGCGGGATGGGATGGGTTTTTGCCCTTTGACGCCAAGCCGCATGTCGCAAACCCAGCGAGCGGCGTGATTGTGAATGCGAATAATCGCGTCGCACCCGCGAATCATCCGGCGTTTCTCAGCCGCGATTGGTATGGCGATTGGCGCTTCCGGCGCATCGGTGCCGGCTTGGCCGCGCAGCCCCAACACACGCCGGCCGATTTCGCTGCCTTGCAGATGGACCGCACCAGCCTTTTCGCCGTCGAGGCGCTGACCGTTTTTCGTACGCTGCCGCCGATGGAAGGCGCGGCGGGCGCGGCGCTTTCCCTGCTGCAAGCCTGGGATGGGGAAATGGCGGCGGCGCGGCCAGAACCGCTGATCTTCCACACGGCCACGCGTAGTTTTGGTCAGGCGATACTGGCGCGCGCCAAGCTGCCGCCCGATGGTTTTGCGCCTTCGCCGGAATTTCTGCGGGCCTTGCTGCAGGGCAGTGATGCGGCTTCGCGCTGGTGTGGGGAAGGGGGCTGCGCGCCCATGCTGGCGGCGGCGCTCACGGAAGCGGTAGCGGCGCTTACGGCCGAACACGGCGCTGATCCGCGGCAATGGCGCTGGGGGGCGGCACATATCGCGCGCTTTGATCACGCCTTGCTGCGCTTCATCCCTTATGTGCGCGATTGGCTTGGCCTCCGCGTCTCGCCTGGTGGGGATGGCGAAACCGTGGCCCGCGCTGCTTTCCGGGGCGCGGGCTTTGGCGCCGTGCATGGCGCTGGGTTTCGTGGCGTGATGGATCTGGCCGCACCCGATGGCGCCTATGCCGTGATCGCCACTGGCCAATCCGGCCACCCCTTCAGCCGGCATTGGGGCGATATGCTGCCGCTGTGGCACGATGGCGCGCTTTTGCCGCTGGCTGCCCCGCGTGAGGTGACCGGGCGCATCCACCTGAACCCCGCACCGTGACGGGGCATGTGCAAGGTGGTTGATTCCAAAGCGATCTGAGGTGAAAATAACGCTTCATGCTGCATCGCCCGCCTCGCCGACCGCAATTCTTCTACACGACCGCGCCGCTGCCCTGCCCCTATCTGCCGGGCCGGACGGAGCGGAAAATCGTGACCGAATTATCCGGCACGGAAGCGGAAGCTTTGCATGAACGCCTCTCACGCGCTGGGTTTCGGCGCAGCCACAACATCGCCTATGCGCCGGTTTGCCCCGGTTGCCAGGCCTGTGTGCCGATCCGCGTGGTGAGCGAGGATTTCACGCCAGACCGCACGCAGCGCCGCATACTGCGCGCAAATGCGGATTTGAGCGTTTCCGAAATGCCGGCCCGCGCCACGGCGGAACAATTCACCCTGTTCCAACACTATCAGAAAAACCGCCATGCCGATGGCGATATGGCGGCGATGGGCTATTATGATTACCGCGCGATGATTGAAGATACGCCGATCAGCACTGGCATTGTGGAGTTCCGCGATGCGCAGGACAGGCTTTTGGGCGCCTGCCTGACGGATTGGCTGGCGGATGGGCTTTCCGCAGTTTATTCCTTTTTCGATACGGATGAGGATAAGCGATCGCTCGGCACCTTTGCCGTGCTGTGGCTGATTGGGCGCGCGCGTTCGCTTGGCCTGCCTTATGTCTATTTGGGCTATTGGGTGCCGGAAAGCCGCAAGATGGCCTATAAGGCGCGCTTCCGTCCAAGCGAGATTCTCATGAGCGGCGCCTGGCATCGGCTGGATGACGGCACATCGGTTGCGACGCAGCGGGAGATGGTGCGGGTCAGCTAATCGCTAGCTGGCTTCTGCCAAAACCAGCACCGGGCGCGCGGCAGGTGACGGCGGTGCGGTGATTTCCTCAGCCCGATAAAAACATAGCCCGCCGATTTCGGTAATATTCGTCTGCGCAACCGCCCAGGCGGGCAGATGGGCTGCATCATGCCAAAGCGTTGCACCGCTTGTCGGGTCTGGCAGCAAGCCGGAAGCCGCGCGTTGCGCGATACGCCGACAGATGGCGAAGGCTGCATCGCCAGGCGGGATGGCACGCAGCGCGGCATGGCGCGGATCCCGTCTGTTCCAGCAAGAAAACAGAAAGGGCGCGCGGCAAATGGCGGCGATATGGCGCGCATCGGGATCGCGCCCGCCGCGCAGCCGGTTCATCACCAAGGAAGCCAAGGCTTCAATGGCGCGCACAGGTTTATCTGCGGCTTCGGCCCAAAGCGTCATGGCCAGAATTTCGATATCAATCGCGCGCGGCGGGGGCAGCTTGTTCATTCCCCTTCCTCCATCCGGCGTACGGCCTGTGCCGCGGCAATGCCGGTGCGTGAGACGTCTTCCAATTTCTCTTCGATCCGCACCAAATGATCTGAGAGTCTTTTGTCCAGATCACGAATCAGCGAAAGCGGCACATAGGTGCGCGCCACTTCCAGTTTGAATTGCGCCAAATCTTCGCGCGTGCGCGTCAACGCATCCGAATCGCGTTCATCGCCGCGCTGAATGCGCGCGTGCAATTCGCGTCTGAGCCCGTGGATCATCCAAAAAAGTGCGGCGACAACCGGTGCCTCGTTGGCGGTGAACCACCATTGGGGGTCAATCTGCATGGACATGCTGCTTGGCCTTGTGCTGAAAGCTTGAAGAAGGGGCGTTGCATCCCCAGAACAGGGATAGCGAGACGCCTGAGGGGAAAGCCGGGCCCATGTGGAATGAGCCTTATTTGGAAACCTGCTGCCGTTCGGCGCTGCATCGGCTGACGCTGGTGGGCCCGCATGGGCGGCCCGAAGGGCTGAAGGATGGCCCCTGCCTGCTGCGCCTGGCGGGCATGGTCTTGGCGCAGCAACGCCCCGATGGGCGGTTTGAAATTACCGATGCAGGGCGTGTGCGCCATGCCTCGGAAATCCTGAAGGCGCCTGCCGCTTAACTTCCACGCCAATAGGCAGCGCGTGGTGGCGGACCGACACGCGCCAGGCGCACCGGTTCTGCCAGCAAGCACCCCGCCAGCGCATCCAAGGCGTCATCACGTGCACCGGAAGTGTTTGGCGCCCATTCCACCATTTCGGATGGAAAACGGGTGCGAAACACAGTTTCGTGTGCATGCAGCCGCCGTGCGGCCAGCGCCGGTTCCAAAGCGCCCAGAATACGATCTGCCTTGGCGCGATGGTTGTTCTGTTCCACCACGGCGCAAGCCGCACCCGCCTTGGCCAATTCGCGCCTGAGCAGCGCGGGCAAAAAACGCCCAATGCCATTGGTTTCCACGCGAATGACAGGCAGCAGCAAAGCCCGTGCGATATGCGCAACCTGCCGGCATTGCTGCGTGGCGGGATCTTCCGCCGCATCCGGGTCATGCGTCAGATAGCGCAACCGATGCAGGAAGTGATTGCCTTGTCTCAGCCCCCTAAAGTTGAGCCACTATTGTTGTGCCATAGGGGAGGGTTTTGGATGGCTTGGAAGCGCTATTCGGATGAGGATTGTCTGAAGATTTTACGTCAGGTTGAGCTTGATTTGGCTGGCGGTGCGGATGTGGCGAAGGCTTGCCGGACGGCTGGGATCAGTGACGC